>Ga0315279_10001679_pt1 | contig 36122 bp, 31 predicted proteins | sample YL17G06_20_MG_FD_203694 | JGI IMG/M metagenome (GOLD analysis project Ga0315279, IMG submission 203694) | Sediment microbial communities from Yellowstone Lake, YNP, Wyoming, USA - YL17G06_20 | ecosystem: Environmental > Aquatic > Freshwater > Lake > Sediment | place: USA: Wyoming | collected...
AAATCAGGAAATTGACTGAAAATCAGGAAAAATTAGTGCCGGAGGAGGGAATCGAACCCACACCCCTGTTTCCAGGGACTGGATTTTGAGTCCAGCGCGTCTGCCAGTTCCGCCACTCCGGCGCGGGAATATTTATAATTTATTTCATCCTTTTTTTCAACCGGCATATCTGCCAAAAAACTTGGGGACACAATACTTCTGACCGTATATCACTTTCAAATGCAAGGGGGACACGATCCAAAATTCCAGAAAATTTGGGCATGTCCCCGAATTCGGCGCCCGCCTCCAAATTCACGATCGGGAGAGATAACGTAATTTATGAATAATTCAGGCTAATTCAGAAATCAAGTTTATGCCCTGATTTTTAATTGAAAATTTGACCTTTTGGCCCGTTTCTGATAAAAATTTGGGACTGAAAGTCTATGAAAGAAGAAGCCAAGAGACTTTTCGCCATCATCGACAAATTTCCCTTCGTCAGGATCGCTGTCTGGGGCGACATCATCCTCGACGAATATTTGTACGGCAATACGAGGAGGATCTCGCGGGAAGCCCCCGTCCTCATTCTGTCTTATCAAAAAAAGGAATTCTCCCTCGGCGGCGCCGGAAACTCGCTCCTCAACCTCAGGGCGCTGGGCGTCGAACCCATTCCCATCGGCGTCATCGGCGCAGACGAATCCGGCCAAGCCGTCAAGAGGATTCTGAAAAGGCATGGCATCGCGACAGACGGCCTCGCCGTCGAAAAAGACTATCCCACGCCGCTCAAAACGCGCATCCTGGCCGGCGAAGAGAACACGAAAAAGCAGCAGATCCTCCGGATCGACCGCGAAGGCCGCGTCCCCGAGACGGGCGAGCTGAAGCAAAAGCTCCGGCTGGCGCTTCGAAAAGCAGAGAAGGAATGCGACGCGCTCCTCGTCTCCGACTATCATTACGACACGGTCAAGGAAGACCTCTTCAAGGCCGCGCTTCCCGGATTTAAAAAATCCGGCCTTCCGGTAACGCTGGACTCGCGGTTCAGACTCCTCACCTTCAAGGGTGTGACCATCGCCACGCCCAACGAACCCGAGGTCGAAGATGCCCTGAAGGTCCGCATTGACGACGCGGGCCTCCTCGTCGAAGCCGGAAAAACGATCCTGAAAAAGCTTCAATCTCCAGCCCTCCTCATCACCCGGGGCTCCAGGGGAATGGCCCTTTTCCAAAAAGGCAAGCCGCCGATCCTTCTTCCCATCTTCGGGACGACGGACATCGTCGATGTCACGGGCGCCGGCGACACCGTCATCAGCGTCTTCACGGCCGCTCTGGCCTGCGGCGCAACATTCCTCCAAGCCGCCCGCCTGGCCAATTACGCCGGCGGCATCGTGGTCATGAAAAAAGGCACGGCCACGGTGACGCCGCTCGAACTCAAGCAAGCCATCATTGCTGAAAATTGAAGAAACTCAAGACGCTCGCCCAACTGAGAACAATCGTTGACCGGGAACGGAAAAAGGGCAAGATCATCGTCCTGGCCAACGGCGGCTTCGACTTGGTCCATGCCGGCCATGTCCGGTATTTGGAGGCCGCTAAAAAAAAAGGCGACATCCTGATCGTGGCCCTCAACAGCGACTCTTCCATCCGGAAGCTCAAAGGCAGAGGACGGCCCATCCTTCCCCAGCAGGAGCGGGCTGATATTCTCTCCGCGTTCGCCTGCGTGGATTTTATCATCATTTTTAATGAGCCGAACGTCGAAAACATCTTGATGGCGCTGAAGCCGAATGTCCATGCCAAAGGCTCGGATTATACGAAAAGGACCGTCCCGGAACGAGAGACCGTCCTCGCTTACGGCGGAAGGATCGCCATCGCGGGCGGGGCGAAGATCCGGTCCACGTCCGAGGTTATTCCGCGGATCCTGGCTAAAATGAAAATCGCGGGGCCGTCGAGAAAAAACTAAGCATGAAAAATTTTCTGATCATCCGGACGAGCTCGCTGGGCGACGTCATTCATACCTTGCCGGCGTTCGCCGCGCTGCGCAAAAAGCATCCCCAAGCCAGGATCGCCTGGGCCGTCGAGCAGAAAGGCAAGGAGATTTTGGACCTGGTCCCGGGCCTCGATGACATCATCGTCGTCGGAACGCCCGGATGGCGGAAAAGGATTAGAAACAAGAACCAGGCCGCTCTCGATTTCCAGGGCCTGATCAAATCCGGCTTTATCGCTTTTCTCTCCAGGTCCGGGAAAAGGCTGGGGTATCATCGCAAAAACCTTAAAGAGCCTCTAGCCTCCGTATTTTATACCGACCGGCTCGAAGAAGTCTCCGAGGCAGATCATGTCATCGGCAAAAACCTGAAACTCTTAACCCTCGTCGGCGTCAACGAAGAAAAATATGAATTTCCTTTGGCCGTCCCGAACGCCATCCGGAATGCGGTGAAGGAAAAAATCGGCCGGCTCGGAGATCGATCGGGCCGGAAACTCGTGCTGTTCAATGTCGGCGCGGCCTGGCCGACGAAACGCTGGTTTTCCGAAAATTGGATCAGCGTCTTAAAAGACCTCGCAAGCGAGCCCATCTTCCCTCTTCTGCTGTGGGGCAGCCCAGAGGAAGAGGCCATCGCCCGGCGCATTCACCAGGAGACAGGCGCTCACTTAGCCCCTTTCCTCTCCATCAAAGAGATCATGGCCTTGCTCAAAGACGCTTCGCTTCTTGTGAGCGGCGACACGTTCGCGATGCAGGCCGCTTGCGCTCTGGACGTGCCCGTGGTCGGGATCTTCGGACCGACAAACCCTAAGAGGAACGGCCCCTTCCTTTCCCGGGATAAAATCGCGTATCATGAGATCGGCTGCAGCCGTTGCTATAAGCGTTTGTGCGATTCCCTGGAGTGCCTGAAGCTCGTCAAGCCCGAAGAAATCGCTTTACTGATCCGGCAATCGCTCAAAGAACATGCTTGAAAATAGATGGATGCAAATGATCTACCGCTGGCGGGTAAGGTCCGGCCTTTTTGTCTTTCTCGCCATCATCGTCCTGGCCAGACCGACGTGGAGATCGATCGTCAGCGGACTTGACGTTTGCGCCTTCGGGCTGCTCATCCGGGCCTGGGCGTCCGGCCACATCAAGAAAGAAAAAGAACTGGCCATGTCCGGGCCATATCAATTCACCCGGAATCCTCTTTATCTTGGGAATTTCTTCCTCGGCCTCAGCATCGCCATCGGCGCGAACTCGTGGTGGTGTGCGGGGCTCTTCGCCGCCTATTTTCTCATTTTTTACCCTCCGGTCATCAGGGAAGAGCGGGAGCGGATGAAGCGCCTCTTCCCCAAACAATACGAGGAATACAAGAAAAGGGTGCCTATGTTCTTTCCGAGCCTTACGCCTTTTTCCTCCGGCCACGGCCTGAAATTCAGCCGGGCCCTCTATTTGAAGAACAAGGAGTACCGGGCCTTGATCGGCTCCCTCGTCGCCTACGGCATTCTCATCGCCAAGGTGCTTCTTTTTTGACGTGTTTTAGACATGCCCACTGAGGAACGCATCGCCAAAGTCAGACGGGTCCTTTCCCTGCGCCAGCCCGATCTCAGGGTCGTCCTCGAAGAAGTCGCCAATCCCCACAACGCCAACGCTGTGCTGCGGACGTGCGACGCGGCCGGGATCTTGAACGTGGACATCATCGGCTCGAGCCAAGATCCGCTGCCCATCAATAAAGCGATCACGACCCGGGCCGACAAATGGCTGAACTTCCATTTTTACCCCACGACCAAGGACTGCCTGATCCAGCTTAAAAAGCAAGGGCTGAAGATCGCCGCCACGCACCTCGGCGAAGACGCCGTTTTCTACACGCAGGTCGATTACACGCAGCCCACGGCCATCGTCTTTGGCAACGAATCCGAAGGCATCTCTCTCGAAGCCAGGCAATACGCCGACGTCAAGATCAGGATCCCGATGTTCGGAATGGTCCAGAGCCTGAATTTGTCGGTTTCGGTGGGGATCATCTTGTACGAGGCCCTGAGCCAAAGGTTGGGCAAAGGGTTCTTTGAGAGCCGGCGGCTCTCGCCCGAAGAATTCGAGGACTATCTGAATAAATGGCTGGATTTATAAATCACCCAGAACATAAATAACCCGACCGTATTTGCCTGTTTCCTTGAGCTTTTTGTTCATCTCGTCCGTGAACTTCTTCAACGTCTCCTGATTTTTTTGAAAATATTCGTTGATCTGCTTCTGATATTGCTCGTCGTATTTTCCTATCTGATCCGGCATTCTTAAGGAAAAATCCTGAAAGCTGCGAAAGAGGTCTTCGGGGCCGATTTCTTCCTCTCTGATCTCGACGTCCAGGCTCATCGTCTTCTTGTCCCGGACGAACTCGATCTTGACCTTGTCGCCTTTCTTCTTACCCTGGATTATTTCGCTCAGCGCGGCCACGCTTTCCACGAGCTTGCCGTCGGCCTTGAGAATTACGTCGCCGGCCTTGAGGCCCGCATTTTTGGCCGGGCTGTCCTCGACGAATTCCCAGACGAGAAGACCCACTCCGTCTTTGATCCCGTAATGGTCGGCCATGTCTTTGTTCAATGCCTGGAGCGTGACGCCGATGAATTTCCTCTTTTCCAGGACGAATCCCGGCGGCATGGGAGCGGGATACTTCGGCCCGGTATAAATCCTCGGGCGACTTTCCGGCTTCATATCTTTGGGCGGGAAGAGCCGCGGGAAGGACAATTCCTGCTCACGCCTGGCTTCCTCTTCCGTGTATTCGCCCAGCTTGACCTTGATATCCATCGGTTTGCCGTCGCGTTCGATCCTGACCGTGATATCCTGGCCTGGCTTGCGGCTCCTGATTTCCGAAGACAGCGCCTCGCCCGATATGATGTCCTTGCCGTCGATCTTGAGAATGATATCGCTTTCTTTGATCTTGGCCAGTTCGGCCGGGCTCTTGGGCTCGACCACAACGACCTCAAGCCGGCCGTCCGTTTCGACGACCCGAACGCCCAGCCAGCCGCGCTCGACCTTGCCTTTCTTCTCGAGGTCCGAGGCGATGGAATTGACGACATCGATGGGAACGGCCAGGGCCATGCCGGAGGACGGCGCCTCGGCCCGGCTGATGACCGTCCCGGAGCCTACGACTCGCTGCTCCCGGAACTCGAAGACGACGGGCTGCTCATCCGTATAGGCTCCCCGAAGCAAGCCGACCATCTGGCCGGCCGCATTGATCACGGGGCTTCCGCTCATACCGGGGACAACCCAGACGTTTAAGCGCAGCGACTGAGGAGACACCGAACTGATGATGCCCTGAGTGATGGCCGGCGTGTTCTCGGGCGAGAGGCCGACGACGCCGATCCAAGCGCCAGGCTGAAGGTCGCTCGATTTGCCCAGGGCGATGGGCGTCAGGCTTTTATCCTTGACCTGAATGAGCCCGATCTGGGTCTGCGTGTCGAGGCCTTTGAATTCGGCCTTGATCCGTTTCCCATCCGGGGTAATAACGCTGATCTCTTCGTCGCGGGGAGAGATGAGGGCCGTTGTGACGATAAATCCGTTCTTGTCGATGACGACGCCCGTGGCGACTTTGCGTATGCCGTTCCGCGCCTCAACCCTGACCACGGACGGTGCGACCATCTTCGTGATCTCTTCGATCTTTTTTTCGTCGATTCCCGGGTTCGCGGCAGTGATCGTGGTCGCTTTTGCGCTCACAATCGAAATCATCAAAAAGGTGGCTGACGCCGCCAAGACTTTTATTTTGCTTATCATTGGTTCATACCTCCTTAATACCTGGTATATTTATTGGAAGCATTGGAGACTTGTTCCAGAATATAGACGGTCCGGGGCTCAGACGAGGCGTCGCGGACCTCGTTCCTGTAGTTCACGGTCTCCGTGATAGGAACGATGTCCGAGGCCTTCAGCGCTTCCGTCGCGTCCCGGCCAGCCATTTGCACCCGGCCCGGGCCGTTCCGCAGAACAAACACGTTCAGGACCAGGAAACAGACGAGGAGCGCGGCCGCAGCTCCGGCCAACGAATAACGGAAAGCCTGGGCCCTTCGAGCTTGCGGAAGCGCCGCCCGCCTCCGAGCCAATTGGGTCATCACCCGCTGTTCGAAATCCGGCGGCGCCGTGACCTTGTCGAGCTTCCTTAAAAGACTAATATCGTCCATCGAGGATCTCCCTTTTTTGAAAGGACAGATTTTCTTTCGTCGCTTTTTCCAATTGTTTTTTGAGGATATTCCGGCCCCGGCTGATCCTGGCTTTGACGGTTCCGATGGGCCTTTGAATGATCTCGGCAATCTCCTCCTGGGAATACCCTTCTATGTCTTTTAGAACAACCGGAATCCGGTATCGCGGGTTGAGCGCTTCGAGGGCTTGCCGGAGGTTCTTGATCAGCCCGGAATCCGTCGATTCCTCGCTCGGCGTGCTGGCCTCGAGACCAGGCTGGATATCGTCGAATGAAACCAGGTTCGCCCGGCGGTTTTTCTTCAATTCGGTCTTGGCCAAGTTGGAGGCAATGGCGTAGATCCAGGAGGAAAACGGGGCGATCGGCCTGTACTTATTCGCCTTGAAAAAGACCCGGAGGAACGTCTCCTGAGAGAGGTCCGCGGCCTTCTGGTAGTCGCCGGTCACTTGGTATAAATAATTCACAATTCTGTCCTTATAGATATGGACGATCTCGGCGAACGCCCACTCATCTCCTGCCTGGATACGGCCGACAAGATGTTGTTCGTCCATATTCATCATGTTAAACCTGGGACGGCTCAAAACCGTTGCATTCCGGGATAAAAATACAGCGAAATCCGTGCCAATTCAAGAGAATGATGAGATGAAGCCATCGAAATGGCTAAGATGCTGGAGAGCGAAGGCGCCGCCTGGGCAAAGATCAAGAAAAAAGCTTGACGCTCAAACCGTGACGGCGGCGTTCGGGCCCCACTTCGCTCCGGGCTTTGCATTATGCCTCGAGTCTCGATGCAATCCGGGTGAAGGCTTTGATCTGCCGGACCACGGCCGTTGGGCCCTGTGCTTCAATTCGAATTCCAGACTCCTGTCCGTGGCGAACATCTCGACACCGGCGGTCTTTTCGGGGATCCGCATCCCTATAAGATTCTCGATGCCGTAAAGGTTCTCGGAGAACTTCTCGCAGGCGAAGGAGACGGCCTTGCCCGAATTTCCGGCCCTTGCCGTCCGCCCGATCCGGTGCACGTAGTTCTCGCTGTCCTGGGGCAGATCGTAATTGATGACCATTTCCAGGCCGTCGATATGGAGGCCGCGGGCCGCGACGTCGGTCGCGACGAGGAACGGGAATTTGCCGGCCATGAAATCGTCGATGATCCGCTGCCTTTTGACCTGGGGCAGGTCGCCGGACAGATGGCGGCAGCGGAAGCCGTTGAGATCGAGCTTTTTGGCCAGCTTGAACGCGGAATGCCGCATATTCACGAAGATCAGCGCGTTGCGCGGTTTTTCTTTCTGGAGAATCCCGACGAGCAGGTTGGCCTTGATATGGCTTTTGACATGGTAGATCTCTTGGGTGATCGTATCTACGGTCAGCTGCTCCGGGGTCAGCTCGATGAGGACCGGACGATTCAGGTAATCGGCGGCGATTTTCCGCGAGACCCTGTTCAGAGTCGCGCCGAAGAGCATGCTCTGGCGGACGTGGGGCGGCGCCATTTTCTGGAGCAGTTTTTTGATGTCGGGCAAGAAACCCATATCAAGCAGGCGGTCGGCCTCGTCGATCACGAGGCACCCGACGTCTTTCAACTTCAAATGTCCTTTTTCGCTGAGGTCGAGCAGGCGTCCCGGCGTTCCGATGGCGATGTCCACGCCTTTTTTCAGAAGCATCTGTTGGGCATCATATCCGACGCCGCCGTAGAAGCAGCCGATCGTGAATCCAATATAGCGGTTGAGAAGGCGCGCCTCGCCTTCAATCTGGACCGCCAGCTCCCGGGTTGGGACAATGATCAGCGCCTTTCGCCGCTCGGGCGTTTCGCCATTGAGCATGTTCTCGAAAAGCGTGACCAGGAACGCGGCGGTCTTTCCGGTCCCTGTCTGAGATTGGACGGCCGCGTCCATGCCCTTGAGGGTCTTGGCCAAGGTCTGTTCTTGGACGTCCGTCATTTCGGTGTAACCCCGCTCGGCGATGCCACGCAGAAGCTTAGGGTTGAGGTTCAGTTTGTTGAATAACATAACAATTCCTTTTGTATTTAAATTCCAGCATAAGGGGATGATCGTCAGACTTGATTCTCTCTTGAGGAGGGAATAATGACGCTGTTTGACTATTTCCTACCAGATGTCTAGCGAGGGAGTATACGCTATATTTGTTTCAATAGCAAGGAATATTTTTAATAGAGACAGGAACGCGATAAAACAAGTTTTTCTTCCGTCAAACAGGCTTGCCTGAGATGAAAGCGTTTCATATAATCAGACCGGGTAACGGCGTGAATAAGCGTCCCTCCATCTATGTCATAATATCCGCTATCCTTTTCGGCTTGAGCACGCCGATCTCCAAGCTTCTCATCAAAGAGATTTCACCCCTCGCCCTCGCCGGGCTTCTCTATCTGGGCGCTTTTCTCGGCTTGGCCGTCTATTCAATCGGGAAAAAGATCATCGGCGCCAAAAACGAAAGCCGCAGCTCGCCTCTGCGGCAAAAAGACCTGGGCTGGCTGGCCGGCGCGACGGCCGCAGGCGGCATTCTCGCCCCCATCTGCCTTCTGTTCGGGTTGGCCAAAATTTCGGGATATGCCGCTTCCCTTCTCCTTAATATGGAGGGCGTGGCGACGGCCCTGATCGCCGTAGGGATATTCAAAGAGAACGCCGGCCGGAAGATCTGGCTCGCTCTCGCCTTCATGACCTGCGCCGGAATTTTTCTGAGCTGGGACCCGGGACAAAACAAGTTTGCCCTCACGGGTTCACTCCTTGTCCTCGCGGCCATGATCTGCTGGGGCATCGATAACAATTTCACACGCAACATCGCGGATAAGGACCCTGTCCAGATCGCCCGGATCAAAGGATTGGTCGCCGGTGCGTTCTCTCTTGCCCTGGCTTTTTTATTGGGAACGAAGGTTCCCTTTGGTAAAACCTTTATTTTCGGATTGGCCCTGGGAGCATTGAGCTACGGCCTGAGCCTCGTCCTCTACATCAAAGCCCTGAGAGGATTGGGCGCGTTCCGGGCGGGCGCCTTTTTCAGCTTCGCCCCATTTGTCGGCGCGCTGGCATCGCTCCTGGTCCTGCCGGAACCGGCCAAATGGGTTATGATCCCGGGAGCGCTCTTCATGATCCTCGGCGTCTTTCTCATCATCAACGAAAAGCACGAACACCACCACCGGCATGAAAGGCTTGTCCACGCCCACGCCCACGGGCACGGCGACGGACATCACTTCCACCGGCATGAAGGCCCCGGGGATGACCCTCACGCCCATGAGCATACGCATGAGGAAATGGACCACATTCACGGACATTGTCCGGACATCCATCACCGCCATGAACACTAACGCAAACGCAATAATTATGGTGACATTTCATTTATCGCGTTCCTCATAATAAGGAGAATTCGGATGACCCTTTTGATGAAAAGAATAGCCAGCCTCTTCTTCTTCGTGATTCTTATTTTTGGCCTTTATGCCGCGGCCCAAACATCGGCGAAGACGGCCGTATTCAACATCAAGGACTTCGGGGCCACGGGATTGAAGTCTGACAACGCTCGGGCCGCCATCGAGAGAGCGGTGAACGCCTGCGCGGCGGCCGGCGGAGGCCTGGTTTACGTCCCGCCCGGAGATTACTCGACAGGAACGATCCATCTCCGCAGCCATGTCCGGTTTCTCGTCGAAGCCGGAGCGACCATCTATTCTATCAAATTAAAAGAAGCGTTCGACAAGGACGCCCTGTTCTACGGCGAAGACCTCGTCAACGTCACCCTGGAGGGACGCGGCACGATCAACGGCCAGGCCGGTTACGTCTATAAGCCTAAAGGCGATTTTCACGACGACTTTATCTATCCGAACCAGACCGAGATGGAAAAGCTCGGCAGGCCGCTCATTCGCAGTTTTCCCAAAGATGACCAATTCGGAAAACTCGTCCTTTTCCTGAGATGCAAGGACGTCCGAATCGCAGGCTTGAATTTCATCGATTCGCCGTCCTGGACGATGCATCTCTACGGCTGCGAGCGGACGGTGATCGACGGGGTTTATATCCGATCGAGCCTGAAGGACGGCGTCTGGGCGGACGGCATCGACCCCGACGGCTGCAAAGACCTGCGCCTATCAAACTCCACGATCGAGACGGGTGACGACGCCCTCGTCTTCTACTCCATGAACTGGTTCGGCCCGGCCCTCCCCTGCGAGAACATCACCGTGACTAACTGCCGGCTTTCATCCGCCTCAAGCGCCATCAAGTTCTGCGACGGCAACATGAACGCCATCCGCAACATCACGATCGACAACTGCGTGATCACGAACTCCAACCGCGGCATCGCCTTCATGGACTTCGACGGCGGCGTCGTCGAGAACATCGTCCTTTCCAACCTGACGATCGACTGCGTCCGCTATGACTGGTTCTGGTGGGGCGACGGCGAGCCGTTCCATTTCAACATCAAGAAACGGAGCGAGATTCACAAGAACTGGAAGAAAGAGGACGATCGGCCCGCGGGCGTGATCCGGAACGTCAAGCTCACGAACATCATCGCCCACGGCAAAGGCGCGAGCGTCTGCAATGGTCACCCGGACAATTGGCTCGACGGGATCACGATGGAGAACGTAAAGCTCGTCATCGCCCATGATCCGGCCGCGCCCTATGACAAGGCTGTCCATGCCTTGACCTTCAGGCAGACGAAGAATCTCAAGCTCAGGAACGTCGAGATCGTCTGGGACAAACCGGAATACGCCCAATGGGAAAGCGCCCTGTGCCTCGAAGAGGTTCAAGGCCTCGAGCTGGATGGATTTAACGGACGCCAGGCCCGGGTGGCCGGACAAGAGTCCGCGCCGGCCGTGATCATGAATCAAGTGGAGAATGCCGTTGTGCGCCATTGCGCCGCGTTGCCGGGGACAGCCGTCTTTTTTGACGTCCGGGGAGAAAAATCCAAGGACATCGTCCTCATCGGCAACGATTTCCGCAAAGCAAAAACAGCTGTCAGGCAAGGAAAAGAGGTCGGCTCGGGCGCTGTTCATGAGATGGAAAATATCCGGACTTTTAAATAAATGGCGGGGATGCCCGTCACCTGGCCCCGATTCTATTTATTTGATAAACGTTCCGTTCCGGTATTCTTTGAAGGCTCGGTCGAGCTCTTCCTCCGTGTTCATGACGATGGGACCGCGCCAGGCCACGGGCTCGCCGATGGGCTTCCCGGAGACGCAGACAAACCGAACACCTCCCTGACCGCCCACAACGACAATCTCATGACCATCCCCATACAGCCCAAGCTGACCGGAACCGATCTTCGTTTTTTGTGAGTCGAAAAGCCCGTCGCCTTCAAGAATAAACACAAAAACGGTATATCCTTCCTTAATAATATGCTTAAACTCTTTTCCAGAAGGAACCACGATATCCAGGTACTCCGGCCTGCACATGATATCTTTGACCGGGCCCCGCGCGTTTTTATATCGGCCGGCGACCACCTTAATCCTGGCGCCGCTCTTGTCCTGGTGTTCCGGAATCTCGGCGGCTTTGATGTCCTGATACCGGGGTTTCATCATTTTATGGCTTGCCGGGAGATTCACCCAGAGCTGCAGTCCGCGGAGATAATCCTTCTGTCTTTGCGGCATTTCCTGGTGGATGATGCCGCTCCCGGCTGTCATCCACTGGACCTGGCCGTCGCCGATCTCCCCCTCGTTCCCCATGCTGTCGCCGTGCCTGACTGTCCCGTGAAGCATATAAGTCACGGTCTCGATCCCGCGATGGGGATGCCAGGGAAAGCCTGGGATATAGTCCCCGGGGTCCGAGGAGCCGAAATCGTCGAGCATCAGGAAGGGGTCGAAAGCCGGGACCTCATGAAACCCGAAAATCCTCTTCAGCCGGACGCCGGCGCCTTCGAGGGTCGGCTTTCCGGTATAGACATTTTTGATCTGCCGCGCCTTGTTCATCGGATCGTCCTTTCTTTCATACGCCTTAATTCCTACTAAATATATATTAATTATAGGATATTGAAAAGTCAAGTCGAGGGACTTGGACTTCATTGACCATCCCGCCCAGATTCTGTTAATGTTTTGGACGAAGAATTTTATGTTCCTTGTGAGGTGACCGCCATGCTTCGATCCCGGAAACATCTAGCTCTTTGTTTCATGCTCGTCCTTTTTGCCTGCGTTCTCTTCAGCCAAACCCAATCTGGCGAAAAGCTGGCCATCAGCCACGGCCCATATCTCCAGAATCCCTCCGAAACGGCCATGACGATCATCTGGTTCACCAATAAAAACTGCACCTCCTGGGTTGAATACGGAACGGGCGAAAACCTCCAAACGTTCCCCAAATTCGGAAGCCTCGTCAGCATCGCTAAAAACAGCCGGCGCGGCCTCATCGAGGCAAACTCCATGCGCCATGCCATCACGATCAGCGGCCTCGTCCCGGGCAAAGCATATAAATACCGGGTCGTCTCTAAAGAAATCCTTCAATTCGAGCCTTATGAAGTCATCTATGGGGAGAGCGTCGCCAGCGACATAAATGAATTCCGGACACTCAACCCCAAAAAAGCGGGTTTCCGATTCCAGGTCTTCCAGGACACCCACGGCGATCCGGTCCGGCTCAACGGCCTGTTTCAACAGGCTGGATGGGAGAACTCCGACATTTTCTTTTTTAACGGAGACACATTAAGCTCCCTAGACAAAGAAGATGTCATCTTCAATGGCTTTCTCGACTTTGGCGTCAGCCGCTTCGCCAAATCTATCCCTTTCATTTACATCCGGGGCAACCATGACACGCGAGGCGTCCTGGCCAGGAGACTGGAGGATTATTTTCCGCCCCGCGGCCATGATTTCTATTATTCCTTCGATCACGGCCCCGTCCATTTCGTCATCCTGGATTCCGGAGAAGACAAAGCCGATGACTCCCCTGTCTATGCCGGGCTGGCCGATTTCGACCGATACCGCGCCGAACAGGCAGAATGGCTCAAGAAAGAAATCCAGACCGAAGCCTTTAAAAAGGCAGGTTTCAGAGTCGTTCTGGTCCACATGCCGCCCTACGGCAGCGGAAAAGGTGCCGCTGCCTACGGCGTGGATCACCTGACCAAGCTGTGGGGTCCAATTCTCAATGAAGGCGGAGTAGATCTGGTCATATCCGGCCATTACCACCGCCTCTATAAGTTTGAGCCGGAGCCAGCCAAAAACTCTTTTCCCGTGATCGGCGCCCCTCCGGACGCCTTCCTCAGGATTGATGTTTCCGCCGACACAATCGACCTGAAAGCTATTGATATCAAAGGAAATACGCTGGAATCTCTGACGATCTCTTCTCGTCGCAAAGGCTGAAAATCCCCCTCACTCCCCTTTAGAAAAGAAGAGTGGTATGATACTGAAACTCATTAAAATGAGCATATTTCATGGAACTTTCAGGCTCCGAAACTCGTCTATCGGGGTGTAGTGAGTGAATTTGGAAGCAATCATTCGCAATTGCCTGGACGGCAAAGAAGGAGCCTGGAATATGCTCGTTGATCTCTTCTCTAAGAAAATCTTCAACATGTCTTACCAGTTCGCCGGCAGCTTCCAGGAGGCCGAGGATCTGACCCAGGACATTTTCATTAAGCTCCACCAGTCCCTGTCCAAATATGACTTCGAGAAGAATTTCACGGCCTGGTTCCTCACCCTCGCCAAGAACTATCTCATCGACGAATACCGCCGGACGAAATGGCAAAAGAAGCAGCGGGACGACTTCGACGAGCATCTTCAGAGCGCCCCGATATCGGACGATCCCGAGCACAGCCTCGTCGAAGAAGAAAACAAGAAGATCCTGTGGGAAGGGCTGAACAGCCTGCCCAATGACATCCGGATGGCGATCATCCTCAAGGAGATCCAGGGCCAAAAATACGAAGAAGTCGCGGAGATTCTGGACCTTCCCGTCGGGACGGTGAAATCCCGCATCAATCGGGGCCGGATTCAGCTGGCCAAAATCCTTAAGGACCGAAAGGAAAGCGGCCATGACATGTGACAAGATCGAGGGACTCTTAACAGCTTACGCAGACGGCGAGCTCAGCCTCGAAGAAAAAGCCTCGATCGAACAGCACCTCGAAGTCTGCTCGGACTGCGCTTCGCTCCTCTCGTTCCTGAGGTCCGCGGACCGAACGCTCGCCGTCTTTCCAGAGATCGAGCCGAGGGCGAACCTGCGCCAGAAGCTCTACGCCATCCCGGCCCAGAAGAAGTTCCGTTTTAGCCTGGATTTTCTGCTCAAGCCGTCGCTCCAGCCCGTGTTCGCGGCAGCGACCGTTTTTCTCATCATGTTCTCTTTTTATATGTTCAGCCCGGATAAGAACCAGATCAATAAAGCTATCAGCCGCCAGTTTCACCGCGGCTACAGCCAGTTCGAGAAATTGTCCGCCAAGGCCGGGTCGATCACGGACAGCCTTGGCGCTTACGCCGATAACGTTCTCGTTTCGCTCAAGAAGATCAATCCCTTGAGCAAGAACGGAGAATAAATTCCATAGATTGGAGGCAACACATGACAGAAAAGATCATCATTCAAAAGAGACCGCCGAAGTCGCCCGCCGCCGCCGGCATTCTGTCCGGCATCTTTCCCGGCATCGGCCAGATCTACAACGGGCAGTATACGAAGGGCATCCTGTTCCTCGTTATCTTCATCGGCCTGATCACGATGCAGCCGCATGGGGGCCAGCCGTTCCAGGGCCTGCTGCTCGCCGGCTTCTACATCTTCCAGATCATTGAAGCCGTGCAGTCGGCCAAGGAGATCAACCGCCTGGCCCTCGTGGCCAACGGCTTAGAAGTTTCGGGACAGGCAACCGCGCCGAAAACCCTCGAAGCGGAGGTCGCCAAGTCGGCCAAGTCCGGCTCGGTCTTCTGGGGCATTGTTTTGATGGCCCTGGGCGCGATCTTCCTGTTGAGCAATTTCGACGTCATCGATTACGATCGGATCTTCGACTTCTGGCCGGTCATCGTGATCGTCATCGGCCTCAAGATGATCGCCGATTACTTCGCCAAGAAGAACAACTGATAAAGGAGAATACCATGGCCCACCATCACAGAAAAGACCCCCTTGTCTGGGGAATCATCCTGATCGTCGTCGGGGCGATCTTTTTTCTCGAAAACTTCAACATCGACGTCTGGAACACCGTCTGGAGGCTTTGGCCCGTGATCCTCATCATCTGGGGCGCGCTCAAGCTCTATAACGGGCTCCAGGAGCGGAAAGAGAAGCCGGCAGAAAAGAAGGTTTCCGAGGCCCCGCAGGACAAACCATGAAAGCCAGAGAGATCTTCCTCGTCCTGCTGATCATCGGCATCGGCGTCTTCACCTATTACGCCAAAACGGGGAAGCTCGATATCGAGTGGGACGGAGGCGACTGGTCCTGGTTTTCGCCTGGCGAGGAGTTCGTCTTCGAGGAATCCCAGGAAATCCCCGCTCCCCTTCCCCGGGAGATCCAGGTGATCAACGCCCATGGGAGCGTCGAGATCCAAGGCGCAGAAACCGACAAGATCTCCATATCCTTCAAAAAAAGCATTTACCGGAAAAACAAAGAAGAGGCCCAGAAAGTCGCGGACCAGCTCAAGATGATCGTCAACCGGGAAGAGCCGCGGCTGATCTTATCGACGAACCGGGACGAATTCCGGCGGAAGAACTTTGAGACCCATTTCAAGATCTCGGTGCCCGCGGGAACAGAGGTTCTGGTCAAGAACTCTTACGGCCTGGTCAAAGCCGTGAAGACGGGAAAAACAGACATTACCAATCCCCATGGGGAGGTGCAGGCATTGGACATCGGCGGACGGCTGATCATCGGCAACAGCTATGAGGACGTGGCCATCATTAATGCCACGGCTGACTGCCAGGTCACGAGCCCCCATTCCAAAGTCACCGCGACTAATATCCAGGGAGAATTGCTCCTTGATCACAGCTACGGAGAAGTTGAGCTGGAAAACATCGGAAAGAAAGTCAGCCTGAACGGTTCGCATTCACAGGTGACCGGAAGAGGTCTCAAAGGCGAGGTTGAGGTCACAAGCTCCTATGAGCCGATCGCCCTGACCGACGCCGGCCCGACAACGATCCGTGGGCATCACAGCGACATCGAGGCCAAAGGGATCAACGGCCCGCTCGAGATCACGGACAACTACGCCCAGCTTCGACTCAGCAACATCAAGGGCAACCTCACAATCGAAGGGGCGAACATGGAGGTCTGGGCCGATTCCATTTTGGCAGACGAGATCTTTGTCTCCTCATCCCATCAGAACGTCGAGATCCTGAGCTTTACGGGAAAAACCACGGTCCGCCTGATTCACGGCGACCTGACGCTCGAACCGGAATCCGTGACGGGGCCCATCGATGTTCAGGCGTCCTATGCCAGCATCCGTTTCGGCTGGCCAGCCGAGGGAAAATTCCCCTTCGAAGCCCGGACGAAATCCGGCAACATCCACTGGAACCTGGCCGACAAGCCTTCGCTCGAAGAGACCAACGGCCAGTCCGTGACCAAAGCCTTTTTGGACGAGTCCGGGAAGCCGTCGATCAGGCTTTTCACGTCATACGGCGACATCCGGGTCGAAAAGACGTCCCGCAGCGTGAAGTCAATTTAAGCTCAAAAAAAAGGGAACGTTTTAAAAACGTTCCCTTTTTTTCTGCCTAAAATGGATTATTTGTGCCGGAAATGATAGATGCGCTGCGAAAGACAGCCGTTGATCTTGATGTTGAAATATGAAATGAGGTTGGTCACGTCCTTCTTGTACTTCGTCACGTAGCGGACGAAGTCGATCTCCATCTTGAACCGGAGCAGGTTTTCAAACTCACTGACTTCGTCGTGGAGCTCGATGAGATAGTGGTTGATGGACCGGTACTGGGCGTTGATGTCGATCAGGTCCTTCTCCGTGAGCTTGGCGAAGTCGAGATAGGGCGGGAGCGGGTCGAGGATCGACAGGCTTTCGGAGTTCAGCTCGTTCACGGACTCCTTGATCTCCTGGAAAAACGATTTGTAGTCCAGCGGCTTCTTCAATTTCTCCCCGGCTTTGTCCACGAGCTTCTCGCTCTGGTCTCTGAGCGAGGCGATGAGCTCCCGGATGCCGAAATATTTCCTCTTGAAATTATAGATGTCGACGAAATCGCGCCCGATGTAGATTTTGTCCTCGTAATGGGTCAGGATCTCCATGGGCGAGTGGGTGTAGAAGTTGATCTCATAGCGGCGGCCTCCCGAGTCTCTTTCCCGCAGACGCGCCAGCAACAGATTATTGTTCTGCTCGATGAAATAGCTGTTGACCTCGAGCAAAACGGAATATGCGGCCAGGTTCTGGATGATGCTCTCTTTCAGATAATCGAGAAGGGCTTCCTTCTTCGTGATGAGATCATTGACCGTCTCATTCGGCGTGGGATTTAAGACGGAATAGGACGGGGAGAAGAGATAAAGGGCCGGTCCCGCGCCGAGCTCGAGATACAGATTTTTGAGGGCCTTGTGATGGAGGTCGTCAAGAACCAGCGGCTTCAAGGCCGGCAGGTCTTTGAGATCAAGCTTGAGGAGTTCCTCGACTTCGTTCATAAACGGCCCTTCCCTTCAGGGGGCGAAATGATATTAACACCGGAAATTTTAAAAATCAACTGGCGGAGGATAGATACGGAATTCTAGCCCGCTGACGATATGATCGCCTCTTTCCGTTCCATAAAGATCTCGGGTGAAGACGCGGGTGGGCCTGAAAAAAATTCCGCGGGCGTACCCAATGCCTGAACCGGATTATTCTTTGACTTGCCCCCGAAGCGTCCAATCGTTATTCGCATATTTTTGCCTCTGGATCTCAAGAATCTTTTCTCGGTCTGCGCTCATGAATTTCAATGGCCCAAAGCGCACCCCGAAGAATTCCTCAAATCCCTCGACAAGTCGTTCCACGGCCCATCCAAAATCGACCGTCCAGCCCAGGACCTCGGAGAGGGAGGTCATGCGGATTTCAGCCGGACCCTCTTTCAAAAGCGACACGGCCTTCAGCAAATCTTCGTCATGGGCCAACGGGATCGAGCCGTGTTGGAGAAACTTCGTCCCGGTCCTTTTCTGGGCGCTGCCGATGATCTTTTTCCCGTTCACCTCGATCTCGTCATGGGCCGGATGGGAAAAGCAAGGCAGATCACTTTTCGCGTAGAAAGGCGGGGCTTGATCGGCCGACGACGGTTCGATCCCCATTTTTTTAAGCCCGGCCATTAAAGCTTGAGAAATGAGCTTATAAGATCCGGCGAGCGTTTTGGAAAATGTTTCATCGTCCGATGAGCAGACCGAATATGTGATTTCTTGATGATGGAGGACGAGTTTCCCGCCGGTGATCCTCCGCACGACATCGATGCCGTTCCTCTGGCAGAAATCGAGGTCGATGACCTTTTCGATCTTTTGCGAACGTCCCATGGACGCGGTCGGCCGCTCCCATTGATAGAACCGGACGAAGGTCAGAGGTTCACCCGTCAGCGATTGGAACAAGAATTCATCAACCGCCATATTAAGTGAGCCCCTAAGCGGTTTCGGCTCGATGATGAGTTTCCATTCTTTCATTTATATCGCCGATCTATTTCATCCCCCCTTTCTAAAGGGGGTGTGCGGGGGGATTATTTCCTGACGAAATAAAACAGGGAGAAAGAGCGGGCAACGGGATTCGAACCCGCAACTCCGAGCTTGGGAAGCTCGTACTCTACCGTTGAGTTATACCCGCGCTTTCTCCCCGGGACATGGGCCGCAACTTGAATCGGGACTAAAATTTAATCGGAAATCCCGAACTTGTCAACCATATGAACAGCCGGCCGCGATCTAAGAGGCCTTATCCTTCCGCCCCAATCGCATCATCAAGAAATATGCCGTTGGCGTCGCGATCAGGGACAGGAGCACAGAAATGCAAAGGGCTCCGATGACGGCGATGGCCAGCGGCTTGAGCATATCAGCCCCGGAGCCGATACCGTAAGCCAGGGGGAGCATCCCCAGCGCCGCCGCCATCGACGTCATCAGGACCGGCCGCAACCGCCTCCGTCCCGAACGCACCAGGGCTTCCTCTAAACTCAGACCCTCGGCCCGCAAATGCTTCACGAAATCCAGCATCAGAATTCCGTTTTTGGCCACGATGCCTATGCCGATGATGGCTCCCAGAAGCGAGACGACGTTAAGCGATGTCCCCGTGATCCAGAGGGCAAGGACCGTCCCGAACATCGCCAGGATCGCGCCGAAGACGATCGCCACCGGCTCTAAAAACGAGCCGAATTCCAAAAGCAGCACGGTGAAGACGAGGAAAATGGCCATGAGCAGGACGAACATCAGGTTGCGGAACGATTCCCGTTGCTGTTGGTAGAGCCCGCCGTATTCGATGGTTCCCGCCGGGATAGTTCTGTCTTTGCTCAGAGTGTCGCGGACCTGGACCATGGCGCTTCCCAAATCGCGGCCTTCCAGCCGCGCCGTGACGGCCACGTCCTGCCGCAGATCCTCGCGCCGCATTTCGAGCTGCCCCGGCTCCTCGACGACATCGACGACCTGCGAAAGCTTGACGAGCGTGCCAGCCGGTGTTCGCAGGGGCAGCTCCTTCAAGCCGGCCAATCGGTTGATGTTCGTCGGGTCGACTTTCACCCGGATATCGATCACCCGGTCTCCTTCGAGCACCGAAGAGGCCGTTTGGCCCAGCATCGCCGTGTTTACGGCTGCGGCGACATCGCCCGCGGTCAGGCCAAACCGCTGCGCGTCTACAGAGCGCACTCGGAGGCTGATCGAAGGCCCGGTATAGACCAGCCCATTAAACGTATCCACAACGCCGGGGATTTTGCCGATCTGCTCTTCGATCTCAGGCGCTTTTTTCTGCAGCCAGGCCGTGTCGGTCGAAAACAGCTTCACTTCGATGGGCTTCGGCGCCCACATCAGGTCGCCGATGAGATCGCCGAGGATCCCCGGAAATTCCCATTTCAGGCCGGGCAATTCCATGTTGAACCGCCTCCGCAGTTCGGAGATCACGTCCGCCGTCTTCCGCTTGCGGTGGGTCTTCAGCTTGACCAGGAAATCTCCAGTGTTCGGCTCGGCAATAGAAAGGGCAAGCCGAGCGCCGGTCCGCCGCGAATAGCTTTCAAGCTCCGGGATCGTCCGCAGAATGGTTTCCGCCTGCAAGAGCTGGCGATGAGTCTCGGCGAGGCTGGTTCCCGGCGGCGTGAAATAATCAATGACGAACCCACCCTCATCTATGGGCGGCAGGAACTCGCTCTCGAGCCCGTTATAAAGAAAGATTCCCAGAAGCAGGACAAGCCCGCACGCGCCCAGGGTCAGCCAGCGGTGCCGGAGCGCGGCTCGCACGGCATTTTCATAAATCCGGATCACGCGGCGGAGCAGGAAGCCTCCTTGCTCGGCCTGCGTACGGGACTGTTCGTCCCTCCGGGAGCGGATCAGCCAGGCGGCCAAAGAAGGCGTCAAGGTCATAGCGAGGACCAGAGAGGTCAACAGCGAAACGACCATCGTCAGCGCCAAGGCGCGGAAAAAGACGCCGGTAATTCCCACAAGAAAGGCCAACGGAATAAAGACGACGACCGGCGTCAGCGTGGAGCCGACCAGCGGCCGGAAAATCTCCTGGACGGCTTCCTGGACGGCTTCGAGCCGGCTCATCCCCGTCATCCGTTTGGTATGAATCGCCTCGACGACCACGATCGCGTCGTCGATGACGAGGCCGATGGCCGCGGCGATGCCTCCCAATGTCATTAAATTGAAGGTCAGGCCGGTGATCTTCATCGACAAGAGCGTAATCAGGACGGTCACGGGGATTACCGTCGTCGCCACGAGCGTCGTGCCCCAATTTTTTAAAAAGAAATAAAGGATAAAGACGGACAGGATCAGGCCGAAGATGATGGCCTCCCAGACGCTCTCGACCGACGCCCGGACGATCTCCGACTGGTCATAGAAAAAAGCGAGCTTCATGTCGGGTGGCAATTCCCGTTTCAAGTCTTTCAGCTGTGTTCGAAGCGCCTTGGCGATATCGAGCGTGCTTCCGTCGGGCTGGCTGCGGACATTGATCAGGACCGCGTTTTTGCCGTCGGCCGTGACGACATTGAAGATGGGCTCCGGGCCGCGCATGACTTTGGCGAAATCTTTGACGCGGACCGGGTGCCCGTCGGCGGATCTGACGACGAAATTCTCTATGTCTTGAATCGAATGGACGCGGCCGTCCACGACGGTCAAATAGAGCGTGTGGTTCTCTTCATGCATGCCGGCCGGCGCCACAAAATTATTGTTGTTCAATGCCTCCGCGACTTGGGAAAGGGTAAGATTCGCCGCGCTCAACAATAGTGGATTGACGACGATATGATACTCGGGCGTGCGGCCCCCGACGAGATCCACGCGGGCGACGCCGGGGATCCTCAGGAACCGCAGTTTGAGATTATAACGGGCGGTTTCCCATAATTCGATGATGCCGCGCGTGTTGCTGGTCAGGCTGACGCCGATGATAGGAAATGCGGAAAACGTCAACCGGAAGACCGTGGTTTCGGCCGTCGCGGGCAGGGAGCTCCGGATCTGGGAAAGGCGGCTGAGCACATAGAGTTCGGACTCGATCATCGGCACTTTCCAGGTGAAAAATACGCTGATCTCCGCCGCGCCGCGCCCCGTGGCCGACCGGACCGTGGTCACGCCGCGGATGTCCTTCATGGCCTCTTCGATGGGCCGGGTGATGGTGGCCATCATCTCGTTGGCGGGCATGATGCCGTTGTCCACGAGAATGACGACGCGAGGGAAATTCGTCTGGGGAAAAACCGACGACGAGATGGTGAAAGCGGCATAGATCCCGGCCAGACACAGAGCGATGCTGATAAAGACGATAGAGAGTGAAGAGCGGGTGGCGAATTTTCCCAGCATCTCGTTATTCGATGATCCGGATCTTCGTTTCTTTAGGAAGGCTGTAGGCGTCTTCGGTAACGATGACGATCCCTTCTTTCAGCCCCTCCCCTCCTTCGATTTCAACGAGGCCGCCTTCCCGCAGCCCGGGTTTTACGGGTTTGCGGACGGCCTTGTCTCCCTGGACGAGCATGATCCAGCTTCCCTCTTCCGAGCTGCTCACGAGGCTCTCTTCCGGCACGGCCAAACAGTCGCGGCGCTCCTCGCAGACGATGCGGACACTCAAGAATTGGCCCGGATGGAAACCGGCGCTTGCGGGAATTGAAATCCGGACCGGTACGGTGTCGGTCTTGTCGTCGATTTGCTGGCCGATGTAGACCACGACGCCTGGGATGGCGCCGCCGGTTTCGAATTGCCCCGGCTGTCCGACCTTCAACAACGCCGCTTCCTTGCTCGGAACGTTTACGGATGCGACCAGGCGGCCGAGGTCGACGATTTTAGCCAGCACCGTGTTAAGCTCTACGGCTTCGCCGGGCTCGGTATTGATCTTGACCACCGTCCCCGCGAGCGGCGTCTCAATCCTGAGAAGGGCAAGATCGGTCTCGGCGGCCGCAAGCTCGCTGCGGACGGAATTCAGCTGCTGCTCCGCTTCCAGGTAGCTCTTCTTGGATGTTCCTTCGACAGACAGCAGCTTCTTCTGCCGCTCAAAATTCTCTTCGGCGAAGACCAAGGCATTTTTCGCTTTTTGGTGGGCGATGCCAGCGACGCGGCTGTCAAGGCGAAAGAGGACCGTTCCTTTGGCGACATTCTGGCCTTCGGCGCAGTCGATATGGGCGACGATGCCCGTCACGGGCGAAGCCACTTCGGCGTCGGCCGGCTGGCGTCCCACGCCCGCGGGCTCCGGCTCGACGGTCCCGTAGGCCGTAACGTAGTGATGGAGCGTGGCCCGGATGATCTTTCCGACGTGGACAATTACATCCGTTGCCGCCGCCTCGCTTTCCTCCGCGGCCTTGGGCCCGATGGTCTTTAACAAGATAACGACGGCCAGGGCGGCCGCGACCAGAACAACCACAGACACCAATGTCCGGCGTTTACTCATCCTTTCGCTCCTTCGCTTGTCCGGAATCCCTCCGGGGCGTTTCCATGATCCAGTCGGCCTTCTCCAGCGGGCTCTGCATCGCATCCTCCAACCGGCCGATGGCCTCTTGCGCTTTGACCAATACGTCCAATCGGGCCAGCGCGCTTGAGTTGAGTTCGATCTGTAAGCCCAGGTATTCGAGCTTGGAGATCTCACCTAGCTGCCATTTCACCTTAGCCGATTCTTCCTGCCTTTTGAGGTTGGCCAAAATCTCATCGGCCGTTTTGGAATTTTGGACGGCCGCGCGGCACGCAGCGATAGCTCCATCGAGATCTCCGATCACTTTGGCCTGAAGGGCCAAAAAGCGGGCGGCGTTCTCGGTTCGGCGGGCTTCGGCTTCGGCGATCGGGCCTTTATTCCGGCTGAATATAGGTAACACCAGGGACAAACCGAGAGTCCATTTATTGTCGGTTTGGTCAAGCTGCCAGCCTGGGCCGATATTGATATCCGGATACTGCTTGGCGATCTCCAACTGCAAAGCGGCCTGACTGGCGGCGTATTCAGACAGCGCGGCCAGGATATCGGAGCGGCTCAGCAGGGCTTTGCGGCGGACATCGCCACCAGGCGGAATGTCGGACGGCGGGCGTTGAAAAGCGTCGAAGGAGATCCGGACGCTGTCGAGGGCGTCGGCCGGGACGCCGAGAGCGCCGGCCACACGGATTCGGGCTTCGGCTTTTTGCCTGGAAGCCTCGAGCGCCGCCAGCCGGCTATTGTCGAGCGCGATCCGCGCCTGAGTGACTTCATAGGCGGAGACTTCGCCGACGCCGAGTTGAAGCTCGAGCAGCCGGACATTCTCGGCTTGAATTTCCTGTTGTTTCGCCAGAAGCGACTCTGTTTCCTGGGCCATATAAAGATCGAGAAGACCCTGGCGCAAGCGGCTTCGGACTTCCCAGGCTACGGAAAGAATGTTCCAGCGCGCGGCTTCAGAAAGGTGCCTGGCTTGAGAGATCCGGATGCCGCGTTTTCCGGCGGTCTCGATGGGAATCTCCAAGGCGATTTCCGGGATCCAGGGCGTGACTTCTTCGACAGGCGAGGTGCTGTTATAGCCCAGCAATGGGTCGACGGTAGGGTTCGGGCGCTCGCCCGCCGTGATCCGGCCCGCTTGGGCAACTCCCCATTCGGCGCGGGCGACGTCCAGGTCGGGATGATAATAAAGCGCTGCCAGGGTAAGCGTTTTAATGTCCCATGTTTCCGGAGGCCATTCTTTGACGGCCTGGCCGGCCAATAGATGATTTTTGAGCTCGGGCGCGTCCAGCCTTCGCCCTTCAAAATCTTCTATGACCTGCTCGGCTGAAACCGGCTTGGGATGAAACCGGACGCATCCCCAGAAAAACAAGAAGATGAGGCCCAGACATGCAATTTTCAAAAAGCGATCAGTCATTTCATCTTCCTTCAGGCCAGAAACATCATCGAAATAAATCTCCCCTCCCGTCTATAAGACAAGAGCCAACGGAGATTTTTTATTCTCCCGCTAAAGAAATTCTGGGGCTTATGCCGCAGGAACACGTAACGGATTTCTGAATCCGGCACATGTCCCCAAGATATGCGGCTAAATGTCCCCTATTTAATTTCGCCTCACCATTTTTTATTTAAACAAGGGATCGGGGCTGACCGTAAGCTTCTTGGTCTCAATGTCCTTCCCGTCCACGTTCAACGTGACCTTATAGATCCCGCTGTCTACCTGAGCGGCGCCGCGTCCTCCTCGGCCGCCGCCCCCGCCGAAGCCGCCCATCTGGCCCTGCTGCCCGGCAGCCATCTGTCGGTTCAAGCCCCAGAACGTCTTCTGTAAACCTTTTTTATTGCTGCCGTTGATTTCCAGGATGAGAGTGCCTTCCAGGTCCTTGATCGTCAGCTTCACGGATTTCGCTTCGGCCTTTAGATAATAGTAAATGTTCGCGCCGGTTGGCGGATTGTCGACCCTGGCGAATTCGCCCAGGGTCTCACCGCGCCGTTCGAACCGGTTCCAGCGGATCGTGTTTTCGACGTCAAACAGATAAACGTCCTTTTTGAACGTCTCAGGCTTGAACTCCTTGATCGGGCCGATGTCGGCAATGTAAATGCCCCGACCGTAGGTCCCAACAACAAGGTCCCGGTCCCTCTTCTGGATGGCCAGGTCGCGGATAATGACGTTGGGCGCCGCGCTTGAGAAATTTGCCCATGTCTTGCCCTGGTCGATTGTCACGTAGACGCCGTAGTCTGTGCCGAGGTAGAGGACGTTCGCATTGTCCGGGTCTTCCTCGATGTCATAGATCGGGTTGTTCATGTTCCCGGAAATGTCCTCCCAGGTCTTTCCAAGGTCACGCGTGACAAACAGCCAGGTCTTGTCCTCGTTGTGCGTCCGGTATCCATTGAACGCCACGTAGCAGGTCTTTTCGTCGAACTGGGACGGGAGCACTCTTTTGACCCAGCGGTCATAGGGGATGAGGACGCCCTTGACGTCCTTCTTGACCTTGCCTGCGGCGTCATAAAACTGGTTGGTGATATTGACCCACGTCACGCCGCCGTCGGGCGACATCTGGACGTTGCCGTCGTCTGTTCCGGCCCAATAGAGGCCGGGCTTTTTCGGCGATTCGGCAAATGTGTAGATCGTCGCGTACTGGAGGTTGGTCTTCTTGGAGAGCGCGATCCTCTCTTTGCTGGCCTTGGTCAGGTCAGGGCTGATAGTCTGGAACGTCCCGCGCTCGCCCCGGCTCAAGGAGCGGTGAACGAACTGGGAGCAGATGTAGACGATGCCGGGATTATGAGACGAGAGGACAATGGGCGCGTTCCACTGGTATCGTTGGACGGGCACGCCGGCCGCTGCCTCCTCCGGAGTGGTACGCTTGGTCAATGAAATGGTATCGCCGGTTTTCAAGTTCATCCGGCTCGAGCCGCCGAATTGGCTCTCGTAATAAACGTATTCGGGATTCCACCAGTCGCGGACAGCGTAAAATCCGTCGCCCGTGGGCAGGTAGGTCCAGTCGGCCCCATAAACGCCGTAGCTGTTCCGGGTCTGGGACGGCCCCAGCCAGCAGCCGTTGTCCTGGGTCCCGCCCATGACGTTGTAAGGCTGCTCGTTGTCCGCCGAGATGTCGTAGAACTGCTGGGCGCTAATGGTGGCTTTCTGGCTCCAGTGCTTGCCGCCGTCCCACGTCTCGCAGACGCCGCCGTCATTGCCGCTCAGGATATGGTTGGAATTGAGCGGGTCCATCCAGATGCCGCGGTGGTCGACGTGCGTCTTGAAGTTTCCGTCCCAGCCGGAGACCTTAAACGTCTTGCCGCCGTCAGTGGAGATCGTGGCGTTTGTATCACCGCAGATGAGGACCTGGTCGTTGGTCTGGTCGACGATGATCCGGCCGTAATAGCCGCCTTCGGTCTGGTTGACCTGGGCGCTTCCGCCCGTGATCTTGTACTCGGTCATCTTCTTCCACGTCTCGCCCTGGTCGTCCGTGCGGTAGATGATCCCGGACCTCTTGACCGGCTGCTGGATGCCGAGCGCGTCGGCATACAGGATCCCGAGGACATGCCGGTTGATAATCTGGGCCCGGCCCTTGGCCTCGGTGGAGTCCGGCTTCGGCGCTTCCTTTTTCATCAGCTTCTCGACCTCGTCAATCGAGGCGATGATGTCCTTGTTCTTGGCGTAGATCTTCCGCGCCGCCTGGTTGAGCTTAGCGACGTCGATGCTGTTCTTGGTCAGGAAGTCCTTGTCCTGGATGAGCTCGTTGAGCTTTTTGACCAGGTCGCCTTCGTTCTCGGCCTTGAGCGGGGTGAACTTGGGCGCCAGCTTGGCGATCTCCGGGTTGATCTTGTAGGTCTTGAATTTGGCGAACGTAAAATCCTCTTTGAATAGACCGGCCTGACCGCCGCCGCCGCCGAAGCCGCCGGCCGCCCGGAAGTTCGCCCCGCCGTCGCGCTCGGCCAGCCCGAGATTCACTTCCTCGTCGAGCCGGGCGTAGATGATATTGGGATTCTTTTCATAGAGGGTCAAACCGGTCCGGCCCAGGTCGAAGTCGATGGGGAGACCGTTGGTCAGCTTCTTCCAGGTCTTACCGCCGTCCGTCGTTTTATAGAGGTTGTTGCCGGGTTGCCGGTCAATGTACGTCCAGGTCCGGCGGAAGCTCTTGTATGCCGCGGCAATGACGATGTCCGAATTGCGGGGATCGATAACGAAATCAGCGACACCCCGGTCCTTGAGGGGGAATACGTTCGTCCAGGTCTTGCCGCCGTCCGCGCTCTTGTAGAGGCCGCGCTCGCAGTCCATCTCGTTGTCGTAGAGCTTGCCTTCGGCGGCGACATAGACGATGTCCGGGTTCTTGAAATCAACCGCCACCTTGGGGACGTAAAAGCTCTTTGTCAGGCCGATATTGGTCCAGGTCTTTCCGGCGTCCGTGGATTTCCACATCCCGTTGCCGTGGGCGCTGGAGCGGGCGTGCATCGGCTCGCCCGTGCCCAGGTAGAGGACGTTCTGGTTGGACGGGGCGATGGCCATATACCCTATGCTCATATTGCCGTATTTGTCAAAGATCGGCTCGAAGTGAATGCCGCCGTCCTCGGTCTTCCAGAGGCCGCCCGAGGCCGTCAGAACATAATACATCTGACTCTGGCCGCGCGGCACTGCGAACTCCGTGATCCGGCCCGAGAACGTGACGGGCCCGACCCACCGCCAGGTAAACTGGCTGAAATCGTCCGTCGTGACCGGGCTCTGGGCATAACCGACAAAAAACACGCCCAAAATCCAGACCAATGCCATTAGGAAACATACGAATGACTTCGGCGATGATTTGAACACTGCTCCTCCTTAAAAATATTTTTTTTCTTTTCTCTCCCCTCCAGGGAGAGGGAGTCTTAAATAAACTCCGTGCCTGATCTCAGGCTACTCGTAAAGATCTTCGGCTCTTTGCCGAATTGATCCTTATAGGCTTTGGCGACTTTTTCCTTGAATTCCTCAACGGCCTTTTCTTCGACCAGGTTGATCGTGCATCCGCCGAACCCAGCCCCCATCATCCGCGCGCCGAGGACGCCTTTGACCTCGCGCGCCGCGTCAACGAGCACGTCGAGCTCGCGGCAGCTGACTTGATAATCGTCGCGGAGCCCGTCGTGCGAGCCGTTCATACGACGGCCGAACGAGGCAAAATCATTTTTCTTCAGGTCAGCGCAGGCCTCCCCAACCCTGCGGTTTTCACGGACGACGTAATCGCATCTTTTATAAATGATGGGATCAAACTCCTGGCGGTGTGCTTCGAGAAGCTCCCCCGATACATCCCGCAGGCTTTTGAGGCCGGGCTCGTATTTCGATAAGAGTTTCACTCCGGCTTCGCACTGGCCCCGCCGGACATTATATTCCGAGGAGGCCAGCTCACGCTTGACGAGCGTGTCGCAGAGGACGACCCGGAGATCGGTCCGTTCGAACGGAAAGTATTGATATTCCAGGCTCCGGCAGTCGATCTTGAGGACGGATTTCGGCCGGCCGAAGATGTTGATGAACTGATCCATGATGCCGCAGCGCACGCCGACGAATTCATTCTCGGCTTTCTGGGCCAGCTTGACGAGCGTCAAAGAATCCAAGCCCAGCCCGAAAATCCTGTTGAGAGCGTACGCCAGCCCCGCCTCGATGGCCGCCGACGAAGACATCCCTGACCCAATCGGAATATCACCGCCGAAAACACAATTGAATCCGCCGACCTTGCAGCCCTTCTTCTGCAACTGATCGACCACACCCAGCAGATAGTTCGGCCAACGCTTGTCGCTTTTGATCAGGCGATCAAGCTCAAACTCGTGGTCCTGGCCCAGGTCATGGGCAACCAGCAAACCCCTGCCATCATTTCTTGGGGTTACGGCGAAATAGATGGCCTTGTCGACTGCGGCCGGCAGGACGAAGCCTTCGTTGTAATCCGTGTGCTCGCCGATGAGGTTGACCCTGCCCGGCGATCTGACGAGCAACGGCTCTTCTTTGAAGAGCTTCTTGAATCTCTCGCGGACCTTTTGGACCAGCTCGCCCTCCGAACCCGGCAAGGCCTTTTTATTCGACAGTGGCATTTTTATTCGCCAGAACGAAGATCAATCCGGCCAGGACCATGATCCCGCCCCACCAGATATTCGGATGGAGGCGGGCCAGCACGGTCTTGGACTCGACGCGCGCAATCAGGTCATAGACGCCCGTGGCCAAAATCACGCCGCCCATTACGAGCAAGACCAGTCCGGCAAAAAACCAAATCGGCTTCATTTTTTTGACGTTTTCGGCCATGAATTTCTTCCCTCCTTACCAGAAATAGATGTTCAACAGGACGAAAACGATCAGGGACAGGACCGCAAAGAACGCCGGTTTCTTGTACCACGGCACGGGTTCACCCGCGATTTCTTTCGTCAGTCCTTTGACCAGGCCAACGAGCTCCTCCTCGGGCTTCTTCTTCGTGAAGAGGCTGACGACGATTGTGACCACGAAGCAGATGAGCCAGGCCCACCAGGCCCGCCAGAAGTTGGCGGCCATGTCGCTCGCGACCTTGGAGAATGTGACAGCGCTCATCGAGATCCACTCGAACTTGACGGCCAGATACATAGTGATCGACGAGCCCATGCCGGTGATGAGGCCCCAGAAGGCGCCGTTCGGCGTGATCCACTTGACGAACATGCCCAGGAGCATGGTCGCGAACAGAGGCGCGTTGACCCAGGAGAAGATGGCCTGCATATAGTCCATAATGGTCGGCATGCTCTTCGCCCAATAGGCCGTCGCGACGCTCATGATGATCCCGACGATCGTAGCCATGCGGCCCATCCACAGGAGGTGCTTGGGAGATGCTTTTTTATTGATGACCGACTGGTAGATATCATATGTCCAGACCGTGTTGAAGGCGCTGATGTTCCCCGCCTGCCCGGCCATAAAGCCCGCCAGCAAGGCCGTGATGCCAAGGCCGACGAGTCCCCGGGGGAAATAGCGGGCGATGAGCATCGGCAGGGCCGAGTCATAGTTCAGTTTTCCGCCGTCGCTCATCAGGGCGAAGCCGGAATTGGGGTCCTTGGAGAGGACGAGGGCGATCAGGCCGGCGACGATGACGATGAACGGCACAGCCATCTTGAAGAACGAAGCGATGATCGGCGTCATGCGGGCCGAGCGGAGGTTCTTTGCCGAGAACGCCCGCTGGACGACCAGGAAATCCGTGGTCCAATAGCCGAAGGACAGGACGAACCCGAGCCCGAGCACGATCCCGCCCCAGGTGATCATCATCCCGTTCTGCGTCGGGTCGCCCGACGTGGACCACAATTTGGAAAAGGCCTCGGGAACGCGCTGCATGATCTCGCCCAGGCTGCCGATCTCGATGATGCCCAGGACCGAGACAAGGAACAGCCCGAACCAAATCAGGAAAAACTGGATGATCTCGGTGAAGATCGCCGACATCAATCCGCTGAGGGTAACATAGACCGCCACGGTGATAGCGGATGCCCACATGCTCACATCCCAGTTCCAACCGAGGAAGGTGTGAAGGACGAGGGCCATGGCATAAAGGTTGATCCCGGAAACGAGGAGGGTCATGATGGCGAAGGAAAAGCCGTTGAGGACGCGCGTTTTCTCGTCGAACCGCAGCTTGAGATAGCCGGGCACAGACTTGATCCGGCCGCTGTAGTAGAACGGCATCATGAAGATGCCCAGGAAGAGCATGGCCGGGATGGCCCCGATCCAGTAGAAATGGGCCACATACATGCCGTATTTATAGGTGTTGCCCGTCATGCCGAGGAGCTCAAGGGCGCCGAGGTTGGCCGAGAGGAACGCCAGGCCCGCCACCCAGGAGCTGTTCCTGCGGCCGGCGAGGAAAAAGTCGTCCTCGCTCTTGGTATACTTCTTTAAATAAAAGCCGATGCCGATGATGAAGGCGAAATAAAAGAGGATGATGATCCAATCGCTGAAATGGAGACCGATCGCCTGCATGTTTCCAGCCTCTTCTCAGAAAACGTAGAATGAGAAATATCACAGGCCTGTAGGGAAGTCAAACCGCATTCTTTCATTGACACAACCGGCAGAGCCTCCTTATAATCTGTCCGGAATGACCCGGGAGAAAGGTGCGCTCCATGCCTAAGTTCGAAGACGTCGAAAAGACCGAAATCTATTCCGAACTCAAGCCGGAAAAAGCCTCCTCATTAGGCCCGACGTTCCTCTGCACGGGGCAGATCTCGGGACAGGAAGACCTTTTAATCAAAGGGACATTCAAAGGGACCATCCGCCTCAAGAATCACAGCCTTTTCATCGAGAAAAGCGCCCGTGTCGAAGCGGACATCGTGGCCGCCAATGTCATGCTTTCCGGGGACCTGACCGGCAATATCCAAGCCACGGGAAAGGTGTTTCTCTCGTCCGAGGCCAAAATGAAGGGCGATATCACCGCGGCCAAGATTTCCGTCCAGGACGGAGCGCAGTTCCGAGGCGCTATCCGGATGGAGAAATCCGGATCTTAAGGGCCATTCCGTCGCTCCCCCGGCAAAGATGAACGCGTTCAAACTCGAATCCGAATTCATTCCCAAGGGCGACCAGACCAAAGCCATTCGGGAACTCGCTGAGGGTGTAAACAAGAGTCTCCGCTATCAGGTCCTGATGGGCGTCACGGGATCGGGCAAGACGTTCACGATGGCCAACATCATCGAAAACGCCCAACGCCCCGTCCTCGTCATCTCCCACAACAAAACGCTCGCCGCCCAGCTCTACCAGGAGTTCCGGCGGTTTTTTCCCAAGAACGCCGTCGAATATTTCGTTTCCTATTACGATTATTACCAGCCTGAAGCCTACATCCCGGCTTCGAACACCTATATCGCCAAGGAAGCGACGATCAACGACGAGATCGACCGGATGCGGCTCAACGCTACGAATTCATTGTTCGGCCGGCGCGACGTCATCATCGTCGCGTCCGTGTCTTGCATTTACGGCATCGGCGCGCCGGATACCTACTATGCGATGAGCTTTCCGCTGGAGGTCGGCCAAAAGATCCCGAGAAAGGCCATCATCCGCAGCCTCGTCGAAATCCAGTATGAGCGGCAGGAGGCCGATTTCAAGCGGGGCAGCTTCCGGGTCCGGGGCGACATCATCGAGGTCCTCCCCGCCTACGAGGATTTCGCCTACAGGATCGAGCTCGACGAAGGCGGGATCAAAAAGATCTCCTCCATCGATCCCCTGCTCGGCACGGTGGGCGAGGCCTTCGAGAAGATCATCATCCATCCCCGGACATTCTTCTCCACGCCAAAAGAAATTCTCGACGTTTCCATCCAAGGCATCGAAAGAGAGCTCGAGGAGCGCATCGCTTTTTTTAAGAATCAGGGAAAAGTCATCGAGGCTGACCGGATCGAGGAGCGGACGCTCTACGACCTGGACATGCTCCGCGAATTCGGATATTGTCCCGGAATCGAGAATTATTCGCTTTATCTCAGCCAACGCCGGCCCGGCGAACCCCCCTATACGCTGCTCGATTATTACCCGAACGATTTTCTGACAATCATTGACGAGTCCCACGTGACCGTCCCGCAGATCGGCGGAATGTATTTCGGCGACCGGTCCCGCAAGCAGACCCTCATCGAGCATGGGTTCCGGCTTCCGTCCGCTCTGGACAACCGGCCTCTGAATTTTTCTGAGTTCGAAAAACGCGTCGGCCAGATCATATGCGTCTCGGCGACGCCCGGGCCGTTTGAGCTCAAAAAAGTGAAAAACAAGGTCGTCGAACAGATCATCCGCCCGACCGGTCTGACCGACCCCGAGATCGAAGTCCGGCCGGTCAAAGGCCAGGTGGACAACCTGATGAACGAGATCCAGGTTCGGGCCGAAAATGGCGAACGGACTCTGGTCACGACTTTGACCAAGAAGATGGCCGAGGACCTGACCCGCTACTATCACGAACTTGGACTGCGCGTCCGCTATCTCCATTCCGAGATCGAGACGCTCGACCGGGTGAAGATCCTGCGCGAGTTGCGCCAAGGGAAATTCGACGCCCTGATCGGGATCAATCTTTTGCGCGAAGGTCTCGACCTCCCCGAAGTCTCCCTCGTGGCCATCCTGGACGCCGATAAAGAAGGCTTTCTGCGGTCGTCGAGGTCGCTCATCCAGACGTTCGGTCGAGCGGCACGGAACATCAACGGCCGGGCTATTCTCTACGCGGACAGGGTCACGGATTCGATGAGAGGCGCCATCTCCGAGACCGCTCGCCGCCGGCAGCTCCAGCAGGACTACAACCAAGCCCATAACATCACGCCTCAGTCCATCATCAAGCAGATCGATGAGGTTTTGACGAGCGTTTATGAGCGCGATTACCTGGATTACACGCGCATCGCCGAGGACAAGGAACGCTATCTTTCGCCGCTCGAACGGAAACAGAAGATCGAGCAGCTCGAAAAATGGATGAAGGAGGCCGCCAAGAATTTGGAATTCGAAAAAGCGGCCAAGCTGCGCGACGAGATCGCGAAATGGAAGAGGTACGAGCTGGAACTTGATCTATAAAAAATGGGGACCCATACCGCAGAGTTTAGAATTTATTTTCCTGTCCCTACGGCATGTGGACCCGCTTTAAGAAAATAGAAAACGCCGATGGAAGATCGTCTGAAGCATAAAGTGGCAGCCCTTCCCAAGAAACCCGGCATCTATTTCTTCAAAAACGCCAAGGGCGCCGTCATCTACATCGGCAAGGCACGTCTCCTCAGCGAGCGCCTCAAATCCTACGTCCAGCCTACGGACGACATCAAGGTCCGGAACATCCTTGCCGAGACAGCCGACATCGATTACATCCTGACCGATTCCGAGCGCGAGGCCGCCTTCCTCGAAAACAATTTCATCCAGCAATACCAGCCGAAATTCAACCTGCGCCTCAAGGACGACAAGAGCTTTCCCTATCTGAAAGTATCGGTCAGAGAGCGCTTTCCCGGCATTTCTTTCAGCCGGAAGGTCGCCCCGGACAGGGCGAAATACTTCGGCCCGTTCAGCCCGGCCCATGAGGCCCGAAAAACGATTCATCTGGTCAACAAGTATTTCAAGGTCCGGAACTGCGGGGAAGACATCCCCGGAAAGCGCACCCGGCCTTGCCTTGAATACGACCTCAAGCTGTGCTCGGCGCCGTGCGTCGGCTATATCACGGAGGCGGAATATCGGGACGGCTTGAACAACGCGCTCTTGTTCTTGGAAGGAAAGACCGACGAGCTGGCCAGGATCCTGAAAGAGAAAATGGCGCAGGCCGCGAAGAATGAGGAATTCGAAGAAGCGGCGCGGTTGCGGGACATCATCAAGACCCTGGAACATATCAAGGTCAAGCCGAAGATGATCTCGGTCAGGCTCGAAAACCAGGACATCCTCGGATATGCGAGGGACGGCAAAGTCCAGGCCGTAGATGTCTTCATCATGCGCAAGGGAAAAGTGCGGGAGTCCAAAGAATATATTTTTGAAGACGACGAGGACCGTTCAACCGCCGAAATCTTGCGGGATTTTGTCGCAACATTTTACGCCGACAGGGAATTCCCGGCAAAGGTGCTTCTGCCCGTTGAGCCCGCGAACAGGAAGGAGCTGGAAGAGACCTTGGCCGCGAAAGCCGGAAAGAAAATTCCTATCCTCATCCCGTCCCGCGGAAAGAACAAGGATCTGATCGAATTGACCGCAAAAAATGCAGAGATGCTCCTCAGGAAAAGAATGGATAGCCTGGTGCCGCTTCAAACCATCCAAAAAGAACTCGGCCTGAGCGTTTTCCCCGCCCGGATCGAAGGCTTCGATGTGTCGAACACGGGGGGGACCGAGACCGTGGCCTCGATGGTCACATTCGAAAACGGCAGACCCCACAAGGACGGATATCGGAAATTCAAGATCAAGACCGTGGAAGGCCCGAACGATGTCGCCAGTCTGGAAGAAGCCATCCGCCGGAGATATCTGCGGGTCAGAGAAGAAAATCAGCCTCTCCCCGATCTGATCCTCATCGACGGTGGAAAACCTCAACTCGGAACGGCTCAAAAAGCCCTGGCCGAGCTCGGCCTGGGAAAAATCCCGCTGGCCTCCCTGGCCAAAAAGGAAGAGGTCGTATTCACGCCCGACCATAAGGAGGGATTGCGTTTGGACCGGACATCGCCGGCGTTGAAGCTTTTCCAGCATATCCGGGACGAAGCCCACCGCTTCGCAGTCAAGTACCACCGGCAGCGAAGAACGAAACGGAGTTTTGAATGAATAATCCTCTCTCTCCCTTTATAAATGAGGAGTGCGGGATTTTAGGAAGGAGTCTCATATGATCATCGGCATCGGCATCGACATCATCGAGATCAGCCGCATCCAGAACGCGATCGAAAAGAACCCGCGTTTCTGCGACCGCGTTTTCACCAAGACCGAGATCCAATACACGGATGGCAAGAAGAATAAATTCCAGCATCTGGCTGCCCGGTTCGCCGCCAAAGAGGCTTTTTTCAAGGCCGTCGGAAAGCATATCGCCTGGGCCGACGTCGAAACGATCAACCTTCCTTCAGGCCAGCCGCAGCTCGTGATCTACGCCAAAGAGGACTTCGGCTTCACCCGGAGTCACATCTCCCTTTCTCACCTTGCCGACCACGCCCTTGCCGTCGTCATCCTGGAAAAAGAATGACCGGTTCTAAAGCGCGTCAAATCTTTAACCTAAATGGTTCTCTTCCATCTTGTGTGGGTAAGCTTGAGTGGGGAAAAGATCCACTTAAATTAAAAGCCTAACAATAAAGCTGACCACCACGGCCACGGAGATGCTCAGGGCGGCGCTGAGAAAAGCGATCTTTTTCCCCATTTCCTTCCATAAAATGGCGAAGGTCGAAAGACACGGGATAAAGAAGCTGACGAAGACGGTGAAAACGATCATTTGATCACGGGTTATCACGGTCAGCAAGTCCTGGTAGCCGATCCCCAAGGCCTGGAGCATCATCAGCATCGACAATTCCTTCCGTAAAAATCCGAAGACGAGCGTCACACCCAATTCGCGCGGAAGGCCGAGGGCGCTTACAACCAATGGCGAAAGAACTTTGTTGATAATCGCGTCCCAGTGCAAAGATTGAACGAGCCCGAGCACAACGCTTCCCGCGATTAAAAGCGGCCAGGCGAATTGGACGAACGACTTAAGCTGAAAATAGACCTTAAGCCACATATTTTTCAGTGAAGGAACCTTGAGCGATGGGATTTCAAGG
>Ga0315279_10001680_pt1 | contig 36117 bp, 26 predicted proteins | sample YL17G06_20_MG_FD_203694 | JGI IMG/M metagenome (GOLD analysis project Ga0315279, IMG submission 203694) | Sediment microbial communities from Yellowstone Lake, YNP, Wyoming, USA - YL17G06_20 | ecosystem: Environmental > Aquatic > Freshwater > Lake > Sediment | place: USA: Wyoming | collected...
TTACTCAATAGATCAGTAATGGGGAATCGCATATGATACACTCTCCTCTCTTTGTTGTTTTTGTGAATAGTATATCATATATGTCAAGCTTCCTTTTCACCTAATTCCCCATATGAGCCAAGTTGTTATGGATGAGTTCCTTTGGGCTTATATCCCATCCCTTAGCAATGTCTCTTTCAGTGATACTGGTGAAAGAGTTGACACTATCCTAATAAAGTATTTCGGGAATATGAAGAAAAGTCTTTAGGTCAATGAGTCAATGGGTCTGTGGGTCTATGGGTTTTAACCTCATAGACTTATTGATCTGTTTTCATTTGTGAAATTCGTGATAAAAATAAACGGGAGGGGCAAAATGGAACAGCAAGATAATAATATACAGAATAATAACTGGTTTAAAACAAATGCCAAATGGTTGGCTATAATCGCCGTCCTCGTTTTAATCATCTTAGTCGGGTCGGTGAAAATGATCGTTTCTCCACCGGGGAGAATGGGCGCAAAGGTTGAATCTTTTAAACCGACAGGTGAGGTTCCGCAGACCACGAATTTTTCGATTGAGTTCTCTCAGGATATGGTGCTTGATAAATCCGTTGGCATCCAAACGGACACTGCACCGATAGTATTTACTCCACCGATCACTGGTAAATATAGATGGACAGCACGGCACATACTGGAATTTTTTCCCAATGTAATGCTCCTTCCATCAACCCGATACACTGGTGAAATACTGCCCAAAATTTCCTCTGAGATGGGTTACTATCTAAAAGGCAAGAGGAAATTCGAGTTCAATACTAAAAAGTTCAAGGTTGAAAATGCCCTTTTATCATTTAAGTTTACCAAACCAAAAGACGAATCCGTTCCCATTGTCGGAACTTTGGAGTTTAACTATCCGGTAGAGCTTGATTCCATCAAGAAGCACCTGACACTTGCCTATAAAGGTGGCAACCAAATTCCTTATCAGATCGTCACTCCACAGGCAGGAACTATGATACAGCTTGAGACGGAGCCGATACAACACAATAATCAGGCTTACGTTGTTCAGTTAGAAGTTGACAAAGAGCTTGTTCCCGCCAATGGAACCGATAGTCTCTCTGAGAATTATCTGGAAACCTTCAAATTGAAGCCCGGTGGTGATCTGAAAGTTGAGGGTGTTTTCCCGGAACGTCAATTGGAGACCGGATACTTGAAGATCAGGTTTAACTCACCGGTAGATTCTGAACTTGCAAAGCAATACGTGACTGTCACTCCGCCTGTCGAGTATCAGGTCGCCTCAAACTTCCACTACGTTGAGCTAAAAGGTAATTTTATTTCTGGAACAGCTTACACAGTCTCAATACGTGAAGGCTTGATGGGTGTGGATGGCTCTATATTGAAAAATAATTTCTCGACAATCGCTGTCATAGAGAATATGCAACCTACTATTGACTTCGTTGGTACGGGTATATACCTTGCCAGAAAAGGGAATCTAAACGTTGGTATGTCCACTGTGAACGTCAAGAAAGTCAAGATCGAGGTCAGAAAAGTCTTTATGAACAACCTGACTCATCTCATAAACGCAGGTGCAATGGACTCAAAATACTACTGGTACGATACGAACGGTCTTGGAAAGTTGATACATAGTGAGGAGATAAACATACCCGATAGGGCAAACGAAGAAGTTATAACCCCGATCAACATGGAATCATATCTTGCAGATGAATATACAGGAGTATTTGACGTTCAGGCGAGTAGTGAAGAAGAATACTGGATGAATAGCCGTAAGCTTGTGATGATAACCGATCTTGGCATTACGGTTAAGCAGGCAGTCTGTTCTTCCGTAAATCCACTCTCGTTCCGCCAAGTAGCGGAAGAACAGATTGGGGAACCGAGACGGCGGAACGAGAGCGGGCAGTTCCTTGTCTGGGTACATTCACTTGATACTTTAAAGCCTGTTAGCGGTGCGCAAGTGACACTTTTTAGCCAAAACAACCAGACCATGAAGATCGGATCAACTGACAAAGATGGTCTTGCAAAGCTGGACGTTTCAAAGGCAACATTAGACAACTTTACACCATTCATTATTACTACTTCGTCTGGCAAGGATGTATCATTCCTTGAGCTTACACGAAGCCAAATATCAACGACAGAGTTTGACGTTAATGGTCTACCGTACCTTCAGGCGGGTTATCAGGCTTATGTATACGGTGATCGAGACATATACCGTCCCGGAGAGAAAGCACATCTCGTCACAGTCGTCAGAGGTGAAAAAGCGTCATTACCTCCTGCGTTTCCGTTGAAATTGGAAGTGCTGGGACCCGATAACCGTATATTCACCGAATTCCGAAAGCGGACAAACGAAAAATGCGCCTGTGAGTTTGAGATAGACATTCCAGCTTACGCTATGACAGGCATGTATACAGCAAGGATCATAGTCGGCAAGGATGACGAGATCGGCAGATACACTTTCAGCGTTGAGGAATTCATGCCAGATCGGATGAAAGTCAAGATTGACACTGACTCTGATTCTTATGATCTGGGGCAGACTATGAATATTAACATATCAGCTATGAGTCTATTCGGTCCTCCGGCAAGTGGAAGATTAGTTGAAGTCCAGAGTCAGCTTGAATCCAGCGATTATATGCCTAAGCAATGGAATACGTTTACTTTCAACAATTCTAATAGGCATTTTGACATGATAGTCAATAATCTTGGCAAAGCAAAACTTGACGCAAACGGGAAATACAGCCTTACGCAACTTCTGCCAACGGGCTTAATTCCTCCGTCATCCCTCAAGAATACTATATCTGCTACAGTTCACGAACCGGGCGGTAGAACAGTCACAGCTTATAAGACAGCGATAGTTAATCCATATCCTTACTACGTTGGTTTAAGGCAGACAAAAGAGGATTACGCCGAGATCAACAGACCTAAAGAGATGGAGTTCATAGTGCTGGATAAAAAAGGACAGGTCGCTTCCAATAGACGTTGTAACGTCTCGTGCTATCGGATAACGTGGCAGACTATAATGCAACGCTCTGAAGGTAGAATCCAATATGTATCAGAACGACAAGAGAATCTGGAAAAATCTTTCTCTGTCATGTCAGGTGGAGCGCCTGTGAAGTTTGATTTCAGACCTGATCAATACAGTGAATATAGGGTTGATATAAGGGACGAAGGTGGACATATATCATCAATCAGCTTTTACGTCTCTGGATGGGGTTATGCGCCATGGGCTATGAGCAGACCCGAAAGGTTAGAGATCGGACTTGATAAGGCTTCGTATAAGCCCGGTGAAACTGCAACTGTGCAGATCAGGTCTCCATTCGCAGGACGTTTATTACTGACTGTTGATGGCGATAAGGTCTATCGCACCGAATCGGTTACTATGGATAAAAACACCGCTACGGTGAAGGTTAAAGTATCGGATGAATATAAGCCTAACGTCTATATTTCCGCAAGTGTTATCCGATCAACAAAGTCACTGGAACGCAATGCGCCTGTCAGAGCTTTTGGTGTTACTCCCATGATGGTGGATTCTAGCAAGAATAAGCTGACGATCACGCTTGACGCTCCGCCAGATATGCGCCCAAATGGTCAATTAAAGGTCTCGTATACGGTTAATGGAAAGAAAAAGGACGGATATATAACTATTGCGGCGATTGACGAGGGCATCTGTCAGCTTACCAATTATCAACCACCAGATCCATTCGGGTATTTCTTCGGTAAGAAACGTCTGGAAGTGACGTCCCATGACATTTACTCGTGGATACTGCCTGAGATTGATAAGGCTGATTCTTCATCAACTCCATCAGGAGGCGAACCCGGCGCAATCAAAAAGCGTGTATCGCCATTAAGCGTTGCCCGTGTTAAGCCTGTTGCATTATGGTCTGGACTTGTTAAGGTGGATAAAAATGGCAAGGGATTTGTCACCTTCAGCGTGCCGCAATTCAACGGTAGCCTGAGAGTTATGGCAGTCTCATTCTCTGAAAACGAATTCGGTTCAGCACGAAAGGACGTAATTATTCGTGACCCGATAGTTTTGACTCCAACATTCCCAAGATTCATAGCCAGCGGAGATAGATTTATCGTACCAGTCAACGTATTTAACGGTACAGATAAGAGGGAAAAATTTACGGTTACACTAAATGCGAGCGGTCCTGTTGAAACTCCTGTTCCGACGTCACAAAGTGTTATGCTTTCACCAAAAGAGGAAGGACAAGTAATATTTACCATCAAGGCAAAAAATCTCATGGGAAAAGTGACATTTAATCTATCAGCGAATGGTGCAGGAGAGAAAGTATCAGAGACGACTGACGTACCACTCAGACCTGCTTCGCCACCGATTACTTTGACGGGTAGTGGCGTCGTAAAAGCTGGTACAACAGGAAAATTCACCTTCCCTGCCAACTGGGTCCCCGGCACAGTTGATTTTGAGCTAACAGCGTCTTCATTACCGGCAATGCAGTTCGCAGGAAGCTTGCAATATCTATTGCAGTATCCTTATGGCTGTGCTGAACAGACAACCTCAAGGGTATTTCCATTGCTCTACTTCAACGATATGGTGAAGGCAATAGAACCAAGGCTATTCGGTGCAAAAAGCCCGGATTATTTCATCACGGAAGGTATAACAAAGCTGGTGAGTATGCAGTTGCCGACAGGTGATTTTGCCTTTTGGCCCGCTGCAGGATATGGCAACGCATGGACAAGTATCTACGTTTCGCACTTCCTCGTGGAAGCTAGAAAAGCTGGCTACGAAGTTCCAGATCGTGTTTACCAGAATATGATCAAAGCACTGCAAAGTCAGGCAAGAATACCGATCTCGTTCCGCCGTCTCGGTTCCCCGAGTGGATTTACGGAAGAACAGATTAAAAATATTTGGGATATTGAGACAAAGACTTATGCCTGTTACGTCTTATCAGCCGCAGGTCAGCCAGATAAAAGCACGATGCTTTATCTGAAAAATACAGAACTTGGCAGGATGTCTGATTACAGCGGATTCCAGTTAGCAGGCGCTTTTGCTCTGTCGGGTGATCTCAATACAGCAAACTCGATGATACCAAAGACCGTTGAGCCTCGTGAAATCAAGCGAGAAAGTGGACAAAACTTCAACTCGTCAATCAGGGCTGATGCAATCATGCTTGACATTCTCGCAGAAGTGAATCCTGACCATCCTTTCGTACCAAGATTGATCGAGAGATTGGCAAAATCTGCATCTGAGAATAACCGATGGTATACGACTCAAGAGAACGCATTTGCTTTCCTTGCCCTCGGCAAGATATTCAAACGGCAACCGCCCGGAAAGTTTAACGGTACTCTTAGCATAAACGGAGCAAGCACAGGAAACTTTAGCTCATCCAAAGATCAGAGTTTCAAAGGAAATAACTGGAGTGGAAAAGAAGTCAGCATTAACGTTCAAGGCACAGGCACTTGCTATTACTACTGGAAGGCGTTTGGTATTCAAGCTGAAGGCGAAGTTAAAGAATTCGATCAAGAGCTTGTAGTTAAACGAAAATATCTCACCAGTGAAGGCAAGCCGATGGATTATAACCAGGATAGTGCTAACTTTCAAGATTATGTTATTCCAACATTACATGTTGCTCACTATCATAACCAGTTCCAGCAGGGGGATTTGATCGTTGCAGAAATCACTTGCAAGGCATTAACAGAGGATATAGACAACGTTGTCATTGTTGACCTTCTGCCTGCCGGATTTGAGATCGAGAATGCAAGACTTGGCTCAAGGGCAGGAATACCATGGATCAAGGATACAGAATTCAGACCTGACTACATGGACATCAGAGACGATAGGATGATCCTCTTTGCTCACCTTCCAAAGCAAAAGGAAATCAAATTCTATTATGCAATACGAGTAGTAAATATAGGTGATTTTGTTCTTCCTGCAATATCTGCGGAGGCAATGTATGATCCTGCAAAGGCTTCGGTGTCTAGTAGCGGAAGAATAAGGGTTATACAATGAAAATACAAGACTTATGTCACGAAATTAGGCAAAGGATCAGAAATCTGAAAGAGATCGAAATAATAGCCATTGCTATATTCGGTTCATCTGCAAAACTCGGAGAATATGCAGGCTCTGACGTTGATCTTTTGGTGGTAGCAGATAACATATCAGAGAATCTTGTCCAAAGGATACCAAATATAGTTAAGATAAAAAAGGCACTCAATATTGGTCTACCACTTGATATTTTTCTAGTGTCAAGAGATGAGTGCCAATCCAATTTCAGAAAGCATAACCCATTGTATTTAGATATTGTTTTTGATGCTAAAATTATCTGCGACTCTGGTTTCCTTGAGGATTTGATCAAAGAGACCAAAGATTACATTGATTTAAATAACATCCGTCGTAATAATGACTCATGAGTATTTCCTGTGGAATACAGAAAAGAGACATATCTCTAGAATTTATGTAAAAGATGCACAATTTGTTATAGATACAAGTGAGGAATTTATTGAATGGTGGTTTAAATAAACAATGGTAAACTGATTGAATATGAAAAACGTCCTATACCAAGTAATGATAGTATGGGACAAGCACTTATTCGTTATCGGAGATAATAGAGAGCATAGTATTGATAGTCGAGATTTTGGAATAATACCTTATAAAGACATAATGGGTAAGGTAATTATGATATATTATCCTTATGCGAGAATAAGAAAACTTAGTTGATGGGGTGTTGAAATGAGATTGATCGTTAGGAGCGTATTGGTTTTTTTGTTACTTATAATTGCCTTATTTACATCGGGCTGTACGGAAGGTTCTCTTAACGACAGCGGTAATAGTGGTAGTAACGTAATTTTTGACTATTCGTTATCATGGTCGCCAGATAGTTCTCTACTTGCTTACATATCTAATAGTAGAATTGTATTAAGAGATATTTCAACGGGTAAGACAAAGCAATTGACAGGAACAGGATATTATGATGATCCCTCATGGTCTCCAGACAGTACCAAAATAGCATATACATCCGCAACAACTTATGACACAAGACCTGCAATATGGTTGAGGAGTGTAAATAGTTCTGAAATACCCAAATCTTTAACTTCAGATCCTTCAGCGGCTTATCATCCTCGCTGGTCAAAAGATGGAAAATTGATCGCATTTAATTCGTATCGAAAGACAAATATGGACATCTGGATCAAAAGCTCTGATGCTACTGGAGAAGAGAAAAAGATTGCTTCTAATCCAGAATCAGATCAGAATGCCGAATGGTCGCCTGATGGTACAAAGCTTGTATTTGAGTCTAAAAGAGCGGGAAATTCTGATATATGGTTAGTGGATGCAAATGGGGCAAATCCGCCTATTCAGATAACAAATGAGTCATCAGAGGATACAAAACCTCTCTGGTCGCCTGATGGAAGCAAGATTGCCTTTCGCTCTGATCGGTTTGATATTAAGGGTATATGGGTTAAAAATTCGGATGGAACAGGTGATGCTGTCCACGTAACTTATGGGTTTGCAGATGTGAGTTATCACAATTGGTCAGCAGATGGTAAATACATCGCCTTTGTATCAAGTAATACGGTCTATGCAAAAAAATCTGATGGGACAGGTGATACTATAACCATAGGTAAGGGATTAGAACCGCATTTTTCACATGATGGGAAGAAAATGGCTTACATAGCTTATGAGAATAACCAATACAATGTTAAGATAATTGATGTTCCGACCGAACTAAAGTAGAATCTCTGATATGACTTTTTCACTTATAGAAATAAAAAAGGCAGGTTTGGAACCTGCCTTTTATAATTTTATAGTTTAGCGATTTACAGTTTCTTGATATAAAGGATTGTACCTAAATCGCCAACCGCCCAACCTTCGTTCGCATTAATGAAAGATACACCCCAAAGAACTTTTGTGGTATTACTCTCCATTGCTTCCCAGTTTTTGCCATCCGTAGTAAAAATAATCTTTCCTCCGGATCCGACAGCCACTCCATTAGCCGCATTTAAGAAAGCAACATCATATAGGGTCTTGCCTTGTGCAGCAGCGGAAGCAGATTGGTTCCAGGTAATTCCACCATCAGTGGTAGTAAGTATCGTTCCTGACTTTCCAACAGCCCACCCCCGGGTATCACTATCAAAATATATACAATATAATGGGTCAGCAATTTTGCTATTCTGTTTTGTCCAGACTGTTCCAGCGTTGTCTGTATGTACGACGACTCCACCACTGCCAGCCGCCCACCCTTTATTCATAACGACTTCACCCGGTTTAGGTTTGGCAAAATAGATAGATTCTATAGGCTGGTTGTTACTGTTGGGTTGAGCATTCCATGCAATTCCGCCATCTTTCGTACTTATAATCTTGCCTGCTTCTCCTGCAGCCCATCCTATCGTATTGTTAGCAAAGAAAACACTTCGCAATTTTTCAGTAATACCTGAATTCTGCTTTTCCCATTTGGCACCACCATCTTTGGTATGCAAAACAGCTCCGCCATCACCGACAACCCAACCATCGTTCTCATTTACAAAAAATACGGATTGAAGAGGTGTTTCTCCTCCGCTATCCTGTTTAGTCCATGTGGTGCCTTTATCAGCGCTGGTGAGTATAACACCCTTATCACCAACTGCCCATATTTTACCACTTGTTGGATCAACGCATATTTCAAAAATGCTCGTTTCGGTGATCCCGGAAGTCTGTGGGGTCACGCTCCATTTCGTTGATATGGTATTGCCTCCACCTGTAGTCGTTGTGACGGTATCCTCCGTACATCCTACATATAAAAATGTCAGACCCAAACAGAGGATGGAGAACATAAATAGCCATGACCGTCTTTTTTTTGTAAAATTTTTCATAAGATACCTCCCGTTTAAATTGTCTAAGACAATGAAAAAAAACTAACTCTAAAATTCTATATTCATGATATTTCAAACCAAGCTATCCAACATGATTATATAGTATAATCAAATGCGATAATTATGTCAAGGATATTTGTAATCGTAATCGTTAAAAAATAGGGTTTACCGTAGGGGCGAAGCATTTTTATGTTAATATAAATTAGCTATAAATCTTGATCTAGCTAAAAATGCTTTGCCCCTACACCATGTCACAATGGCATTTTTTAACGATTACTAACCTGATCTTTATATTAAATATATTTTTAGGGTGATTTTTTACTCAATTTATGTCTTTCATTATCTTGGAAATGAGTTAGCTGATCTTAGGACATTAATTTGGATTTGACATTTAGAGTATAGTGTGTTATTATGAAAGTGCATTAACTTGACAATGTTTTCATATCATTGTACGGACACTTGAAAATCCTTAAAATAGTTTATACCATTTTTTTGAGGGGGTGGTAATGGCTGATTTTCAGTTATTTAGAACGAAAGTTTTGCATTGTATTGTTGATGATGATGATGACAAAAAACTCTTTAACTCGGATACATATTTGATAATGGTTAAGATAGAATAAGGGGGTTATGATGAGAAAGTTCATAAGTATATTTACTGTTATGCTATTCTCCATATTGGTCATCCTGTATACAGGATGTGGAAGTTCTAAAAGTGTTGCACCTGTAGCACCACAAACAATAGTCAGTCCTCAGAATACACAAGAAGGTATGGAAGTGCAGGTTCCGGAATGGTTTGCTAAACCACCTTCGGATCCAAATTTCCTTTATGCATCAGCAACGTTTAAATCCACAGATATGGGAAATTCTATTGAACAAGCAAGACAAGCTGGTCGTGACGAAATTGCCAGACAAATATCAACAAAAGTAACAAACATGATGAAACGTTTTCAGGAAGAAACTGGCGCAGACGAAACAAACGCCGAATTCCTATCTATGACAACTACTGTATCAAAATCAATAGCTTCAGAGGTAATAAAGGGTTCTAAATCCTTAGAGCAAAAGATATACAAAGAAGGTACAAAATCCTTCAGAGCTTATATACTTATGGAACTTCCTATTGGAGCAATGAACTCCGCTTTGGTTGACAAGGTTAAAGAAAACCAAAATATGTATACACGATTCAGAGCATCACAAGGATTCCAAGAATTGGAAGAAGAATCGCAGAAATACGAGCAGTTTAAGAAAGAACAATCACAAGGAACAGCCCCACAATAATTTAACAATATACCATTCTTAAAAGGAGCGCATAATACGCGCTCCTTCACCTCATAAAATGCTTTCAAATCGTTTATTTTATATTATTAATCTGATTTTGGCATTGACGATACTTACGTTCTTGTCTGGATGTAGTTCGACTAAAGTAAGTCAGGTTCCAGTGCTTACTGCGAATCAACAAAACAAGAATCCGTATCAGTCTAATGCCAAACAATATCCAGACTGGTTTTGGGAAATGCCATTGGATGATACTATTTATGCTGTTGGGTACAGTGAAACGTCAGCTATACACATCAGCGATTCTGAACAGCGTGCAATTGATGATGGTCTGAAGAATTTATCGAGATTCTATTCTGTTCGAGTAAAACTAGAACAGAAAAGCATCAGAAGTTTAGGGGTAGATATATTAGACAATAATGAAATTCCGGAGGAAGTCTCTTCGGAAGCTGAAGCGTACGTCAAGGAAAACTATCAGATCATAAAAAAGTTTGTCAGCCGTGATTATACGCTTGTCCTCGTAAAGCTAGGCTCTAAAGATGAATCAGAACCCGAAAATAGTATTGGGTCTGCACTGATCCCAACAGAACCTCACTGGGTGACGTCGCTTCCAAAAGAATTGGGTTATCTATATGCAACTGGTGAGTCAACTCTATACTTTCGTGAATTAGACTCATGGCATATAGCAGAAAAAAAAGCCCTTTTGGCTTTGGCATTGAGTATGGGTGGCAAAATCAAAGACCTTGTAAAGTCTCTTGATGATCAAATGGTGGATATCTCCAGTATCAGTGTGGATACTGAATTAAGCAACGTTAAAATTATCTCGCGCTGGAAAAACATGGAGTTAGGCACCTGTCACGTACTTGTGAAGATGAAAGTAGATAACGAAATTATATCAAGAAACATTCAACAATCCGATCAAATTAAGGAATCAGGGCAAGATAAGGAAAAAGAACCATGATAATAGATTCCCATACTCATGCTTGGTTAAGATGGCCATATCAACCGCAAGTTCCAGACGAAGAAAGCCGTGGTAAGGTAGAACAATTGCTTTATGAGATGAATCAAATAGGCGTAGATATGGCAGTCTTAGTCTGCGCACGTATAGATCACAACCCGGATAACAATGACTACGTTTTTGACTGTATCCGAAGCTATCCGAATCGCTTAATTCAGTTCGCTGATGTGGATTGCTCATGGACAAAAACTTACCACACAAATGGTGCTTCTGAACGTCTGGCAGAAGCAACTATCAAGTATTCGCTAAAGGGATATACTCATTATCTTCGAGAGGAGGATGATTGTTCGTGGTTCTTCTCGGATGAGGGTAATAAATTCTTTAAGACTACCGCAGACCTTGGTCTAATTGTAAGTATGGCTTTGGCACCTCATCAACAGGTAGCTTTGTGTAAACTGGCAAAGTCGTTTCCTGAGACACCTTTTCTATGTCATCACATGAGTCTAGTAAAGGCAGGGGAAAAGTCACCTTACTACAGATTCAAGAATGTTTTAGAGTCTGCAAAAATTCCTAACATTTACGTGAAAGTGTCTGGATTTGCTTATGTTTCTCAAGTGTCATGGGATTATCCGTTTAGCGATACGGGCTGGATTGTTAAATCGTTATATGAACACTTCGGTCCCGGACGGCTTTGCTGGGGGTCTGATTATCCTGTAGTAAGATCATCTATGACTTATCAGCAATCTCTTGAGGTTCTCAGAACTCACTGTACCTTTATCCCCGAAGAGGATAAAGCCCAGATACTTGGCGGAACGCTGCATCGTCTATTGACAGAATAAATTTAACAATATCGTATTATAAGAGGAGATTATTAAAATGAAACAAATGTTATATTTAGTTTTGATCTTTACAATGATCATCTGCTTGGGTTGCGCAACAAAGTCTGTTACACCAAATGCGAAGAATACAGAACCTACTGCTGTAAGTTCTGACTCTGGATCAACAGGAACAAAAGAATTACCAAAGTCTTATGCACCGACAGAGCAAAGTAATAATAAAGCACGTCAAGTTGCGAGTGTGTATGGTCAAGTAGAGGCTTTGAAGACAGCACAAAGTTTCAATCCTGTTATTCTAAAAAACGTCAATGAAGGTTCTAGTTTTGCTGGGGCTTTGCTTACCAGATGCGATTTTGACGTAATTAAGGCTCTCGTCGTCGCTGGATGGACTCCGGCAGTAATTCTTAGATCACCTACTGGACAAAAACATATGAGAACTGTATTGGGATACAATGACCCACCTGAAGAATTGATACTTGCTGACCCGATGGAAAAAAGTGATGTAAGACAGCTTAAGATTAGTTATTCTGATTTTGACAAAATGTGGGATGACCCACAAAAAACGTGCCTATTGATATTCCCACAATACGTCTCTGAACAGCTTATCAAAAGCAAACTACTGAAATATTTACCAAGTGAAAAGCTTAGTTCTGTTACAATAAAATCTAAGGTTCAGTAGTGGTCAACCAGATTAATTATTTAGGTTACACGGATTAACACGAATAAGACGGATCAGCACGGATTAAAAATATTGATTAGTTAATGGTAATTAGCAATTTTTTTTAACAAAATCCGTGAAAATCCGTCGCATCTGTGCCAATCCGTGTAATATTAAATATAAAAATTAATCTAGTCAAGCAATAGTGGAGGCTTATAGAATTGATAATTGTTGACTCAGAAACAAACCTTGAGATAGGAGACCCTGACAAGCTCCCTTTTGAAAATATCAAAAAATTAGATTTAAATAAACTTCAGGAAAATATAGAGAAGCGTATTGAGTTTGGTATTGCATCACCATCAGGTATAAGACAGGTTTTTGATCCAACTTATGGAGATGAATTTGTTGAATATGCAGACGGCACAGGCACAGAGATAACAGATGCGGCAAAAATTCACATAGCTACAATTACAGATTGCTTTGTTGAGCTTTTGCAAGAACACTTCCAAAAGCCACATCTGAACGTAGTTATCTCCATAGACAGTCGCCACACAGGACCCGCCATTGCAGACATTATTATCAGAACTTTAATATTTCACCATATAAAAGTCAGATATACTTTTATCACCCCAATCACAGAGCTAGCAGTCTATTCAAGAGAAGTATCGAATGGATTTATCTATATTTCAGCAAGCCATAATCCCAAAGGATATAATGGGTTGAAACTTGGATTAGATGATGGAAGATTGCTTCCAGCTAAACTCGCATCTGATTTTATTAAAAAATACCAGTCCAGGTTAAGAGATAAAGAGAACGCTATTGAGATGATTCATCGAGTAAACAATTCTGCTACGAATGATATACGTAATGTTTATAACAGCGTTGATTATAACAGAACCGGTTCACGTAAGATTTATGCAGAATTTTCTGATATGCTAATAACGGGATTCAAAGACCCACAGAAAGCTAACGAACAAAAGAAAAAACTAAAGGAAGAGATCAAAAGCAGAGACATCTGGATTGGTGTTGACTATAATGGAGGCGCAAGGAAAGATAAAAATTATCTCGAAAGCTGGGGATTCAATGTTCTTGAAATCAACAATCATCCCAGATTTGATATGGTTCATGGCCTTTCACCCATCCCAAGCGCCTGTAAACAGGCTTTTGATGAGTTAGTAAATCTTCAAAAAGATGGAAAAAACGTGGTTGCTTTCTTTGTGTTTGATACTGATGGTGATCGGAAAAATATCGTGATACCTGATGGAAAAGATGGAGGAATAATCCCCGGAGTACAGAGGATATTCGCTCTAGATGTTCTCTGTGGTATATTGAATGCCCAAAAGGAGCAGGAAAAAGAAATTGCAATAGTCGTGAATGATGCGACTTCAAGCATCATAGAACAGCTTTCTGATTATCTTGGATTCAGAGTGCAAAGAGTGGAAGTTGGTGAAGCAAATGTTGCCAGCGCAGGTATAAACTTGAGCAAACAGGGAATATGTGTGCCAATAATGGGAGAAGGCAGTAATGGCAGTGTTTTTAACCTTGATCTTTTGGTGCGAGAACCACTTCTTACTGTTAAGACTATCATTGATTTTATTACAAAACCTGAACTGACAAAATCACTACTGAAACAACTCAATTGTGAAGATGTTTATAATGACTGGCATTCTCTTGAAAAAGTTAGAGGTCTTTTTGCCAATATTATCAATTCTCTACCACCTTCAAATACAACAGATTTTTTCACAGATGAGGGCATAAGAAAAGGAAAACATGATCTACCACAGGAATTATTCATAGCTAATTTTGACATTTACTTTGAATCTAACCTATGGAACATTATAGCAGAAGAGATCAAACGCAATTATGGCGGAGAACCTATCGCAGAATTTGTTTTTTGTGAGGGTGAAAATGAGATACGTGGATTAAAGAACAGAAAAACAACGGCAGGCGGGTACAAAATCGAGTTTTTTGTTTGTACTAAAGATGGAATAAAACACCATTTAGGATGGATATGGTTTCGAGCATCAGGCACAGAACGAGGTATAATGCGTAAAGGCGTTAGTGTATCGCATTGGGAAATAACTTCTGAAGCAGTAAAAGTCGTTGACAGGATGTATAAATATCTTGATAGAATTTTTTCTGATGCTCTGGATTACGTAGAAGAAGAGACACTGAAAGGAAACGTGGTATGACAAAACGGGTTGATCCTGAAAAGAAAAGTAAGAAAAAGATAGTAGTAGTTGGGCTTGGTTACGTTGGTTTACGATCTCCTGAATCAGAAAGCCAACGAGCTTCAGTCCCAGCTTTCGCTTGGGACTGGATGAATGATTCCTGCATTTTTCCTAAATGCAGATATTATATGCTTGACACCTACATAATATTATGCTATAATTAATAGCATGGAAAATAAACGTTGGACTACAAGTAATAAAGCTGTTTATAATCTAGGATACCACATTATCTGGTGTCCTAAGTATCGGCGAAAACTGTTGACTAATTCAGTTGAAACACGCCTTAAAGAATTGTTATACCAAAAAGCCGATGAACTTGGTTTGACAATTGAAACTTGCGAAATAATGCCAGACCATGTGCATTTATTTATCAAATCATCTCCTGTTGATAGTCCGCATTTCATTGTTCAACAACTCAAAGGATATACATCAAGGATTCTTAGACAAGAATTTCCACAGCTAAAAACAAGAGTACCAACTCTTTGGACTCGAAGCTATTATATTGAAAGCGTTGGTCATATTTCAGAAAACATCGTTAAGAAATACATTGAGGATCAAAAGAACCAGTGAAAACCTTTTGTTTCAAAATCTACCATTCAAAAAAGAATAGGTATCTCCATAATCAAATCTCGCTTGCTGGTGAAATCTATAACCATTGTATTGCTTTGCATAAACGCTATTATCGGATGTATAAGAAATCTCTGAACGCCTATTCTCTACAAAAGCACCTGACAAAACTCAAGAAATTAGATAAATACTCTCACTGGAATCAACTTGGCTCTCAAGCCATACAGGATATAGCTGATAGGATTGACAAAGCCTACAAACTATTCTTTAGGAATCAGAAGCACGGAATTAAATCTGGAACTCCCAACTTTAAGAAACGCAGAAACTATAAATCATTCACATTAAAACAAGCAGGATATAAACTACTTGAAGATAATAGAATTAAAATTGGTAACAAAATATTCAAGTATTTCAAGTCTCAAGATATTCAAGGTAACGTAAAAACTCTAACTGTTAAGAGGGACAAACTAGGTGACATCTACATTTATGCTGTAACGGATACTGAGAGTCTTAAAGTTGCGCCATGCACAGGTGAAATCGTCGGGTGCGACTTTGGACTCAAAACGTTTCTAACAGTGTCCAACGGTGAAGATGTAGAATCGCCTTTGTTTTTCCAACAGAACAGAACCACTATCCGAAAGGCTAACCGCAAACTATCAAAGAAACAGCGACATTCCAATAATAGACGTAAGGTACGTAAGAGTCTGGAACGCCTGCATAAGCGAATCGCTAACCAACGCAATGACTTCCACTGGAAGCTTGCTAATGAACTAACTGACAAATATGATTTCATGTTCTTTGAGACACTCAACATCAAAGCAATGCAAATGCTTTGGGGTAAAAAGATATGCGATCTTGGTTTCTATTCGTTCATGCTGAAACTCAAGTATCTTGCGTCAGTTAAAGGAAAAACTGTATGCCTTATAGGACGTTTTGAGCCTTCTTCAAAAACTTGTTCTGTCTGTGGATACCTATATAAAGACCTTGAACTAAAAGAACGAGAATGGTGTTGTCCTGGGTGTGAATCATTGCATGATCGAGACAGGAACGCCAGCTATAATATATTAAGAGTTGGGGCATCAACTCTTGGGCTAGGAGATATAAGTCCATTGCCAACAATGGCTATCTCTGCTTGAATCCAGAATCCCACGAACTTTAGTCGTGGGAGTGTGTCAAAAAGGTATTGGTAGGTAGTAGTATATAAAAAAATTTTGTTATTTTGGGGGGAATTGCTGTGATTAAAGTGCACATGATCGGTAATGCTCATCTTGATCCTGTATGGTTATGGCGCTGGCAAGCAGGTGTTGGAGAGGCAATTGCTACATGTCGATCCGCCGTTGACAGAATAGATGAATATCCTGATTTCGTTTTCACCCGTAGCGATATGTGGTTACATGAGCAGATCGAAAAGCTTGATCCGAACCTGTTTGAACGTATTATTAAACACGTAAAAAATGGACATTGGCAAATCGTGGGTGGATGGTATATCCAACCAGATTGCAACTTACCAACTGCTGAGTCTTTTCGTAAACACATATCAATGGGGAAAGCCTATTTTCAGGACAAGTTTGGTGTGGATGTGACTGTTGGATATAACGTTGACAGTTTTGGTCATAATGCAATGATCCCAAGCTTTTTACAAGAATCGGGATACGATAGCTACGTTATGATGCGTCCTATGGCTCACGAAAAAGAATTGCCGTCAGCATTGTTCCGATGGCGTGCTCCTGATGGTGCAGAGGTACTTGTCTGGCGTATACCAAGGGCTTATACAAATTCTCAGGAGGACCTTACCGATCACATCAAGGCTTCGCTAGAACTAGCAGACAATGAGATCGGTCACGTTATGTGCTTCTATGGCGTAGGAGATCATGGCGGAGGTCCCACAAAAAGACAGATAGAATGGATAATCAAAAATCGCAATGCTATCCCTGATGCGGAACTCATATTCTCACATCCTCGTGCATTTTTTGACGCAGTAAAGCCCTTCACTCAGAAATTACCCGTTGTTGAAGAGGAACTTCAATATCATTCGATTGGCTGTTATACCGTTGTGCATGAGGTCAAACGGCAGATGCGCCGTGCAGAACATGGGCTTGTATCGGCGGAAAAAGCTATTAAGACTTACCCGGAAGATACTACAGTAGAAGACTCAAAAAAACTTGAAGAAGCATGGAAGAAGGCTCTTTACAACCAATTCCACGATACCTACGCAGGAACAAGCCTTGTATCTGCTTATGATGATGCTCGTGATCAACTTGGGTCAGCTCGTGATACTGCCGATAGTATAATCAATGACACATTATTCCGCAGGATGCGCCGACTACCCGATGACCGTTTCCAGCGCATCTTCGTATTCAATCCATCTGATCGAGATTTCAAAGGATATGTTCAGCATGATCCATGGCTTAATTGGGGAAGCTTTGATGGTTGGCTTGCTGATGAAAAAGGTGATCAGGTGCTTTGTCAGCGAGTACAGCATGAATCTGTTACTCGTGATAAACAGCGCATAATCTGGAACGCAGAAATCCCTGCTGGTGGAGAAAGAATATATCAATTACGCACCGATGGAACTCAACCAGACTTTGAAAGTGATCTAAAGCATGATACTTACAGCATATCTAATAGTTTCTGGAATATTACTTGTGCAGATGATGGCTCTCACTTAATTCAAATACAGCGTAAATCAGATGGAGTATTGCTTTTCAGAACTGACGCCCTTGAAATAACAAGCCAATATGACAGCAGTGATACGTGGTCGCATGGTATTAATGCTTTCCGTGAGCGAATGTCAGGGAAATTCCGTGTCAGACGAACTATAGTAGAAGAAACGGGACCTATTAGGTCTGCAATCCGTATTGACGCCAAATATCGTGAAAGCTGGCTTGCAATCTGGGCAAGATTATATGCAAATGATCCTCGTTTGGAACTGCGAATCTGGGTTAATTGGAATCAGCATCTTCAGATACTAAAGCTAAATATGCCTTTTGTAATGCCTATTTTAGATCGTGTGGATGGAATACCCGATGGCTTTGTACCTCGTTTGCAAAATGGACAGGAGTTCCCCGTTATGGATTGGACGCTTTTGCGTATGGGAGATGGTACTTCGTTGGGAATCGCTTGTCCTGATTGTTTTGGGTTAGATGGTACGGAGAACGTACAAAGGTTTACATTGTTACGTTCACCAGCTTATGCCTGGCACGATCCAACCAAGCTGGAGTCTCATGGTTTCTATCGCTGGACGGATCAAGGAGAACATGAGTACCGATTCGTTCTATTGGAAAATGCTACACACGAATTGCTTCAATCACTTGCGCTTTCGGAACATCGTCCACCAATTTGCTATGACTGGACAAAGGGGATGTAAAGGGGAACTTAATATGTCACCACGAGAAAGAGTTCTAGCAACCTTCGAATGCAAACGAACAGACAAAATTCCAATACATAATATCGGATTCTCGTCTTATGCGGCTTCGATGATTCTTGGTCGAAAGGCTTACGTTGGTGGAGGAAGTCAACAGTGGCGTGAAGCTAAATCCTTATGGGAAGGAGAGGAATCGCACCAAAAATTTTTAGAGCGAAGTGCAAAAGACGCTTTTGATCTATCTATTGAGTTGGAACACGACATTCTACGCCTTGAATACTGGCGCATGCCCGAAAAACCAACGAAGAAGTTAGATGATTACACGTTTCTATATGGCGATCCCGATAAAAACTGGCGTTTGATGCGTTTTGATCCCGGTACTGAACTCTATCAAGTGGTTGACCAATATCCTCCGAAGGTCGAAGATACTTTTGACAGCATAGAAAAAACGATCTCTGCACAGGAGCGATACCTTAATAATTATCATCCAGGGTCAGAAGGTTCTCCGCATACAAAATCACAGATGGAGAAATATGGCTGGAACTGGGTTATACGAGTGGGTGGTGGAGGACTTGGAGTTCCTTATAGCTCACGAGCATGGCTTGAGGCTATTGTTGCAAGACCTGATTTGATAGCACGCTATCTGGACGTTCAGGCAGAGATGGCCGTCAGGAGTATAGAAGGTATCGCTAACACTGGTGTAAAGATGTTGTTTGGCGGTGGTGACTTTGCATCTAATCAAGGACCATTCTATTCACCGGAGTCATTCCATGAGCTTATGCTTCCAAGACTAAAACGAATTACTGATGCCTGCCATAAATACGGCATATATTATCTATTCGCAAGCGATGGCAATCTCTGGTCTGTTGCTGATGATCTATTCGGTAACTCTGGTGTTGATGGATTTTACGAGATTGACGGCAGGGCTGGCATGAGTCTGAGTAAACTTAGAGAACGATTCCCGAAGCTTACCCTCATTGGAAACATAAGCTCAATTACTCTGCACACAGGTCAAAAAGAAGAAGTGATCCGGGAGACAATGAATTGCCTTGAGGAAGCAAAGAAAAGTGGAGGGATCATAGTAGGAGTTTCAAACAGCATAGTTCCCGGAACCCCGGAAGAAAACATCTGGGCAATGGTGGAAACCCTAAAAAAAGACAGGTTCGGAATATGCTAAAAAATGAATTATTAGAAATAGATGTATTAGTCAAGCAGATTCTGGAAAGATCAAATGATTTTGAGCAGAAAATTAGCCAATTGAGAGATGCCATGAAAGATGAAATTTTCCTTAGTGATTTAAAAGAAATTTTAGAAGATTTTAAGGAAGTTGATTTAGCTGGAAGTATAGAGGAGTGAAATGGATCCCAAGAGAAAAGGAACAAAGACAAGCACCTTCGGTTCTCCCGGCAGGATCGGGCATGACTCAAGCTCGTTTTATGCAAGCAAGTTATATGAGGGCTTGCCAACTGAAGAATTAACTGAATATGTAGAGAATCCTATCCCTTATGAATATCTCGATCAGATAATTTGCAAGACAAGTGAAAACATGGATGAATTGCTTGATAATAGCGTTCATCTTATGGTTACTTCTCCGCCTTATAATGTCGGTAAAGAATATGACGAGAATCTTACACTTAGCGAATATAGAGAATTTCTGATAAAGGTATGGACTGAGGTTAAACGTGTGCTTGTTCCCGGTGGCAGGGCATGTATCAACGTGGCAAATCTAGGTAGAAAACCATATATACCATTACATGCCTTCATTGTTGAAGATATGATTTCTCTTGGATTCCTGATGCGCGGTGAAATAATCTGGAATAAGGCATCTAGCGGTAGCCCATCAACTGCATGGGGAAGCTGGCTATCTGCTAAGAATCCAACTTTGAGAGATATTCACGAATACATTTTGATTTTTTCAAATGGATCATACAAACGTGAAGATATTGGTAGAGATAGCACTATTTCCAGAGATGAGTTCCTAGAATTCACCAAAAGCGTATGGACTTTCCCTGCTGAATCAGCAAGACGTGTTGGGCATCCAGCGCCTTTTCCTTTGGAATTACCCTATAGATTGATCCAGCTTTATACCTTTACTGAAGATGTAATATTAGACCCATTCATTGGAAGCGGGCAATCCGCCATATCCGCAGTAAAAACTGGTCGTCATTACGTTGGATACGAGATAAACGAGCAATATGCTAAATTAGCAAGAGATCGTATCAATGACTTCCAATATACTCATTGTTCGCCACAGCTGTTTTAGATTTTATGCCTGCGTCCCAATATGTTAAAGGAGAATCGCCAAACTTCCATCTTATAAACATTGATAAATTAATCTGCATGGAAAGTTTTTAAATCCCCCAGCCCCCTTTTTCAAAGGGGGAGTAAGGATTTCCCCCCTTGCTAAAGTTGGAAATAACGCCATTCCCCCCTTTGAAAAAGGGGTTTAGGGGGATTTAAATCTATCCAATTATCCGATTAATTTTAAATGCTCATTAGAAGGATGCAGAGGTGCGTTAAATGCCGATATGGACTTGCGTATAATTGTATCGCTTGGACTTCTAGGAATTCTGGGATTCTTGTTCTACCCGCATGGTGCAGGTCAATATTCTCCGACGAATGACGTTGAATGGGTGGCTATTAAGAGTACACTGGATAATGAACCACTGCGCGAAGCCAAACTGAAAAAAGATGATCCTGTCATCAAAACTTATGATCTGGGATATATTTACCGTATTGATAGAGCAGAGATCCTATTCAATGGAATGCCAAAAGATTATGATATACTAACCAGTAAGGTTAGAAACACTCAAGAATATGAAAGAGCAATATCCGCTTCCGCTACTTCCAGAGAGCATTTCTATCCTATAACCACTTTTCCTCCCAAAGAATCCCGATGGATACAAGTCGTTGTCAATGACTGGTACGAAGCTCAACCTCCGCAAGTTTCATCAGCAAGAATAGGGGCACGCTATGAAAAGCATAATTCAATCAGCAGTGTAAGGACAAGGTACAACCAATATGATGCCTTTTTGCTCTTTGACAGCTTAAAATCTGAGCCTGCTCGCAAATGGATTGGAGCAAGACGAATTGAAAAAGAAGTCAAAAAGGATAAAACCACAGTAAAAGAAGTAGGCTATGAACCGTTGGGTCGTGATGGATTAGATATTACATTTGATCTGGGTGGGTCAAAACGTGTCTATGGTGTTGGGGTGTCAAATGGTGGACCTGAGAATAACTTAAAACAATATAAGCTCTCTCTGAGTTCTGATGATGAGAATTATCAAACAGTTTATACCTCACCAGAGCTTGAAAACAAATTTTTTACTGATTCACATATACTTGATAAAACTTATCAAGCCCGATATGCACGAATAAATATTCCTCCGGGAGGATGGTACGGTAAATATCCGGAGATCAGGGAAGTGGAGATATACACAGATGAGTACCGCCCATCCAATTATAACGAACCAATCGAAAATAACAATGCGAGTCAGGTATGTTACGACAATTGCGGAATACTTGAAAACAAACTTGCTCCTCATCTGATACAGGGATTCCCGTTTGATCGTGGTGAGGATTCTGACCCTCAGATTAGACATTCATTTAAGCTCGGAGATGAAGTTGACCCTGCTAATTCTCCAGATGAAAATAGTTTTTGCTATCACTATGACAGTGTTATCTTTTCCTACTCTAATCTGGACCCGGGAGCACTTTACTGGGTTCAGGTGACGTATCTTCAGGAAAAAGATGGAAAGCGAATCCAAAATCTTGTTGCTGATGGCTTTGTTCTACACGACCCCATGGTAATACCAACTAATACCGCAAAGAAATTTACTTATGCGGTCCCGCCTGAAGCCTATAATGATGGAAAGATGGAGTTACACTTCAATCGTATTGCAGGACCAAACGCTGTTGTATCGGAAGTGATGCTTTATCGTGCCAGTAAAGGTAATTCAATACCTGTAACTTATCAGGATGGAAAAACTGGTGCGGATATATATGCAAGGGCGCCGATAGCCACAACCCCGGTAGTAATTGACGGTAATTTAGATGAATGGTCTAATATATACCCGATTGTTACACAGGGTTTCATTGATAATCCTTCTAACTCGCCATGCCAGATGTACGCCCAATGGAACACAGATAATCTATATTTTGCGATAAAGATTGATAGAGCTAAACTTAAAAAATTGTCAAGTTCTCCAGATATAATAAATTCAACTGATACTTTGCACCTTTTCATAGATACTGCCTTTGGTTCATCAAAAAACGTTTATAAAACTAATAATTACCACTTCACCTTCTCCAATCTTGGTGCAATTCTCGTTCCGCCGAGTAACGGAAGAAAGGAAGCAACAAATCCCGATAAAAAAACGAAGGAGGGCAGTCCAATCTCGTTCCGCCGAGTGACGGAAGAACAGAATGCTAATGTCATTGTTTCACAGATACATCACTACGTTGACTCAATACCACGAAATATAGAGAATCGCAAAGATATTGAGACTGTAACACGCATTATACCAGAGACGTCGGAGTATATTTTAGAGATACGCATCCCAAAGGGAACTGTTCTTCAGGATTATTCACCACAACAGGGCGGATTTATTGGGTTTAATTATATATTGAGCAACCCTTATATTGTTGAGAGAGATGATGATCCACAAAAAACTGTGATAAAGGGTTTTGAGCCATTATTTTGGTCAGCGGCATCTCGTGATGCGGCGCCGATGTTCTGGGGAAAGCTTGAGCTTATCGGATCAATTAGTGGGCAAACTGCAATAATGGATCGAAACATGACGAAGAAATTAACCAGTTTTAATGCTGGTGATATTATTGCTCTGACTGTGATTGATCCAGATCGAAATACAGATATAAACTCATCACAGACGATCACTGTTCGGGTGAACGGTAATCTTACAAACGACAGCAAAGAAGTAACGCTTTATGAAACCTTACCCCTCTCGTCCCACCGTCTCGGTTCCCCGAGTGGATTTACGGAAGAACAAACTAAAGGAGATCAACTTGGCAGTACATCAGATATTGATATACAACCTGCTAATGATAGTCCATTTTTTGCGGGTAAGATCAAGACACAATTCGGCATGGATCCAAATGATGACCCCGTTGTCCTGACAGTTCAGGGAAAAGAACTCGTTACGCTGGAATATATTGACCCTTATTATGGTCCCAATCAGACTAACGTGAAAGTCACGTATACAGCTACAGCTAAGATTGGAACTAATGGCTCTTTGCAGATACTATCTCGATCGGGCAAGGAAGTCAAACAATTCCCGGCAGGTCTTAGATTGTTTTTCAAGGTTCAGGATGATGATCTCATAAGATTAGAAGGCGAAGTTCAGTCAGAACCCGCGAAAGTTGTGATCACTATTACCAGCAAAACAGACAGCGAACAGGTGACACTCGTTGACGAAAAAAATACTGGCACTTTTGTTGGCTCTCTTGAAACAGCTTATAATACTACAGCTAATAAAGGTGATGGTATACTGCAAATAGTTGGTGGTGAAACGATCAAAGCTCTATATGTAGATACGCTTCAAGCATCCGGGAATACTAATGTATCGGTTGAGACTTCTGCTAATGTGGACTTTGGTAATGATGGAAATGTTGTGATAGGAAAATCTGATCTCGTTCCGCCGAGTAACGGAAGAACAGAAACAATTCAACCAGAAGACTTCGTGAAGATTAACAGCTTTAATGCAGGTGATATACTTACAATAATAGTCAAAGATACTGACTTAAACAGAGATAAATCCGCAGTTGAACAAGCAGAAGCTAAAATTGAAGATGAACAAAACAAGGACAGTGTGACTGTAAAATTGACAGAGATAAGTTCTGATTCTGACACCTTTATGGGAACTGTGCGTACTGCTTATGGATTTAAACCAGACCCAAATGACGATCTTCTGGAAGTGAAAGGGAAGGATACTGTTAAAGCTATATATACTGATGTAATACAGTCAACCGGCGCCACAATGGTTAATGTAAATGACATAACGATTGTTAATGTTGGCACTGACGGTGTTATATCAATTGTTAAGTCAAACTATCTATGGAAACTCGAAAACTTTAACGCAGGTGATACTGTATACTTAAAGGTATGGGACCCTGATCTTAATCTCAGTCCTCAAGTAAGGGATCAGGTCAACATATCAATAGTTAGCGAAAAGACACATGATGATGAAACTGTCACTTTACAGGAGAAAGAGCCTAATTCAGGCGTATTTTATGGAATAATCAAGACTGAATATTCACAACTCTCGTTCCGCCGAGTAACGGAAGAACAGAAGCCTGTTCCTGCCGATAAAACATTACAGGTTCAGGGTGGTGAAAGGATTACTACTTTGTACCTTGATAAGTTGAGAGCCACAGGAGAGAGCAACGTACCTGTAACGGATTCTTGCATTGTCAACTTTGGTACAACCGCAAAGCTCACCGTATTCTCCAAAGCTGATCCATATACACCAATCGCTGGATTTCCAGACGAGGGATGGAAAAAGACTTTCAAGGCACAAGAAACCCTTAGTGTAAGAGTTGAAGATGCAGACATCAATTCTAATGCTGTCGCTATCAATGCCAGTCTCGTTCCACCGAGTAACGGAAGAATAGATATCGAAGGAGTTAAGAGTGACTCTGTTGTGGTTACACTTACAGAGCAGGCAGATGGAGTTTTTGTTGGTAATATAAAGACCGAATATGCTGAAAATGTAGTCGCTGATGATAATATCCTGCAGGTACGTGGAGATGACAAACTAACTATAACATACTTGGATGCAATAGATGATCTTGGAAGAACCAGAGTTCCTATAGCTACGACATTAACTGTCAGAAAAGGGCAAACAGGAATTTTGGAGATAAAACGTCAGAGAGAATCTGACAAATCACTGGAACTAATTACCAACTTCAATGCAGGTGAATCTTTCATCGTCGAAGTACGTGATGCTGACATTAATGTAAATCCAGATGCGATTGATTATACAAACGTTAACATCAAGGGTAATCTTCTAAGAGATGAATTACAGCTAGTATTGCAGGAGACAGACAAAAATAGCAATATATTTAGAGGCACTGTACAGACGGCGCTCGCAACAGATCTCGTTCCGCCGAGTAACGGAAGAACAGAAGCGGATCCGAGTGATGACATATTGCAAGTTACAGAAAGAGAGATAGTCACAATCATCTACATAGACGAAGTTGATACATTCGGCAGAAACGACATACAGATTTCATCAGAATTGACTGTCAGAAGCAAAGGCACAGGATCGCTTCTCATTGTTGATAGTGATTTTCGGAAACTATCCAGTTTCAATGCTGGTCAAAAGATTTTCTTCAGATTGGACGACGTTTTATTCAGCAGTATGTTGAAAAATACTGCACGAATAACTGTTAGAAGTAGCATAACAAAAGATTCTGAGGAAGTCGTGCTTGAAGAAATGCCATCACCGGGAAGCAAACGAGGTCAAGGTATATACGTAGGGTCAATCCGCACAAGCTACGGTTTAACATCTATTCGAGATAATATATTGCAGGTTCAGGGTGGAGAAGAGATTAAGGCTGTGTATATCCCGCAGTTTACCGATCCACAACGTAAAACTACCGAGCAAATTTCTGACTCAGCAAATGTCAATAAAGGCACTACTGGAAAAATAAATATCGTGTCAATCAATGGACAGAAGCTTTATAATTTCAATATAGGTGACAAATTATACTTTAAGGTCGAAGACCCTGATCTTAATATCAGTAACTCTAACATTGATAAAGTAGACATTCGTGTGAGTGGAGAAGCTGTCGCTGGTGTAAAAACAATCACATTAACAGAGACAGATGCAAATCTCGTTCCGCCGAGTAACGGAAGAACAGATCTCGTTCCGCCGAGTAACGGAAGAACAGATTCAGGTGTTTTCATTGGAAACATCTTGACCTGTTATGGCAGACGTCTAATACCAATTGATGATTCCAGTTCTAATAATCAACCACCGGTATCTATCGAACTGATTGGTGGAGAGACAGTTACTGCCACTTATTATGATGATATTACTGAATCAGGTGAGATAAATGTAAAGATCACTGATACTTGTCGTGCTAATATGATTGGCGTAGCTACTTATACATCTGAAAAAGTTGTGATTGACGGTAATATGGCAGGATGGCCACTCGAAAACGCTTTACTAGCAGGAGACGAAGGAAGCAATCTTTACGTGCAATGGGATGAGGAAAACCTATATATACTTGCTTATATTATAGATTCCAATGTTATTGTTAAAGACCCTGTAAAATACTGGGAAGGCTCCGATGCTTTGGAAATTTTCATAGATACACAACCGGTATCAGAATTCAGTTCAGATGCAGATCAGATGAAGAACATAGTTTATTATGATCTTTGGTTCTGCCCAAAGGGTGCGGGAGATGATGGTAGCCAACCATTTGTCGGACAAAGCATTCCCAAGATTATATGGAACTATTCAGAGATTGAGAAGGCTATACAAATAATTTCATCTGGATATATTTTAGAAGCACGTATACCGTTCAAAACTGTCCTTGGTGGATTTGACCCTTATAATACTCCAGAAGAGGACATTATGAGTTTCAACTATATAATCTATCGAGATAATAGTCCTAAGCTTCAATGGGCGCCGACAGTAAAAGAAGAGCTAAATTTACCGCTTTGTCATTTTGGAACTCTGGTTTTTAGAAAATAATCAGATTTACAGCCAACCCACAAATAATTTGAATATAATCTTTGAAAAATAGGTTTTATATAATGGTGATGCATTAGTGCAAGTTTACCTTTGAGATAACCCATTACCTCCGATACACGATACTTCGGTGGTATATCCATGACAAGATGGATATGGTCAGGTTTGACATTGAGTTCTAAAACCTCTACCAATTCCTTCTGTTTACAAAGCTGATAGATTTGCTGACGTGTATATTCAGCAATATCATCTTTGAATATTTGATACTTGTATTCCTCAATCTCGGCGAAGCTGAGTAATACAAAGTGATACTTGCATTCATATATTGAATGTGATAACCTTTTGAATTGTTTCATTATATGTACCTCTTTGAAGTTTCACACCTTCTAGGGAGATACATCATATCATATTCGTAAGGTTATGTATTATATGTATAATTACTCACACAGTAGAACCTTTTTGTTGTACCACTACCATAGGTAGTGGTTTAATATGATTAATTAAAAATAACGAAAGGAGACAGTATAGTATCACACTATACAGCAAAAAAATGAAAATTCCTTACATGAACAATGAATTGTTTAACGTTGGCAGACCAAAAATCTACAAAGGACGTCAGCTTGACGAGATCGCCTTTCCAATAGGCGGTATCGGAACAGGCATGATCTCACTCGGTGGATGGGGGCAGTTGAAGGAATTTGAGATATTTAATAAACCCAACAAAGGGCTTTTCCTCAACTATGCTTTCTTTACGCTTTATGCAAAACAGGGTGATTGTGATCCTGTAACCAGAGTCGTTCAGGGACCCGTTGGTGGAGCATACACCGCAGGGGGATCGGGTGTTACTCGTATGGACGGTTCAGGATTGCCACATTTTCGTAAATGTGAGTTTATCGGTGAATTCCCATTCGCAAGATTAGAGTTCAATGACCCAAAGATGCCTTTAGATGTATCTATGGAGGCTTTCAATCCTTTTATCCCATTGAACGATAAAGATTCCAGCATCCCTGCGGGAATATTCCTGTTCCATCTAAGTAACCCAACACCTGATACAGTTAATGCGACTCTGTTCGCTAACCTTGAGAACAAGGTCGGACACCCGGAAGTCGGTCAGGGAGTTATTGAGTTCAAAGATGGCAAAAACGCATCTGGACTTATGATGACAACAAAGAAACATTCATCTGATTCGCCACGCTTCGGGTCAATGTCTTTGGCGACTACGTGGAAGGATTTGAATGTCCAGACCTGCTGGCTTAGAAGTGGATGGTTTGATACCTTGCACAAATTCTGGGATGATGCATCACAACACGGTGAACTGACTGAAAATCGTGGAACTGTAGAGGCTGGCGATAATGCTACTGACGTTGGTTCCATCGGTCTGAAGGTAAAACTTGAACCGGGTGAATCTGTCACGCTTCCTGTGATGATAACATGGTATATGCCTAATTTTGAAAAATATTGGGGTGAAAAATCCTGCTGGAAGAACTACTATGCCACAGTATTCAGTGATGCCTTTGACGTGGCTGAATACGTCGGTGAAAATCTCTGCAAACTTGAGTCAGAGACAAGGTTATTTAAGGATTCATTATTCGGCTCAACATTGCCTGAACCAGTTCTGGATGCTGTTTCATCTCAGATTTCAATCCTAAAGACTACCACTGCCGTAAGGTTGGAAGATGGTACATTCTACGGATGGGAAGGATGCAGTCCCGGATCAGGTTGCTGTGAAGGAACATGCACACACGTATGGAACTACGCACAGGCGATGCCATACCTGTTCCCGACTCTTGAGCGCTCAATCCGTTCTGCTGACTATGCCTTTAATATCACTCCTGAAGGTCACATGACGTTCCGTATGCCATTACCGCTTGGCACACTCGCCAACGCAGGATTCCACGCCGCCGGTGACGGACAGTTAGGCGGTATAATGAAGGTCTATCGTGAATGGCTCATCAGTGGTGATGATGAATGGCTAAAAAGCGTATGGGATAAGGTTAAAGCGTCCTTAGAATACTCGTGGAAAAAATGGGATCCCAACAAAGATGGCGTTATGGAAGGTGTTCAGCATAACACTTACGACATCGAGTTCCACGGTCCAAATACCATGATGGGCAGTTTTTATCTCGGCGCATTACGTGCTGCAGAAGAAATGGCTCGCTATCTTGGCGAAAACGAGAAGGCTGACGAATACAGGAAAATCTTTGAAAGCGGGCGAAAATGGATGGACGAGAACCTGTTCAACGGTGAATGGTATCGTCAGGATACCAGACCAGAGCACGGAACCATTCAGGAACTCAAATACCAGTATGGCGATGGTTGCCTGTCTGACCAAATGATCGGTCAGTGGTACGCCCGTATGCTTGCACTTGGCGATCTATTCGATCCTTGCATGGTAAAAGAAACGATGGCTTCCATATTCAAGTATAATTGGAAAGCCGATATGTCCGAACACTCTAATCCACAAAGAATCTATGCTATCAATGATGAAGCAGGATTGCTTCTTTGCACATGGCCCCGTGGAGGACGACCCGAATTCCCATTCCCATATTCTGACGAAGTGTGGTGCGGAATAGAGTATCAGGTTGCAGCGCATCTCATATACGAGGGTCTAGTTGCTGAAGGGTTATCCATAGTTAAGGGAGTGCGTGACAGGCATGATGGAGATCGCCGAAATCCTTGGAACGAGTTTGAATGCGGGAACTATTACTCACGTTCTATGGCTAGTTATTCGTTATTGCTTGCACTTTCGGGATTCCATTATTCTGCGCCAGAGAAAAGCATCAGCTTCGCTCCATTAGTGAATCAGGACGATTTTGCCTGTTTTTTCTCTGTCGGTTCTGGTTGGGGAATGTACAGTCAAAAGGTTGTCGGGTGTGCCAGTTCAGCAACAATCGAGGTAAGAATGGGTAGCTTGTCTCTACAAGAAATTTGTCTGCCATTTGATACAGATAATACAGATAATGTAAGCGTTAACGTATCAGGACGAATAATCTCAGCCAGAGTGGACAAATGTTGCTGTTGTGCATGTATCGCTTTTGATGAGCCTGTCGAAATCAAGGCTGGCGAAATCCTCACGATACTGATGTAAACAAAATAAGATAAAAACACAAAGACACATTTTCGTGACGCGTAACGTGTGACGGGCATTGGTTCTTTCGTGTCACGCGTTACGCACATGTCACGATTCCTCTTTGTGTATTCGTGGTTTATACTATTTTTTTGATCAATTGTTACTTTGCTAGAAAAATAAATCGGAATCGGACCAACTGTCTAAAACGGATCATAACTGAACGTAACCCAAAACGCATCTTCCAGAGTGGAATAATCAGGAAGTGAAATTTTGGTTAGAGCAGGACGCCGCTTTCACCGAGAACGATGTTATATTTCTTGATGGTCGCCAAAAGGAATTTCATCTTTTATAACCATTCCATTTTGATATTCTAGTGAGCACTAAATACACCAAGTCAATTTTATCGTCTAATCAGACATTTTTTCCCATAATTTTTCAAGTCGTTCTATTATTTCAGAAAACATAATCTTATATTCTACTTTTTCATCTTCATTATAAGGGCTTTGCAGCCATAATACTTATTGACAAAAAATCAGGTATTATGCGGCTGTTTCGTAAACTGCTAATCTTCTTAGTCTCCATGAATCATCTATTTTGGAGATCACGTATTTGTGTTTGTCTATAACTTCGGCTATCTCGCTTGTGGTACATTTGCTCTCTTTATACACACAAGTAATCAGTGCCTTCTGTTCAGGCATAGCACTATCGAGGAGACTTTCATATTCCATAAAGGAACCCCAATCCGACTTATCTATCCATGAAAGTATACCGGTAGCTCTTAATCCCGAATATCCGTTGTCTATTGCTTCTTGACACTTGACGATAGCGTTGTTTAGCACCTTTTCAACGTTGAACCCACCATCGGATAGATACCAGTCATTATAAGAGAACATCTGCAATTGTCTTTTTTCTATATATTCCTTTAGATTGGGAACTTTCTTTGCAATTGCATCCTTAGCCTCCGATTCTGAAATGTCGGCTAATATCCACACACAGAGTTCGTTATCTTTCAATCCTTCTCCCAAAAATGGTGCATGAATTTCAATAATGTCACTTTTGGTATTGAAAAGTTGAGCAATGTGAGTGCCCCATCGGATTAGGTCTAAAGCCTGAATACCAGACTCTCTGTATTCGTCTACTCTTCCCAACTCGAATGTTAATCTTTTTTTCAAAGAATTTGGAGCAGTAAGTCTGGAAAATCGCTTCTGAACCATAAATTTTACAGTTTGTTGAAGTTTCAACTCCTTTCTGCAATCAGAGCAGGACTTCAAGTGTAATTCAAAAGCCATTGCTTTTACCGAATCTAACTCTCCATCCAGATAGGAACATAAACAATTATAAACATTTTTGCATTTCATACAATAATACCTCACATAGCTATACCAAGAAGTTTATTGAAAAAATCAAACACCACCTTTATTAGAAACAAATCAATATTTATTTTTAATCCCAAATTTTGTTAATTTAGCAAAAAAATTATATGAATTTCACAATTTATTGTAAATAGGAATATTATTTGCAATAGAATCCTATACCGAAGGCTGTTGGTCCTGCATGAGAAGTAATAACAGAACCGACGTAGTTCTTGTAAAGGTTCTCAAACTTCACTACCGAATTTAACTGAGAGATTAAATCATTGCAATTATCTTCAGTTTCTCCATAGACAAAAGTTGCTTTCATAGAAGTGTATTTGTCTGCTTCCTCTTTCACAAGCTCAACCATTCTATTTATCAATCGGTTGCTTCCTCGCACTCTTTCGACAGGGCTTACAAATCCACCAGCTACTGCAAGCAATGGTTTTATCTTCAGCATGGTCCCGAGAAATCCCTGCGCCCTGCCGATCCTTCCACCTTTCTGAAGGAAATCAAGGCTGTCAACGGAGAAATAAACTTTTGTTCTTGACTTTATCTCCTCAACCAAACTTAAAACATCCTTAATGTCAGCACCATCTTTTGCCGCTTCAAGTGTGATTAGTCCTAATCCAATTGATACTGTTCGAGAATCTATAATTGTCACTTTCCAGTTAGGTAGTTGCTGTAAGGCAACAGAGGCAGATTGAGCAGTTTTACTCATATCCATGGATATGTGAATAGACACTATATCGTCTTTATCCCCGATTTTTTTATATGTTTGGATAAATTCATCTACCGAAGGTTGAGAAGTTTGAGGAAAGTCATTGGTTTCTTTGAGCATCTGAAAGAACCGTGGTGGAGACATATCGTAATAGTCACGGAACATCTTGTTTCCCAATCGTACTGTCAATGGAACTACCTCAATTCCGTATTTCTCTACTAAATCTTTTGGTATATCAGCAGTACTATCAGTTACTACTCTTACCATTTTGACCCCCCTTCTTTATTTTAGTGATCACTGTTCCACTATTTTACTCGACTGACAGGATATAGAAACAATGCGGTTGTCCACCATAATGAAGTTCAATTTCCACATCCAGGAATAACGATTCGATTTTTTCAAGTAGATTTTCTGCTTCGCTTCGGGCAATATCGGCGCCATAAAATACGGTTATAACTTCTTTGTCGGGTTCCACCATTATCTTGAGCAACTCAAGTACAGCAGTTTGAGTATCTTTTACCGAAACGTATATCTTACCATTAAAACGACCGATTGAGTCGTTCTCTTTGATCACTACATCGCCATATTGTGCGTTTCTGACTGCTCTTGCTACTTCACCATTTTTGGCACGTTTGAGAGCTTTTTCTATGTTGACTATATTATCGTCAATGCCCAGATCACTGCGAAAAGATAGAACTACTGATAACCCTTGCGATATGTTCTTAGAAGGTATGATTTTTACCTTTTTATGGCTTATGTTTGATGCCTGTATTGCGGCAGGTATAATATTGCTATCGTTTGGTAAAAGCAAAACTTTGTCTGAATAAGCAGAATCAATTGCTTGAATCAACTCCGAAACACTAGGGTTTTTCTGATCGCTCATCACTACCGATTCAACACCAAGACTTTTATAAACAGCGGCAATGCCATCACCGGGCGCAACAGCAATAATGGAAACGTCCTGTCGAGTTTCATCCTGAGTCAATATAAGCGGTTCCTGAGTTATGTGTCTATGCTGTTTCCTCATGTCATCAATTTTTACGTTAAGAGGTTTACCGTATCGGTGCGCATGAGCAAGAACCCTTTCAGGATCATTTGAATGAACGTGAACCCTTACCATATTACCCCAACCGATAACTATAAGGTCGGTGCCAAGTCGAGAAAAATCCTCACGCATTTTTGGTATATCGGCATCTTTCGGTACAATTACAAATTCAGTGCAATAAGGTGTCTCCCATGACTCAGAAACTAGCTTTTGAGCAGTACCAACAGCTAACGCTTCGGGTTTATCATTAACAACGAGTGGTTCGCCATTCACCAGTCGTAGTATACCCTCAAGTATGAAAACAAATCCCTGTCCGCCTGCATCTACTACACCAGCTTGTGCAAGTACAGGTAAGAGTTTTGGTGTATTTTGCAGGGATACCTTTGCACGCTCCAGAACTTTTTCTAGCAAATTCACCATGTCAGTGTCATCATGAATATCTTTGATCGCTTCTTCGGCTGATTCCCTTATAACGGTAAGTATTGTTCCCTCAACAGGTTCCGTTACAGCCTGATAAGCCCGCTTAGTTCCGAGTTTGAATCCTTCGATTATGTCTTTTGGATTGAGCCTTGTTTTACTCTGTGCGACTTCTGCAAATCCTGCAATTAGCTGTGATATTATAACGCCAGAGCATCCTCTTGCACCCATTAATGCACCTCTGGCGCAAGCCTCCAGCACCTCTCCGATAGGAACGTTTTCCATGTCCTTGAGTTCATCAACCGCCGAAATAAGTGTAAGAGACATATTTGAACCTGTGTCTCCATCTGGTACAGGATAGACGTTCAGACGGTTAAGTATTTCACTATTCTCTGAAAGCCAGCTTGCGCTTGCGACGAGAGCCTTTCTAAACCTATCGCCGTCACAGTATAAGATTCCCACTAATGATCCTTTCCATTTAAGAGCATAAAAGATTTCAATGAAAATTCGTCATATATGGGTTCAGTAAGCATGCTGCTTCTCCTTTGTTTGCGAATTTTTCATAATCCATCTCTTTTCCTTTAAATCTGATTTTAATGGATTATTTGAAAGGTGGTATATCAACAGGTAAGCCAATTCTCATAAAAAATCTAGCAAAGGCTTGAGATAAATGCTCTCTATAAGGAGGTAAAAGTCTTATTCGTTTGGTCTGCTTTTGAACAATATTTATAAGCAAATCGTAATGAATACTATAAACATTGTGGAAATCAACTATCAAATAATCTTCTGTTTCGAATCCTTCTATATCACAAGTAATTAAGAACATAACCATTGAGATTATATACAATTATATCAACAATAGTATATCAGAACTATATATTGTTTACAAGAATTTTGTATTTCTATAATTAAAACCAGAAACGATGGCGTCTTTTTCAGATAAGGCACGCTTTATTTGTTCACCTGTCAATTCAAACATCAGCAAACGGTTCCGCCATGGATGGATTGCATAGATTTTTGCAAGAGTCACATCGCCTTCTTTGATGCCATTTTGTACAGATTCAATATCCAACATAGCAATGTCGCTTCCAGTTTGGGATCGTACCGCTTCCGCAATTAGATTCCCCATCTCTTTTTTTGTTATTGCAACCTTAGATGTGAATAAAACTTCAGAAAGCTTATCTGAGTAAGGTTTTAGAAGTTGAGTGACATCTTCGTCATCTTTGATCTTGTTATTAATGGGGATAAGTGTTTCATCTGCTAAAAAATCTGCGCCAATACCTATATGTGTTAGAGCAATGATAATGTCTGACTTATCACGCAGTATTGGGATATATTTTTTAGCCACTATTATAGGGTCTAGTAATTTCAATAATTTGCTTGATGGATGTTCTTCCTGAATATATCCAAGTCCAAGTATCGCAACTCTTATACCGCCAATTTCTTTTATCACGTAAGGTTGAAAGATTAGTTTATCATCTTTTTTGTATACAATATTAGCCATTAAGGTTGGAAATTTTACGAGTGACGTCTGCTTTATCAGATTATTAATACGACTTTTTCAGTTAGATAATGCGTGTTTTTATGAGGTTTAGAAAAAAGTGAGGGTGAATCAGTGGATTAAATTACAAACTTTCGGCAAGAGGACACCTGCATTTATGCGGGTGGTGAATTGCCTTCTCTTATTCACCATTGACAAACTACAATATTTCATATATAATTGTAGTTATGAAAATTAATAAAGCTTTCAAATTCAGAATATCCCCTAATAACCAACAAAAACAATGCTTTGTCTGATAGGTCTTGGTTGTGTCCTGAATGTAACACCAACCATGACCGAGACGTAAACGCCTCAATCAATATTCTAACATTCGGTAGGGCTGGTATAGCCCGAACCTAACGCTTGTGGAGAAGGGAGTCCCTCAGTGATGAAAGGGCATGTCCTCAATCCTCGCTGAGTAGCCCTTCGTTGAAGCAAGAAGCTCTCGCTTTATGAGCATTAAATAATTAATCGGGTAATAGATTAAGATGGATTCCCGTTTTCACGGGAATGACAAACCCCGTAGAATGTCATTCCCGTCCCCATGAAAATGGGGAAAGTGGGAATCCAGAGAAGGCT
>Ga0315279_10001681_pt1 | contig 36095 bp, 28 predicted proteins | sample YL17G06_20_MG_FD_203694 | JGI IMG/M metagenome (GOLD analysis project Ga0315279, IMG submission 203694) | Sediment microbial communities from Yellowstone Lake, YNP, Wyoming, USA - YL17G06_20 | ecosystem: Environmental > Aquatic > Freshwater > Lake > Sediment | place: USA: Wyoming | collected...
CGAGAAGGAGCGAATCATGCCTTGACGGAAAAGAGCCACTCTGCCATTGTGCGAACGCCCTGGATGGATGAGTGAGAAAGTGGCTTTTTATTTTCGGAATCGATGGCCCTTTTCAGCGGAATACGCACAGCCCCACCGAATCGCAGGTAGCCCTCCGTAACTCCCACATTCGCATGCCCGAGAGCCTTCTCGACCTGGTAGACAGTCGTGCGTTTTCTGATAGAGCCGCACCGCGAAGGCGTGCCGCAGATCGTGAACGGAGTAGAGGGCCTACCGCAAAAGCGGCCTCCCGGTTATCCTCGATCCGAAGAAGTGGTGAGGAGGAGAGCTACCGGATTCGGCCGTCGCAATGAAGCTTCCCGTTGAACGCTTTCTTCAGCTTGTGGGCTGCTATCACGTGCTCGCGACGGGTCCGCAAGATCGCCCTTGGCGGAAAGGCAAGTCTGGCTGCGCGTAATGACCTGTTCAAACGCCATCTCGTAAGGTGTAGCCAAAGACCCTGGAACAAAGTCTGGTTTGGAAATAGCGTCAGCAAAGATACGCACCTCCGGGAACTCTGTCAGCTTGCGTGCAAGAGCAGTCAGGCATTCCCGCCTTTGCGACAGGGTTAGGTGCAGATAGGGACGAATCGAATTTGCTTCGCGCCGGTAAGCTTTGACCTTGTCCTTGTTTCCGGTAACGCCAATGACACCAGCCCTTCTCCTGATTGAAGTTTCCGCTTCCTTTCGTCTATCAGCAGGGCTAAGGCTGTCAAAGCCGGGCACGGAGTCCTGTTCAGCATAGCTACGATGCATCCAGCCGGTGTGGATTTCAGCGTCCTGCAGATCAAAAGTAGCCTTGATTCGCTCAAGCTGATCGGCGATTGATTTCCAGAGGGTATCTGGGATAAGTACGCCTAGAAGAACAAAATGGCTAGTGCCTTGGCAAGTTCTTCAACCCCTGATTCGTCCATATAGAGCAGGTGCATACTTTTCCTTTCCTACTTTCTTTGCAAAAAAAAAGCGTCTAGAGTGGCACCTAAAGGTACCATAGGAGTCGCATCGCGTTTCCGTCTCTAGTCGCAATATCAACTTTATCGTGGACGATAGGAGTTGTCAAGTTTTTTTTGAATATATACTCGGAGGCGTTGCCGTGTTGAAATCACTCGCCTAACCCAAGGGACTTCAAATATGTTTCAGTGACCGCCACGTTCGCGTGACCAAGTGCCTTCTCCACCTGGTAGACGTCCTTCGTAGCCTGATACAGCCGCACCGCGAACGCGTGGCGGAGGTCGTGCACGGAGTAGCGGTCCTGGTTTTGTGAGGAGCCTTCCCGCCTAGGGTCTCTTCTTACCAAGAGAGCGCGGACTCAATCTGTCCTCTGACTCCCTCCAGCGCCTTTATGCGGTCGGCAATCTCCGGGTGGTCATAATGCTCAGACATTCGGCTATCCCGATGCCCCATGAGAGCCAAGAGCGCGTCGGCCGGAATGCTCCTGCGCATCATCGTGTTGTACGTGTGTCGCAGACTATGCGGCGTCAGGTATCGCTCTGCCTTTGCGATTCTGGCCGGCTTGCTTTCATCCTCGCGGTGTTCCCCGTCCAGAGCCCGGGAGAAAATGTCCTGGAAGGTCCGCCGATTCAGAACGTGGTCAGGACGGTCACCGAAGAACACCAGGTCATCGCGCCCCTTGAACGGCGTAGCAGCGCGCCACTGTGCCAGCGCTTTCTGTGTTCGTGCAGGAAGCGCCACAACGCGCGGCTCTCCGCTTCGCTCCCGCTTCTTCAGCGCTCCGATCGTGCCGTCAATCTTCACTGCGCGCTCGACTGCCATCCAGCCGTTCGGAAGCACGTGCCGCCACTGTAGCGCCCTCGCTTCTCCCTCGCGGATCCCGGTGGTGGCCATCGTCATAAAGAGCGCCGCATACTTAGGCTGCCCCCAGACTGAGACGAGCGCCTCCCACGTTGTGGGGAACAGGAGCCGCAGCTCGTCCATGCTGAATATGTCGCGCCTTCGGCTCTCCCTGGCCGGTGGCTCGACGTGTTCAAGGGGATTCTGCGCGATGATGCGTTCCCGAGCGGCTTCCCGAAGCGGCACCCGAATGCATCCGTACAGCAAGTGACGGCGGGTCTGGCTACTCAGGGACAAGTCAGCGAGCCAGGTCTCGACCTCCACGGCGTTGAAGGAATCGAGCCGTGTCTCTCCCCAGCGCGGGATAACGTACTTGCGAATCATCGTTTGCAGACTGTTCGCCCAATGCGCGTTGAGCGGCTTGCCCTTGTCCTTCTGCCTCTTCAAGTATGCGCCGTCCAGAGCGTAGAATCCCCGGGCGTACTTGGCGAAGGTCGGAACCTCTCCCTCGCCCGGTTTCCTCAGGGCTGCTTCTCTCTCGTCGCGGAGCTTGCGCCCGGCCTCGATTGCCTCGGCTCGCCCCTTGTCATTCCGTCTCGGGTTCCATGCGACACCCGTAGGACGGACAACTCGGGTGCCATCCTCATGCCAGCTCGCATACCAGTAGCGCCCTTCCTTGAGCGTCCGAGTATAGGCTGAAACGGCTTTCAGATGCGGCATAGCGTTCCTTCCTGCTACATATCTGCTACAAAATAGCCCTTCAGGAGAGAATATAGCACGCTATGGAAAGGTTGTAAATTGCGTTATAACTTCTTTAAATACAATGAATTAAGAGAAAATCGGGCTGGGCGGATTTGAACCGCCGACCCCTTGCACCCCAAGCAAGTACGCTAAACCAACTGCGCTACAGCCCGATTTCGGCTCGCAATCTACCATCGGAGCCGGGGGCTGTCAAGGTGGAGGGCTGTCCGGGGGTGCGCCGGGACCTTGCACGAGCCCTTCTTGAACCGCCCCTTCGCTTCCGATACTTTCTCTTCCATGAAGTCGGCTTCCTGGCTGCATCTTCTTCTCCTGACCCTGCTCTCATCCGTTCTTCTCCCCCTTGCGCTCCCCAGCGAGTTCTTCGGCGGGGCCGCCAGGCTCCTTGGCCAAGATCCCGACGAGAGCTTCTACTGGGGCAATGCCCTCCTGGGAGTGATCTGCATCGCGCCAGTTTTCTACGCAATCTGCCGTTCGCCGACTTTCAGGTTCGCCGCCCGGCTCGGCGTCGTCTTCGGCGGCGTGTCCACGGCCCTTTCCAGCTTCTGGCTCATGTTCTTCCAGGGCTTCTCCGTGTGGACCTACGGCGGGACGACTCTGGGCTATATGGGCTACAATGCCCTGCTCTTTCCCTTCCTCTTGGGGCTGTCCCGGCTGAGCACACGATATCGCCCATTCCTCCTGGCTATCGGGTGGAGCGTCTATGAGTACTTCAAGTCCATCGGCTTCCTCGGTTACCCATGGGGGCTGGTCGCCTACCCGGTGGGGAACGTCCTCCCGCTGATCCAGTTCGTCGACATCACCGGCGTCTGGGGCCTGTCCCTGCTCATGTCCCTGGTGAACGCGCTCGTCGCGGAGTACGCGCTGGCGGGCTGGCGTCCGCTCTTCCGAAGGCAGGGCGCGTTCGTCCTTTTCCTCATCGCCTGCGCATTCGGGTACGGGGCCTGGAGAATGGCAACTCAGATCCCCGCGGCCGCGACGGCCAACCTGGTGCTGGTTCAGCAGAACATCGACCCATGGGGCGGGGGCAACGGGAAGGGGACGGAAAACAGCCTCGACGTGAACGTGAACCTGACCGTGGACGCCGTGCGCTCCCTCCCGCGCAAACCTGACCTTGCCGTGTGGAGCGAGAGCTCCGTGTCCAGCGTCGGCGTGAATCTCGACGGCACCTACTATCCTCCGAAGAACGCCCTGGTGCCCGGCGTGCAGAAAGGGGGAGTGCCGGTCCTCTTCGGGGGGATCGTTATCATCGACATGGACAAGCAGGCGTTCTGGAACGCCGCGGTGCTCGTCTCCAGCGACGGGGTCGTGCTGGACACGTACGGAAAGATGCACCCCGTGCCATTTGCCGAGAGCATCCCCTTCTACGAGCTGGCGCCGGTGCGGAACTTCTTCCGCAACGTCGTCGGGATCTGGAACCCGTGGGTGAGCGGCACCCGGCACACGGTGTTCAAGGTTCCGCTTGCCGCGGGGGGCACCATGTCTTTCGGCGTCCCGATCTGCTTCGAGGATGCATTCGCCGATCTCTGCCGGCAGTATCTCCTGGATGGCGCGGACCTGCTGGTGAACATCACGAACGACTCCTGGTCGAAGACCTGGTCATCGGAGATCCAGCACTTCCAGGTGGCCCGGTTCCGGGCCATCGAAAACCGGCGGGTGCTCGTGCGCTCGACCAACGGCGGGGTGTCGGCAGTCGTCGGGCCCTGGGGGGAGATCCGCACGCGCATGCCCTTCTTCGAGCGGACGTGGAGGGGCGTGCAGGTCCCGCTGTACAAGGAAGCAACCTTGACGCCCTACACGCGGTTCGGGGACTGGTTTCCACAGGCTCTGATCGCCCTTGTCCTCATCGTCCTTATTCTTGACGTTTTGCCGAAAAAAAAGAGGCCGTCCGGTTTGGACGACCTCCTCTTTTCACGCCCGGGGACCTGAACTACCGATCCTCGTAGCCGGCGCTCCGGGGCTCCTTGGGCTTGGCGAAGTTCACCTTCAGATTGCGTCCGTCAAGGGCGGTTTCGTTCAGGGCCTTGATCGCCGCCTCCGCTTCGGCCTGGCTGGCCATCTCGATGAAGCCGAAGCCCTTCGACCTTCCGGTTTGTCGATCCTTGATGACCTTGCTCGTCTCGACATTCCCGTAGGGGGTGAACAATTGACGCAGGGAATCCTCGTCAATCCGGTAGGGAAGGTTCCCTACGTACAGGTTCACAGCCATACACACTCCTTTTCCGCGAAACAGAAATTGTGGGGACACGATGAGGTAAGTACACGTCGAAAAGCAGCAGGAATCGTGACCAAAGCATTGCGATTTTACCCGGTCTCCCGGCACAACGCAAGCGTTTTTTTCCGCCACGGAGTGTGAATCGGGAACGGGCTCAAAGTTTTGCCGTGCATCAAATACCGCCGAACCCACGTGGGGAGATTCGCGTGCGTAGGCGCTGCGGCTGAGCACCCCCTTTTTCTACTTCTTCCCGTGCACCAGCGATGCGACCAGGGCCGGCAGGCCATAGAGGTTGATGAAGCCCGTGGCATCGGCGTGGTCGTAGCTGGAGGCCCCGAAAGAGGCGAGGTCCTTCAGGTACAGGGAGTACGGCGATTTCCTCCCTGCTATGATGATGTTCCCCTTGTACAGTGCGAGCCTCACCGTGCCGGTCGTGAACTCGGAGATCTTCTCCATGAACGCCTCGAGGGATTCGCGGAGCGGTGTGAACCATTTCCCCCCGTACACGAGGTCGGCGTAGGTCTGGGCCACGTTCTGCTTGAAGTGCAGGCAGTCCGTGTCCAGGGTCAGCATCTCCAGCTCCCGAAGCGCGGTGTAGAGGATCGTGCCGCCCGGGGTCTCGTACACCCCGCGGCTCTTCATTCCCACCCTGCGGTTTTCCACGGCGTCCGTGCGTCCGATGCCGTTCGCGGCGCCGACTTCGTTCAAGGTCGTGAGGATCTGGAACGGGGAGGCTTTCTTCCCGTTCACGCCCACGGGGAAGCCCTTCTCGAAGTCGATGCTCACCTCGGTTTCCTTGTCCGGGGCGTCCCGGAGGGACTTCGTGAGCTGGAACAGCGGTTCCTGCGGCCTGTTCCACGGATCTTCCAGGTCCCCGCCTTCGTGGCTCATGTGCCAGGCATTCATGTCCCGCGAATAGATGTTCTTCTTGGAGATGCTCCCCAGGTTGACGCCGTGGCTCTGCGCGTAGTCGATGGCCTCTTCACGGGACCTGATGTTCCACAGGCGCCACGGGGCGATGACGGCAAGCTGCGGCGCCAGCGCCTTGTAGGCAAGCTCGAAGCGCACCTGGTCATTCCCCTTGCCCGTGCAGCCGTGGGCCACCGCGTCAGCGCCCTCCTTCAGGGCGACCTCGACCTGCGCCTTGGCCTGGAGGGGCCGTGCGATCGAGGTACCCAGGAGGTACTTGCCTTCGTAGATCGCTCCCGAGCGCAGCATCGGGAAAAGGTAGTCCCGGGCGAACTCCTCCCGCAGGTCCATGAGGTAGAGCTTGGAAGCGCCGGACGCCTTTGCCTTGGCCTCGAGCCCCGAGAGGTCCTCGTTCTGCCCGACGTCCGTGCAGACGGCGACGACCTCCGCGCCCGGGTATCTCTCCTTGAGCCAGGGAATGATGATGGAGGTGTCCAGCCCTCCCGAGTACGCAAGGACGATCTTCTTCACGTTCTTCTTCACCGTCCCGTTCGGGACGCCAGTGCCTTCGCTCACCGCAATGCCTCCTTTATCAGCGTGATGCCTTTTTCTATTTCCTTGTCCGTGATGATCAGGGGCGGGGCGATCCGCACGACGTTCGTCCCCGACCGCAGGGCGAGCATCCCCCGCGCCCGCAGGGTGTCCAGGAAGTCCTTCACCTCTCCGCCCCGGTATTCGAAACCTCTCAGGAGACCCCTGCCTCGAAGCTCTCCCACCTTCTCGGGGTGCGCGGCCTTGATGCGCTCCAGACCCTTCAGCAGAAGCTCTCCCATGTCCCGCACGTGCCGGATGAACTCGGGCCTGCTCACTGTCTCCCACACCTTGCCTGCCACGGCTGTAGTCACCGGACCTCCTCCGAAGGTGGTGCCATGGTCACCCAGGTGGATGAGGGCGTTCACCTTCTCGGGAATCAGCACCGCGGACAGTGGAAGGCCGCCGGCAAGCGGCTTTGCCAGCGTGATGATGTCAGGCCTGAGGCCCGCGCCCTCGGACCCGTAGAAGGTCCCGGTCCGGGCCATGCCCGTCTGCACCTCGTCTGCGATCAGGATGGCGCCGGTCCGGGCGCACACATCGTTCAGGCAGCGAGCGAACTCCGGGGTCATCGCGGCCAGCCCGCCTTCCCCCTGGATCACTTCGACGATCACACCGGCAAACTCCTCCGTGAGAGTGCGCGCGAGCGCCTGCGGATCGTTGTACGGCGCCACCACGACCCCGGGAATCAGCGGCAGATACGGGTCCTGGTACTTGGGGGACGGCGTGCAGGACAACGCGCCGAAGGTACGGCCGTGAAAGGCCCCGGAAAAGCACAACAGCTTTTCATGTCCCGGCCCTTTGGTCCGGTAGGCGTGCAGGCGTGCATACTTCAGCGCTGCCTCGTTTGCCTCGGTGCCGCTGTTGCCGAAAAAGACCGAGGAAAACTTGAAGGGCCCCTGCGCGAGCATGGCGCGGGCAAGGGCAAGCGCAGGCTCCGTGGTGAAAAGGTTGGAGATGTGACTGAGACGGCGCATCTGTCTCATCGCGGTTTTGGCCAAGTCGGCGCGGCCGTAGCCGAGGGCGTTCACCGCGATGCCGCCGGCAAAGTCGAGGTAGCGCTTGCCCGCCGCATCCTCGAGCCAGACGCCCCGGCCGCGCGAGACCACGAGGAGCTCGCTGCCGTACTGGGGAGGGAAGGGGAGATTCGATGCGAGGGCGGGCTCGGCGCCTGATGCCTTGGAGCGGGCGGACTCGGTGCGGGTCATTTCCATAGTCGTGTTCCTTCCTTTCCTTCCAGCAACCGCGCCAGGGAGCCCGGGCTTTCGTACTGGCCGATGATCACCTTCTTCACTCCCTCGTCCATTGCATCGAAGGACGCAGTCACCTTGGGCACCATGCCGCCCTTGATCACGCCCCGGTCGATCAGTGACTTCGCTTCTTCCGCCGACAAGGCCTGGACGACGCTTCCGTCCGAAATGACACCGGGGATGTCGGACAGGAAGACCAGGGCGGCCGCCTGGAGGTGCGCGGCCAGGCGGAATGCGGCAGTGTCCGCGTTGATGTTCAGTCCGTTGCCTTCCGCGTCCATCGAGGTGGAGCTGAGGACGGGCACGTAGCCGGCGTCGAGGAGCAGGCGCAGCAGCCGGACATCCACCTGGGTCACCTCTCCGGTTCGGGTCAGTGCACCCCGTCCGCCGATGGGCTCACCAGTGAACGTGCCGCCGTCCGAGCCGCTCAATCCGACCGCATCGAGGCCCCGGGCGCGGAGCAGGCGCACGAGCTGGGAGTTGACCTTTCCAGCCAACACCATGTCCACGATATCCATTTCCTCGGGCGAGGTCTGTCGCACGCCGTCCCGAAAAACTGCCTCGAAGCCGAAAAGATTGGAGACCGCGGTCACCTCGGCCCCCCCGCCGTGCACGAGCACAAGCCGCTGCTCCCGGGAGACGTCACGCAGCTCATCGCAGAGCGCCCCGAGGCTTTCGCGATTTTCGGCGGCCTTCCCGCCGATCTTCACGACGATCGCGGACATCTTACAATTCCCCGGCGGCGCGCAGCCCTGTCGTCTCGGGGATGCCGAACCGAATGTTCATGTTCTGCACTGCCTGGCCCGATGCGCCCTTCATGAGGTTGTCGATGACGGAAAAGAGCATCAGGTGCCGGCCCTCGCGCTTCCAGCCGATATCGCACCGGTTCGAGCCCCAGACCTCCCGGGTCTGCGGGACCCGGTCAGCCGCGATGCCAATGAAGTTGCGTCCCTGGTAGGCGCGGGCATAAATCCCCGCGATGCTCCCCGGGCCGGTCTCGGTGGGATCACGGGCGAGCTCGACAACAGTGGTGACCTCCATGCCCCTGCGAAGGGGCGCCATGTGGGGCGTGAACAGCAGGGAAAGGGAATCGTCTGCCGACTGAAGCTCCTGGGCAATCTCGGGCGCGTGGCGATGGGAGGTGCCCGGGCTGTACGCGTTCACGTTCTCCGAACGTTCGACGTAGAGAAGGTCCACCTTCTCCTTGCGGCCCGCCCCGGAGATCCCGGATATCGCGTTGACGATCACAGCGCCTTTCAGGAGGCCTTCACGGGCAAGCGGAAGGAGGGGGAGGAGCGTGGCCGTGGGGTAACACCCGGGATTGGCGATGATGTCGGCCTTCCCGATCGCCTCCGTATGCCATTCCGCCAACCCGTACACGGCGCGGAAGAGCAGGTGCGGCTTCGGCACAGGCACCCCGTACGCCTTCAGGAACATGGCCGGATCGTGGAGACGAAAATCCGCCGAGAGGTCGATGACAACCGTTTTTCCGAAAAGGGGCGCGCAGATTTCCGCGGACTTCAGGTGGGGAAGCGCGGAGAAGACCACGTCGATCCCGGCCTTGTCCGCGGCGGCTTTGAGGACATCCTGGGGTGTCACAAACTTCCCGCCAGGAATTTTGCGCTCGATGTCGGGTGGGAGACCGGGATCCGCGGATCTCACCTTCGCGCCGGCCTGCGAGGAGGATGCGGCCAGGATCTGCTGCACTTCCGGATGCTCGGCGAGGATCCGAAGAAGGACCTGACCGGTATAGCCCGTTGCCCCCAGTACCGCCGTTTTCATTTACGCTCCTCCTGGAAATCCGGGTATCCGGGCGCGCAGTGCCCGCATGAGCCGAAACGGGGTCACGCCGTTTCGGGGCACGATGAGTACCGTGTCGTCTCCCGCGATCGTGCCGAGGACTTCGCGGAGGCGAAGGTTGTCCAGCGCAGAGGCCACCGAGCTCGCGTGCCCGGGGAGGGTCCGCATGAGGCCGAGGGCGGAGGAGAACTCCACCGAGAGGAACCCCCGCTTGAAATCCTGCATGTACGTGGCATCCGAGCCCGGCTTCACCTCGCCTTCCGCGGGAACGTACGTGTACCCCCCCTGCGGCGTCGGGGCTTTGCCGATGCCCAGCCGCTTGAGGTCCCGCGAGAGGGTGGCCTGCGCCACCTCGAAGCCCTCCCGGCGGAGGAGCTCGGTGAGGTGCTCCTGGCTGTCCACCGCATTCTCCGCGATGATGCGGCGGATGGCCTCCAGGCGCGCCCCGCGCGGCGGCGCCCCGCGGGGATGTCCATGCCGAAGGGAGTGCGCCCCTGCGGGTCGCTGCGAATGCGCCCCTACGGGTCGCTGCGAATGCGCCCCTACGGGTCGCTGCGCGTGCGCTCTCCCCATGGTATATTTATCCTTCACGATTGCATAAATATACGATCACCCGGCAGGATGTCAAGTGCCAAGCTTGACCGATTTTTCCCCGCCGCGTATAGTGCCGGCGGAGGATCGCGGAATGAAGATTTGCGTCTTCTGCTCGTCCAGTGACGTCGTCGACGGCGTGTATCGCACCGTGGCCGCGGAGCTGGGTGCCCTGATCGGACGCGGCGGCCACACGATGGTCTACGGCGGGGGCAGGGTGGGGCTCATGGGAGCGGCGGCACGAGCGGCAAAGGAGAACGGGGCCCGGGTCATCGGGATCATCCCGGAGTTCATGAACCGGCCCGGCGTGCCGAACCTTGAGTGCGACGAGCTTCAGTACACCAGGGACATGCAGGAGCGCAAGGCGCGCATGATGGGGATGTCCGATGCGTTCGTGGCCCTCCCTGGCGGCTTCGGCACGCTGGAGGAGATGTCGGAGGTCATCACCCAGAAGCAGTTCGATTTTCTCAAGGGGCCGCTGGTGGCTGTGAACACGCAGGGCTTCTACAACCACCTGGCAGCATTTTTCGAGCGATTCTACGAGCAGCAGTTCGCCAAGCCGGCCTTCCGGGCCACCTGCCCGTTTGTCGCGAGCCCCGAGGATGCGATGGCATACATCCGGGGCTACACGCCGCCGGGATCGACGAGCAAGTGGTTCACATGAGGCCGTGCTCCTGAAGGAGACGGCGCATCTCCCGCGCGTTCTGCGCGGCGTTCCCGCGCCAGTGGTTGTTGAAGAACAGGAGGAGGACCGGCACGTTCGACAATATGAGCCGGATGCGCTGCACCCATTCCTCCAGCTCGTCGGTGGTGTACAGGTAGTCGTAGCGGGAGGCATTGTCCCCCGTCCACCACGCCTCCTTGTTGCGGCCATGGAACCGCACGTAGCCGAAGCTCCCTGTCGTCTCGGTGGTGGGAGGAACGAGCTTCGGCAGGTCCGGCTCGTCCACGCTCACCAGTGAAACGCCTCTCTGTCGCAGCCCCTCGAAGACCTGTTCCTTCATCCACTCGCTCTTTCGGAACTCCACCGCGAGCGGCAGTCCCTCCAGTCTTTCGCAGAGCGCCGCCAGCCGCGACCTGGACTCCGTGGTATACGCAAAGCTGTAGGGGAACTGCAGCAGGACAGCGGCGAGCCGTCCCGCATCCACCATGGGCTGGATCCCGGCGCGGAAGTCCGCGATGTCCTTCTCCCAGCTCTCCCCGATCTCGTGCGTCATGCTCTTGTGCGCCTTCAGGGCGAATGCGAAGCTCGGCGAGGTGCCGGCCACCATGCGCTCAAGCGTCCGCGGATTCGGCTGCTGATAGTAGCTGAAGTTCAGCTCCACGACGGGAAACTCGCGCGCATACAGGGAAAGGAAGTCCTGTCGCGCTGTGCCCCGCGGATAGACGGGCCCCACCCAGTCATCGTACGAATAGCCGCTGGTTCCCACGAGCACCGTGGCCATCAATACCCTGACGTCTTGTCCACGACGTTCTGCAGCGGCTGGCCGCGCACCCACCGCTCCAGGTTCGCGCAGAACACGGAGAATGCCTCTTCGTCGTACCCGGGATGCACACCCCCGTAGTGGGGCGTGATGATGACGTTGGACATGCTCCAGAGGGGATGCCCGGCGGGGAGGGGCTCAGGGTCGGTGACGTCGAGCCCCGCCGCCCGCACCCTGCCGTCACGGAGCGCTTCCACGAGCTGGTCGGTGGCGATGCTGGATCCCCGGCCGGCATTCAACAGAGTGGCGCCCTGCATGACGTCCAGCTCCGCCTTGCCGACGAAGCCCTTCGTGTCCGGCGTATCCGGGAGGATGAGCATGATGATACGCGACCGGGCAAAGGCATCCCCGCGGTTCTCCGGACCCACCACCTCGTGGGCCGAGGAATCGGAGCGCGCGTGCCGGCTGATCCCGATCACGTGCATGCCGAAGGCACGGCCCAGCGCTGCGCAATGAGCACCGATGATCCCGAGCCCCGCTATGCAGAGCGTCCTCCCCGCCAGCGTTTCCACGCCCTCCGACACGGATGAGGTTTCCCATTTTCCCGTTTCCTGGGCCCGGAGGGACTTGTGCAGGTTGCGGGTGAGCATGAGCGCCATGCCCCAGAGGTGCTCGGCGACGCAGTTGGCATGGATGTGCACGTTTGTGAAGACTGCGGGGTGCTGCCGCGCTTCGGGCAGGGCGAGGAGGCCATCCATGCCGGCGTAGCTGGACTGGAGCCACCGGAGCTTCCCGGCGTCTTTCCACAGAACTGAAGGCAGGCGGGGGTAGCAGATCTCGATCTCGTGAACCAGACCAGGGTCTGCGGCAAGCTCGTGCTCCCGCACGATTCGCGCGCCCGGCGCGGCAGCGCGTATGCGTGCCTCCTGCCCGTCATTAAGCTTCGTCGTCACGAGGATCAGCGGACCCGAATCAATGCTCATGGGGAAAAAGGAAGACCGATTCTCGGGAAAGTCAAGAGCGCCGGCGCAAGCCGTGCCGGGCGCCGTTGACCTTCCGGCTCTCCGGGCGGGATACTCACGGAATGACATCCCCTGCAGGAGAGATGCCCGGTTTCATCAGGGTTGGTCATCAATGGACTGCCGATGTATGGTGGAGCGCGTTGCGCTGCCGGCTGGGCAGGTTCGACACGCATTCCCGCGTGGCCCCCGGCCTCTACGCGCTGGGCCGGCCCGACGGAGTCTCACCGGTGCTCGTGACCGCGAGCTACCGTCTCTCGTTCGACCTACTTCGGCGCGACCTGGAAGGCATCAACTGCTGGATCCTCGTGCTGGATACCCGGGGTCTTGGGGTGGGAAGCGCGGCAGCCTCAGGACTGTTCGGTACGGATGAGCTGGTGCCCCGGGACACCACGTCCCGGCTTGCCCGCGCGGTCAGCCATCGCACGCTCATCCTGCCGGGACGGGTGTCTCTGCTCGTTGATGGAGGAATTGTCGCGCGGAGCACGGGATTTGAGGTGCGGATCGGTCCCGGGCGGACATCGGACATCCCCATTTTTCTCACGAATCAGAGCCCTAATGAGAACGCGGGCTTCAGCGTGCTCGACGCTCTGACACTCACGCCTGTCGAGGTCGGCAGGTCGCTCATGCGGTATCCCGGTTTCGCGTTTGCCGCACTGATCTTCGCCGGGCTCGGCCCCGGGGGTGTGACCCTCGATCGGGCGTTTACTGGCTCCTGGCCGCTCCTGGTGCTGGGGGCCGCTGCCGTGATCTGTGGTTCCCTTTTCTCCCCGGTTCTGCGCGCCCTTGTCCCGCGCATCCCGCTCTGGGTCGATGGGGGGGTGCTCGGGGTCGCCGCAACGGCGGCCCTTCTGGAAGGAGCGCGTCTGGTGAGCGGCATGGACCGATTCCTTGCGGCTGCCTGCTGGATGTTCTTCCCCACGGCCGCCGCGTTCATGGCGGCGCAGTTCGTGCAGGCACTGCCGGACACCGGGCGCCCGTCCGGAGCGGGAAAGTCCCCTCTCCTCGTGGCGCTCGCCGCGGGCATCGGGGTGCTGGTCGTCGCGGCGCTCGTCGTCTCCAAGCTGACGCAGTGGCGCGTCGGACGATGAAAATGTTCGCCCGCGGCTTCCACGGCTCGAAGAACCGCCTGCTCGGCTTGATGCGCCTCATGAGCGACTACCGCCTCGGCTATGCGGCGGCCGCGGTGTGCACGGGGATCGCCATCCTGTGCCAGACCGGCACCTACCTGCTGCTGCGCCGGTTCATCGACGTGACGCTTCCCCGTCACTCCCTCACCGCCATCCTCTGGGTCGTGGCGGCAGCCATCGGGCTTGCGACGCTCCAGGGAACCTTCTCCTTCCTCTCCGGGCGCCTTTCCTCCCGCACCGCGGAGGGAACGATCCGCCGGCTCCGTGATGCCTACTACGACCACGTGCAGAAGCTCCCGTTTCCGTACCTGGATCGGACCCCGACGGGAGATCTGATCGAGAGGGCCACCTCTGACATCGATGCCGTGCGCCGTTTCTACGCGGACCAGGCGGTAGGGTTCAACAGGATCGTCATGCTGCTCGGCGTGAATTTCACCGCCCTGCTCGCCCTCAACCCTCGCCTGGCCCTGCTCTCGCTCATCGTCATGCCCCTCGTCCTGGGAGTGTCCGTGGTCTTCTTCAAGGCAATCTCGCGGCGGTACGAGCGCTACCAGGAGCAGGAAGCCGTGCTCTCCACCGTGCTCCAGGAGAACCTCACCGGTGTACGCGTGGTGAAGGCATTTGCCCGGCAGGGCTTCGAGATGGAACGCTTCGACGGGGTGAACAAGGAAAAGTTCCGTCGGGGACGCCGTCTCATCACCCTGAATGCCCTCTACTGGCCACTTACCGACGCCCTGTGCGGCGCCCAGATGGTGTTCGGCATGGCGCTGGGTGCCTCCCTTGCCCTGCGCGGCGTGATCACCGTGGGAACGTACATGGCGTTCGTCGCGATGATCGCGCAGATCGTCTGGCCGATCCGTTTTCTCGGCCGGATCATCGTGGACATCTCCACGGGGCTCGTCTCCTACGACCGCGTCCGCAGCGTCATGAGGGAGCCGGAGGAGGCCCTGGAATCCAGCGGACCGGATTCCGAGCCCCGCGTCCGCGGGGAGCTCGTCTTTCGCGATGTCTCATTCGGGTATGACCCCGCAAAGCCCGTTCTCCGAGGGGTGAGCTTCTGCTGCGCGGCGGGCCAGTCGATCGCGCTGCTCGGATCCACCGGATCGGGCAAGACAAGCCTTGTCAATCTGGTGCCCCGGTTCTACGACTACTCCGCCGGAAGCATCCTGCTGGACGGGAAGGAGCTGAAGGAGTACGCGCGGCATTCGCTTCGCCGCGTCGTGGGAATCGTCGAGCAGGAGCCGTTCCTCTTCTCGCGCAGCATTCGCGAGAACATCACCTACGGCGTGCCGGGCGAGGTGAGCCGGGAGCGGGTGGAGGAGGCGGCGCGGTCCGCGGCGATCCACGACGTGATTCTCTCATTCCCCCGCGGTTACGACACGCTGGTGGGGGAGAAGGGCGTCACGCTCTCCGGCGGGCAGAAACAGAGGGTGGCGATCGCCCGCACGATCCTCAAGGACCCGCGCATTCTCATCCTGGATGATTCGACGTCGTCCGTGGACGCGGAAACCGAGGCGGCCATCCGCGCCGCGCTGGAAAATCTCATGGAAGGCCGCACGACGTTCATCATCGCCCACAGGGTCCAGAGCCTGATGAGGGCCGACCTGATCCTCGTGTTCGACGCCGGGCGCATCGTGGAGCGCGGGACGCACGAGTCGCTGCTGCGCTCCGACGGGATGTACCGGCGGGTGTTCGACCTGCAGACCCGCATCGATTCGGAGCTCAGGGAGGAGGTGACCCGTGCCTGACCTCCTGCGGGACGAGGAGGAGTTCACCTCCGGCTTCAACGGCCGGATCGTGATGCGGATGCTCGGCGCGGTGGCCCCGTACTGGCCCCGGGTGCTCGCCTTCTGCGTCCTGATCGCGCTTGTGGCATTTGGCGACGGGCTCTTTACCTTCCTCAATCGGCGTATGGTCGACGAGGCCATCGTCGCGCATGACGCCTCGAAGCTCATCCCGATTGCGCTCCTGTTCGCCGGCATCATTGCGGGGCAGGCCGTCGCGGTATGCGCGATGGTGCTGTTTGCCGGGATCCTCGGCGAGAGGGTCCAGTACGACCTCCGCCGGAAAATGTTCGATCACCTGCAGGAGCTGTCCTTCTCCTATTTCGACCGTACCCCGGTCGGATGGATCATGGCGCGCGTGACGTCGGACTCGGGCCGGATCGCGGGGCTCATCACGTGGGGTTTGAACGACGTCTGCTGGGCGCTGACGAACCTCGTCTCCTCCGCCGTCTTCATGTTCCTGATCGACGCGCGGCTGGCAGTCATCGTCGTTGTCGCGGTTCCCGTCCTGGTCGTGGTGGCCGTGCGGTTCAAGAGCCGGATCGTCGCGGAATACCGCAAGGTCCGGCGGCTGAACTCGAAGATCACCGCGGCCTACAATGAGAACATCACCGGCGTCCGCGTCGTGAAGGCGCTCTGCCGGGAAAACGCCAATCTCGGCGAGTTCTCCGGGCTCACGGGGGACATGCGGGCCGCGGGGTTTCGGGCCGCGTGGCTCTCCGCGCTTTTCCTTCCGATTGTGCAGATCATCAGCGCGGCCGCCATGGGGGCGGTCATCTGGTTCGGCGGACGCCAGGCCCTCGGGGGCCTCCTCAGCGTGGGAAGCATCCAGGCCTTCCTCGCGTACGTGACGTTCATGATGTGGCCGATCCAGGACCTCGCACGTGTCTATGCGGACATGCAGCAGTCTGTCGCATCCGCCGAGCGCACCTTCTCTCTCATCGACGCGGTGCCGGACATTGCGGACCGACCGGAGGTCCGGCTAGTCGGGGCGCAGGGGAACCCCCCCTCCATGGCAGGGGACATCGATATGGACCGCGTGGACTTCCACTACGGGGAGGGTGCGCCGGTCCTCCAGGGCTTCAGCCTCCGCGTGCGGCAGGGCGAGACGGTCGCGCTCGTCGGCCCCACCGGCGGAGGCAAGTCGACGATCGTGAATCTGGTCTGCCGGTTCTACGAGCCCCAGGGCGGGGAGATCAGGATCGCCGGCCGCAACTACCTCGGCCTGCCGCTTCACGCAATCCATTCGCGCATCGGCATGGTCCTGCAGACACCCCACCTCTTCTCGGGTTCCGTGCGGGAGAACATCCGCTACGGGAGGCTCGACGCAACTGATGCGGAGGTCGAGGAGGCCGCGCGCGCGGCGGGGGCCCACTCATTCATCGGGGAGCTGGAACGGGCGTACGACACCGAGGTCGGTGAGGGAGGCAACAGGCTCTCCGTGGGGCAGAAACAGCTCCTGAGCCTCGCGCGCGCGATCCTTGCGCGGCCGGACATCTTCATCATGGATGAGGCGACAAGCTCGGTGGACACGCTCACCGAAAGCCTCATTCAGAAGGGGATGGAAGCCCTCATGCGCGGCCGGACGAGCTTCCTCATCGCCCATCGGCTTTCGACGATCAGGAAAGCGGACCGCATCGTTGTCATCGACAGCGGGAGAATCGTGGAGATGGGCACCCACGCGGAGCTGATCGGGCGGCGCGGACGCTACCACCAGCTGTACACGCGCCAGTTCCGGCACGAGCGCGAAGAGGGGCAGGACGCCCTGCGAATCCTCGGAAACGACGCCCCGTAGCGCCGGCCCCGTAATGGGATTACACTCCCCGGATGAGGATCATCGTCGGCCATTCGAATATGGACCTCGACTGCCTCGGCTCTCTCGCCCTTGCCCGTCTCCTGTACCCGGGGTACCGGGCAGTCCGCAGCCGCCTGATCCACCCCGTGGCGCGCACCCTCTATAATCTCTACGCGGACTACCTGGACATGGCATCGATGGACGAGCTGTCGGGAGATCCCGTGGAGAAGATGGTGGTCGTGGATACCCGGTCGCGCGGCCGCATCAAGGAGTTCCTGTCGAAGATCGACCCGATTCCGCAGGTCGAGGTCTGGGACCACCACCCCCAAGACTCGTCGGACATCGAGGGCGCCGTGGTGCGGGAGGCCGATGTCGGCGCCAATACGACCCTCCTTGCCGGAGAGGTGATGCGCCGCGGCTGCGCGCTTCGCCCCGAGGATGCGACAATCGCGCTCACCGGCATCTTTGCGGACACGGGGAACTTCACGCACGAGAACGTGAGGAGCGCCGATTTCGAGGCGGCGGCATGGCTCGCCGCCCAGGGAGCGTCTCTCCCCCTGGTGAAGTCATTTCTGCGCACGCTCAAGGAGGAGTCCCAGATCACGCTCTTCCACGAGCTCCTCAACAGGCTCTCCTACCAGACCGTGCATGGCCATCTCGTGCTCACCATATACCGGGAAATGGACCGGCAGGTCGGCGGTCTTGCCGCCGTGGTGGAGAAGGTGTTCGAGGTGGAGAGTCCCGACGCCCTGTTCGCCGTTTTCGCGTTCAGCAGGGACAACGAGACGCTGATCATCGCGCGAAGCCAGGAAACCGGGGTGGACGTCTCGCGTCTCCTGCGCGCGTTCGGAGGAGGGGGACATTCGCAGGCCTCCTCCGCGCTCTTGAAGGGCGAGCCCGGGCGGAAGACCTTCCATGCGCTGCAGGCATGCCTGAAGACGATGCTTGCAGACGCGGTGAGCGCCACTGCGATCATGGAGACGCGCGTGGACACGATCCGTCACGACTGGTCCCTCCTGGACGCGTCCCGATTCCTGGAGGAGTCGGACCGCAACGGGTTGCCTGTCACCGACTGCGACGGGAAACTCTGCGGCTACCTGAGCCTGCGAGACATCATGAAGGCACGGCGCGGCGGGCAGATGACTGCGCCGGTGAGCTCGCACATGGTCAGGCGCGTGGTGGCCGGCTCCCCCTCGTCGTCGCTCAGGGAGATCGAGAATCTCTTTTTCACCCACACGATCTACGATCTTCCGATCGTGGAGGAGGGGCGGATCGTGGGGATCGTCACACGGGATGCGTACCTGAGGGCGCGCGCGGGGCTTCCGCAGGCCTGATCGACGACCGGCGCACTTGACCAGCTCAAAAAGTTGGACGCACACTCAGGCCGATCGGCCTGGCCGGCAAGGAGCTGACGCTGGATGAATGACATGATCTCGCACCTGCTCACCCTGCGCAATGAGACGAAGGGCTACTGGGCGGAACGGATTCTTTCCGAGCTGGAGTACGCGGTTGCGATGTCGCGTGCATCCGGAAGCGCATACGACTCTCTCCTTCGCACCATCATCGAGAGCATCGCCGCCGAGCATGACGCCGAGGGAGCACTCAGCCGCGAGACCGCGGAAGAGACCGAGGCGCGTCTCCAGCCGCTGGCGGCGCAGGCGAAGTCGACTACTCTTCTCTGCCCGGCACATGCGCACATCGACATGAACTGGCTCTGGCGTTTCGACGAGACAGTGGGGATCACATTAGACACTTTCCGCACCGTCCTCACACTGATGACTGAATATCCCGCCTTCACCTTCTCCCAGTCGCAGGCCTCCGCCTACCGCATCGTCGAGGAGCACGATCCCGAGATGCTGAAGGAGATCAGAAAACGCGTGAAGGAGGGGCGGTGGGAAGTGACGGCCTCCACGTGGGTGGAGGCGGACAAGAACCTCCCCCTCGGGGAGAGCCTCGCCCGGCACGTCCTGTACACGAAGCGCTACCTCGCGGCGCTGCTGGACATTTCCCCTGACACGCTTCTGCTGGACTTCGAGCCGGACACTTTCGGGCACAGCCGCAACGTGCCCGAGATCCTCCGCCAGGCGGGCGTGCGCTGGTACTACCACTGCCGGGGAAGCGACGAGCACACCCTCTATCGCTGGCAGGCCCCCTCGGGGGCATCGGTGATCTGCTATCGGGATCCGTTCTGGTACAACGCCGTGGTGTCCCCCTCAATGGCGGTGGAGGCGCCCCTGTACTGCAGGAAGCACGGGATGGACCTGATGATGCGGGTCTACGGCGTGGGCGACCACGGCGGCGGTCCAACGAGGCGGGACATCGAGCGGATCATCGACATGGACGCGTGGCCGATCTTCCCCCGTGTCCGCTTCGGGACCTTCCGCGAGTTTTTCCTTGCCGCCGAGAAGACGGCGGAACGGCTTCCCGTGGTAGACAGGGAGCTGAATCCCATCTTCGAGGGCTGTTACACGTCACAGTCCCGGATCAAGGCCGCCAACCGGGCGGCGGAACGGCGGCTCATCGAGGCCGAGACGTTCGCCAGCATCGCTTCGGTGGTCACGTCCGCGGCCAGCCGGGAAGCGCAGTTCTCGCGTGCCTGGGAATCGGTGATGTTCAACCACTTTCACGACATCGTCACCGGCTCGGGCACCGTGGACACGCGGGAGTATGCCCTCGGCCAGGTCCAGCGCGCGCTGGCCGTTGCGGGAACGGAGGAATCGCTCGCCCTGCGCCGGATCGCCGCGCTGGTGGACACCTCGTTGCTGGGCGACCCGCGGGAGGACGCGCGGGCCAACCTCTCCGAGGGTGGCGGGGCGGCGTGGGGAGTCTCGGATTTCAGGCTGTCCCACGTCGAGAGGGGGAGGGGCAGGACGCGCATCGTGCACGTGTTCAATCCGCTCCCCTGGTCCCGCATGGAAATTGCCGAGGCAGTGATCTGGGACTGGCCCGGGGACCCGGCGCGCCTGCTGGTGAAGGACGCGGCCGGCACCCCTCTTCCCCACCAGATCATCCCGAATGACATCCATCCCTTCTTCGGCGCCGCCTACTGGGGCCACGAGTACCTGCGTGTGCTGATCGCCGTCACCGTGCCCGGGTGCGGGTACACCACCTGTTCCTTGTCCGAGGGGCTGCCGCGCGACCTGCCCCTCCACTCAGATAGCGAACCGCGCGTGAAACGCCCCGAGGAGTGTATATTGCAGAACGAGCGCGTGCGCGCCGTGTTCGATCCGCACACCGCCGCGCTGCGCTCGTTCATCGACAAGGAGTCGGGAGAGGAAATGCTGGACTGCTCTCGGCCGGCCGGCGTCTTTCGCCTTGTGCAGGAGGACGCGAGCAAGGGTATGACCGCGTGGGTGGTGGGACAGTGGATGTCCTCGCGCTGCCTCCACGATGGCGCGAGGATTACCCCCGTCATCGGAAAAGACGGCCTGCGGCAGTGGCTGAGCTATGAAATCCCGTTCGGCGCCTCTCGCCTGAAGGCCACCGTCTCCCTTGACCGGGACGCTGCGGCGCTCTCCTGGGCGGTGGAATGCGAGTGGCTCGAAGTAGGCCGCAAGGGACAGGGCGTTCCGCAGCTGAACTTCTTCCTGCCTGCCGCCGAGGAGCTGAAGGCGTACCGCTTCGACGTGCCCTTCGGCACGATCGACCGTCCGCCCGGAGAGATCGACCAGCCCGCCAACAGCTGGGTCCTGGGCGTTCCCCGGAAAGCCGGCCGCAAAGCGCTCATGCTGATCGCCGACCAGTCGCATGGATTCAGATGCACTGGCAACGCCGTTTCACTCTCGCTGCTGCGCAGCTCCATCGACCCTGATCCGCACCCCGAGCTCGGAGTGCATCGTTTCGGCTTCGCCGTTTGCCTGGCCGATCGCTCGACGACGGCCGGTCTCGTGGCCGCCGGCCGGGTGCGCGCGCACCCCCTCCTTGTCGTGTCGGGCACCGCGCACGCGGGCTCCCTGCCGCTCACCCAGGGTTTTGTCTCCATGGAGGGCGCGGGTTCATTCTCCGCGCTGAAAATGCCGGAAGATCAGCCGGCCGGCCGGCTCCTGGTGCGCCTGTACGAGACCGAAGGGAAAAAAGGCCCGACGGTACTGCGTTTCTTCTGTGCCCCATCCCGGGCCTGGCTCGTGGACCTGAGTGAGAACCCGCTGGAGGACCAGGGGGCTCTGTCGGTGGCCGAAGACACGGTTCGCGTGGAGATCGAGCCCCACAGTGTGTCGACTGTCGTCGTACAGTTCGAAGGGTGCCGATGAGGGACCCCGCCGCTGTCGGGCCTGGGCTCGCTCTCGTACGTCCCTGTACTCGCTCGCCCTCGCGGCTCTCGCTGCCCGCTTCGCGGTCAGCTGCCGCCCTCCGCACGCCTTCGGCGTGCTACGCATCCCTGGCTACGCACCTTGACTCGGGGCCCGCCCCCCGCTACTATCCGCCTACATTTTCACTGGAGGAATAATGGGAAAGACCCATCGAGGAAAAGGACTGAAGGACCAGGTACGCCAGGGCCGCGGGGAGTGCCCCGTGTGCAAGAGGACGGGCGTGAAGGTCGTTTTCGAGGCGCAGGTCAAGGACAAGACGATCAAGGTGTGCAAGACGTGCAAAGCCACGATCGCGCACGGCGGAATGCAGAAGGAAGTTGAAGCGCTCGTTCCTGTGACGTAACCCGAGCCCGTCCCTCGCGGAAGGCGGATTTGCGGCGCCGCCGAAGGCGGATTCGCACCGCCGAAGGCGGATTCGCACCTCCGAAGGCGGATTCGCACCGCCGAAGGCGGATTCGCACCTCCGAAGGCGGATTCGCACCTCCGAAGGCGGATTCGCACCGCCGAAGGCGGATTCGCACCGCCGAAGGCGGATTCGCACCGCCGAAGGCGGATTCGCACCGCCGAAGGCGGATTCGCAAATCCGCTCAGGCAAGGGGGACTTGGACGATTTCCACGCGGGGGGCCTTCTCCTTGCGCCGTGCCGCTGCTTTCACTTCCCGGGCGATGAGCCGGATCATTTCTCTCTCCATGCTTGTATTCTTTGCCTGACAGAGCCTCTTGAAATCCTTGTGAACGAGGTCCGGAACCTTTCGAATGAGGATGCTCCCCATGGGGGAAACTCTACCACCCGTCCGGGGAGCCGTCAAGAAACAGCACTTTCCGCAGCTCTCTGTGCCGCCTGCACCGATTCCGTGGAGACGGCGGCCGCGAGGGCGGCGATCTCCACGCACACAGTCTCGATACGGGCCATGATCCTCGCCACCCCTTCAACAGCGGAACGGCCGCGGTCCGAGACCCCCGCCTCTTCGCGTAGCCGTGCGGCGCTCGCGTTGGCCGCTTCCAGCCGTGACACCAGCCCGTCGGCGCCCTGCCATGCTGCTTCGAGCCCGCGCGCGGATTCCCTCGACTGTAACGTCGCTTGGTGAACCGCTTTTCCCGCATCCTGTGCGGCCCGGCCCACGATGCGCATGCTGGCGCGCGCGTCTGCCAGCGCGGCGGCCAGCGCCTGCGCGTGACCCGCGGCCTCTTCGGCAAGTTTCCGCATGTCATCGGCGACCCGCGCACCCCCGCGGCCCTGGCCGCCTGACCGGGTGGCCTCGAGCGCCGCGTTCAGGGCCAGGAGCCTCGTGCGCTCGGCCGCCTGCACAACCGCATCGACTCCCTTCACGGCGGTTTCCACCGAAAGAGACACGACGCTGCCTGTCGTGACGACCCGGTTGAGCTCCTCCTCCGCCGCGGCAGCGCTGAGCCCCGCCGTCTCCGCGGCGGAGCGCGCCTCACGCGATTTCCCAGCGGCGTCCCTTGCACTCGATACGAGCTCCTCGAGGAGCGGCACCCGGGCCGCGATGCCCGAGCGCAGCTCGGCCGAACGTTCCTCCGCCTCTCCGAGGAGGCTCGCCGCTTCCGCCCCCGCGGCCCTTCCGGCAGCCGCCTCGGCGGCGAGAATGACGGTGCGCTCGCGGACGGTCCCGGCCATTGTGCGCAGTCGCAGCGCGGCCGCGCCCACGTCCCGCGCGATGCCCGCCGCGGTGTCGCGATCATGCTCCAGCCGATGCACGAGCGTTGTGGTCCTTCGCGCCCGCGCGCTCCCGACGAGGAGGAGGGCAGCGATCAGGAGGGCCAACGCGGCCGCCGTGATGCCCGCCAGGAGGATGGCGCGTGCCGCGGGCACGCGCGGAAGATCCGCGGAGACGAACAAGTACCAGCCGGGAGCCGATGTCCGGGTCACCGCGGTGAGCACGCTTCGGCCCTTTGCCTCGAAGGCGTCCACGCTCAGGGCTCCTGGTCGTACCACCGCATCCATCGCCGCCTTGACGCTGCTGCGCTCGGCGGGGCTGAACATGTCGAAGACGGTGGGGGCCGCCGCCGCAGCTTCACCGCGAGCGAGCAGGACCGAGCCTGCGCCGTCGGCCAGCACGAAGGAGAACCCCGGTTCTTCCGACGCGGCGGAGAAGGCTCCTGCCGCCAGCGCGGAAACGTCGCCCACGCAGCTGATCGCACCCAGGAGGGTCTGCCCGTTCATCACGCGCATGCTCGTGCGGAGCGCGCGTTGATCGTCGGAGACCAGGACCCCCTCCGTTCCGAGGCTCGCGGCGTACCAGGAATCCCGTGTGTCCGTACGCGAAAGCGCCGCGACTGCCGCCCCGCCCTGGTAGACGGTGCGGGTGCGCTCGCTCGCAAGGTACACGGTGACCCCCGGCAGAAGGCCGGAATAGTTGGTGACTTCGTCCAGCGCCGATTGGGCATGGGAACGGTTGGAAGGGGAGAGACGCTCGCCCTGGAACTTCACCCAGAGCCACACCATCGGTGATGTCCCCAGTGCCCGGGTGGCCGCCGTCTGGCGCTGCACGGAGGCGTCGAGCTGCCTGCCCATCGAAGCCGCCGTGTCGACGACCCGGTGCCTCAGCGCGGCCTGCGCATCCGCGTCGAACCACCGCGCGGTGATGAGCCAGACCGCGAGCCCGGCGATCGGCACCAGGAGCAGAGCGGGGATCACGAGAGGGAACAGGCCGTTTCGTGTGCGCTCCATGCGTGTGAGTATAGGAGCCGGCATTGCGCGTCGTCAAGCAACGGGATAGAGTGGGGCGAAGAACAGGAGACGCCGCCAGGATGCCCGAGCCGGTTTTCGTTGCGCTGCTGCTCGCCGACCGCGTGATCACCGAAGACAACCAGAAGAAGGCGATCATCGGGACTTTCACGCAGTTCACCGTCCGCCAGGTTCCCGCCGGCCTGCCTCCGTGGTACGTCTATGCGGCGGTGACGAACCTCGCGGGGGAGCATCCCTTCTCCCTCAACCTCGTCGTAGACCGCACCCAGCAGGTCATATTCTCCGCGGGCGGCACGTTGAGGGTGGACGAGCCGCGGCGCGTCGTGGAGCTGGTGATACCGGTTCCCAACGTCGTTTTCCCCGAGACCGGCACCTACATCGTCTCGTTCCACGTAGGGGGCGAGCAGATCGGTTCGCGAATTCTCGACGTCGTGCAGGCGGAGGCGCACGCGCCGGCCTCGCCGCAATAGCTCCACGGGCTCGCCCTCGCGGCTCTCGCCGTCTGCTCCGCAGCCCAAATGTCGCCAGGAGCGACCGGGCTGCCGCCCTCCGCACGCCTTCGGCGTGCTACGCATCCATGGTTACGGTCGGCCTCACGGCCGTCCCTGGCCTCGGCCGACCTCGCCATCCATGGCTACGGCAGACAGCTGTCCTTGAACTTGCACCGCCGCACGCAGTGATGCCGCCGCGACTCCAGGGCTTTCACGTAGTTCAACAATTCCACCGGCCGGCGGGCCACGCCGGTCTCGATGGCGGAACGGGCTACCGCCGGCGCCTCCCAGAAGAGGATCCGTGGATCCAGCGGCTTCGGGATGAGGTAGTCAGGACCGAATGAGATCGAGCCGCCGCCAAACGCCTCCAGCATGCACTCCGGCACTCCCTCGTGGGCAAGTGCGGCCAATGCGTGTGCGGCGGCGAGCTTCATCTGGTCATTGATGGTCCGTGCACGCACGTCGAGGGCGCCCCGGAAAATGAAGGGGAACCCGAGCAGATTATTTATCTGGTTGGGATAGTCGCTGCGCCCGGTTCCCACGATGACGTCCGGCCGGGCCGCGCGCGCCACCTCGTAGCATATCTCCGGATCGGGATTGGCGCAGGCGAACACAACGGGCCGGTCGGCCATCGTGCCGAGCATCTCGGGTGTCAGCAGGTCCTTGCCGGAGAGGCCGAGAAAAACGTCGGCGCCGAGCACGGCATCGGCGAGCGAGCGTTCGCTGGTGGCCGCGGCGAACCGTTCCTTGTAGGGGTTCATGTTTTCCTGCCTGCCCGCGTACACGACGCCCTTGGTGTCCACGAGGCGCATGTTCTGCCTTCGCGCGCCCATGGTCACGTAGAACTCGGAACAGGCCAGCGCCGCCGCCCCCGCGCCGCAGACGACCACCTTGATCTCGCCGATTCTCTTCCCCGTGATCTCCAGCGCGTTCAGCAGGGCCGCACCCGTGATGATCGCCGTGCCGTGCTGGTCGTCGTGGAACACGGGGATATCCAGCATCTCCTTCAGCCGCGTCTCCACTTCGAAGCATTCGGGCGCCTTGATGTCCTCCAGGTTGATGCCCCCGAATGTGGGGGCTATGGCAGCGACGGCAGCCACGATCTGATCGACCGTCTTTGCGTCCAGTTCGATGTCGAACACATCGATGTCCGCGAACCTCTTGAAAAGGACAGCCTTTCCTTCCATGACCGGCTTTGCGGCGAGAGGGCCGCGGTCACCCAGGCCGAGGATGGCGGTGCCGTTCGTGACCACGGCGACCAGATTCCCCCGCGCCGTATAGTCGAACGCGGTCGCCGGGTCCCGCTCGATTTCCTCCACGACCCGCGCCACACCGGGCGTGTAGGCGAGGGACAGGTCGCGCTGCGTTTCGACCTTCTTGGTCGGCACGACCTCGATCTTGCCCGGTCGGCCGCTGGAGTGGTACTCCAGCACCTCTTGAAGAAGAATCCGCGCCATGTCTCTCCCCGCCGTCCTATTTCAGGATCCTGTACACCGTGCCCCCCGTTCGACCGAAGACCTCGGGCTGGTACATGAGCTCCGCCCGGGTCGGTGGGGTGGGATACACGCCCGGTGTCGTCGTGCGGAACAAGAAGGTGACTTCGTGCTTGCCGCGATCCAGCTGGTCGAAGTAGAACCGCACCTCGTCGTCGTAGATGTGCGTCGTATAGCCGAATTCGCCATAGTCTCCCGCGTACCCGCTTTCTCCGTTGTCCGAACCGCCCTGATCCTGGATTTCCTGGGCGGCGGGCGGCTTCACGATCTGCGAGGTCAGAAGCGAGCCGTCAATGGGCTCCGCGCCGGAAGGCATCGGTGCCCTCAGTGCCAGATACGTGCGGTCCTGCGACGAGTAGAATACGATCCTCATCGTGTAGACCTTGCCGAGCCCGAGATCGGTGCCCGTTACGATGGAGCCCTTGTCGTCCAGGATTTCCGTTGCGATGCCGATGCCTTCGTCACGCGGCTCCGCTCCCGCAGCGAGCATTGCGGTGCGCAGCTCGGCGGTATAGTACAGCGTTCCCTTCCCTGAAAGTCCGAACGTGAGGGGAAGGAGCGTGCCGGAAGGAGCCGACCGCCCGCGTTCCCGGGCAGTGATGCTCCCCAGGTCCTTCGCGGGAACCTGCTTCTGGAACGGGTTGTGGGAAAATCCGCGGAACCTGTTCCGCGTCAGCTCCGTGTTGCCCAGCTTCACGCTGGCCGTGAAATCGGCGTTCGTTTCGTTTCCGCGGGTGACGATTTCCGAGAAGGCCTGGAGCACCCATCCCGCGTTGCTCGTGTTTTCCCAGTAGCCGGTCCTGTTGGAGGCCAGCAGATCGTTGGCGAGCCCGAGAACGAGCTGTGAGTCGGGCTGCACTCGAGCATACAGCATCAGGAGGAGCGCCTTGGCCTGCAGGTTCCCACCGTACCACATCCAGTCGCTCACCGTGCCCACGAGTGTGACGGTGCGCGTGCCGACTCGGACGAAGTTCTTGAGCCGCGTGAGCACCGCCTGCGCAGACCGCAGGTCACCCATTGCATGGTAGGATAGCCCGAGGAACCCGTACCCGAACACCCCGATGTCATCGCCCTGCTGGGCGAGCGTTTCTGCCCAGGCCTTCTCGCTTCTGCCATACATCGTCAGGACGTACAGCGCATAGGCCTGGAGGTAGGTGCCCCTGTTTTCCCAGCCCTTCTCGAGCCAGGAGAGCATCGCGTTGAGGTCGATCTCAGCCGGGATCTTCATTCCCCGCGCCTTCGCAGCGGCCAGCAGGTGGGCTACGCGGAGCGTGACGTAGTAGTTCGACCGCCGAGGCGCAGGATCATCCCAGTAGGAAAACCCGCCATCCGCATTGGCGAACCTCTCCACGGTCGTCAGGTCGGGGGCGCCGCCTCCTGCGAGCATGGGGAAGAGCACCCGGGAGAAGAGCTTGCTCGTCACCTGCTCGAGACAGTCGTAGGGATAGACGTCCAGGAACCGGACCGCGCCGGCAAGGGCGCTGGCGATCGTGGAGTCAAGCGTGAGGTACAGCCCCTCCTCCGGCACGCCGAGGAAGGAGGAGGGGACGATCAGCGCTTCCTTGGCCAAGTCGCCGGTCTTGCCCACGATCGTGAAGGACTCTGTCAGGCGCGGGTCCGCGACCGCAAGGGAGTCCTCGAGCCGTTCCCTGAGGACGTCCGAGTCGACGTTGAACGCGAGCTTCGCGGTGCCCTCGGAGGGAGCGCTGAGGTCGAATGCGACTTCAGCAGTGTCCCCCGGTCTGAGCGCGATCGTTTTCTTCTGGTCTCCATTCACTTTCACGCCCTGCGCATTGATGCCCACGGTGACGTTGTGCTGTTTCGCATCGATGTTCGTGAGCACGACTCCCGCCGTGGCGGCATCCCCCACACGCATGCGCCGCGGCAGGGCGGTCCGCACGTTGATGGGGTTCTGCACGAGGATTTCGCCTTCGGCGATGCCGAAGGTGTCATCCTTTACCGCGACCGCCGTCGAGCGGAACTTCGTGAGCAGGTCGGGGAGCTTGAACCGAACGGTGACCGTCCCGTCCCGGCCGGTGATCAGCCCGGTGCGGAATACCGCGGTGGGGTTGAAGTTCTTCCGCACCGAGATTCCAGGGCCGGCAGGTGCCGACTCACCCTTCTCATCCCCGCCGGGCAGGTCATTTGCCTTCCACGTCACCGGGTCCATGAGGAGGTCTCTCGTGTCGAAGTGTGCCACCTTGTCCGGGAAGTTTCCCCGGCTGTAGAAGAAATCCACGGGACTGGGAATCCGGTAGTCGATGAGGTCCAGGACTCCGCGATCCGCGGCAACCAGCGCAATCTCGGCACCCTGCAGCGGCTGGCCGTTGAACAGCGCTTTCAGCGTGACGGTGGCGTCGCTGCCCGGCAGGTAGCTATCCTTCGCATTGGAGATTCTCAGGCTGATCGTGCGGGAGGCGGTTTCCACGGGGATCTCGACGAGCCCCGAGTACCCGCGTGGCTTGCCGAAGTCCGGGGCGTCCGGTCCGTCCGCAGGCGGCAGGGTCCTCCCCGTGGATGCGGCCACGAACACGTAGACCATCGGGACGTGCTCGTCGGTGATGCGCACATCGATGGTCGGGGCGCTGCCCGTCAGGTCGAGAGTCCTCTTCTCCAGCACCCCGTCGCGCTCCACGGAGACGAGGTACGTGCCCTTGGAAAGAGGGCTCTTGATGAGGAGCCGTGCAGTGTCGCCGGGCGCATAGATCTTCTTGTCCGGCACGATCTCCAGCTGCCTCTCGTCGGACCGCTGCCAGACGATCTCGTCGGAGCCGGTGGAGTAGAAGGTGAGCCTGGTGAAGCTCTCCCGTCCCTTCGCGTCTTTTCCGGAAAGCTCGAGGGCATAGGATCCCGATTTCTGCGTGGCAAGCTGCGCGCTTCCGAAGGGCTGGCCGGGCTTCACCGTGAAGGTCTTTTCCTCCACCTCCTCCTTCTCGTAGCGCGTGTCCACCATTCCGCCCACGGTGAGCTCACGCGCGAGCTTCCAGTCTTCACGAACCAGCCGGCCGCTCACCGCCGCGGAGGGATACGGCGTGCCGTCCGGATCCACGGAGACAACCTTCAGGGTGAAGGGCTGCCCCTTGGTAACGAAATACAGGGAGTCATCGGATTTCGCATCGGAGGTGAGCTTGGCGCCCAGCATCTGTTCCGAAGAAAAGACCAGCCGAGAATCCCGCTTCGAGATCGCCTGCCGGTCGATATCCTCCACCGTGGCGACCACCTCGTAGTTGTAGACGCGTCCCTTCTCGCCGTCGCTGAGCTTCTGAGATGCGACGGTCACCCCCGTGCCGGTAAGAGAACCGGAATCGGAGGCCATGTCCTCCGCCCAGCCCTTCTCCACGTCGCTGAACGTGTAGTCCGCCAGCGCCTCTCCCGACGGCTGGTACCAGGTTTCCCGCCGGGTCCAGAACCAGCTCCATTTTCCCCGCATCACGGTCCCGCCTGCCAGGTAGGAACCCGAGAATCGGGCATCCAGCGAATCTCCCATGAAGGCCCGCTTCTCCGGGAGGCTGAGGTCAACGGAGAATGCCACCCTGCGGAAATTCGCCACCTGGACATAGGCAACCCCGGTCCGCGTATCCGACTTGCCCGCGATGCGATGGAAGCTGAGGAGCCAGTCGCCCGGCTCGGCGTCCTTCGGGAAGACGATCTGGCCTGAAAAGCTGCCCGAAGCCGAAACCGTGCCCGCCGCCGATCCCGCCGGCTGGCTATCATCGGATCCGTTCGTGAGATCCACCCGGAACTTTCCCGGCACCGGGGTGAACCTCCCCAGGGCGAGGTCCCGATCGATGCCTGCGAAGGAGAGGGTCTCCCCGGGCCTGTAGATTCCCCGGTCCGACCACATGTATGTCAACGGCTTCGCCTCTTCAGCGGAGTAGGGCTCGTTGGCGTTCCACGTCCGGCCCGGCATCTCCGACGGCCGCAGCACAAGCCTGTCCTTCCCCTTTGCGATCTCGATCTCGGCCTTTTCCTCGCTCCCCTTGAAAGCGCCCGCAAGCGTCCCCGGGGAGAGGGTGATCGTGGCGAGCCCTTTTTCATCGGTCCTCGCGGACGCGACGGTTTTGCCGTCCTTCCGGAGGCTGACCACGGCGCTGGGGATGGGCGCTCCCGTGGCGAGAGAGCTGGCCATGACGAGAAGCGAGTTGTAGCCGACATTGAGCGACGCACCGATATCCGTGACCTGCACGACGAGGTCGTCCTTGATCTCCTCTGTCGTATCGCTTCCATAGAAGAGGCCCTTGAAGCTCCACGAGAGATAGGCGGCGCCCTTGCCTGCGTCGTTGAGGAACGGGAGCAGGTCGAAGATCTCGAAGTGACGCGCGTTGCGCGTGATCCCGCTCGTGTCGATCGGCTGCCGCGAGCCCTTGGGGGGCGCCGCGAAGGGGTTCGAGATCCGGCTGATGAGGTAGCTGCCGGAATCCACGTTCTGCATCTCCACGGCGACCTTTGGCGGAAACTGCGACTCCAGTACCTTCTGTCCCGTGTCGCGGAACTGGACGTATGCAGCAGCGGGCCCCACGTCGAAGCTTTCCGTCTGGTCCGCACCGAGCTTCTGGCCATAGACATCCGTCATGCCGGACAGCACGTCCACGGCGAAGGAGGAATCGAAGTCGGCGGGCACATTGTGCAGGAGCACCCAGGACCCGGACACCTCCAGATTCTTGTCCGTTTTGTACGCAGGATCGTCGAGCCTCAGGTTCGCAGCCGCCGAGTCCTCCTTGATCGAGTGGTTGAACTGCAGCTCGGCGGTCACGCCGACCCTGCCCATGGACACGCTGGTATTTTCAATGGTAAGCGGCCGCAGGGTATGGAAGCCCTCCGCGATGTCCGCGTCGGTTCCGTAGTTCTCGGGCCGGGGTTTTGCCCCCTTCAGAACCCGCACCTTGATGTCCGTGTCCCAGGGCAGATCCTTTGCCGGGGTGAGCACGACCAGGCGATCCGCGTTTTCGTAAGGCCCCAGCTGCGACCGGTCGGTGATCACCGGCCGCGCTGCCTTGAAGGTGACGGGCTTCCCGTTCGCCTCCAGGCGGATGAAGGGGAGGATGGTCTTCATGTCAACGGGAAAATTGAAGGTCACAACGACCTCCCTGCTCGCCTCGGGCACCACGTCGTCTCCCGAGGGGGTGACCGAGACGATCTGCAGGGGCTCGGTGCGGAAGGTGAACCGCGTGTCGCCCGTAAGGGACTCGCCCTGGAGGGAACGCAGGGACCCGGTCACGGTGAAGGTGTATTCGGTGGCGGGCGCCAGCGGACCCTTCGGCTCGAACGCGAGGAGCCGGGATCCGTACCAGCGATAGATGCCCTCGATGCGGGGCGAGATGCTCAAGGTAGTCGAGGATGTGGCCGGTTTGTCGAGGGTCTTCAAGGCGATGACGGGTTTGTTGAACAGGACCCAGATTCCTCCTTCCAGGTTCTCGTGGGGCACCGTGCCAGAGGGACCTACTTCGGCAACAGCGAAGTCCGCATCGGGAGCGTCCGGCGAGTTGGAAGTCAGGGACGCAAGCACCACGGGCACCTTTCCTCGCGGTGAAGGATACACGGGTCCCGTGCTGCGCAGACCCGAGCAGGCGGTCAGGACAAACATGAGACCGGCCGCGAGGCCGGCGAGGAGAGTTCTTTTCATCGGTGCCTCCGTCGAGAGACGAAATAGTAGCGCGTTTTCCCGCCCGGTTTCAACGAAGGGAGCGCGCTCTGTTGACAAAGCACGAGTCTTTGGTCATATTTCCCGGGCACGGTGGGTGTAGTTCAATTGGCAGAGCACCAGACTGTGGATCTGGAAGTTGTGGGTTCGAGACCCATCACCCACCCAAGCGACGCCGACGGCGGCGCGAAGGTGGGCCGCAGGCCCACCGCTTTTATCGAGACACCGTGCGAAGGGCGGGGCGCCACGAAGTGGCGAGCATAGCGGGATGGGCACGGGAGGAACGGGGAATCGGGCGTTCGTAGCTCAGTTGGATAGAGCGCCGGGCTTCGAACCCGTAGGTCGCAGGTTCGAGTCCTGCCGGACGCGTTCGCTGAATTGAAAACGGGCCGCTAGCTCAGTTGGTAGAGCAGAAGACTCTTAATCTTCGGGTCGCAGGTTCGAGTCCTGCGCGGCTCAAGACGAGGGAACCGGCGTATTGACGGCTGCCGGCCCACGTGGTTACTATCCAGGCGAGAGTGGTGGAATTTGGCAGACACGCCAGACTTAGGATCTGGTGCCCAAAAGGCTTGAGGGTTCAAATCCCTTCTCTCGCAGTGGAAAAAGCGCGACGAATGCCACTGAGTACGGTGGCCGCGAATGCCACGGGGTACCGTGGCCGCGACGGCCGCGCAGCGTCAGGGATCGTGCGGGAATAGCTCAGTTGGTAGAGCTCCACCTTGCCAAGGTGGATGTCGCGGGTTCAAGTCCCGTTTCCCGCTCAATTCTCTCTGTGTGTGTTCTCCTTCACACTGACACTCCGAATCGAGCCGTTCCCTCCAAGTCCCCGAGCCCCGATCCGATCGGATATCGACGTGGACTTCCTGATGATCATGCTCGTCAGGGTGCGCAGTCTCATCGAAGACCCCGGAGTCTCACCGTCACCGCTTGACATTCATCACAATTGTGATAAAATTGACGCATGGGAATCAGGAGGTTCGCTTCCGCAAGGGGAGGCTCGCGGCCCGATCATGATCCTTGAGCAGGAGCCCGTCACCCGTCTCGTCGGCCTGGCCGCGGGCATCGACGTGAAGACTCGCAGGATCGCGGAACGCGCGCTTTCACCCGCAGGCCTCACCTATGCGCAGTTCGGAGTCCTGGTGGCCGTCGGGGAGCGCGACGCACGCACCCAGCACGAGCTCGCCGAGCGCCTGGAAACCGACTCGAACACCGTCATGGTCGTATGCAATTCGCTGGAGCGAAAAGGGCTTGTTTCGCGCGCGGCGGATCCGCGCGACCGTCGCGTACGGAGGGTCTCCATGACGATCCAGGGACGCAGGGTGCTGGTGCAGGCGCGCGGGATCATCGAAGGCTTGTACCGCCCGATGGCGGCCGCTATTCCGCAGGGAGAAATCGAGAAAGCCCTGCCGGCCCTCGCCCGGGTCTACGCCTATCTGAAAGAGAAGGACAGGAAGAACCTCCCTCCGGGAAGGACAACATGAAGGATCTGCCTGTCATTTCATTGGCGATCGCTGAAGGAGAAGTGCCGGAGTTCCGTGATGACTGCCCATGCCCGAAAAGGGGCTGCGAGCTGCACGGTCGCTGCGTCGAATGCCGCGCAAAGCACGGCGCAAAAGGCAAGCTCCCCCGCTGTGAACGCTAGGAAGCAGACGCCGCTCTATCCGGGAACACCGCGGCACAATCGAAAGCTGCGAACGAAGTGGATGTGCCCCGATTCTTCCGCCTTCGCCGGCGTTGGACGCTTGCGATAGAAGAGGACACAAATCCGCCGCATGGAAGCACTGTCACGCGCGCCGGGAGCGATTTCAACAAGTAGGTAGTTGTTATGATGCGCCCTGCAGTTTCCTGGAAAGCGTTGATGTTCAAGGTGGTTGGTGGCTGTATGCTGGATTCCTCGATTACCCGGGACTCCAAGAGGAGGACGGTAGATGGCCTTGCTTGAATCTGTGGCACGAACAGTGACCACGTTAGGTAGTTTGGCAGGCCACCTGCCGCCGTTCCGTACCAAAAACTTAGCACGCCACTGGCGATGCTGGATAGGATGGAGTCATCAACGCCTCCCAGGAAGTCTCCTCGTTTGGACCCGAGGTTTTCGAGAAGGGAGGGGGCATGAAGTACCACGGAGTGGATCTGCACAAGAAGTACGCAACGATCTCGGTACGGGACGAGGGAGGAACGGAGGAGAAGTTCTTGCGAGCCTAGGCGGACATCAAGGGCTACGTCGCGAGTCTGGGCAGTGAGGACGCGGTAGTGCTGGAAGCCTCTTCAGGAGCCCTGTACTGGGCGGAGAAAATCCAGAGCCAGGGAGCCAGTTGCGTTGTGATCGACGCCTACCGCTTCCGCATCATCCGCGACTCCTGGCAGAAGACGGACAAGCGCGACGCGGCCAATCTGTCCCTGGCGTTGTGGCTTGCCTCACGCAGCGGTGAGATGAAGCTGCCAGAGGTCTGGCAGCCGGGACCGGCGGTGCGGGAGTTGAGAAGGTACTTCGGGATGTACGAGTTGTTGAACAAGCAGATCCGTCAGATGAAGAACGTGATCCACGGGGTGCTATTGGACAACGGGATCAGGGATCGGGCGCTGGGCACCCGCCTTGCGAACAATCCCGCCAAAGCAGAAGAACTTCTGAAGGCGGTGGAGCTCTCCGCAGCCAGTCGTGTATGCACGCTCACCAGTCTGGCTCTTCTGGTGAGCGTGCAGGACCAGAAGGAAAGTCTCAAGCGCGAGATCTGCCAGGCAGGCAGGCCGCTGGAGGCCGAGGTGAAGCTACTCATCAGCATCCGCGGGGTGACCCCTCTGCTGGCCCTGGTCTTCCTCTCCGAGGTGGGAGACATCACAAGATTCAGGAGCGCCCGGCGGCTACACTCCTACTTGGGGGTGGTGCCCACGGTGCGCTCCAGCGGAGGGGTGACACACAACGGGGCGATCAACCGACGCAGCCGGGGACTTACCCGCACCCTTTTCACCCAGGCAGTGATCCACCTGGTGGACTCCTCTCCCACGCTGGCTCACTTCTACCGCGAGTTGGTTGATCGCAAAGGGTACGGGCGCGCGCGGATAGCTCTACTGCGCAAGATTTTTTCCATGATGCGCCGAATGCTTTTCTCTCGCGAGCTATATCGCTGGATTGAGCCGAAGCTCTATGAGAAGAAGCTCAGCGACTACGCGAAGGAGATCAAGAAGGGGGGAAACCAAGAGGCGGCTTGACGCGCATCATAGTAGATTCACGGAGTTGTCAAGCGCGTTCCTTCGCTCTGCCACTTCCCAGGACAAACCATGTCGCGCTAACCCGCGCTAAAGTACGTTTCCGCGTTTTCGCATGCGTTGTCCCGCGAACGACCGCCTGCCCTGCTGCCCATAGCGCGAGCAGAGGGTATGGCAGCGCAACTCGATGACTTCGGTCCTCCCAAGGTGCTCCCCTCCGTCAGCACAAACGAACTTCGCGATAACCTCTCGCAGTGGATCAATCGCGCGGTTTTCGTACGGGAGCCGGTGCTGGCTACGCGCCGAGGCAGAAAGATCGCGGCGATCATCTCGATCGCCGACTTCGCCTTCCTGGAGACAATGAGGCAACAAAGAGACGAGGCGATGACGGAAAAGCTGCCGGAGGATCAATCGTGGATCGGCCCTGCGATAGCGCGACGCTTGCACTCATAGAACGCGGCCATTCATAGCAGCACTCAGAGACCCTCCGCAACAGGGCCATTTCTGGCCTTGAACCACCAACACCACAAATTCCCACCCACGCGCGCCAGCAATTCTAAATCTGGTTGTCTGGTCGTGATATGGGGAGGGTGTGGTTGTGGCAGGCGTAGGGCCTGCGCCCAGCGGCGGGAAGTTGCCGGTGGGGTGTGGGCGCGCGAAGTCCTAGCGGATTTGTCCGAGGGTGATTTAGGCCCTCGATGTGGTCCTCAAGCAGCCCCGATGGGCAGAGTCCCGCTCGTTGATGTCGGGGAAGTGAGCTTTGTTTTGGGGGTTGCTTGGGAGGGAGGGCTCTATCCGTCGGGATCTTCCAGACCTAGTCCCTGCAGCATAAACAGCACCAGGTGGCGCCAACTTTCGAACTGCCAATACTGGGTGAGAGCCGCCAAATGCTGATAGAAGGTGTCGCGGCGAGGAAGGCTTGCACGCAGCAGCGCCACTCGCTTGTCCAGCAACTCCAGCACCGTGTGAAAAAGGAATGCCAGCACATTCAACGACAACAGCGTGCAGGAGAGATACTTTTGGCCATGGCCAAAGTAATGCCGACTGCCTGATTATGCCGCGTTGGCGTTGCGGATCAGCGAATTTTGCATGGATCCTCGGTTCTATTCACTCGGGCAGTCGGCATAATCACAGGCTCTCGAGAAAGGAC
>Ga0315279_10001682_pt1 | contig 36087 bp, 36 predicted proteins | sample YL17G06_20_MG_FD_203694 | JGI IMG/M metagenome (GOLD analysis project Ga0315279, IMG submission 203694) | Sediment microbial communities from Yellowstone Lake, YNP, Wyoming, USA - YL17G06_20 | ecosystem: Environmental > Aquatic > Freshwater > Lake > Sediment | place: USA: Wyoming | collected...
GAGGAGGGAGGGTTACAGATTGACTACAGTTATCGCACATTCCTCGACAGGGTGTGGGAATCCGGGCTGAAGGATGCATCAGATATCCTGTTTGCCTGAGGAGGTACGCACATGGTCGGGATGACGGGGGGTCCCGCCCCCTATGTCTACGTCTGTACCAGAATGCGCATGCGAAAGTCCAAGCTGATCCAGCGGGACGAGTACCTCCGGATGCTTAACATGAGCCTTCCGGAGATCACGCGGGTCATTGAGGAGACCATGTACAAACAGGAGATCGATGAACTCGGTACGAGTTTCAAGGGTATTGACCTTATCGAGGTTGCGCTTTCATGGAACCTTGCCAAGGAATACCAGAAAATCCTTGAGATTACACCGGGAACACTCAAGCAGTTCACCAGTTCGTACCTGCGCCGCTGGGATATCCAGAATGTGCTGAATATCCTTCGCGGGAAGACCGAAGGGATAAAGGTGGGCAAGATCAAGGAGATCCTGATCCCCGCGGGGAGCCTTGACCGCTTCACACTGGATCGGCTCCTCGCGGAAGACTCATTGGACCGGATTGTTGAAGCGCTCAGAGGATACCGGATGTATCCAGTGCTTGCGGAAAATATTGGCGAGGCAAAGGAAACAGGTTCGTTCTCAAGGATGGAGAACGAGCTGTACAAGCAGTTCTATGCGGACTTGCTCGCGCAAGCGGAGAGCGGGATCAAGGGAGGGCAGCTCTTCCTGTCGTTTATCCAGTTGGATATCAACATCAGTAATATCAAAACCCTGTTCAGGCTCCGTGCGGATAAAATCGAGGAGGATCCCCACGAGATGTATATTGCCGGCGGTGTCCTGACTGTTGATGATTTTGTACGTCTGAACATGATTAAGGATCAGGTTGAGTTCATCGACAACCTGAAGATGAAGGTCCGCCAGAAGACGCTGCTTGCATTCCTTGACGAACTCAAGGGAGAGAATAAGGTGCATGATATCGAGGTGAGACTCACCAGCGTACAGCTCGACCAGATGGAGCGGATGTCAAAGCGTCATCCATTCTCTATTCACCCCATCCTTGTGTATCTGGAGAAGAAGAAATACGAGGTGTTCAACCTGCGTGCGATTGCCCGTGGGAAAGAATCCAGGCTCCCGGCAGACAGAATAATGAAGTACCTGGTGATCTGAATGGAGATTGCGGTTATTGGCAACAGAGAGTTCATCCTCGGGTTCCGGCTCGCTGGTATCAGGAAAACCTATTCTGCTGAAAATGATGAGCAGCTCACTAATTTAATCACAAAAGCGATGCATGACAGCGAGGTTGGCATTCTTGTGCTCAACAGTAGTGACATGATGAGGATTCCCCGCAGGCTTCATGCGACCCTTGAGGATTCAGTGAAACCTACAGTGATTACACTCGGAATCGAGGAAGGGGGTTTGTCGATGAGAGAGAGAATCAAGAGATCGGTGGGTGTTGATCTGTGGAAGTGAAGAACAAGAAATCAAAGGAAGCAAAACAGGGAATTCTGAAACGAATTTCCGGGCCTGTCGTGACGGCAGTCAACCTCGACGCCCACATGTATGATGTGGTGAAGGTCGGCAACGAAGAGCTGATGGGCGAGGTCATCAAGATCCAGGGTGAGAACATCATCATCCAGGTCTATGAGGATACCTCAGGCATCAGGCCCGGCGAACCGGTGTCAAACACCGGCCTTTCCCTTGCCGTGGAGCTCGGGCCGGGGCTTCTGACCAGTATTTACGATGGCATCCAGAGACCGCTCTCGGTGCTCGTGGACAAGATGGGGGACTTCATCCAGCGCGGTGTGTCTGCCCCGGGTCTTTCCCACGACAAGAAATGGGTATTTAAGCCGCTTGTCAAACCCGGCGACAAGGTGCAGGGCGGTTCGATCATCGGTGAAGTACAGGAGACCAACATCGTCCATAAGGTCATGCTCCCGCCGAATGCAAAGCCAGGAGTTGTCAAAACCATCAAAAGCGGAGAGTTTACGGTCGAAGAGACGGTATGCTTTCTGGAAGATGGCACTGGGTACCCGATGATGCAGAAGTGGCCGGTGCGGGTGCCCCGTCCGGTGAAGGAGAAGATGAACCCCGTCATCCCTCTGATCACCGGTCAGCGGATTCTGGACGGGCTGTTCCCCATCGCCAAGGGTGGCACCGCCGCGATTCCCGGGCCGTTCGGGAGCGGCAAGACCGTCACGCAGCAGCAGCTGGCAAAATGGAGTGACGCAGAGATCGTGGTCTATATCGGGTGCGGTGAGCGTGGCAACGAGATGACCGAGGTGCTGACTGAGTTCCCGCATCTTGAGGACCCCAAGACGGGCAAACCGCTCATGGAACGCACGGTGCTGATCGCCAACACGTCCAACATGCCGGTCGCAGCCCGTGAGGCGTCAGTGTATACCGGCATCACGATCGCCGAGTACTTCCGCGACATGGGATACGACGTCTCCTTAATGGCGGACTCGACCTCGCGCTGGGCGGAAGCAATGCGTGAGATCTCGTCCCGTCTCGAAGAGATGCCGGGCGAGGAAGGCTACCCCGCATACCTTGCTGCCCGCCTCTCTGAATTCTATGAGAGGGCAGGCCTTGTCAGGACCCTTGGTGGCGGGGACGGGTCGGTCTCGGTTATCGGAGCGGTATCCCCGCCGGGCGGGGACTTCTCCGAGCCGGTGACCCAGAACACTCTGCGTATCGTCAAGGTATTCTGGGCGCTTGATGCAAAGCTCTCACAGCGGCGGCACTTCCCGTCGATCAACTGGCTCAACTCCTACTCGCTGTATCTTGACAGCCTCCACGACTGGTACGACAAGGAAGTTTCTCCTGAGTGGAACAAGCTCCGATCATGGGCGATGGAAGTGCTGCAGAAGGAAGCGGAACTTCAGGAAATTGTCCAGCTGGTGGGATCAGATGCCTTGCCCGAGGCGGAGCAGGTGACCATTGAGGTCGCCCGCATGATCCGGGAGGTGTTCCTGCAGCAGAACGCATACGATGCGGTCGACACGTTCTGCAGCATGAAGAAGCAGTATGACATGATGAAAGCGATCCGGATGTACGCGGATCTTGCCTATGCGGCGCAGGTGGCAGGCGTCCCACCGACCCAGATCAACGCGGTGAAATCGAAGAACGATCTCCCGCAGATCAAGTTCGTCAAGGACTATAAGCCGGAGCTCGAAAGGATCGGGAAGGCGATGGACGCCGAATTCAACGCACTGAGGTCGGCAGCATGAAGGAATACAGGTCGATCAACAAAATCGCTGGACCGCTGCTCTTTGTGGAAAAGACCGAACCGATCGGCTACGGGGAACTCGTCAACATCATCCTCTTTGACGGTTCGGTGAAGCGCGGGCAGGTGCTGGACACGAGCGACGAGCTCGTTGTTGTTCAGGTCTTCGAGACGACAGCCGGCATCGGCAGGGACAGCGGTGTCCGGTTCACCGGTGAGACAATCAAGATGCCGGTGGGCAGGGAGATGCTGGGGCGCATCCTTTCAGGAGGCGGCAAGCCGATCGATGGCGGCCCCGAGATCGTGCCGGAAAAACGGCTCGATATCACCGGCGCCGCCATTAACCCGTATGCACGGGCATCGCCCAACGAGTTCATCCAGACCGGTATTTCGACCATTGACGGGACAAACACGCTTGTCCGTGGTCAGAAGCTCCCGATCTTCTCGGGCGCCGGTCTGCCCCACAACACGATTGCACTCCAGATTGCACGCCAGGCAAAGGTGCTTGGGGCAAAGGAAGAGTTTGCCGTCGTATTCGCCGCGATGGGCATCACCAAGGAAGAGGCAAACTACTTCATGCAGGACTTCGAGCGCACCGGTGCGCTCGAGCGTGCCGTCGTATTCCTGAACCTGGCAGATGACCCGGCTGTCGAGCGTATCATCACGCCGAGGCTCGCCCTCACCACCGCAGAATACCTCGCATTCGACCTCGGCATGCACGTGCTGGTCATCCTCACGGACATGACCAACTACTGCGAGGCGCTGCGCCAGATCGGTGCAGCCCGCGAGGAAGTGCCCGGCCGCCGCGGGTATCCCGGGTATATGTACACTGACCTTGCGAGCATCTACGAGCGTGCAGGCATCATCAAGGGCAGGAAGGGGTCGATCACGCAGTTCCCGATCCTCACGATGCCGGGCGATGATATCACCCACCCGATCCCCGACCTCACCGGGTACATCACCGAGGGACAGATCGTCGTATCGCGTGACCTGCACCGCAAGGGCATCTACCCGCCCATCAACGTGCTGCCGTCGCTCTCCCGCCTGATGAACCTGGGTATCGGTGCAAAGCACACGAGGGAGGACCACAAGAAGGTCTCGGACCAGCTCTACGCTGCGTATGCGGAGGGCAACGACCTGCGGGGACTTGTCGCCATCGTCGGAAAGGATGCACTGTCTGAGCGCGACCGTACGTTCCTTGAATTTGCTGATCTGTTCGAGAACCGGTTCGTCCGGCAGAGATACGATGAGGACCGCACGATCTTCGGGACACTCGACCTCGGCTGGGATCTCCTCTCCATGCTACCAGTGGAGCAGCTCGTCCGTATCGACCGGGAGCTCATCAACAAGTACCACCCGAAGTTCAGGAATGTACCGAAAAAGGAGTAAGTATCCATGGCGCTGCGCGATATCAAGCCAACCCGTTCGGAACTGATCAACCTCAAGAGGAAGATCCAGCTCTCCGAGCGTGGCTATAAGATCCTCAAGATGAAGCGCGATGGACTGATCCTTGAATTTTTCAAGGTGCTCGCTGAGGCAAAGGACAGCCACGGCGACCTTTTGGAAAAATACCGTCATGCAGCCGAAATGATGGCGCTCGCCAATACCGTCGAAGGGGCGATCGGTGTGAAATCAGCGGCATTTTCGGTGAAAGAGGTGCCGCAAATCTCCTTGAAAAGCAAGAACATCATGGGCGTGATCGTGCCGGAAATCTCGTCCTCCAAGGTCAAAAAGAGCCTTGTCGACCGGGGGTACGGTGTGCTCGGCACGTCCCCGGTGATCGATGAAACCGCGACCGCCTTTGAAGATCTCGTGGAATCGATCATCGAAAGCGCCGAGATCGAGACGACCATGAAGCGACTGCTCGATGAGATCGAGAGTACGAAACGGCGCGTGAACGCACTGGAATTCAAAGTAATTCCGGAACTCACCGCCGCCCGGGACTTCATCAAGATGCGCCTTGACGAGATGGAGCGCGAAGAGCTGTTCCGGTTAAAGAAGATCAAGGCACGAAGTGTGGTATAACGGTGGGTGGCGGAGTGGAGATCGGGACAATCAGGGAACTGGGGTGCGAGAAAAAAACCGTGCTTGTCCGGCTCGATCTCAACTCACCCATCGACCCCGCGTCGCACCTTATCCTTGATGACAAACGGTTCCGCGAACACCTGCCTACCATCAGGGCGCTCTCCGAAAGCCGCACGGTGATTATCACCCACCAGAGCCGTCCCGGCAAGAAGGACTTCACGACGCTGCAGGCGCATGCCGAGAAACTGGAACAGCTCCTCGGATCGCCGGTGACCTATATCGACAGCATCTTCGGCCGGCACGCCCGTGAAGCAGTTACCGGTGCAAAAAACGGGGACGTCGTGATGCTCGAGAACGTCCGGTTCAATGCCGAGGAGAACCTGACATTAAACCCTGAAGAGGCGAAAAAAACCCATATCGTAAAGAAGCTGTCTGCAATGGCGGATTGTTTTGTGAACGATGCTTTCGGAACCGCCCACCGTTCCCAGCCCACCGTTGTGGGTCTTCCCCTTGTGATGCGGTCAGCGGCAGGGCTGCTCATGGAAAAGGAAGTTGCCAGCCTCTCCAGGGTCTTTTCCGGCGCACCCCGGCCGGTCTGCATGGTGCTGGGAGGTACGAAGGTGGACGACTCGATTGATGTTGCCTGTCATGTGCTTGCAAATGGTATTGCCGATCAGGTCATCGTAATCGGAGTTGTTGCCAATGTATTCCTGATCGCTTCCGGTTATACGATCGGCAAACCGTCCACCCAGCTGATTGCCCAGCTGAAATACGAGCCGGAGATCACGAAGGCAAAGGCGATCCTCGCAAAATACCGTGACCGGGTTGTGATGCCGGAATCGGTCGCGGTCAGGCAGGACAACCAGCGCGTCGAGTATCCCGTGAATGCGATTCCCGACGCTGCCCCGGTGCTCGACATAGGGATTGATGCCATCGCAACCCTTGCTCAGGTGATCAGGCGGGCCAGGACGGTGGTCTTCAACGGCCCTGCGGGAGTCTTTGAGGATGCAGACTTTGCGACCGGAACCTACGAACTGCTCAGGGCGGCATCGCAGGTGGAGTTCTCGGTTATAGGGGGCGGGCACACGGCGGCGGTGATCGAGAAGATGGGCATCGGACAGGAGTTCACCCACATCTCTACTGGCGGCGGGGCATGCATTACGTTTCTGACCGGTAAAAAGCTTCCTGCCGTCGATGCGCTCGAACAGTCAAAAAAGATGTTCGGATAATCCTCCCCGCCACTCTTTTCAGGTTACCACTCATACGATCCTTGCAGGGTTGCGATGCAGATCCAGGTCATTGCCGTGGGCAGGGTGAAGGAATCCTACCTGTCCAAAGGCATCGCGGAGTACGAAAAGCGCCTGCGCCCGTACGTGAAGTTTGGGACCACCGAGATAGCCGAAGAAAAGAGACCCGTGCGTCTCTCCCCTGCACAAAAGGAACAGCTGCTGGACAAGGAGGGTGCCCGTATCCTTGCATCCGTCCCTCCGGACAGTTACACGGTCGGGCTTGCGGTCACGGGGAAAGGACGGTCAAGCGAGGCACTGTCCGCACTCCTGCACGAACAGCAAATGAACGGGACCCGCCATCTCACGTTCATCATCGGCGGGGATCTCGGGCTGTCCAATGATGTCCTTGCACGGTGTGATGAACGGCTGTCGCTTTCACCAATGACCTTTCCGCACCAGATGGTGCGGCTGATCCTGCTTGAACAGGTCTACCGTGCGTTCCGGATCATGCGGGGCGAGCCGTACCACAAATGACCGTCACCATTCATTCGCTTTTTTCAGGATCATTTCAAGGACGTCGCCGGGGATTTCCACGTCCCCGTGCAGGTTCTGCACGGCAACATAACTGTTGAGTGCGGCAGTGGCAACCGATACCCTCCTGCGGTCGGTAGCGCCCCGTCCGATTGCGGCGGCAAGTGCCTCGCGGTTCACGAACCGGATGCCATGAACCACCTCGATCATCTGCAGCTGCCCGCTTACTTGTTTTTGGATATCGGCGGGCGTTGACTCCTGTTCGTGGCGGTGATCCTGCAGTGCGTGCCCCCCCTTCCCCAAAACCCCGGTTGCCTCTTGTGTAAGTTCCCGGATCGCATCGGTATACATCAGGAATGACCTGTCGCTGTGACAGACGAACACGACCTTCTCGAGGAAGGGGGATCGGCCGAGATGCCCCATAACAGTCTTTATCGCGATCAGCGTTGCACGGGCAGGCGGGAACCCATACGCACCGGTGCTGATCGCGGGGAACGCGATGGTCCTGAGCCCGTATGCCTCGGCGAGGGTAAGTGAATTCCGGTAACACGCTGCGAGCAGTTCATCCTCCGCGTCATGCCCGCCCCCCCAGACCGGACCGACCGTGTGGATGACGAACCGTGCAGGCAGCCGGTAGCCTTTCGTGATCTTTGCCTCACCGGTCAGGCACCCGCCCAGAGTCCTGCACTCTTCGAGCAGCTCGGGGCCTGCCGCACGGTGGATCGCCCCGTCCACCCCGCCGCCGCCCAGCAGTGAGGGATTGGCGGCGTTGACGATCGCGTCGACCAGCTGCTCCGTGATATCGCCGGTGATGACAGAGATCCGGTCTGCGGTTGGGACAGGCATCAATGATAGGATGATAATGTGAGGATAAAAGTGTTGGCTCTATTAAAAAATCCCGGGATCATTGCACGAGAACGAACGCGACGAGTGCAATGGCGATGCCGGCAACGACCACCCAGAGGATCTCGGCACCCAGGAGAAGAGAAAAGAACGCCCCGGTGGCAAGAAGCGCCGGGAGATACGACCAGGGGATCGCGAGCGCCAGCTTGACAGTCACGCTCAGCAGCAGGCCCACAAAGGAGAACAGGACTCCCTGGAACATTTTCCGGTACAGCGTCGAGCTCTTCAGCCAGTCATAGTACGGTACCATGCCGAGCACAAACAGGAATGACGGGGTAAACATTGCAACCGTCGCAACGATCCCGCCCCAGAACCCATACGTAAGGTATCCGACAAACGTGGCCGTGATGACGATTGGGCCCGGGGTTACCTGTCCGAGCGCAAGCCCGTTGATGAACGTTGTGCTGTCCAGCCATGCATGCACCTCGACCACCTCATGGAACATCAGCGGGAGCGCAGCAAATCCCCCGCCGAACGCGAACAGGTCGATCCCTGCCATCGTAGCGGCAAGGGAGAAGAGATCGGGACTTGCGAAGAAGAGCAGCAGGAAAAAGGCTGCTGACAGGGCGACCAGGATCAAAAACGGTCGTTCTGGTCGCGGGAGTGTTGTCGCAGGTGCCTCCGGTTTCTGATCGGGGGTTGGAAGAATCGTGATACCGAGCAGTGCCGCAAGGGCGATGACGGCAACCGGGTGCGCCCCCGCGATGAAAAGTGCCGCAGCAATCCCGGCGATGAGTGCATGGAGCCAGTGCCTTAGTGACGTCTTTGCGAATGATACCGCCGCATATGCGACCATCGCCACGATGATCGCCTGCAGGGCGAGGAACACCACCTTCACCGGAGGAAGAGATGAGGCTGGCACATAGACTGCAGAGAGTGCCATCATCAGGAGAAATGCCGGGAGACCAAAACCGGAAAATGCAGTGAGTGCACCGGCGGCACCCCGGATCCGGAAGCCCGCGTAAGCGGTCATCTGCATGGCCGTAGCCCCCGGAATTGCCTGGCAGAGCGCGACACCATCGTCAAAGATTGCACCGTCTAGCCAGCCCTTCTGCTCAACAACCATCCTGCGGATGTACGCAACCATGGCAGGGCCGCCGAATGCCGTGAGACCCAGCCGGAAAAATGAGAAGAAGATTGCCGCAAGAGAAATCCGGCGCGATGCCGGCAGGGCAGGTTCCGGGGCCATGCGATATGAGAATTATTGATGATACAGGAGATAAGGATACGTCACGTATTCTTAGCTGCGGGCGTGGCCATCAAAAGAACAAAGATGGTGCATAACAAAATTCATCACAATGGATCCCGCACCGCTGGATGCACAGGCCCCGCTCATCTACCTCAACAATGCTGCGACGACGTGGCCCAAACCGCCCGACGTGCTTGAGGAAGTTGCCCGGTGCCTGCGCCTGCCGCTGCACGAACCGGGCAGGACGACCGGCAACGGGTCGACAGACTACCTGTCCGCAGCCCGAAAAGCCCTTGCAGCATTTTTTCATGCCGGCCCTCCCGACCACTTCATCTTTACCCAGAACGCAACCGATGCGCTCAACCTCCTGATCCACGGGTTTGCCAAACGAACCGGCTTACCCTTTCACGCGGTCACGACTGAACTTGAACACAATTCGGTGCTGCGTCCGCTTACATCGCTCACACAGGAGGGGGCGATCACGCTCTCGGTCGTGCCGTTCACCGGCACCACTGTCAGCCTTGCCGCGATCAAAAACGCGATCCGTGCAGAGACCCGGCTGGTGGTGATGACGCACGGGAGCAATGTGCTCGGGTCTGTGCAGGACATCAGACCCATCGCGGAATACCTCCATGCAAACGGCATTTTTTTCATCGTTGACGGAGCCCAGACTGCCGGGCATATCCCGGTCGACCTCTCGGACATCCCGGTCGGTGCCTTCGTGTTCACCGGGCATAAGGCACTTTTCGGCATCCCCGGCATCGGCGGGTTCTATCTCCGCGACCCGGACACGGTCGCGATCACACGACAGGGGGGCACCGGCACGGATTCCCGGGTGCTCACCCACCCGTCCGATATGCCGATGCGGTTTGAGGCAGGGACACCGAACTACCCCGGCATCGCATCGCTGTATGCGGGAGTGCGGTTCATCACGTCAACCGGCCTGGATGCCATCGGGAAGAAGACAGGCGATCTCACACAACGTTTCATCCGGGAACTGAACGCCGACCGGAATCTCGTGGTCTACAACAAACGCCCCGATCTTCCCGTGGTGCCATTCAATATCAATGGCATCGACAACCACGAGGCGGGATTCATCCTTGCACGGGCGTATCGAGTGATCACGAGGACCGGGCTCCACTGCGCCCCGCTTGTCCATGAACGGATCACGGGCGGTCAGGGCTGCATCCGTGCAAGTTTCTCGTATTTCAATACCCGTGACCAGGTTACAACAGCGGCAGGTGCAATCTTAGAGGTGGCGGAGAGTGCGGATTCTTAAGTCAGTCCAGACGAAGGTGTGTGTGGACGGCTCGCTGATGAAGGAGTTCGTGCTCGACGAGCCGCTGACGGAGGGCTTCCTGAAATTTTTAGAAAAGTCCGGCACGGTCCGGTACCTTGACCAGCTCAAAAAGCCGTACTTCTCGTTTGAAAAAGAGTATTTCATCTCCATCAAGGGGTTTGTCGGGGAGAGCAACGTGGAAGTGCGGTACAAGAAAGAGTTCTCTGACCTTGTGGCAGACTATTTTCACCTTCTCCTGTACTATTACCGGGAGGGCGAGCCCGGGATCCCAAAACTGAAAGGGCACGAGGATTCGATCAGGGAGAAGATGAAGATCCGGTTGGGGATGCAGCCAGATAACAGGACATGATCCCGTCGCGGGATGTTTTTGATGAGTACGGTAACGCTGCCAGCCATTATGGGTGGATCCTTCCTCCTGTATCATATATTTTCGGGTGGACGGCGTGAATGATCGGCTTGTAATCCAGGTTTTTATGTTACTTTTTTCACAATAACCTGCGGACTACATCAACACGAGTTGTTCAGATGTACAGGGAACCTGCCGGAGACCAGACCTGTCGGGTATTACAACCTGTAAGAAGGAATGGTCAGACTGGAACGATGATCCGGAACATTCCCGTTAATTGAAGTGGACAGGTCCTGCCATAAACAGGATGATGAGCATACCTAACAGATAAATGAACTCGCCGTCAACGTAGAGTCCGAAATACCACCACGGGTACTGTTCTGAATCGCCCGAAAAATACGTATAACTCGTGATGTATCCTAAGATCGGGAGAATAATACTGGAACGTATATCAATGGTCATAAGGAATAATGCGATCAGGAAAAGAGGTAGAAGGAGAACGAAACAGCAGACTTTTGTTGTTCTGATGCCACATTTTACCGGAATCGTCTGTATCTGACAGAGTTTGTCGCCTTTCTGGTCTTTTATATCAAAGATAATGGTATTCACCAAGATCGCACCAAATATGATTATCGCGAGAAGCAGGATGCGGATCGTAACATCATTGAAATACGCACCAACAATCAGGACACTGCATGTAAATCCGGTACTGATCAAGATGTTTTTTACGAGGAAGAATTTCTTTAAACGGAAATGGGAGTACAAAAAAGCAATGATAATGGGCAGGATCGCAATAATACCCGCAGTACTGCTGTGCAATGTGACGATGCCAAGTGAACAGGCATACAGAATCCCTGCGATAGTGAGAATGGTTTTCCCGTACCTGCGGAAGAATTCAACTCTTGGGGGAAGGTTGATTGCATCTTCATGAATATCTGTGAATCGATTAAGCGTGTAGATTAATAACGCCCCTGAGAACACCACCAGCACTACAGGCCAGATGACGGGGTAATGGAGGATAAAAAATGTTAGGAGCGTTGCATTTGAAACGCCAATCGATCCGGGGACATACGAATAGACAAGGAACGATATAATAGCATTTTTGACCGGCAACGTCATATTTTTCTGCTTTTATAATTATCAGACAACGTTACCGTTCTCTCAATATAAATTAATTTCGGATTATTGTTGAATGCCATTTAAACCATATGATATAATGCAGGTATTTCCCGCTCGGAACAAGACCGGACGCAAGGTCTTTATTGCCTGTCATATGATCCCTGAGCCTCGATTCTTTGCGAAAACAGGGTTGGATAAGTTAGGGAATTGCCTCAATACAATCCCCCGGAATCCTCCCTATACCCAAAGCATGAGGTACCCCTTGAGGGGATCATACCTTGATCGCGTGCGCCCCCTCTTTTCTTTGGGGGAGGGCCGGGCTGGGATTATGGGCCACCCCCCACCCTCAGCAGTGTTCACCCCCCTCATTTTCACCCGGTCTGCACCCGGTTTCCAGAGACCTCACGACGGAGACAGACCCCCACCCCCCACGTGCGGACATGGGTGGGTACCCCCACCCCCTCAGATCGAGGTACCCCTGCGAACCCCACCAAGGGGTCCCGAGTGCAGGCACCCCCACCCCCCTATGAGGGCACAAGAGGGGGTACCCCCACCCAGTGTCCGGTAACAGCTCTCCGACGGAAGGCCCATCCCGGCAACCTCCGTTTCCCATGCAAAAGAGGTGGCTCCCCCCTTTCTTGTGCCAACAGCACACCCCCCACCCGATCAAAGCGAGGTACCCCCTGAGACCCCTGCAGGGGGTCAGGGTCTCTTAGACCCCCACCCCCCTCTCAGGGTACGTGGGTGGGGGTACCCTCTCATGGTACATAAGTGAGGGGTCACAATAAGACCCCCCCTTCCACATCCCCTTCACGACGATTTTTTTGTTAAATTCACGTCCTCAACCCCCCAACATCTTTATACCCTCTCTGGATTACGCTGATGTATCATGGAACAGGGCCCGGTCCGATCGGAGATCCCGAAGATCGATCAGCTGAAAAGCAATCTCAAAGCCTGGAACTTGTCCGAATGGCTGGTTTTTTTCGGGATCATTCCCCTATTGCTTCTCCTGATCTTTGCATTACCCCGGGCTATCAAAGAGCAATATTTTATTTTCCATTCCTCAAATTCGCTCAACCTGCAGACCTATGTCCTGTCCAGTTATACCCATTCGGAATTATATCCCCATATGGCCGGCAATCTGGCGTTCTACATTATTGTCCTCTTTGCAGTTTTTGCGTTCGAAACCAACAAACGAAGATTTCACCTGATGGCTGGTATTTCACTCTTCATCGTCCCGCTCATCTGTTCTTTTCTTACGCTCGGGTTGTGGCATTTCTTTGGGACAGACACCAGTATGCAGGGCTTCTCCGGCATCGATGCAGCCTTTTTTGCCTACGCGTTCCTGACCGGTGTAACCTTTCTTTTAAGGGGCAGGCTGGAACTGTTCGATCGTAAGGAGCTTTTCACCAGATCCAGATTGTTGTTTTATGTACTGAATGGCATGCTGGCGTTCTTGTTGGGAACGGTGGTATTCGAAGGAATTCTCCTTGGTCAGTTTGCCAGTACAGGAAGTGCAGTCAGCAATGGCATTGCGCATTTCGGGGGATTTGTAACCGGTTTGACCGCTTTTTTACTCTTTGATCTCATAAAGGAGAAAAGAAAAAATTTCGATGTAATGCTGGGGATTTCAATACTTGTGGGCTGCATTTTCTATGTACATTATTTATTAAAAATCGTGAAAATGGTCAAGGGAATATAAGGTACACTATCATTTTCCGGGTGAAGGCGTGTCTGGCTCCCCCCCTTCCTTCAGTGTCTTCATCTGCGGGAAGAGGATGACTTCCTTGATCGAGATGTTATTGGTCAGCAGCATGACGAGCCGGTCGATGCCGATCCCGACGCCTCCGGTTGGTGGCATGCCGTACCCGAGCGCGTTGATGAAGTCGTAATCGATCATCTGGGCCTCGAGGTCGCCGCGCCGCCGCTTCTCGTCCTGTGCATCAAACCGTGCTTTCTGGTCGACCGGGTCGTTGAGTTCGGAGAAGCCGTTGGCGATCTCCATGCCATAAATGAAGAGCTCGAACCGCTCGGTGAATCCCTCTTTTGTGCGGTGTTTTTTGGCAAGCGGCGAGTTTTCGATCGGGAAGTCGTAGATGAACGTCGGCTGGATGAGCTTGTCCTCGACCATCTGCTCGAAGAACAGGATGAGGAACTCCCGTGGTGATTTTGCTTTTTTTGCTTCTTTTGTGAATTTATTCGGATCGGCAATCGTGTTTTTTTGACCGATATAGGTGGGATTGGTCTGTTGTTCTGCAATACGGGACAACTCATCAACACTGTGCGCGAAGATATCGATGCCCGCGTATTCTTTCACGGCATCTGCCATGGAGAGCCTCTTCCACGGCTCCACAAAGCTGATCTTTGTGTCAGCGAACATGATATCAAGGCTGCCGCGGATCTCCCAGACGAGGCTGATGATGAAATTCTCGGTCAGCGCCATCATATCCTTAAAATCATGGTACGCCCAGTAGATCTCCACCATCGAGAACTCCGGGTTGTGGTTGGTGTCGATGTCCTCGTTGCGGAAGTTGCGGGCAACCTCAAAGACCTTCTCAAACCCGCCGACGACCAGCCGTTTCAGGTACAGCTCCGGGGCGATCCGGAGGAAGAGCTTCTGGTCGAGGAAATTATGGTACGAGGTGAACGGGCGGGCGTTTGCCCCCCCATAGACGGGCTGGAGGACCGGGGTCTCGAACTCTAAAAACCCCTTCTCATCGAGATACCGGCGGATGTGGGCGAGGATTTTGCTGCGCACCCGGAACGTCTGCCGGCTCTCCTCGTTCACGATCAGGTCGATGTACCGCTGCCGGTACCGCTTCTCGATGTCCTTTAACCCGTGGAACTTCTCGGGCAGGGAACAGACCGCCTTGCACAGGAGCGTGATCTCGTCGACCCAGATAGTGATCTCGCCCACCTTGGTGCGGAACACGTGCCCTGATACCCCGATAAAGTCACCCCGCTCCACGTACTGGGTGAAAAAACCGAACCGCTCCTCCCCGATATCGTTCCTGCGGATGTAGAGCTGGATCTTCCCGCTCTCATCCCCGAGGTCCGCAAAGAGCGTCTTTCCATGGTTGCGGATGATGAAGAGCCGCCCGGCAGTTGTCACCCGTTCGGCGCTCTTCTCATGGGTGGCACTGGCAAACCGGGTCTTGATTTCCTGAACCGTGTCCCTGCGGTCAAAGGTATGGGGATAGGCAGCGACACCCTGCTCGTGCAGCGCCCGCACCTTGTCAAGGCGGGTCTTTTCAAAAGCAATCTGCTCATCGGGATTGGTCATGGGGACGCTCCTTTTGATCTGGAATACGGGGATCCCTCGTGGATTTAGTATCGATACTCTTCGATTTCAACGGTATTAATACCATCAGCACCGGTTGCTGCGCCACGTTCTCCTGCGGCTGGGGAAAAAAACGGTTATTCTGCATCCCGCTTCTTCAGCATTTCCGATGCGTACTTCAGGAGCCCGGACACCCCGTCGGTGGAGGGGTGTACCTCAAGGAACTCCCCGAAATCATGGGCGGTATACCCTTCCTTCATCAGAAACGCAAGGTAGCCCGCGATCAGCCCCCCGCCGGGCCCGGCAGCACAGATCCCGCAGATCCTGCCGCTCTCCGGTTCCACCATCACTTTGGCAAGCCCGGTGTTCCCCACAGGCACGTCCCAGAAGGTGCCGGGCCCCGCAGGCCCCGGGATCGCCATCGAGGCAGCACTGTCGGTCCCTGTTGTACAGAAGGCGAGTTCGTGGGAAAGGCTGATGGACTGGGGGATGAACCGGTAGTCCATCGCCCGGTCGATTCCGAGGATATTGTCGGCAGCGACCGTCCCCTGGTGCCGTGCCACCGGTGTGAGGTACGGCGGCCCGGTGACGTCGCCGGCAGCATAGATGCCCGGCACGCTGGTGCGCATGTGGTCGTCAACGAGCACCTCGCCGATGGATCCCTTCTTTACACCCTCAATCGCCTCGGACCGCGGCACGAGCCCGGTGGCAACCAGCACCGCATCGGAAGGAATGGTCGCCTCGTCCCCGTCACCTTTGACCCTGACCCCGCTGACCTGCGAGCACCCTTCAAGGGAGAGGACGGGGGTGTTTTCGAGGATCTCCACGCCTTCCAGTTCCCTGATCGCGAGTGCACGGAGGTGCTTATCAACGGACTTGAGGAATATGCTCCGGCTGATCAGGGTGACATCGCACCCGAAGGCGCTGAAGATGTACGCAAACTCCGCCCCCATTATCCCCCCGCCGATGATGGCGAGGCGCCGGGGGAGGTGCCTGAGTGCGGGGAGCGTGTGCGGTGTGAAGACCCCGTTAAGGTCAACCCCCTCGATTTTCGGGATGTTCGGGCGGGAACCCGTTGCTGCGATCACCGCCGCACTCTCAACCGGCTCATCGCCAAGATACACCTGCCGCCCGTCAAGCCTGCCATGCCTGCCGTAGATAATATCCACACCGGCATCCCGGGTCTCCTTGTCGAGGATGCCGGCGATCTTCTGCTGGATCTCCCGCATCTCCTTCTGCAGGGTTAAAAAATCGATCTCCGGGGACGAACGGGTGATGCCAAGGTGCTGGAATGAGCGTGCCTGCCGGATGAACCGGGCGGCGTCGTTGAGGGCGCAGACCGGCATGCACCCGGAGTGGAGGCACTGCCCGCCAATCCCTGCGGATTCAACGAGTGTTGTGTCCTTTCCCGCAGATGCAAGACGGATCGCCGCAATCCGCCCCGCGGGACCCCCACCGAGAACGATGATCATAAAAAACGGGTGTCTTGTTGTGACGTCAGCCTTTTAAAAGACTTCAACACCCTCGTCCATCGGCTCCGACAGAAGCTCCCCGGTAAACGCATTCACCTCGACAATCTTCTTGCCGCGGATCTGCCACACAGGGATATAGACCTGTTTTGCATCAACCTTGATATTCTTCCTGTCGGGCTTGAGTATCTTCTCTTCGTAGAAGATCGCATCGCCCCTCTCCTGCTTGATGCGGACCTTCTGTGTCAGGCGCTCGATCAGTTCGCTGACGATCCGTTCTGCTGCCTCCTCTTTTGCGATATGCGGGTCGGTGACCTCTGCGCCTGCGGGAATCTCGTCCTCGACAACCTGTTTTCCGTCAAGCTCGATCTTGATGCCATTGATCGCGTTAATCGCGCCCCAGCCGTCGGCGTCAAACGGGATCCGCCGGTCCTTGTACACCTGTTCGCCCGTGCTCGTGTAGTGGAAGAGATGGTATGGTATGAACCGGAGTTTGGCCACCCCCTGAATCCCTGCGGTGCGCATGGCTGCCTGTTCGGTGATTTTCACCGGGAAATGGGGGAGGGTGATGCCGGATTTCTCCTGAGGTGCCGCTGCACCCCCCGCCCCTGCCACGGCCGTTTTCTTTGCCCGGGTACCTGAGAGGTCCAGTGCAAGTTCGCGGTCAAGAATATCGGCAAGCACCGCTTCACCCGCATACCGGACAAATTCATCCACCCCCCACTGGACACAGTTCTCCGTTGTTATCTCCTTATCCAGCGCAAAAAGCAGCTTCCTGCAGGTCATCTCGTGGTCGTTGACCATCAGGCTGTAGTTGGTCTTGTCGAACTGGGTGATAACATCTTTATCATTTGAACAGAGGACCAGAAGGCAGGTATTTTCGCGGACTGCGGACAGATCCAGCGGATCATCCACCTCGTCCACCTCGAAACGTGCCGCTTCAAGAATGAGCCTCATCGCATTCTTGGCTTTTTCCCGCATATCGTGTTCCATCATACATAAATTTCCATGGTCTTATAGAACAATTTTTCTATTGCAGTGTCGGAGAATTAATGTAATGGTACTGGAATGACTGCACCGCTCAAATTCGTAAACCACAGCATCGATGACTTTGCCATGCAGGTGACATACCGTCCTGAAACCCACGAGGGCAGGCTGGTCTACAACCTCTCTTTGGTCAAAAACGAGGACCTGGAGTTTGCGATCGGTACGTTAAAGGACGCCGCCAAGACGCGGATCGTTGCCAGCGGGCTCGTCAAATTCCTCTCATCCGGAGAGAAGATGGATTCCTTTGTCGTGCCGAAAGGGCAGACCGGGATCTGTACTGTCTGCAGTGTCACGTTTGACGGGTTGCTCGTCCGGCACGGTATCCCGATCAACCCGATCGGCGGCGGGCTGGTGGAGATCGAGAACCGGACACCGATCCGGTTCACTCATATGATCCTGTACGAATACACGACCATCGATCCCCTGCAGGTGCTCAACTCCCTGCGCCTCACGTCGGTCACGAATGTGATGCGCCGCGGCAGCGGAACCATCCTTGCAAACATCCGGGAGTTCCACATGGAAGCAGAACGCCGTGTCGGCGAGGTCCTCGACGAGCTCACCGACAGCAGTTTCATCGGGGTTCTCGCGGTTGGGATGCCGAATGTCTCGCTGCTGGGTGTCCCCGTCAACCCGCAGTTCATCGCGATCGCCGCGGTCGGCGGCACGAATGCCGTTGCCGCCATCAGGGAAGGCGGGCGGTGGGTGGAGACCCATTCAATGAAAGGGCTGATGGACGTCTCTGACATGACGGAAATCCGGAATTACTGATCCAATCATCCGGAATTCGGTTTTTTTGCCCATTCGATAATGAAGTTATAATATCTGGTAAAGAACCTGACAAAACCGGCTGATTCCGAATAGAGGGCCACCGAATCCTCCTCTCCGGATCCCATCACCACCATCACCCTGCGATCATCGATGATGAAGATGCCGCCCGCCATCAGGTCTTTCCCCCCGTCCAACTCTTTGGGTATGTCTGGTGACTTTATCACGTACACCTGCATGAGAGCGGAAATTTCCCCGTCCCATTGCTGGGTGACAATCTCGAGAGGAACATGCTGGGCCTTCTGACCCAGGACCCTTTTGATATCGTCAGATAAGATCCGGGGGTGTGCCATGAGACGGATCCTGTGCCGGGCATGGGTGAGAAGATCGGCAAGTTTTTTCCGGACGGCAGTGATCCCGTACACATTCCAGATAAGTTCCTGCTCTCCCCGTTCGGTGTTCAACTGTTCCCGGTAGATGGCTGCAAGGGCTTCCTGCGCCTGTGCTGCCTCCCTCTCGATACGGGAGAGCAGGTTGCCGATCCCTTCTTCCGGCGGGAGAGCAGCAAACCGTTTCGGCGTTGCCTGGGAGACCGTGACCAGTTCCTTTTCCTTGAGCTGATCCAGCACCGGGTACACCGATGCGCGCGGCACACCCGAAATCTCGTGGATCTCTGTTGCTGTTGCACCGTTCACACGCAGGAGTGCAATGTACACAAGGGCTTCATATTTTGTCATACCGAGCGATTTTAAGTATGCAACGATCCGTGCGGGCTCATCGACCGGTCCGGTCATTGGAACATTCCTTTATATCTGCCAATAATAAATGTTGTTATCACAACAACAACAAGTGATTGTCCATGTACGCCCGCACCGCAGTTGCCATTGTCCTGTTGCTCGCATGCTGCGCTGCTCCCGCAATCGCTGCGACAAAATATATTGATTCAAGCCCCGTTTTGTCAGCGGCAATAACCGGCACCAACGAGTTCACACCGGGTCAGGATGCCACCATCAGCATTATGGTGCAGAACAGCGGTCTTAACACGGTCAAATTCGTCAATTCGGGGACTATCGAACGCGACGACCTCCCGAACACCGCAAAACTTGTCACAGTCTGGCTTTCATCAGGTACTGCCCCGATCACGGTGAAGACAGACCCGCAGATGGTGGGGGACATCAAAGGGGCGGGCACGGTGAAGGTAACGATCGCCGCCAGGATCTCAAATAATGCGACGGCAGGGAAGTACGACCTCCCGCTCCATATACAATACAAATACCTTGACCAATCGGTACAGGAGGGAAGCGATACCATGCAGTTCCTGTACAAGACGGTAAACCAGACGATCCCCCTGATGGTAACTATCAAACCGCAGGTGAAGATCGAGGTGTGGGAAGCAACTCCCGAGACCCTGAACGTGGGGACAGAAGGCTACCTCCACCTCAGGATCAGAAATACCGGTTCAGAAAACGGGAAAAAGGCCACCGTGAAGATCATTCGGAACGGCGCGAGTCCGGTGATCCCCACCGACAACAGCGTCTTTGTCGGTGATTTCCCGAGCGGCGGGATCATCACCTGCCGGTATAAGGTCGCAATCTCCAGCAACGCGGAGAGACAGACCTACCCTGTCGATGTGGTGGTGACGTACGAGAATGGCGAGGGTGCGATAATCACATCCGCCCCGTCTACCATTGGCATACGAGTCGGGGGCAAGACCGGGTTTGTCGTTGTGTCGGTCCCTGCACAGGTCACTGCCGGTTCAAGGGCGGTGATCGCAGTGGATTACCGGAACGCGGGCGATACTACTGTCTACAACGCCCAGGCCCGTATCAGCGCTGTTGATCCCTTTATGAGCAGTGACAATACCGCATACCTCGGTGACCTGAAACCCGAAGAATCAGCAACCGCCAGGTTCGATATCAGTGTGAACAGTGCAGCGGTGCAAAAAGAGTATGCGCTGGACAGCGAGGTGCGGTACAGCGACGCCCTTGGCAACAGCCAGACCTCGGATACGGTCAAGGTCAACGTTTTGGTCGGCGCACGTTCCGGCTCCGACAACCCGCTGACAAATCCGCTTGTGGTCTTCCTGATTGTCGCTGTGATTATCGGCGCCGGGTATTATGTGCTTGTAATGCGAAAGAAGAAGTGATGCTGGGGTGGGAAGGGGAGCTTCCTGTACCATCGGTGCGCACCATCGATGAGATCCGTCCTGTTCTTGCCGACGCCGGGTGTGCCTGCGAGGCGCCCCTCTATTTTATGTACCGGGACCTTGCACGGTCGGATGCGGACTGGCGCTGGCTTCACGACCATCACCTCAGGTACGATCTCACCGTGATCCCTCCCCGCGATCTCTGCGGGGAGTACGTCAAGACCAAAGGGCACTACCACCCAAACAATGCGCATGGGGTAGGGTATCCGGAGATCTACGAGGTGCTGGAAGGGGCCGTGCATTACCTGCTCCAGTCACGCCCGCTCAATGATGTGGCACTGGTCTCTGCTGATGCCGGGGATATCGTCATCATTCCGCCAGGGTACGGGCATGTCTCCATCAACCCGTCCCCCGACCGGGCCCTTGCCATGGCAAACATCGTCTCCACAGCGTTCGAGAGCGAGTACGGGGAGTACGAGGCACTGCATGGTGGTGCCTACTACGAGATGACAGACGGGGAACTCAAAAAGAACCCGCACTACCCGCATGTACCTCCCGCACGGCACCTGAATGCGGCGAGCGGGCGGGGGACGCACCGGTTCTGTAAACGGCCGATCTACGACCTGATCGGGGATGAGGACGCACTCTCGTTCCTCAACCATCCCGAACGCTTCATTCCGATCTTTGAAATGCTGCTGAAAGGCTAGGGGCTGGCAGACGCTTGTGGGCGTTTTTGTGCACGAGTGCAAGCACTTTTTCCTGGGTGGGGTTTGCCGCCTTCCATCCGCTTGCTTCAAGACCCCTTAATGAGGAATCGATCTCCTCATAGGAGAGCCCGATCTCCCCCTCGTCGCTCTGCCCCGCCCAGAGCCCGGCAGAAGGGACTTTTGTTATGATCGGCTCTATGATGCCAATCTCCCTTGCTATCTCACACACTTCGGTCTTGTACAGGTGGAGTATGGGCTGGATATCAGCTGCGTTGTCCCCGAACTTGGTGCAATAGCCCAGCAGGTATTCACTCCGGTTCGAGGTCCCGCAGACAAGCCGGTGCTCGCGGTTTGCATGGTAATAAATCACCCCCATCCGGATACGTGCCATCAGGTTGCCAAGCAGGTAGGGGGATTCGGTGAAATCCGGCATCATCCGGAACGCCGAGAGCATCGGTTCGATGCTGATCGTCCGGTGCTCCATGCCGAGCTTCGCACAGAGCGCTACCGCATCCTGCAGGTCGTGCGGGCTGCTGACAGAGGATGGCAAAAAGAGCCCCAGCACCCGTTCAGGGCCGATCGCACGGCAGCAGAACGCTGCTGCCACCGCAGAGTCAACGCCCCCGCTCACCCCGATGACAATCCCCCGGCACCCGCTTGACCAGTACGTATACCGGATCACCTGTTCGATCTGCCCCGCCCTGCACCCGAGTCCTTCCGTCATCTGCCCCTCTTTAAAGTCGGTTGATAAACCGTTTCAATTGTTCTGTCTCGCCGATTGCGATCACCGCGTCCCCCTCACGGAGCAGTTCATTGTCCCCCGGCGCGACAACCGATCGGTCTGCCGATTCAATCCCAATCACCCTGACACCAGTCCTGCGCTGGAGCCACCCGACTGCCGGCATGGAATGCGTCATCACATGTTTCATCACTACTTTTTCGTCGTTGGGCAGGTCGAGCAGGATGGTTACCGTATCTGACAGGAGGATGCGCCCGATGATCTGTCCCCCGATCATGGGGAGCAGGGCCACATAGTCTGCACCGGCACGATAGAGCTTGTCAACGGATGATGGTTCGTTGGCCCGGGCGAGGATGCGGATAGCGGGGTTGAGGGTGCGTGCAATCAGTGTGGTGAAGATATTGGCATCGTCGCTGTTGATGGCAACAATGCAGAACTGGGCTTCCGTGATCCGTGCCTCCTTCAGTACCTCCTCGCTCTCTGCGTTGCCGACCACTTCGGTGACCCCGTGCCGCTTCGCGTCAACGACAATGCAGCGGATATTGGCAGACTGCAGCTCATGGTATGCCGCTGCGCCAACATCACCAAATCCCGCGATAACAGCAAACTCTTCTGTACTCCCGTCGGTCTGGAATTCGTCCCGGATTGCGGGGGAAATCGCGTCCGCCCTGCCAAACAAAAAGAGCGAGGTGGTGTTGTCCACAAGGTCAGATTCATGCGGGAGCGGGTTGAATGTACCGCTCTTCCAGAGGAATGGCACAAGGATGCCATAACGCTCAAAAAGGTTGAGCTCTTTGAGCGTTTTTCCCGCTGCATGGCATCCGCTGAACACCGGGATATTGATCAGCCGGAGTTCACGCTCGTGGTGGTCAGCGAGGTTGATGCTCAGGCGATCAAGCCCCGGGATGTCTGGGGTGGAATCGCCGCTCGGGTTAAGGACCGCGTGGCGGGCGAGGATCCTGCCCGTTGCATGCTTCGGGGAAACCACATATTCAGAACCGGCATACCGCAGGTATCTGTCGAACGAGAGTTTGTCCACGACTGCAAGGATCCTCCCCTTTGTCATCTCCCGGATGCCGAGTACAATGTTTGCGGTGATCCGCTCTTCCTTGTTGATGACGACGTAACTTGCGTGTGCGATATGGGCCTGCGCGAAAGTGCCCGGATCCGTGTAATCCCCCCAGACCACGTAGGCACGTTTTCGTAGCCGGGCCGCGATCTCGAGCGCGACTGCTTTATCCTCTTCCACCATCACGATATCGAGTTCGGATACCATGAGTGTCTCAAGAAGCGAGCGGGTGAGTTCATCAAAGCCGATAACGACGATATGTCCTTTGAGAGCATGGGGTGTCCGGCGTGGTGGGGTGGGCGAAAGTAATGTGGTAAGGAACGGGGCAAGGAGGAGCGGGACGACAATGAAGATCATGATCACCCCCGAGATCATGATCTGGATGGCAAGGAGGTTTGTCAGGTCGTTGCTGAACGGGAGGAGATCCCCGTACCCGACGGTGGTCATGGATTCGACGACAAAGAGAAGGGCGGTGGTCCATGAGATTGGTTTGTTCTCGAGCAGTGGATACAGGGAATGGAATATGTACGTATACAGCCCTATCAGCATGGCAAAAGCACAGAAATATAGGGTGATCTGCATGCCGGGGGAATTTCGCAGCAACCTCCAGAGAGCGCCCCGTTTACGTTGCACCGCCACGCACCTCCCCGAGGATCCGGCAGGTCTGGCAGATTCCGCTGCCGGGCTCGCCGCACCGTTCACAGGTCCGTATCCCTGCCCACCCTGCACCGGTGGTGTCCGTGATGCGGTTTGCGATCTTTACGAGGGAATGTTTCGTGGACGGGTGCCGGAGGGTGTAGTCGTTCAGCAGGGTGCGCACGTCTGCCCGCAGGGCGTTGTCCGCATACGGGCAGCACCCTCCGCCGAATTCATTGAGGTGGAGGCTGGCATAGAGCCCCACTTCCCGTTCAGGGATGTACATGAACGGACGGATCTGCGGTACCGTGCCGGCAACTCCCCGCTCTGGCCGCAGGAAATGTTCTGTTTCCCCACGGAGCATGTGCAGGAGCACCGACTGCGCCTCATCGTCAAGGTTGAACCCCATCGCGAGTTTTGTCACTCCCCGTTTGCGTGCGATCCGGTTGAGGAGAAAGCGCCTGAGCACCCCGCAGTACGAGCATGAACCGGCATCTTTTCGCCTTGCTGCGATCTCATCCATGCCGGCACCGTATTCGTCCCTGAAGGATGCAACCACACAGTTGACACCAAGTGATTTTGCGATATTTTCTGCCCTTGCGGGATCACTGTACTTCTTTATGCCCTCATCAATCGTGATCGCCGACAGCGTGATATCGGGGCGCCCTGATGTCAACATGGTTAAAAAATAGAGCAGGGCGCTGCTGTCCGTTCTGCCGGAAAGCGCTACCGCGATATGGTCGTTTTTCGTCATCCAGCGGTGGGTGCGGATGGCCCGTTTTGCCTTTGCCTCAACATCAGCAACAAAGTGCTGCTCGCAGAGGTGAAGACCTGAGTACTGCTGGAAGATCACCGCACTGCTCCTGCATTTATCGCACCGCATCGTTGTGTCCGATCAAAACTGGATGATTAAAGGTGTTTAAGGTTGTGTTCACAGGGATAAACGCCCAATTGCCGGCTGAGCCGCCAATCCGCCTGTTTTGCCGTATCTTCAAAGAGCATTTTATAGTCCGCCACATAACCAATCTTTTAACATGCCCGTCTCCGCCGAACACATCCGCTCCCTCCACCGCTACGAACTGCGCATCCTTTCTGCCATCGAGCGCTGGATGAAGCGGTACTCGTGGGTGCCGCTGGAGCAGATAAAAGATACTGTCGGGCTGTCTGAATCGGAGATAACGTTCCGGCTCGGGCGGCTGATCGGGTGGGGGATGGTACGGTTCAACCCGGTGCCGTACGATGGCTATGCCCTCGTGTTCGGTGGTTACGACACGCTTGCCCTCCAGGCCCTCACTAAAAAGGGGACGGTTTCCGCACTCGGTTCGCTGATCGGTGAGGGAAAGGAATCAGTCGTTTATGAAGCGCTCGGGCTCTGCCCTGTTGCCATCAAGTTCCACCGCGTCGGGCAGCGGTCGTTTTCGTCTGCACGTACAAACCGCGAGTATATGCCGGAAGGGGGGCATTGCCCGTGGATCTTTGCATCCAGCCGCTCTGCCGAACGTGAATTTGCTGCCCTTTCCACCCTGCACCCGGAGGTAAGCGTCCCGTTGCCGGTTCACCGGAACCGGCACGCGGTTGTCATGTCCCTCATCGACGGGCTGAACCTGAACCGCTGCCGGCTTGATGAACCGGCTGAAATACTTGACGAGATCCTCAAAAATATCCGTTCTGCCTACCGGTTAGGGATCATCCATGCGGACCTGTCGGAGTTCAATATCATGGTCGAGCGGGGCAGGTGTGTTATCATTGACTGGCCCCAGTGGGTGGAGGCTGATCACCCGAATGCACAGCAGGTCATACAAAGGGATATTGAGAACATCCTCACCTATTTCAAACGCAAATATCACCTCAACTACCCGTTTGAGGATGCACTGCAATGCGTGACCGGTTGAAGGTTTTTGCCATCGATATCATCAGGGGCTCGGTGCGGTCAAAGTCCCGCCGCCCGATGTATGCCCTTGTCCGCATGGAGGGGGGGGTGATCGAAAGCGAGAGCGAGGTTTCGATGTTCCGCCTCTTCCGGCTGCTTGCAGGCGAACAGCCCGACATCCTTGCGGTGGACAGCCTGCAGGAGATCGCCGCTGACCAGCACGAGCTCTTCTTCTTTTTACAGCACCTGCCACCTCAAACACGCCTTGTGCAGGTGACCGGAGGCGAGAGGAAGGAGACGCTTTCCAAGGTGGCGGCACGGTTCAATATCAGCTTTGACCGGTTTGATCCCTTTGCAGAGGCCCGCACCACTGCGCAGGTCGCCACGCTCGGCGCCGGCGCCGAAGTGATCGCGTTCGAGAACGAGACCGACGTCGTGGTAAGCCGGCACCGTTCGCTTGGCAAGGGCGGGTGGAGCCAGAACCGGTACGTGCGCAAGATCCATGGGGCGGTGCAGCAGAAAGGCAGGGAGATCGAACAGGCACTCATCTCCGCCGGGCTGCGGTATGAGAAGAAGGAGACCCGGGCATTCGGCGGGTGCAGCCGGGTCGCGTTCCGTGTCTTTTCTGTCCGGGACCAGATCCCGGTCCCGACATACCGCGGTGCTGATGTGCAGGTCAGGATCAGCGGAAAACGGCTTGACCGCATACGGTTCCGCCCGCTTGCCGGACGCCCGCGGTACCTGATCGTGGGAATAGACCCCGGCACCACGACGGCGATTGCCGCTATCGACCTTGACGGCAACCTGCTCCATATCACGAGTTCCCGGCAGATGAATATGTCCGGTGTGATCGAGTCCCTGTATAAGGTGGGAAAACCGTTGATCATCGCTTCCGATGTGCAGCAGATGCCCTTTTCTGTCGAGAAGATTCGCCGTGCCTTCTCGGCGATCGGGTATTCCCCGAAGCAGGATATGAGTGTGGATACCAAAGTGGAGCTCGCATCCCCGTTCCCGTACGCTAACGACCATGAGCGGGATGCGCTCTCCGCAGCACTTGAGGCGTACCGGCACTATCGCAACAAGTTCCAGAACCTCGCAAAACGGGTGCCACCCGGGCAAGACCTTGATGAGGTGCGGGCGCGGGTGATACGGGGACAGGCGCTCGAACAGGTGCTGGGCGACCTGAAGGTGAAAGCAGCAGCACCGGAAACGGCAGAGCCCGCTGTTGAGATTGATGTAAAACGCGACGAACGCGTGCGGGTGCTCGACGGGATGGTGAAACGCCTGCGGGCATTTGTTGCCGAACTGCAGGAGGAAGTCAAGGAAAGGGACTACGAGATCCACCGGCTCCAGTCACGGTTGCGCCGGGTTCGCACAACAAGGGATGCAAAGCTCGTGAAAGACGGCGAGGTGGCAAAAAGGGATGCGATCATCCAGAGTCTCAAAAACCGTCTGAGGAAGGAGGAACGGCACGGTAAAAACCTTGCAAAGCGGCTCGCACGAAAGAAACAGTCAGAAGAGATCGCAATCGGGGGTGAAGCAGTGCCCCTTAAGGTGCTCGAGGCGCTGACCAGAGAAGGCATGCGCCGGCTCACCGACGAAGCGGGGATCGGGGAAGGGGACGTGATCTACGTGAACCGTACCGACGGGTGGGGAAGGAGTATCGTAAAAGACCTGGCCGATACCGGAGTTGCTGCGGTGATCACCGGCACCGGTACGCTTGCGGGTAGCGATCCGCAGCTGCTCCCCGCATTTCGCGAGTTCGGTGTCCCGCTCCTTTCCGATACCGACACAAAAGCACAGGTAAAGGGAAAGATCGGGCGAGTGCCAAAAGATGCCCTTGATGCCACGCTCACCCGCTGGCAGGAAGAGCAGGACCGGATCGAGCGGGAGAAGAAGTTATCCATGGTCGAGCACATCTTCAAGGAGTACAAGAGCGAACGGGGTAAGGAGGTGCGCAGGGGTGGATGACCGGACACTGTTAAAAACTGTCATGGACATTGTCGGGAGGGATCGGTGCCTTGACGACTGTGCGATCATCCCGTTTGACGATCAGGTGATGGTGGCGACCACGGACATGCTCCACGCCACAACGGACTTTGTAGGCGGGATGACCGACTGGCAGATCGGGTGGATGAGCGCCGCCGTCACACTCTCCGACATCGCCAGTATGGGAGCGGCACCCCGTTATATGCTGATGGCTGTCGGGCTCGACCGGTGGGAGCAGCTTGCCGGGGTCATGCAGGGGGCACACGACTGCTGCACGAAGTTCGGGGCGACCATTATCGGGGGCGACATCGACCGTCATGCTGAACTCACAATCGTGAGCACGGGACTGGGTATTGTCGAGAAAACGTATCTTGTGAGAAGGAGCGGAGCCCACCCCGGAGATCTGGTCTGCATCACCGGCACCTGCGGCCAGGCACAGGCGTTCCTCGAAGGCTATCCCCGGCACAAGCTCGCGTTGTTCGAACCGCAACCCCGTGTCACGGAAGGGCAGGCTCTCGGGAGAGCCGGGGTATCCTGCATGATGGACGTGAGCGACGGGATCGCACTCTCGCTCTATGACCTGTGCGATGCAAATGACTGCGGATTTTCTATTGAATCGACAAAAGTACCCCTGCCCGCAGGAATACCCCCAGCACAGGCACGGGAACTCGCTCTCCACGGGGGTGGCGACTACGAGCTGATCTTCACCTGTCCTGAAGAGAAGCATCCGATCGAGGGGGTCCCGTACACGGTCATCGGGAAGGTTATTGCGGATCGCCGCGCACTCGTCGACGGGCAGGTACTGGAAAAGAGGGGGTACCAGCACACATGGAGCTGATGGCTCACTCAACGACTGCTTTTCCTTAATACCCTGGAAGCGAGATATTGATCAACACAAAATGAGCGGGCAGGCAGATGGAGTCACTGGAGAGTAAACTGGACCGGTTAAACCCTGAACAGCGGCGGAAAGTGGAGGATTTTGCAGACTTTTTGCTCCAGCGCTCGCAAACATCACCTGCCCTCCCCCCAACTCCTGGCGCCACACCCCCTCCTCTTGCTGTTGCACCACCCCCGCCCTTTCTTCAGGAGCCGGCTCCTGCAGCAGAGCCGGTGAAGGTCTACGACCTGATCCGCCGGCAGGAACCCCCGGCACCACCACAGGAAGACCCCGTCACCCCTCTTATGCGGGAGATCGCAGCAGATGGAGGCGATTCCATGACCGAGGATTACATGGATTACGGGCAGTTTGAAGGGGGGAAAAGAACGGACGTACAGAAAAGGCAGGTTCAGCGCAAAGCCCCGCGAAATGACACGGCGCCTGACTTGCTGGAATGGATCGATTGAAGGTATTCACCCGCGCTGGCAGGGCCTGGACCCATAAAAAATCCCGGTTTCATTGGATCGCAGCAGTGTCTTATCCTTCAATCCCCCGTACACGGTACGGCATCAGTTTGTCCATGATCGTGTAGGTTACACCGGAACGAAGGGTAACGATGACCTGAAGGCGGTCCGTCCCGCGGGAGCCCTGCAGACTGACCTCTGACAGCCTCTGGTTGAAATCAAGTGTTCCCTGGGTGACCGTGCCGTCAGATCGCGTCAGGATCACCTGGTTGTCTTTTACAAGTCCCTGCCCGGGTCCCCCGGTGAACTGGACATTCACTTCTGCATTGATGGAGTTCTTGTCAGCCTGGATAAAGAGCTGGGTTCCCTCGGGCAGGGCCTGGGTCGGGCCGGCAGTGAGCAATACCGTGTTGACCGGGGCGTTTTCGCCCCGGTAATTTACCATCGTAGTATTCGCCACAGCAGGAACGGGCGCAGCACCACTCTCCCCATTCAGGAATCTGAGGGTTTCTGGCGTTGATCCGGTGATTATGGGGAGGGCAAGATACAGCGCAACGAGTACGAGGACGAACGCTCCTGCGCCGATCAGCAGCTTCCGGTTGCCCGGGATGGAGAAGCGGGGGGGAGTCACCACCGCTGGTGACGGGGGAGGCCCTGAAACGGGCAATGGCGGCGGGGGGAACACCGGTTGCGCAGAAAGCGGAACGTTCATGTCGGGCGGAGCCGGCAGAACCGGAGTCCCGCATTTTTCACAGAATCTGGGGTTGCCGGAAAGAGGTGTTTTGCACGATGAACAGACAGCAGTTTCAGGTCCTGGCGAAAGAATGTGCTCAATGGAATCGGCAAGTTTATCGATATGCTTCTCGATTGGTGGTGTGATTGCATCCAGCCAGTGAGGGACACTGATCAGATATTCCATGGATTTGGAAGGTGCCACGTCTTCAATCCGGAACGGGACGATGATGCGGCCTTTATTTACCGCATTTGTCAGTTCCCTGATGACGTGTGGGGAATTATTCGCATAGGACGAAAAAATCAGGACCATTACCCCGCTCCCATCGATCCCCTCTATGATTGCTGCAGGAAATTCTTTTGAAGGCGAGACGTCGCGGGGGGCAATCCAGCAGCGGATGTGACGGGCTTCAAGCCTTGCACAGACGGCATCAGCTATAGGTTTATCGTGCTGGGCATAGCTGATGAAAACATCATGGTGGCTGTGACCGGATCGAAAATAATTATCAGTACCCGACATGCTCGCATCGACACCGCTTCAATTCAACCCAAAAATCTGTATTTATTGTTTTTGGTGGTCGTTGGATATTATTCCTTTTGATCACCCATAGCGGACATTTTCGGATATGCCTTTATTGGGACTATTGGCCGCTTTCACCTGGTGCTGTGGTCATTTTTCCGCCAGCAGGTCGGGAAGTATTTCCCAAGACAGGCTCGTGTTCTGTATCCAGGAGTGTTCGTTCATCCCCTTTCACGCATGCACAGGCCAGACGAATGAGTTATCACGTCCGGATATTTGGTATGGAAATGACTGCGGGTGTACATATGAATCGTCTATAAAAAAACGATGGACCCGGCAGGATTTTTAACCCGTCAATTCGCGAGGGCTCGAAGAACTCTGACGAGTTCTTCTCATCCTCGTAGCTCTGATGAACCACTCGGACTCTGCCCTTTTTAACCCGGCATGACCTTGCGGTCACGGATGAAACTTAACAAAATGAGATGGACTCGACGGGATTCGAACCCGTGGCCTTCACGTTGCAAACGTGACGATCTACCCCTGATCTACGAGCCCCAACAGATGTGGCATACTATTTTTCTGCGTATGCCATATAGTTGTTGCTGATCGGCGTTCTTTCGCAAGAAACATGAGGGACAAGAGCTAACCTTTTCCCGTATCATTATGGCAAAGCTGATCATCGAACCAAAGAAGGCAAAGGACGGTCAGATCGAATACGTCGTCAACTACCATGACCCAAAGAGCGACAACTCGTTTACCATCACGACCACAAACGATCTCAACGAAGCGGTAGACAAGCTGAAATCGACGCTGGAGGGCGAAGTTGCGTCGATGATGCAGAAAAAGTAAAGCCCGTGTTAACTCTTCTCTTTTTTTATTTGGCTACCTGACCCGTACCACAATTGGAGACGGTGTCGGGAAAAAAACGGGGAATTCACAAATTGATTAAACCCGGATGGACCCGGCGGGATTTGAACCCGCGGCCTTTACGTTGCGAACGTAACGATCTACCCCTGATCTACGAGCCCGATTGCCGATGTGGCATATACTTTTTCAGCCGGAGCAATATAGTTGTTGCTGTCCTTTTGGTGGTTTTTGGCGGGATACGGGGGTCGTGCGGGAAAGGAGCGGTACCGGCTATTCCTTCTTCCCCTTCGTTCTCTGGGAATAGATCGTGGCAAACGCACCGATGCCTGCGGTGATGGTACCAATCACCGCGGCAATGATGGTGGGGTTGGTAAGGGGGTCTGAGGCCTGCGTGGCAGTTGGGACGGGTGTTGCCGGAGCGGTGGTTCTCTCTGTTTCCGCAAGTCTGGCCTGCAGCGGGAGGGATCCGAATGCCGTAATATTCTCCCCGTTCACGACATACGCGCTGCCGTCATAATCATAATGACCGTCCATCGTCATTTTCACGGAATGGTACCCCGTGCTGACACCAGACAATTCCAGCGGGGTCTTTCCCTTATATATCCCGTCAAGGAAAACATCGGCGCCCAGCGGGCTCGAATGAATCGTGATATTCCCTGTTGGGCGGGGTGCCTGCGTTGGTGCTGTGGGGGCCTCCGTGGTTGTCTGTACTGGTACCGTGGTGGTCACAGACGGAACAGGTACTTTCTGCCGCAGGTCAAGGAGTGCGGAAATGAGACGGAAATTTACCGTATCCGCATCATCGTTTCCAAGGTATGACGAGGGCGCAAAAAAGGTCCATTCGGCCACGTACCCATTGCCGTAGTTCCGGTACAGGAGAGCGGGCTCCCCGGAGTCGTACTTCAGGAGCGATACCGCACCGGGTTTGATACTGCCGGTCAGCCGCTGCTCGACCGGTTCTGAGGCGTTGTACCGCTCTCTGAGCCCGGAAAATACTGCCTGGGATATGACGTTGTCCGGGTTTGCAACGGAGATATTGTCGCTTCCCTTATCAGTACCTCGTCCGGCAAAGGGCAGGCTGTCACCGAACTTTTCAGTGGCCGGATATCCGATCACCAGAATTTTGCCATCCCACACAGCCTGCTCGATTGCTGACGCGGTGGACGCGTTGAATGTATCATCACCCCCGATAAAAATAACATCGACCGAGGGGGCCGTGAAGTTTGCGACCATATTGTCAAACATTTCACCGCCGTTTCCAGGAACCTGGTATGCGACGGTGAACCGGTCAGCGTGCAGCCCGGGGATAAATCCCGATGTGCTGCCATACACTGCAATGGAGCTTGCGGCTGCCGGAGCGATCATGAGCAAGGCTCCGATAACAAATAGTGATATGCCTCTTGTAAAGGATTCCCATACCATGACTGACACTCCCACATCGGTCCAGATGGTCCGGAACTTTTCTTCCTTGTATCTACGAGCTAAACCCTCTTAAAAAAGATGGTGTCAGAGAATGATCTCGATATCCAGTTTTTCCGCCAGTTCCTTGTACCGGTTCCTGATGGTGACCTCGGTAACACCGGCGACCTCGGCGACCTCGCGCTGGGTGCGGCGCTCGCCCCCGAGGATAGAGGAGATGTAGATCGCTGCGGCGGCGACACCGGTCGGTCCCCGCCCGCTGGTCAGTTCCCGCTCGCCTGCCTGACGGAGGATCTCAACTGCGCGTGACTGGACTTCGCCTTTCAGGGTGAGCCCGGAACAGAAGCGTGGCACGTAGTCAATCGGTGAGGTCGGGAGGAGCTTTAATCCCAGTTCGCGGGAGATGAACCGGTACGTCCTGCCGATCTCCTTTCTTGAGACCCGCGACACCTCCGCGATCTCGTCAAGCGTCCTTGGGACGCTGCACTGCCGGCACGCAGCATAGAGTGCTGCAGCGGCGACGCCCTCGATGCTCCGCCCCCGGATCAGGTTCTTGTCCACCGCATCGCGGTACACGACTGCTGCCGTTTCACGGACGTTCCGCGGGAGACCGAGAGCCGATGCCATGCGGTCGAGTTCCGAGAGTGCGAACGCGAGGTTGCGTTCGGTCGCATTGGAGACGCGGATCCGGCGCTGCCACTTGCGCAGCCGGTAGAGCTGGGCACGGTTCTTACTCGAGATCGCCCGCCCATAACTGTCACGGTTGCGCCAGTCGATCATCGTTGACAGGCCCTTGTCATGGATCGTAAAGGTCATCGGGGCTCCGACCCGCGAGCGCTTCATGCGCTGGTCATGGTCGAACGCCCGCCACTCGGGACCCCGATCGATGAAGTCATCATCGATCACGAGCCCGCAGCTCTGGCAGACCAGCTCGGCACGCTCATAGTCATGGACGAGCTGCCTGCCCCCGCATTCCGGACAGACCGTCTCGGTATGGTTCTCTGCCTTCTTCTCATGCTCCTTGACCTTCGTGCGGGACTTGAGGGCTTCCCTCTCAGTCTGGAGAATTTTGAGTTTTTCAATTTCCTGCATCCACATTCACCACGTTTTATTTCTTCCCGTGCACAGGACGGTACCCCTTTGATTCGGTTACTGCCTTCGCATACAGCCTGTCGTTCTGCTGGATGGTGCACCGTTCCCGGCAGATAACGGTCGCATACGGCTTTTTTATGTTCCCGAAGATATCAACGATTGTACCGACCGGCTGCATTTTCCGGTCATTGATCTCGGTGTACAATCCGGGGAGCTGGGCGGCTTCGCACTGAATAATGAGCGTCCGGCTGCCGGGGGTGCTCATCGCTCGTCCAACAACTTTCACACAATAACCTCTGGGAGATACAGATGTGCCAGAATAAATTAGCAATCTAAATATCAATGACTGTTCTGTATTTAAAGGTTTCGTGAAAGTATAAATAATAATTTCAGGAAGAGAGGAACCGGTCGATATTTAAAGATAATACGTCCCGGCACTCTGTATCCGAGAGCCCGCTGCCCTTTGCGACCAGAAATCTCGCGCGCTCGTCCAGGAGATCCTGCGGAGCATGTGCGTCCGAGTCCACAACGACCTGGCAGCCTGCCTCGCGGGCGACCTGCACCACGTACCCGTTTGCCCGGTTATGCCCGCCCCGCGAGGTGATCTCGAGAGCGATATTGTTTTTGACGGCCTCAAGGGCGTCCTCAACAGTGACCATGCCCGGGTGGGCGAGCACATCCACATCCCTGCAGGTACATGCAGCGTGGTTCGTGCCCGGTGCGACCGGCTCCACCGGAGTTTCGCCATGCACGATCACGATGTCTGCCCCCGCTGCTTTTGCCTGCCGGGCAAGGTCCGCGATCTGCTGTGGCGGGACATGCGTGATCTCGATCCCGCAGAGGAGCTTCACGCCGAACATCCGGGCCGATTCCCTGACCGGCATGAGGGATGCAACGATCGTTGTTGCATTGGAGGTGTCCGCGTGATCGGTGACCGCGACGGTTGTGTACCCGAGCACCGCCAGCCGCCGTACCAGCTCGATAGGCAGCATCTCGCCGTCCGAGTGGATTGTGTGCGTGTGCAGGTCGTACATACCGCTCATCGCCTGCCTCCCAGCTGCTGCGCCACTTTTCTGATGAGCGCCTCCTTGCCTTTCTTCCAATCAACAACAACCCGTCCCTCATGCCGCTCCCAGTGGGCCGGGTGGTGGTGGTCTTCGGCATGGAACCCGATCCCGGAACGCTTCAGTGCCCGCTCGAGTTCGGCAAGCGAGGGCGCCTTTGCCCCGCCTTGGCGGGACACCCGCCGCCCTTCACTGCGGGTCAGCGCGGCGTTGAAGTAGCAGGGGTACAGAATGCACGCATCAGCCATTGCAGGAGGGTTTGTGTGTTAAGGTATAAACACTGCACGCTCCTACCTGAGTGCATGCACCATATCGACGTCAGGATCGAGAAGGATATCTACGACGTCAACACAAAGATCGCGGATCATAATGCGGAACACCTCAGGGGGCATGGGGTACGGGCATTTGACCTTTTGGGGGCGATCGGTTCGGGCAAGACTGCTCTCATCGAACGTATCGTGCCGCTGCTGGTCAAAAAAGGGAAGCGGGCGGGGGCGATCGCGGGGGACGTGTACGGCGACGATGACTTCAAACGGATCAAATCCCTTGGAATCCCTGTCTATAATGCAAATACCGGCAGGGAATGCCATCTCGATGCACATCTGGTTGAACATGCGATCGACCACCTGCCGCTCGATGAGATTGACGTGCTGTTCATCGAGAATGTCGGCAACATGGTCTGCCCTACGGACTTTGTACTGGGCGCGGAAAAACGGATCGTGATCGTCAGTTCAACGGAAGGTGATGATGTCGTGAATAAGCACCCGATGATGTTTCGGGACTGCAGGATCGGCGTGATCAACAAGGTCGATCTGGCACCGCTGGTCGGCGCGAATCTTGACCGCATGGAAGCGGACATGCACCGGTACAACCCCGCCATGAAAGTTTTCAGGACAAACTTAAAGACCGGCGACGGCATCGTACCCCTGCTCGACGAGATCCTCCGGTGAGCGCAGCTGTTAAATAACTGGAAAGGGAATATATACAGCACGCTCTTTGGGGAAAAACACCCCTGTGGCCTATGGCCGGAGGGGGGTTGTATGAAAATCCCCCGTGGGATTTTCATGTTGGATACCTGAAGACACATGATACATCGGGGTTCATACATGCTCTGGCAGGGAACATCAGTTCGGAAAGTGACCGGCGGCCGCATCCGCCCGGCACAGGGAAAGAGGAGGACCGAGATCGGCCTTTCCCCCGCCGATACCCATATCGGTGAGGACAGGAGAAAGATCATGCGCACAACGGGTGCCAACGAGAAGGTGCGTGCGCTGCGTGCGATGTATGCCAACGTGACAAATGCGTCAAACGGAGAAACAAAAAAGGCAAAGATCGTTACCGTTGAGGAGAACGGTGCAAACCCGAACTATGTCAGGCGAAACCTCCTTACCAAGGGCGCCATCATCAAGACCGAAATCGGGCGGGCCCGAATTGTAAGCCGCCCCGGACAGGACGGCGTCATCAACGCGG
>Ga0315279_10001683_pt1 | contig 36086 bp, 20 predicted proteins | sample YL17G06_20_MG_FD_203694 | JGI IMG/M metagenome (GOLD analysis project Ga0315279, IMG submission 203694) | Sediment microbial communities from Yellowstone Lake, YNP, Wyoming, USA - YL17G06_20 | ecosystem: Environmental > Aquatic > Freshwater > Lake > Sediment | place: USA: Wyoming | collected...
AGAAGCGGAAGGCCACGGACACGGACAAGGGCGGCACCATGAGGATGGCCAAGGCCATCGCGGAGAAGGTCGAGGAGCTGTAAGCCTCGGCCTTCCTTGTACTTTTTTTCTGATATTCAATATTTACAATTTCGATAATTATAATAATCAGTAGATGACTAGTCGATTATATATCCAAAGAGAACCACGAATGATATCGGTGATATCATGAGCCCACGAACATATCGGTCGGCCCTAGCGATCACATTGTGCACGATGATGGTCCTTCAGGCATTCCTTGCAGTCGCTGTCCCGGTACCGAGGACCGATGGCTCGCGTGCATCTAAGTTCCTTGTATGGGATAGTAAAAAACAGCTGACATTCGATGCCGCCGGGGAACACATCGGCGAGACGGCCATCGACAGCGCTGGCAACATCCATTGTGTCTGGATCAACACGACCGGGGTCATATATTACGGCAAGACCGACAGTTCGGGCGTTTTCATCGGGAACAAGAGGGTCCTGGGGACCAGTAACCGCGGCTATGCGGCCAACCTGAGGCTGAGCCTCGACGTGGGTGACCGATCCTACATAACCTGGTCCAACGATTCCGGCCCCCAGAACAAGAGGGTCTTCGAGTACATCCGGCTCACGACCGGCGGCTCAATAATATCCGTGAAGCACGGGGCCGGCGGCGACGACATCCTGGGTGACAGCACCGGGTTCATTGCCTTGCGGTTCGCCAACGTGAGCGGTCCGTCCCCGCCCGCTTACGGCCCCATCGCCATGTTCTTCTACGATGTCGACGGGAACTATCTGAAGAACATCACTGTCGGCTATCATCGGCAGGGCTTCGAGCATGCCGAGGTCCTGAGGAACGCCACCGGGGACATCTTCGTCGTTTACCTGATGGACGGCTCGGTCATGAACCTGACCAAGGTCCAGGGCCAGGCCGTGACACTCGATCAGAAGACGCTACTCTCGGGACGGGTCAACATGGTATCGCCAAGGATGGCCTTCGATACCGACGGCAACCTACATGTCGTCTGGATCGATGGGGTTCCGAACCCGGCCTATGATGATGCCGGCATATATCGCATGAAGCTAAGGACGGACGGCAGTCCTCTGATCCCGGCGGGCCTGCTGGCCAAATCGGACAGGACAACTTACAAACCCGAGGAGCTGGCCTTGCTCGATGCAAGGACCTATGACGACTTTCCGGTAATGGCACGGGGGCATTACACGGACATGGGCAGCGGCGGGAGCGAGATCCCTGACTTCTACTTCTTTATCGATGCTAGGAAGGACGGCACTGCAGGTTACAACAAGACCGATTTCAAGGTCTATTGTTCCGACAATGCCCCATCCTTGGCACAGGACGGCCCCGGCCAGTTCATCATGTTCTGGGGCGAGCGGTACTGCTACCAAGAGGGCAGCGGGCCCAAGCCCTACGAGGACCTCTATTTCCAGAGGAGCCTCGGATATCATTTCATCGACCTTGCGGTGAACGCTAGCGAGGTCCAGTACCCAAGCAGGATATTCCCGGGCGAGCAGTTCACATTCAATCTGACCGTCAGGAACCTCGGCGACTGGGACACGACCCCATTCTTCCTGAACCTGACCGACATGGGCACGGGCCAGCTCGTGTCGAGCTCGACCGCGAGCCTGGGCCCAGGTGGCAATCTCCCGGTCCATCTGAAGTTCTCGCTGGACACGCCGGTCACCTATTCCATCAATGTCGACCCCTCGAAGAACCCGGACATCAACCTGTCCAACAACAAGGTCGTTGTGACCCTGACGCCCATACCCAGGCCCGACCTGGAAATAACCTCTGACAACATCTCATTCTCCAACGTCCGCCCGAACCGGGGCGAGCAAACGGAGATCATGGCCCACATATCGAACCTAGGCGGCCCCGGTGCCGGTGCCGATGTGCTGTTCTTCGACGGCATCAACGGGACCTTCATCGGTAAGGGGTGGATAGATTTCAATACCACCATGACCATAACCTCCGTCTTTTGGAAGCCCAAGGCGGTCGGGATAAGGACCCTCGTTGTGAAGATAACGAACATCACGCCGGCAGAGCTTCCGGGCCACGACGCGAACAACGCGGCCATGACGACCCTCCTGGTAGGAAGCCAGAACATACCGTCCATCGCCATAACAACCCCGGCCAAAGGTGCAATGCTCGAGGCCAGCAAGTTCAACGTCACAGGCCAGGCCTGGGACCCGGACGGGGATGACCTGGAGGTCTTCGTGCGGCTCGACGGCGGCGCGTGGGAGCAGGCGGCCTCGAGGCCCAACTCCACCATCAAGGGCCTGGACTGGTTCATAGTCTGGGATTTTTCAGGCGAGACCGAAAATAATCATAGCCTGATGGCCCAGGTCACGGACGACATCCACGAGAACACCACCTTCATCGTCATCGCGGTCGTCAAGTACCTGGTCCCGTTCAAGGTCACCGACTGGACGCCCAGGAAGGACCCGACGATCAATGAGACCGAATGGGTGATCTTCGGGGTCACCGTCGACAACCCCCACAACCTTAACATCTCCTATGAATGGACCGTGGACGGGGAGGTCCTGAACAATACCTCGCGGTTGAACCTGACCACGAGGGACAACAGCGCAGGTACCTACAATGTGACGGTCAATGTGACCTATGGCAAGTTATTCTGGACGCATTCATGGAAACTGACCATCGTCCACAAGAACAAGCCGCCGACGATCACATCCTTCTCGCCCACGGACGACCCGGTCCATCTCAGGGACCCGACGACGGTGACCTTCACGCTGGTCGTGAGCGACCCAGAAGGGGACACATTGAACTATACCTGGACCACCGGGGGAACGATGGTCAACGCCACCGGGGGCAAGGCCAACATCAGGTTCCAGACGGATGGGGACTTCTTCGTGAACGTCACGGTCAGCGACGGCAAGGGGGGCCTCGCGAACCACAGCTGGACGGTCCATTACAAGTACATGAAGCCGCCGTGCTGTGGCCCAACGCCTCATTATGACACGGCCCTGGACAGCATGGTGTTGATATTCATCGTTATCTTCGGGATCATCGCCATGACATGCGTCGCTGTGATCTACGTTCGGCTGGGTCGTGCAGGAAAGGATAAGAAAGGTAAGGCCGCCGAGAGACCCGAGGAACCCCGTCTGCCAGGGCGCAGGATATAGGGCCCGACTTATTTGCGTCGGTCCAGGATCTTCTGTATCCTGGCCGACTTCTTGTTCCTTATCTCCTCGACCTGGTCCAACTTGAACTTCATGTACCTGTCGAAGGCCGACCAGACGACGGCCGAAAGGAGGACCCCGGCCTTCTCCTTGTTCGCAAGGTCCGAACCCGAAAGGGCGTTGAACTCCTTCTTGACGAAGAAATTGAAGTTCTTGGCCTCGGTCACGGAGACCTTGCCGGAACCGACGATTATCAGGTGTACGTCCGTGAGGGCCTCGCCTACGGCCTTGAGCTTCTCCCCCTTGGGTAGGTCCTCCTTGTCGAGAGCGGTCCTGTACTTGTCCCTGCCCTTGACGACGGTCAGGGCCTCCTCCGCCACCTCTTTCCTGACGACACTTGGTTCGTTCCCATCGTCGGCCATGGCCGGTCCTCCTAGACGTCAAAGCTTAGATATAATATCATTAATGAATAGATTAGCTGAATATAGAACTTATCCTATTGACGAAAGAATGAGGAAATGCAGGGGATAGGTAATCCCTATCCCCTTTTTGCTTTCCCTACTCAATAAAAAAGATCTGCCCACCCATTAAACTCGTCGAATTGGGCACGATCCTACAGTCCCGGCGCGTTTACCTCTTCTTCTTGCCGGACCTGCGGGCCATCTTGGCGCAGGAGATATCGCCCTGCTTGTCGATGAAGTAGAGGTAGCCCTCATCCTTCTTGACGCCGACCTTGGCGACCTTCTCCGGCTTTCCCCTCTTGCCCTTCTTCCTTCCGCCGCGGGCCATGATGGTTCTGGACACGTCGCCGTTCTTGTCGACGTAGTACAGATAGCCCCCGACCTTCTTCACTCCCACCTTTGCTACCTTGTTTGCCATTAGATATTCCTCCAATTTTCGGGTTCCCCGACGGGGCCCCGACGGAGACGTCATCCCAGTAGGAGGTTAAATACTTTATTCTCCGTCGATTTCACAGGAAACCTAGGTCGGAAGATTGGTAGAAATGCCGCGTCCCCCTTACGTTCCGGGAGGTTTCTAGCCCGTCGGAAAACGAATCCCGTCCCGTCGAAAAAATATTTCCTCGACGGTAAAGTCAAATCCCACGTCAATATATCGACGCTAGGCACGGAACGCGGGCCGGTTCTCAACCGGACCCGGAAAAAGTGTCACATCCCGGCCAATCGTCGATTTTCACATGAAATCGGTCTCCTCCTGTGACTTACTTCCCCCAGCCTTAAGAAAAGACCCCGACCCTAACGAAAAAACATTTATCCTTCAAGGGTAGTCACATCGTCTAGTGCTTGCATATCCTGAGGCCAGGAATGGCAAGGTGATGATGTTGAAGTCGGTCCAAACGAACTGTATCGCGTTGGTGGCGGCCCTGGTCCTGATCGCCCTGACCGCCTACTCCTTTAACGTCGTAAATGCCCAAACCGGGGCACCGACATACACAGCGGCATCGGATGGCCTCCCGACGGACGGCCAGTATTCCTATGTAATATGCGCCGACATGAACAAGGACTCGAAGATGGACATAATCTCGGGCGCGGACAAATACCCGAGCGCGAGCACCCACGGCCTTTACGTGTGGACTGGCGACGGGACCGGAAAATGGACCAAGAGCTCCTCGGGTCTCCCGACGGACAATAACTATGGCGGGACGAGCGTTGGCGACCTCAATAAGGATGGCAACCCTGATATCGTCTCAAGTTACGAGACCTGGTCCGGCTCCTCGGGCAAGGGCATAGGGGTATGGCTGGGCAATGGTGGCTCCGGCGGCCTCTCTTTCACGGCAGGCACGACCCCCACCAATAAGGACGGTTACGACAGCGCCTATGTCGCGGATGTCAACGGCGACGGCAACCTCGATATCATCGGGGGTTCACATGGTGTTGGCATCAAGGTCTGGCTCGGCAACGGCGGCTCTGGCGGTAGCCTCTCATGGACCGAAAAGGATAGCGGCCTTCCTACGAGCGGCGAGTATACCGGTGTCACAGCCGGCGATGTGAACGCCGACGGGAAGCTCGACATCGCTGCAGGTAACTATCAGGGCAAGGGGATCCAGGTTTGGACCCAGAACGCCGACGGGAGCTGGACCGAAGCTAGCACAGGGCTGTTCGGTCAATCTGAATCCTTCGATGTCGCTTTCGGGGACTTCAACAAGGACTCCAAACTGGACCTCGCGGCGACCGTGAGGGGCCACGGTGTCTATGTGTGGCTCGGCAACGGCGGGGCCGGCGGGAAGATGAACTGGACCGAGGGCAGGCAGGGCCTCCCGACCAACGGGGACTACAAACAGATAGGTATCGGCGACATGGACAACGACGGCAACAACGACCTGATCGTCGCCGAGGTCGACAACGGCCTAGGGGTCTACAAGGGTAACGGCGGTGCAGGTGGTTCCTTGTCGTTCAGCTCGGCCTCCACCGGGCTACCGACCTCGGGCACCTATTACGGGGCGGCCTTCTGCAAGATCAGCAGCGACAACATCCTCGACATCGTCGGGGCAACCTGGGGCTCTGGCATCAAGGCCTGGACGACGACCCTGGGGCCGCCGGACACGACCCCGCCGGCAAAGGTCACCGACCTGGCGGCCCAGGCCCAGAACCACCAGAGCGTAAAGGTCACCTGGACCGCGCCGGGCAACGATGGCAGTACGGGCAAGGCAGCAAGCTACGACATCCGGTACTCGTCCACGGAGATCACCACCATGGCCGGGTTCAATGCCTCTTTCAAGGTCCCGAGCCCGCCGACACCCCAGACCGCCGGCAGCAAGGAAAACCTCGTGGTCAACGGCCTGTCGGCCAACAGCACCTACTTCTTCGCTCTGGTGGCCTACGACGGCGCGGGCAATCCATCCCTCCTGTCGAACGTGGCCAGTGCGAAGACCCAGCCCGCCCCGGCGAACCCGAAGCCGCCGGTCGTGTCGGATCTCATCCCGAAGGATGGCACCACCGTTCAAGGGATCGTACCGATCACTGTATCCTTCACCGACCCGGACAACGATGTCAACGAGCTGGTCCTCTCCATCGACGGGAACAGTGTCGACAGCAAGAGCCCGGTCACATCACCGTACACATACAACTGGGACACGAAGAACGGCACGGGCAAGGTCAGTGACGGGAGCCATGTCGTCAAGGTCGACCTGCGGGACAAGGCCGGCCTCAATGCCACGGCGCACGCGACCGTGACCGTCAAAAACAAGTCCCCGCCCAAGCCTACCGAGAAGAAGTTCATACCAGGCTTCGAGGTCGTGGCCATGGTGGCTGCCGTTGTCCTGTCCCTGGCCCTGATGGGCGATAGAAATAGAAAAGGCCATAAGGCCTGAGTTGCATGCCTGCCCATACGTTTAGAGACCACCGACCGAGGGAGAACGGGTGAAGCTCTTCAAGTCCAAGGCCGAGAAGGATGCGGAGGCCCAGCAGGCCTCGCTGGATACGGAGCGCCAGAGGCTGAGGCAGTTCCAGCTCGAGTCCGCGGAGATACTCAACGAAGCCATCAACGAGCTCGAGGCCACGAGGACCGTCCTGACAGCCCCCGCCGCGCTGGGCGAGGCGGAGGTGTCGGTCATGACCACGCTGACGGACTTCGTGGTGGCCCTGGACCGCAACGCCAAGGTCATCAATGTCATCGACATCGACGACGTCGTGGCCCAGATCTCCCTGGACCAGAAGGTCTCAACCATCCAGGACATCGTCTCCAAGGGCCAGGTCAGTCCCGACGGTATCACGAACACGCCCATGCCGGATTCGCACATCCTGAGCATCGGGGGCAAGGGCCTCTACATAGCCGCCGTCTGGCACGGCGAGATATCAAAGCTCGAGGAGGACATGACCAGGTCCTCCTGGGAGGGCGCCCTGCAGTTCTTCGAGGGCGAGTTCCCGGAGAAATGGTCCGAGACGGATACGCTCACATTGTACAACTCGGTCCGCGCGTCCTTCGGGAAGTCGGTCCTCGAGCTCGAGGGCCTGGCCCCTGAGCTGAGGGAGAGGGTCGAGACCAAGGCCCTGGACCGGAAGGCCCTGCTGAGGGAGATCGACGGCCTCATCTCGCGGCTCAGGGTCGAGGGCTTCAACATCGGGCGGCTGAGGGATATACGGGAGATGGCCACCAAGGACGCCCGGCGCGAACTGGACAAGTTCACCTCGGACCTGAGGTTCGTCAGGCTCCTTGAGGCCCGGTTCTACAAGCTGGACGCCGTCAAGTTCCCGGAGGACTGCGAGGCCATATTCGACAAGATGAGCCACATGCAGCACCTGACCGAGGCCGCCACGGAGCTCGAGGCCCTGGAGAAGAAGGTGGCCGGCTCGGAGGCACAGGAGGAGGCCCAGGGCATCACCGCCGACGGCTTCGACGTGACCGTCGAGAAGCAGCCCGGCTTCCGGGACATCTTGGACGGGATCAGGAACATGGAGCTCTCGGGCTACGATGTCCGGTTCGTCTACCGCCTGCTCTACACCGGCGACATGGAGACGGCGCGGAAGGGCCTGTTCTACACCCTGGGGAACGTCGAGCGGCTCAAACAGGTGGAGGAACGCCTGCTCAAGCTATGGGCCGAGGGCTATGAGGACAGGTTCATGTCCATCCAGAGGCTGCTGACCAACCCGGCCATGGCCGCCTCGGCGGAAAGGGAGCTGGCAGGCCTCGAGGCCGCCATGAAGGCCGACGCCGAGAGGGAGCGCATCTTCACGATCCTGCGCGGCAAGCTCGAGGAGTGGGAGCACGAAGGCTTCAACGTCAACGAGCTGCGGCAGGTCCTCACCAAGGACCCGGACACCATCATAGACACCTTCAAGCGGTTCGGCGGCAAGGTCAGCATGCTGGTCAAGCTCGAGGACGAGCTGAACGCCCTCGAACTGACGGTCAAGGCCGATTCGGCCTTCAGGAAGGACATCAACAAGGTCCGGAAGCTGTTGATGGACCCGGCCATGGCGACGGACATCATGGACCAGATCCACACGCTGAAGTACATAATCTCCAGGCACGGCGACGAGGAGGCCATCCGGGACGTCATCCGGACCAAGGTGGCCCGCTGGTGGGAGAAGGGCTACGACGTCTCCGTCCTGCAGAAGCACATAAACGAGCCCGTCGTGGTCCTCGAGGACATAGTGGCCGAGTTCGAGGGCTTCGTGAAGGTCCTGGAGGACATCGAGGGCGAGCTGAACTCCCTTTATCTCGAGGGCTTCGAGGAGGATCAGAAGGAGCTCCGGGGCCTGCTCCGGGACATCAAGAACATGACCTCCGCGAGAAGGAAGTTCGGGGAGATGAAGGCCAAGCTCGCCGAGAAGATACGCGATGAGGACGCGGCCAGGAAGGAGGGCCGCGGAGCGGTCGGGCCACCCATCCAGAGCACCTCCCTGCTCGCGACCATCATCCTGAGGATATCGCACAGGCTGCCCGTGGCCATGTGGGGCAAGGAACCGGGCGGGCTTGCCGAGGAGCTCCTGAGGTCCGAGTACGGGACCACACACAATGGCGAGCTCATTCTAAAGGTCGGAAGGAAATGGTACTACGGCGACCCAAGGAAGGAGGAACAGTTCCTCACTCCGTACATTGTCGAGCATGGGAAGAAATAGGGCCGCTCCAAGGGTCCCGTGTTCATGGCACACGAACACATTGTTCACGAAATGCGAACAAAAAGAGTCATCGCCGTTTCTCGAGCCTTTCTACCTCGTCGACTATCTCGTAGACGCGGTCCGGGTCCTTGATGATGCCCCGGATATAATCGACCTGGTCGGACCAGATGCCGGCGGCCGCGAGGTCGTCCAGTCGCTGCTCCAGGTTCTCCAGCAGCACGACGGCATCCTCGAGCTCGCCCACGGCCTCCTCGTAGGTCCTTAGGTCCTTCCGCCCGGCCCTGAGGGCGTTGTCGACCTTGTAGCCCAGGGACTGGTACCTCTCCACGGTGGCCCTGAGCTCCTTGCGCCGGTTCTGCTCCTTCTTGAAGGCGTTGATCCTCTGGACAAGGTGGTGGTACCTGCGGGCCACCTCGCCGAGCCTCGCGGGGTCCGTCATCATCTCGCGGAGGGCCTCTATCTCGACCTCGAACTCGGGCACGGACAGCTCGAAGAGGGTCTTCTCCATGTTGACCGCACGTTCGACCATCTTCTCGAACCGCCAGAATACCTTGTCGATGGCCTTGATGTCCGCGTCCTCCTCGACGAGCATGACGGACAGGCCGGTGGTGTCGAAGCCCTGCTTGGTCCAGATCTCGAGCTTGTGCTGGTAAGGGGCCAGGGTCTTGCGATGGGCCTCTTCCTTCTTCTTTATCTTTTCCTCCAGCTGCTCCAGGGCGTCTATCGACACATGGATGTTGTCCGGGGAGAGCAGGAGGCCCACGACCTTGTCGGCCTCCTCTTCAAAGCCATCGAGCAGGCCCTCCTCCTTGAGCTCATCGAGCCTCTGGCGGATGCCCTTCTCGTCCTTGGACCAGTCTCCCACGGGCCTCACCTTTAGATCCAAATGGTAAACACTATCTCTCCATATAAAGTTTAAAGGTCGAGAGTGACGCGCTCACCGGGTCGTAAAAGCTTGACCTAGCCTTCGAGCCCCTCATCCTATGGAATTTGATGGATGTATAAAAATATAAATATGAAATCATTTTTTTTGTACAGGTTCATTAACAGATAATATAATATATGTGAATTTTCATCAATATGCATGTTTCTTTCGGTATCCCATGGGATAGCCCCCATTTCCTTTAAACATCCGCTGGAAAGTTGGGCCGTCCAGATGATGCGCCGAAGGAACGTAGATCGCAAGCAACGTTAGATGGTCTGCAAGTCCAAGGTGTCATAGAATATAGGTCAAAGGAGGATGTCAAATGAAGCCAATGTCTTTGCTGGTCGTGAGCCTGTTGCTGTTGACCGCTGTGGTCCCTATCGGGATGCTGAACGTATCCGCCGGAATGGGTTTTCTCAAGGTCGTCCCTAGCTATGGGGGCTACACGAGCAACCATTATATCGACTATGGTTACACCCAATACCTCGGGGACGAGCTCTTCACCTTCTCGATACCTGTGCACAACTACAAATGGGCATGGAGCAACTATGACGCGTACCAGATCCGATGGGTGAACGGAACGATAACGGCCCAGAGGGACCCCAATGGCAATCCCGCCAACATCCTGGACTTCAGCAAGGGGAAGAACCAGGGTTCCTATCAATACATAATCCATGATTACACAGAAGTCCTCCAGGGATTCAAGGCGGACGTGTCCCCGGTAGGGATCAGCGGCACGTACAACCTGACCGTGGAACTCACTTACCAATATTCCACAGTGGACGCCTCAATGAACGTGAACTGGGTCAATGGCCAGGACACGGACTATGTCCTGCTCAGGGTCGATGTCGGTGTCACCACCACCAAGGACGTTGCTGTCCTAGACGAGAACGACATGGTCCTGTCCCACTATCTCTACGCCGGGGCCAAATTCCAGAAGGCAGGGGTCCACCTCGAGCCCGTAGTCGACAGCATCAAGGAGGTCAATGCGGTCGTCACGATGGGCTCCCCGGGCACGAACTACATCACCATCAGCAATACGGGCTCATACATCCAATCCCTCAGTAGATACAGCTGGATATATTTCAAATACCGCGTGGACGTCAAGGAGGGGACCCCTGCCGGCAGGTACAAGGCGATCCTGGAGGTCAAGTTCCAGAGGAACATGGCTTCGACGAACACAATGAAGTCCGTCGATGCCCAGAGCATACCTATCGAGTTCATCGTGGACTTCACGCCGCTGCTGAGGATATCGAGCCCGGAAAGCATCAGCATCTCCCAGGGGACCCTGAGCACCAACCTGACCGGGATCACCTTCGAGAACATCGGCAACTCGGCGCTCAAGAACATCGATGTATGGATAGACATCAGCAAGTACTTCGAGGAGAACAACTTCTACTTCAATGGGGATGGTGGCCAGAAGATCCTGGTCGCGTCCAAGACCTCGAGCGATGATATACCGCTCCTCGGCACCCTGTCGGTCAACTTCTACAACATCAACGTGTTCAAGTACCTGCCCGCGGGAGAGCACCGCATACCGATTGGATACTCGGGCTACTACTACGATACCGGCATAGCCGGCGGTTCCACGGACTACAAGAAGACGGACGAGTCCTTGTACTTTGCGATCAAGCAGGAGGATATCTATCTAAAGGTCAATGTCGTCGACCCGACCCACAACTTCAAGGTCGAGAGCCGCTCGAGCATAAACCTTAACACCAAGATGAAGGACATCACCCTGTACTTCAGCGTGACCAACCTCGAGGCCGTGGACGTGCTCTACGGGACCATCTGGGTCGGCACAAAGGACAAGGTCACTAACAGCCGGCTCCTCATCGACCCGACCAACACGCTCTCCGACAACCTCGAACCGATCGACGTGACCGTAATCCCGGCCCAGACCACCATGGACTTCACCGTTAACGCCGACGTGGCCACCGGCGCCGTAGCAGGCGCCTACAACCTACCAGTGACCATCACGGGTGTCAACGGGAACACATACTCCTCGGTCCGGTCCGTCATGACCATGCCCGTCCGCGTCAACCCGGCGCCCCCGCGGATCGTTGTGACGCAGGTGCAGTACCCAACGAAGATAAAGGCCGGAGGGACCTTCCCGCTCCTCGTGGAGGTCAGGAACGAAGGGGCCGACTACGCCAGGAACGTTTTCGTCACCGTGCAGGGCGTTTCGGCCGGCACCGGCGTCAATGTGAACGGCCAAGATACAACGGACGTGGCCAAGGCGGATTCGGTCCTGAACCCCTTCACCTTCGCCATCTCGAAGATATACATAGGCGACCTTGCCCCCGGCGAGGCCAAGAACGCGTCCTACACCGTGAGGGCCGACAAGAACATCATGCCCGGGAAGGGTTACAACCTGCAGGTCTCGATCAGCTATACGGACGACCTCAGCAGGGCTTGGTCCTATGACTCCATGGCCTCGGTATACGCAGGGGGGACCGCTCCAACAAAGCAGACGGACCTCAGCAGTGCCCTCAATGTCTTCCTGGGCGGCCTCGGGCTGATCATCATAATATTCATCCTTGCGGTCGCATTTGTCAAGGTCACCAGGCCACGCAAGCCCAAGCACGGCGAGTCGGTCGCCCCGAACCCGCCAGGCGCGGTGGGCATCGCCCCGCCGGCCCCGCAGACATACCAGGAGGCCCCGGCGGCACAGACCTACGCCTATCCCACCGCGCAGGCATCAGCGGTGGAGGCCGGGCCGAGCAAGAACTGCCCCTCGTGCTACAAGCCATTCCCGGCGAACTACCCGGCCTGCCCATATTGCGGGACCCAGGTGTGAGCCCGAAGGGCGTTCCTTTTTCTTTTTTTGTTTTTTTTAATTTTGATTTATTTTTCGAATAATTCGTTGTATTTTTATATCCCCGCTCCCATAGGGCCATTATAATATCCGATATGCAGGGGTACCCGAGCTTGGAAAAGGGGTAGGGCTTAGGACCCTATGGTCAGTCCTTCGAGAGTTCAAATCTCTCCCCCTGCATTGTTTTTCTCTGGTCAGGACATTGGCCATGTCGGCCAAAAATTGCTTATTTCCAGATCGCAATCCGACCCGCGATGCCGAGCTTTGAAATCTGGAGGAAGTGGCTCATCGCGGACAGCGTCCTGATACTATTTCTGGGGGCATTCCTGATATCGATGAGCGCCATGCCCAATCCGTCCGGGGACCCGTTCACCTCATCGTTCTGGAAAGATGGGGTCTCGGACGGCGCCAGGGGTTTCTACGCATGGGCCTTCGGGGTCTGGGGCGCGACCCTGGCGGGTTGGGCGACGACCCTGCTGTTCATTTCCCTCTATCCCGTGAAGAAAAGGGAAGCATGGACATTCAACTGCCTGGTCGCATCCATTGCCCTCTGGTATCCCATCGACACCGCCATCTCACTGTACTTCGGCGTCGTGCTAAATGGCGTACTGAACACCGTCCTCCTCCTGCTCGTCATGGTCCCATTGCTGTCCATGAGAAAGTACCTGACGAAATGAGTTGACCGCCCAGCGGAAAAATGGACCGGAAAAGAATTTCCTATACTCGAATGTTCGGCCATTCAAACGTCATCGATGACAAGTATGGCCATCCCTTTATCGGCCTCGACGTTCCCGAGCGCCATCTTCAGACCCCCATGCTGGAATATCCTAGGCTGCGGACCCACTTCCACCTTCTCCTTCTTTCCGCCGGTCTCCAGCAGGATGCGTGCGCCATCCCCAAGGTTGTTCCCGCATCCGCCCCAGCCATACATCTTCGTTCCTACCTCGAGCAAGGTGATGGTCCCGGACGCCTTCCCCAACCTGAATGGCGTTGCCACGCTGACCTTTAACAGGAGGTGTTCCCCGTCGGGGCCGTTGAGGAACTCATCAAGCTTTTCCATCTGTCGGAGCTCTTGGTCGTCAATATGCGGCATGGTCCATCGATCTCGATACTATTTGTTGCGATTTAAGAATTCCGCTGGAGCACGGTCACGATACAAAAGGTCCAAGTCTCACCGAGGAACGGCCTTGAGCTCCTTCTCGGCCCTCTCGAGGAACTTCCCCGCACCGATCTCCTTGAAGATCCCGGCGGCCCTCTCCAATACCTGCCTGGCCTCGCCCATGTCCCCATCCTCCCGGCAGGTTATGCCGTACTCCATCAAGTACTCCGCTATGGCGAAGGGCATCTTAATGGCCTCCGCCATCGAGATGCTCTTGAGGGCGCGCTCCCTGGACCGCCCCCATTCCTTGGCCAACCGATAAACAACGCCCTCGACCATTATCATGCGGCTCACCATGAGCTTCTCGTCGACCTTCTCGAAGATGGCCTTTGCCATCTCGATGTGGGACCTGGCCTTGGCGCCTTCCCCGGTCTGGACGTAGCATTCCCCCAGGTTGGCATGGGCGTAACCGATGATCCTGATGTTCCCGGCCCTCTTGCCCGGCTCCAGGGACTTCTCGAGTATCGGAATGGCCTCGCCATATCGGAACTCCCTCATCCTGAGGTCCCCCCAGTTGTTGTAGATACGAGATATCTTGTAAGGGTCCCCGGCCTTCTTGGCGAGCTCCTCGGCCCTAACATAACATTCCTCCGCCTTCGCGAACCCTCCCGTCTCGCTGTACACCGCGGCCTTGAGCGTCCAGGCAGAGGCCATCTCGCCTGTCTCCTTGGCCTGCTCGGCCAGCTCCCCGCTCCTTCCCAGCGCCTCCTGGGCCTTCAGATACTCGCCCTTCCTGAAATGGCACAGGCCGATCAACTGCAAGGCCATGGACTGCCCGACCAGGTCCGAAGAGCCTTTGAAGAGGTCGAAGGCCCGCTGGAAGTTCTCGTACGATGCGGGGATCTCGCTGCGCTGCTCGAAGACCTTTCCGATATGGAAGTACGCCATTGCGCTGAGCTTCCTGTTCCCCGTCCCCTCGGTGATGCTCAGGACCTCCCTGAGCTCCTTCAGGGCGGTGTCCAGTTCACCGACCGTGATATGTATCATCCCCTTGGAGAGCAGGATGGAGGCCTTCTGGACCTGGTTCTCGGGCGTGGGCTCCGCCTTTCCCAGGATCTCCAGGGCCGACCGGTACAGCCTCGCGGCCTCTTCCAGGGCCAGGGACCTGAAGGCCAGGTCCCCTGCGCGTACTGTATACTTCACGCTGTTGACCGGGTCATTGGCCATGGTGTAATGATGGGCCAGCGCATAGACGGCCTCGCTGGACCCTTCCCCATAAAGGTCCTCGATGGCCTTCGCTGTCTTTTTATGGAGCATCCTCCGCTTGACGTTCGAAATGCCCTCGTAGACCGAGTCGCCCAGGGCCGTGCTAGTGAACCGGAAGATCTCCCGGTCCCTCACCATTCTCTCCGTGAGGGCCCTGGACCTGACCAGCAGGTCGAGGTCGTCGACGAGCTCCTCCTCATCGGCCCCGGTGACGGCCCTCAGGACATCAAGGCCGAACTCATTGCCTATGACCGCGGCCCGCTCCAGGGTCTTCATCGCTCTGGGGTCCAGCTTCGACAGCCTCCTTGTGATGACGTCCTTCACGGAGGTCGGCAGGGCCAGGTCCTTGAGCCTGGACCGTGTCGTCCATCGGCGGTCCTTGGGGTCGATGATGCCCTGCTCGACGAGGCCCTTCACGAGCTCCTCTATGAAGTAAGGGTTCCCGCTGGTCCTCTCCTGGATGACCTCCACCAGGTCCTCCGGGATATCCTCGGTCTCGAGCAGGCGGGCCAGGAACTGGCGCGTCTCCCCCCTCTTCAGGCCCTCAAGGGCGACCTTTTCCGCGACGCCCTCGTTCTCGATGCGTTGCATGGCCTCTTTCAGAAGGTGAGGCTTCCCTCCGACGTCCAGGACCTCTTCGATCCTGTAGACGCAAACTATGAGTACTTTATAATCTCGGACATCCCGGGCGATATAGGCCAGCAGGTTCAGGGTGGCGCTGTCCGCCCACTGAAGGTCGTCAAGGATGAGGAGCAGAGGCTTTTCCCTTGCTATTCCCAGCAGTGTGGAGGAGATGGTCTCGTACATCCGGTCCCTCGCGCGGCCGACATCGACCTTCCAGAGCCGCTCGATCCTGCCTGAGACATCGGTGTCCGATCCGTGCCCGCCTTTCTCGAAGACGTCGTCGATGCCGAGGAGGCCCATCGGCATGGCCCCTCTGTCAGAAGTACTGCCGTGGTCCCCCGCGGCAAGGACCGAGATGGGCACATCCTGTCTTGCCTTGCCTTCGACGGGCCGTAGCTTAGAATATTCCCTCAGGGCCTCCAGGATCGGAAAATAAGGGTCCGAGCCAAGTGGGGAAAGGCACCGGCCGTGGAGCGCGAGCACATCCTTTCCTTTGGCAAAGGCCTCCAGCTCCTGGACCAACCGGGTCTTCCCGATGCCCGCCTCGCCCGAAAGGAACAAGATGCGGCCCTGGCCCGAGATGGCTCCTTCAAGGGACCTCTTCAGCAGGGCCAGGGGCTCCTCCCTGTCGACCAGGTTTATTATTTGCGTCATGGGGATTGTCCGAAGGCATTCGATATGATATATACATTTATCTCGGGGCCAAGCCGGCCCAAGAACGATGGTCCCTCCCTCAACCGATATCGATGACCGCAAGCTCGCTGTTCACGCCAAGCCTCAAGGGCGGGCCCCAGGTGCCGGCCCCTGATGTTATGAAGAGGTGCTTGCCATCGCGCATGTACAACCCGACACGGTATTTTATGAATATACGGCCGAACCCAGTGAAGGGCCAGAACTGGCCTCCGTGCGTGTGGCCGGAGAGCGTCAGATGGAAACCCGCCCTTCGGGCCGCGTCAAAGGCCGGCGGACCGTGCGACATCAGTATGGAATATTTCCCTCCGGAGGGGACCACCTTTGCGACCATGGCATCGAACGAACGCGTGCTCCAGTCAAAATCGATGCCCGCCAGCTCGAGGTCCCCCAGGTCGACCTTGCGGTTCACGAGCGGGGTGGCCTTCGTACGGGCCAGCAGCCTCAATATCTCCTCCATGCCCGCGTAATGCTCGTGGTTGCCTGGCGAGAAATAAACGGGCGCCTTCAGGTCGTTGATGGGTGCGAACATCTCGTCCGTGAGACGCCCGTCGATGAGGTCGCCGGTGATAAGGACGAGGTCCGGGTGCTCGCGGTTGGTGCGTTCGATTATCTTCTTGAAATATCTCAGGTCATGGACAGGTCCCAGGTGAAGGTCGGATATAAGCACGATACGCACGGGCTTGTTCAAGCCGGTCGCGGGCACCTTGACGTGGCGGGTGCGCACGAACTGGGCGTTGCCAGCCCCGGCAACAGTGAGCACCGCCGCGATAACCATCACAGCCTTTCCCATCGTTAGGGGGTCGGGCCAGACAAGGACCAATGTCACGATATCGTAGAAGATCAACAGGAAGAGCAGGATGAGGAAGAACCCGGCCCACATCCCGAGGGCGATGTTAACACCCCTGAGCGCGGGGTTGTCGCTGATGACCGACATCCCCATCCCGGCCATGAACAGGAGCCCTAGCAAAATGACCCCGACCCAGAAGAGCGGGCCCAGCGAGAGCTCGAAGAAAAAGACCACATGGGAAAAGACATAATAACCTGGGAGCATCGATATCAGGATCGCGAACAATGCAAACGCGGCATACCGTGAATAGCTGGCCATTGCCCTCGATTGGAACAACCGGGAATGGCTAATTAACGATTGTGGAAAGGGAGATTGGCCGTTCCTTTTGATTTATCTGAATCTTAATAATATAATAGTAAATGAATTGATAATAGAATTAGAAGAACTAAACAGTTATTAAAGGGGTCAGAAACCTGGGCTTTCGTTGGATAATAGTAGCCTCGAGCGGAAATTCAAGGATTTCTAAGGAATAATCGCCTCGATTCCATCGATTTTAAAGCCTCCTTAGATACTCCCCCCCAAGAACCAATGATTATTCGAATTTTGTCTGACTATTCGAAAAGTGTCTGATAAGCTATATAATTGCGGGCCTCCACTAATAGAACCAGATAAGTTTTAAACTAACGATGTCTGGGGTGAAAAAATGAGAAAATATTTGGCAATAGCGCTTGTGTCGTTAATGGTGTGTGCAGCGTTTGCGACCATCGGTGATGCCGGTCAGGGCCAGGGTGAGGGCCAGGGCGGCCAGGGCAGCGGATCTGGCAGCGGCAGTGGCTCCGGCAGTGGCAGTGGCAGCGGCAGTGGCTCCGGCAGTGGCTCCGGCAACGGTGGCAACGGCCAGGGCTCCGGCAGTGGCAGCGGCTCCGGCAGCGGCCAGGGCAGCGGCTCCGGCAGTGGCAGCGGCTCGGGCAGCGGCCAGGGCAGCGGCTCGGGCAGTGGCTCCGGCAGTGGCAGCGGCTCCGGCAGTGGCAGCGGCTCGGGCAGCGGCTCGGGCGCTGGCTCCGGTAACGGTGGCGCGGGCCAGGGCAGCGGCTCCGGCAGCGGCTCCGGCAGTGGCCAGGGCGCTGGTCAGGGTGCCGGCGGCGGTGGCCAGGGAGCTGGCGGCGGGCAGCAGGGCGGCTCCGGTGGAAGCGCTGGCGGCCAGGGCGCTGGTGGTCAGCAGGGTGGAGCTCAGGGCAGCGGCGGAACTAACGGTGGCGGCAACGGTGGCGCAGGACAGAACGGCAACCAGAACAACAGGCCACAGATAAGGATCGTGTTGACCTCGACGGTCCCAAGCCAGATCACAAAGGGACAGGTCTTCACAATCAGCGGCCACATCGAGTACTTCGATGCCTTGGGCGGAGTTTGGAAGCCGATCGACAGCAAGATGGGCGTGTCCATCCAGGTAAACTTCACGAACGGACAGTCCTTCGTTGTCGGTAACGGGAACGCGGACCAGTCGGGCGCGGCCGGCTTCGGGTACTTCACGCTGAACTGCGTGGTCCCCGGTGCCTCGCTGAGCGGCCTAGGCAAGCTCGCGGTCCACGGCTTGGGCAACACCTACTACGCCGACGGTTGGTGGATGGAGTAGATCCAACCACCTCTCTTTTCTATATTTTTTTATTTTTTTCTTTTATCAATTAAAAACCCTATGAGCGTAAGCCATCTTGGAGAAAAGACTTTTAAAAGGATTACATCCCTGTTCCATCCTCTTTTTATATTGCGGATCAAGAACCTATAAATAGGTATAAGGAAAGATTGTATTACTAGTAAAAGGACGGTGGAGGGCCCTGATGCGTTCGGTCGCTAGGCCATTGGCCATTGCGCTCCTGCTAGCCCTGTCCCTGGGCAATATGATGCCCCTCATGGGCCAGGCCGGGCCGGTCCAGCACGCCAAGGCCTCGGCACCCATGCAACCCGAGGTGGAGCCCAACGGCGATATGGGCCTCGCCCAGGATGTCTCAGCGGGGCACTTCTACAGGGGCACCGTCAATGTCCTGTCGGACCCGGACGATTGGTTCAAGCTCTTCGTTCCCAGGGGTAAGGTATTGAACACGACCGTCCGCTTGGACGACCCCAACGCCCTCAACGCGGACCTGGAGGTCTATTACGACATCAGTGGAAGGCTCGACAGCAAATGGTCCAGGACGGACTACCAGTACGAGACCGTCGGCATCCTGTCCGTTGCGGACGAGTATTATTATATCCATGTGTTCGCCAGGACCGGTTCTGGCACTTACACCTTCGACACGGACATCAAGGAACCCCTGGAGCTCCTTGACGGCCAGGGGACCAGGGGGGCCGTCTATAGTGATTCCTATCACGTCATGGACTATTACAAGGTCTGGCTGGTGGACCGGGGCAAGGCCTCTGACATGCTCACGGCCGACCTTACGAAGTCCCCCATCGCGCCCGCGGGCCAGGCAGGGATCACCCTCGAGGCACAGCACCTATACAACTGGAGCGCCGGGATAAGGATCTATGACAGCTCCTGGGGGAACCCAGCGGAACATGTGCAGTTCGTGGCCTCGGAGACGGGCTGGTACTACCTGCAGGTCCTATGCTACATGGGGAGCGGTGACTACAATCTGACCGTAACGATAACTCAGGCGTCCACGGACGGCAACGACCGGCTGCAGGACGCGGGTCTGCTATACGGTCCGGGCACCACCGTCCGGGGGTCGCTGGACCAGGCCATGGACCACAGGGACGCCTTCGCCATCTACCTGGACCAGGGGGAGTCCCTGTCCACGACCCTGGACCTGAGCTTCTCCTACTCCGACCCGACCATCTTCTCGACGACCATACTGCAGCCCGATGGGCTCTCGGTCGGCGAATGGACGAACTTCGAGGTCCCCATGCTGAACACGACCGTCGTGGCGGAAATCGACCATGCCGTCGAGACCGGCAAGTACTATGTGCTCGTCGAGGCCAAGGTGGCCGTGGGGCCAAATGTACAGGAGACCTCCAATGCGACCGGGCGTGGCGACTATGCGCTCACCGTGATGCCGTCCGGGCACAACTCACCCCCAAGGGCCACCGGTGTGGTCCCGAAGGTCACCACGGACGAGGATGTCCCGGCCGACCTGGACCTGTCGCCCCTCTTCACGGACGATAACATCCCTGAAGGGGACCGCCTGTCCTACTGGGTCGGCAAGTTGACGGTCCTCGACGGGCCGACCGTCAAGGCCCCGCTGAACATCACGCTGAATGGCGGGAACGGCCCGCTCGCGCATATGGTCCCGGCCGCTAACTGGTGCGGCGACGGCATAATCTCATACGAGGCCCAGGACCTCTTCGGGACCTATGTGTCCGTTTCCCTGTCCTTCACCGTCTCTCTGGTGGAACACCCGCCTGTGACCAAGGCGGAGCCGCTCGAGTTCTCCCTTGGTGAGAATGTCGAGAAGAGGGTCGTGGACCTTGGTACCGTGTTCTCCGACCCGGACATACCGTACGGTGATTCCCTATCGTTCCGGGTCGATGACAACGGCAATTTCCCCGCCTGGGTCGACAGCCAGAACCGTCTCGTGATAGGGCCCGTGATGGGCTTTGGTCAGAACGTGCCCTTCACCGTCACGGCCACGGACGAGGCCGGGGCAACGGCCAAGGCGTATGTCATCGTCCATGTGGACAAGGTCGAGCATCCTCCGACGGCCTCGGTCAGCAGCCTATTGGTGACCATGAACGAGGGCGGGACCGCCCGACTGACCACCTCGACCCTCTTCTCGGACCCGGATCCCGTGGATGCCCAGTTGAGCATCCAGTGGTCAGGGAACACGAACGTGTCGCTCCTGCTTCAGGACGACGGCGTACTCACCTTCACGCCGGGACCGTACTGGTGGGGGACGGAGCACGTGACCCTCAAGGCCATCGACCACACGGGCAAGGCCGCGAAGATCGACATGGCCATCAGGGTCGACCCGGTCGGCCACGCACCGGCCATCATTGCGACCGATCCGCAGGCCGGGGCGGCCCCGTCGAACCTCGTCAAGCTGAACGGGACCGGTATCACGGTCTTCAAGGTCACTGCCATCGACAAGGACCGTGAGGACGCCGGGCGCCTCGTCTATTCCTGGTACATCGACGGGATGCTCCAGCCTGTGAACATGTCCTTCCTGCTACTGAACGCCGAGGGCCTCAAGGACGGGAACCACACGCTCGTCATCATGGTCTCGGACAGCTATCGCCTCACGGATTCGGCCTCCTGGTCCCTTTCCGTCAAGAGGCCGGCCCAACCGCCGGTGCTCACAAGGCCCACGGTCCGACAGGCCACCACGACGACCGTGGCCGCCTTCAGCCTCTGGGCCCTCGTGCTGGTCTTCGCGGCGGAGCCGAGCCGATACTCCCTCTTCAAATTCTTGTGGGTGCCCCTCTACACGAAGATAAGGAAGGAGGAGGTCCTGGACCAGTTCGTCCGCGGCAGGATTTTCGGCTACATCGAGCACAACCCGGGCGTGACCTACTCGCAAATCAAGCGGAAGATCGGGGTCGGGAACGGGACCCTGACGCACCACCTGAGCATGCTCGAGAAACAGAACTACATAAAGGCCGAGAGGGACGGGCTCTACAAGCGGTTCTATCCAAGGGACTACCATATCGACGAGGACGCCATCGAGCTCACGACGCTCCAACGCGACATCTACTTCCTGGCCAAGACGCGGCCGGGCATATCGCAGAAGGACCTGGCCGACGAGCTGAATGTCAGCGAACGGGTCGTGTCCTACCACATCCACATGATGCAGGAGGCCCGGCTGATAAGGGTCGAGCGGACGGGCAGAAGGAATGCCTTGTTCGTCGAAGAGAACTAGGGAAAAGCAGCCTCGGTCCCACAGGTCCGGACCCCGTCGGGTCCGTTGTTTTTTTTCGCTCGACGAGCGTTCGAAAACGTATAGAGGACGGCACACTTTTGAATAGACTTTTCGAACAGCGACATATCCATATCATCGCAATGTTGATATTCGGGCATTCATTACTATTAATCTGGGGAAAACCGATGCCAACCTGCCCAAATTGTGGAGAAAAAGGATATTTCTTGCTTGTATTTTCAACTTGTGATTTTTGTCATAAAATAAAATGCGTTAAATGCGGTGAAAATATAGTTACACACGTGAGAACAGCTGCCAAAATAGATGATACTTTAAACGAATTCCTTTTAAAAAATAAGATACTAGAATATTCATCTGTAAAACATAAAGGTGCGTTCGCGTTGTGTTTTTGTACAGTATCATGTTTCAATAAATTCGTCGAACAGCTTTTTATGGTCCCTCATTGTGAGATTAGTGATGAGGCGAACCAATATGCTGAACACCATGTAAAATTCTCTTATCCGGATTTTAATTCTTGGATTAGTTTCCTCGCCCTAAGTTCTGATACTGTTGAGAATATCAAGCAACTTCAAAAAGATGCTAAAATCAGAGCACTGCATAATGAAGAGATCCGAAAAGCAATCTCAGATATAGAAACACGCATTGAGGAAGGAGATAATCTACATAGTGCAGAGAATTTTGAGAAAGCAGCCGCCTCCTTTGAAGATGGTATCCGACTATGTAATAAAGTAAAAGAATTGGCGAACGAAGGGAAGTTCGAATATAATGTTACAAAGTTGAAGAACACGTTAATTGAGAAATCAAAAGAAAGCCAAAGAAAATTAAAAGAAGAAAAGCAAAATAGAGTAATGATAGATCAAAGAACTACCCATATCGAGTATAAAACGGAAATAATCAATCACAAAGGAGATAATGTCAATGTTGGCAAAATCGGAGATGATGTCAACATTGAAAATAGTGTTATTCAAAGGAGCAATATCGGTGGGAAACAAGGCCCTCCTATCTCGATCTGCCCCTACTGCAGTAAGGAATTGGACTTTCTAAAAACCCCTAAATTCTGTCCTTTCTGCAGGGAACAGATTCTTAAAAATTAAAAAGAATTTTAAAATTTTCCCCGCTCGTTACATCCTGTGGTTACATTTTGAATTGGAATGCACCCTGAAAAATAAGGACACCTGTCCTCCACGCTCATAATGGACAGTCAGATTAACCAATGGGTCATAACGAATACCCATTGCTTAGATTTCTAAGCGGACCCCGGCGGGTCCGCACGATATCCCTAACGGGCCATTTTCCGAACCCGGAGGGAACGGTCCCGGGCCATCCTATCGCTTGAACATTCGGGCGAGCCTCTTGGTCTTAATAAGGTAGACCACTACGGCTGCTGCGGCGACGAACACCACTGCAAGGCCGATCATTCCCCCGCCAACGGCCACCGTCTTCGGGCCGTAGGTCCTCGGTGAATAGAATGCCCGTTCATCCTCGAGGCTCTGCTTGTCCCCGGCCACCGCCCTGACCTTGACCGTGTGGTTCCCGATCTCGAGACCGGCCTTGGGGACCTCGTAGGTCCACTTGATCCACGAGTTGTTCGCCTCCTCCTTCGCGGTCCTCCAAGGGCCACCGTCGAGGCTGACCTCGACATTGTCAACGACGCCGAAGCGGTTCCAGGCGATGCCCTCGAGGACGAAGGCGTCCCCGGTCTCGGTGATGTTCATGATGAACGCCTGGAGGCCGGTGTCGATGGCGCTGACGTTCGTGATGTTGGCCGCCACCCTCGTCGCGTTGTAGGCGTCGATGATGCCCCAGCCGAAGTCCTTGTTCCAGAACGGGTCCAGGTCCGGGTACGTGGGCTCGCCCCGCCGCTCGGCCGTGAACTGGAGGATCTCCCGCACGAGCTCCAAGGACAGGTCTGGGTTGGCCTCGAGCAAGAGGGCCACGACGCCGGATACCAATGGCGTGGCATAGGATGTACCCGAGCCCCTGCTGCCGTAGCCATTGCCGCTGCCGTCGCCGAACTGGTCGTACTGCAGACCCATGATGTTGGTGCCTGACGCCGCGACGTTGGGCTTCATCTCCTCGAAGGGATTGTCGTCCCCATCGTCCTTGCGCGGGCCCCGGCTCGAATAGTCGGCGATGATGTCGTCGGTCCTGTCTATGGTGTTATTGTCGTCGGTGGCCGCGATGGTGATGGCGAGGTCCGCCGCGCCGAGGCCGTCGAAGCCGTCGTTGCTCGGGCCCGCGTTGCCCGCGGCTATGACCGGGATGACCCTGGTCTTGGTCGCCAGGGCGTCCACCGCCCTGGAATACACGTCCTTTCCGTCGGAGGAGCCCCCGACGTCGTTCCCCCAGGACAGGGAAAACACGTCCATGCCGTAGTATTCCGGGTCCGCCCCGGCCCATTTCTCGTCCGAGAACTGGATAGCCCAGTCCAGGGCCTGGATGGTCGCGTCGTAAAAGTTCCCCGGGCCTTCGCCGGGGGCGTAGCCCAGCTTGGTCCCGATCCTGAGGTCCACCAGATGCGCGTCCGGCGCTGCGCCTTTGTACTTCCCATCCGGTGCTCCCGTGCTGGTAGCGATGCCCGCGCAGGTAGTCCCGTGGCCGTTCGTGTCGTCTGCGTTAAATGTCCCGTCCCGAGGCCACCAGCGCGTCTCGGGTTTGCTTATGTCCGCGCCACCCACCCACTTGCCCATGAGGGCCGGATGCGCGTTGTCCTGGCCCGTGTCCATGACCGTGATGACGATCCCTTTGCCGGAGTAGCCGCTCTCCCAGGCCGTCAGGGGCGAGTACAGGTCCGACTCCCTGGCCTTGGCGGCCGGTATGGCGATGTCCATATACAAGACGGGGTTCCCGGAGGGCTCGACCATGATGACGCCAGGCAGACCAGCGATGCACCGGACCTGGTATGGTGTCGCCGAAAGGACCCCGATGGCGTCGACTATGCCATAGGTCCCCGCGACCTCGACGCCCAGGGCCTCGACCATCCTGACATCTGACGGGCCTGGCTCGTGGTCGAGGTCCACGAAGACGGCGGCAGGCCTTCCCTGGCCAAGCCAGTCCTCCAATGTGTCGAAGACCCTGTCCCTGTCGGCGTCCATAGCGGTCGTGAGCCACCATGGCATATCGGCAGCCGGGCCGTTGTCAGCACGGAACGCGCCAGACCTGACGCTCGGGAGCCTGTCCAGATCGGCCTTGATCCTCGCCCGGGCCAGGTCCTCCGGTCCGGGAACGCCGAGCGCCTCCATAGGGAGGGCTGACAATGTCGTGAGGAGCAGGACAACAATCAGGAACACAGCCTTCGCGCGCCGGGCCAAGGGTTACACTTCCTGCTCATATTATAGTCTCTAATGTATATTGAACATTGCCATTGATACCATATATACGGTGAGACCGGGCCGGTACCGATTCCGAACTCGGAATCGTCGAAAGGCACCGAAACGCTTAAAAACGAGTTACACGATTGTCCCACATAATAGATATAAATACCTTAGTTATATTTGAGAACAGTCAGGTCCAAGTTCAAGGTCTGATGAAGTTGGAGGCATGAGTTGATGAGGAAGCAATTTTTAGTATTAACGACAACGATATTGATGATAGCAAGCATGCTGGCCATCGGGCCGGCAGTCTTGAGTGCGCCGACAGGCCCGCAAGGCAGGGCCAATGTCAACGAGGTCGAGCCGAACAACAACTGGACCCAAGCCCAGGCCCTTAACCCGGGAGACATTCTGAGCGGGTTTACCGGTATGCTCTCCCCGTCCCCGATCGATTATTACAAGATAAAGCCGGTCGCGGGCAAGATCATGACGATAGCGGTCCAGTCGAACTCCACGGGCTACAATGACAAGGTCTTCCACCTGGACCTCTACGACAAGTGGGTCAGGACGGACCCGAAGGTCCTACCGGTCGCGTGGTCCCACTCGGGCTTCCCATGGGAGGCCGTGACCTGCCTGGCGAAGTACGATGATTTCTACTATATCGGGATCACCCCCTGGAAGGGCGCACTTATGAGCTATAAGATCTGGATCGACACAATAACCCCAACACCCGTCAACGCGAACGACCAGCTCAGTGACACGGTGTCCAACAACACCAACAGGCCGGCCGTCTGGTACACGATGCAGCTGACGGGCGGTCAGACCAGCAACGATGTTGCCAATGGGACCCTGTCGGTTGCCAATCCCTCAATTTCCATCAAGGCCGACCTATACATACGCGACCTCATGCCCAACGCCTGGACCTGGTGGTACAACTATTCCTGGTGGGGCGCGTTCTTTGGAAAGACGACCCACTTCGAGGAGGCCGAGGCAGCCGCCTCATACACGGGGACTTACTACCTGAACGTGCAGGCCTGGAACGCCACCTCCATACCCTACCAGATCTCGTTCCTCAAGAAGACCTGGCCCTCGGACGGCGACAACACCCTAGACACGGCCACCTTGGTCAAGAGGCAGCCAGGCCAGACGCAGGCCAAGTTCACGAGCACCATCGACATGGCCTACGACCACTTCGACTTCTACAAGATACACCTGAAGAAGGGCCAGGCCATCACGGCCACCATGCTCATGCAGGACCCCTGGAGCCAGGCCATCTACAGGTGCTCCATACTGTATAAGAACACAACGACCAACTTTTGGGAGTCCTGGTCATCCTGGACGAACATCAAGGACCCGGCCATCGTCACGGGCCAGGCCCAGGCCTTCCTGAACCCGGCCCCTGCCGAGGCTGACTATTACATACAGGTCATGGCCCAGGTCCCGCTGCACCCCTCGAACCACTCCAACCTGGCAGACTGGCACCTCAACAACGCCCATGGGAAGTACCAGCTCATCGTGGACCTGCCCATGGACGAGCTGCACGCGCCATACCTGAAGCAGCCAGTAGTGACCAAGGTCATAATACCTGGTGACCAATCGAACAGCGACCTAAAGCTGAGCAATGTCTTCGGTGACGTGGACATCGGCGACCCGATCCTACTGGACGCCATCAAGTTCTCGACGAACGGCACCGTGGACCATCTGAAGTTAAACATATCGAACGATGCGACGGGTACTGTGACCATCACGCCAGAAAAGTACTTCCAAGGCCAGGTGAATGTGTACTTCAAGGCGACGGACCTTTACGGGCTGACATGCACCACGATGATCCAGGTCGAGGTCCAACCAGTCCCCCACAGCCCGATAATCGGGCCCGGCATGGTCGAGGTCCTCCACGACTATAACGTCAAGGAGGGTACCACGAACGGGACCAACAACAACATGGTCCTCGTGGACAAGAACACGAACCCATGGACCTATAAGGGCTTCTGGGACCCGGACCTGGCCTATGGCGACGTACTGAACTACACCGTGGTGTCCAACGGGACGGCAAACGCCTTTATACCTACGACCATGAACACCGCGAACAACCGTATAGGCGTGAATTACGGCAATGCCAAGATCTACCATCCGACGGGCGATACATCAACATACAAGGTCCCCATAACAATCAAGGCCATGGACTCGACGTTCCTGTCGGTCACCTACACGTACAACGTAACCATCGAGCAGAACCCGCCCGACATCAACTGTGCGGACACCGTCGTGACGATGTACGAGCACGGCAACCAGACGCAGAACCTGAACGATGTGTGCAAGGCCTCCACCGGGCACAAGCTGACCTTCGAGTTCATTAGCGGCAACAGCCAGAACCTGACGGTCAAGGTGGATCCGCCCTCCGGTATGGTGAAGTTCTCGGCCCTCGGCTACTACTTCAACACGAACGGCGAGAACCTGAACTTCAAGGCCTATATGACACAGCCGTGGCAGAAGACGGTCTACTTCACCCTGAACGTGGTGATTCTGAACGTCAACGCCCCGCCCGAGATAAGGAACCCGCAGCCAGACCCACAGATCGCCATCAATATACCCGAGTGGAGCACCAAGGACTTCTCGGTGGCGATCTTTGACAGGGACACGCCCTTGCTCGACATGAGGTACACCTGGTTCGTGGACAACATCGCGGTGGCCTCAGGCACGAGCTCGTTCAGGTACCAGCCCGACTATTCCCAGGCCGAAGTGAACCAAGGCACCCACGTCATCACCATAAAGGTCAATGACGGGGCGACGCCGAACGGGATCGCCTACTTCAACTGGACGGTCCATGTCGACGACACGAACAGGAAGCCCACGGCGAAGATATCGAACCCGCAGAACAACACACAGTTCGACTCCGGCAAGGCGATATTCTTCGTATGTGTTGCCAACGACCCGGACAACGACCCGATAACGCTGATATGGTACGAGAACGGCGCTGAGATTCACAGGACCCAGTCCGGGAACCCGCCAGACAAGAACGGCACCATAGACAACTGGAACAAGAAGTTCGCCGCCGGGACGACACACGTCATCGAGCTCGTTGTGAAGGACAGCGGTGGTCTCGAGAACGACTACTACACGACCATCGTCATCAAGCCGGCGCCGGCGAAGACCGGGATCATACCGGGCTTCGAGACCGTGTTCCTGATCCTGGCCGTGGTGGGCGTCGCCGCAGCGGTGTCCTACAGAAGGAAGGAGTGAGGCCGCAAAGGCCTCCTCCAATTTTCTTTTATTTTTTCTCTTTTTCGATTTTTATTTTCTTCTACTTCTTCTTTGCCTTTCCCTTCCGCTTGATCCTTTTTCCACCCCTGATGTAGAAGAACTTCCTATAGGGCCTGAAGCCGACCTTGGAGTATGCATGGTATGCCGGGGCGTTCTTCTTGAAGACATGGATTAGGGCATCATCGGTCTCATTGAACATCCCCCTCAGGAGGGCCGAAACGTTGGCCTTGGCATAGCCCCTGTTCCTATAGGCCTCTGCGGTCGCTATCGTATGAACCATACCGCCGATGTCGAAGGTCCTGGCCATGCCTATGGCAACCACCTTTCCATCCTCCTTCACACCGACCCAGGTGCTGGTCCTCATGGACCGCTTGACCATCTTCGCGGTCTGCTTGCCCCACAGGGTCGGATCCGCAGCCCGCATGAGGGCCGCGACCTCCCTGGCGTCACTGGCCCTGAGCCTCCTCGAGCCATGGCCTTTGGACAACCGCTGCTTTCCCTTCGTCAGGTGCAGCATGTGCATCTCGGCCTGGCGCTCCGGCCTGAAGGCCCTCAGCAGCAGGTCCCTGTGCTCCAGCTGCACCATGCCCTCGACATTGTCGATGTCGATGTGCCCGATGAGGGTCTCGACGGCCCTGGCGGAGCCCCGCGGCTGGACGATGCGGCCCTTGTAGATGAGCATGATACCGGCTATCCTCCCCCTGTCCAGTGCAAGCAGGAACCTTGAGTTCTCCCTCTCCCTCCGCCAGTCAGCGATGAAGAAGAAATAGGCAAGTGGGGCCTTCATGACGTACCGAAGGAACTTGTCCTCGAGGCCCTTGTCCAGTTCAACGACCGTCAATGACATGCGCTCAACTTGTTGTTCGCATTATCGGCGCGGGGGCTAAAATAACCTTGGCCTCAGGTCCTTCGCCCGAACCTCTTCTCGAGCCTGGAGAACGGGAGGAATATCATGGTAGGCCTTCCGTGGGGGCAGTTGAACGGCTCCTTGGCCTTGTACAGCTGCTGGACAAGGGCCCGCATCTCGACCAGGTCCAGGTGCTTCCCGGCCCGGGTCGAGGTGTGGCATGCCATGGTCCTTAGGACATGGTCCTTGACCTCGTCCAGCGTGGCGCTCTTGCCCTTCTTTCCCTTGCGCTCGGGGCGGCCCTTCCAAAGGTCAGCAAGGATGTCATGTATCGCCCCTGCCTCGACGGTGACTCCTAGCACCGATGGGACGCCCTTGACGCGGCAGCTCCTGGGACCGAAGGGCTCGACCTCGAACCCCAGCCGGGCCAGGTCGTCCACGAGGGCCTTCACGGCCTCGGCCTCCTCGGCGGAGAGCTCGACGGCGATGGGGTCCAGGAGCTCCTGGGACTGGACCTTCCCCTCGCCCAGTTGCCGCCCGAGCTCCTCGTAGGTCACCTTCTCGTGGGCCGCATGTTGGTCTATTATTATCAGGCCCTCCTCGGTCTCGCCGACTATATAGCAGTCCCCTGCCTGGCCCTTGATGGTTATGCTCCTCGGAAGGCGCTCGAGCTTTGCCCTGACGGTCTCGTCGAGCTCCATGTCCTTTGGCCGGCCGGCGGTCTCTGAGACCGGGACCTCGATGTTGCCGGTCCCCACATCTATGGTCGCCTGATGATGGCCTTTGACGCTTCCCCCGGCCTCTGCGGATGGCCTGGGTCCGCCCCTGAGGCCCTTGATCCCGATGGCGCTCAGGTCGTCCATATCGACGGGCGGGACGAGCTCGCCCAGGGAAAGGGCCTGGCGCACGGCTTCCAGCACCGCCTTCTCGACCTTGGCCTCCTCCTCGAACCTGACCTCGGTCTTTGCGGGATGCACGTTGGGGTCGATGCGTTTGGGGTCCAGCCCGAGCCTGAGGACGGCGTAGGGATACCTCCCTTTCGGCAGGATGGGACCGTAGGCCTCGAGCATGGCCCGGTGGATGGCCCTGTTAAGTATGTCGCGGCCGTTCACTATGATGTGCGTCGTTGGCCTCGACCTATTGATGTGTGGCTTCGAGACGTAGCCGGTGATGGTCACGCCCATATCGTTCCAATCGATCTTCAACAGGTCCTTGGAGACGCCCAGGCCATAGACTATGGCGATCCTCTCCCTGAGGTCCTTGGCCGGGGGCGCATCGAAGACGACCTTGCCATTGTGGGACAGCCTGAACATGATCTCCGGCTTGGCCAGGGCCTTGTTCGTCATGACCTCTAGAATCCTCCCGAACTCCTTCTCCGGGACCTTGAGGTACTTCTTCCTCGCGGGGACGCTGTGGAAAAGGTCCCGGACCTCGACCGTTGTCCCGACCGGGCAGCCGGTCTCCTCCAGGTCGATGACCTCCACCTCCGCCCTTATCCTGGTGCCGACCTCGGCGTCATGCGGCCTGGTGATGCAGATGACCTTGGCCACGGCCGACATGCTCGGGAGGGCCTCGCCCCTGAACCCCAGGGTCTCGATGCCGAAAATGTCCTCCAGCCGCTCGATCTTCGAGGTCGCGTGCCTCTTGAATGCCAGCAGGGCGTCCTCACGGTCCATGCCACAACCGTCATCCGTGACCCGGATGGAATCGAGGCCTCCGCGCTCGACCGAGACCTCGATTCTCCGGGCCCCGGCGTCCAGGCTGTTCTCGACGAGCTCCTTGACGATGGAGTAGGGCCCCTCCACGACCTCGCCGGCGGCGATCTTCTTGACCACTTCCTCGCTGAGGACCTTTATCTTCGGCATGGCTCATCAATCCTTGACTTCCTTCTCGGGCGCGATCCTATGCTCCTTGGCCTTCCGCTGGAGCTCGCTGAGCTTGTTCAGGGCCTCCAGGGGCGTCATGTTGCTGAGGTCCAGGTCCGAGAGCTCCTTCGTCACCTTGTCGCCGTCGGAGAACAGGACCAATTGGGTGAAGCTTGGTTTGGTCTGGCCGCTGACCCTGACCTTGTGGCCGCCCTTCTTTGCACGGTCGGTCCCGGGCTCCTCCAGGACGACGAGCTCCTCGGCCTCCAAGGATTCCAGGACCTCCTTTGCCCTGTCTATGACCCTGTGGGGGATGCCGGCCAGCTTGGCCACCTGGATGCCGTAGCTCTTGTCGACGCTGCCAGGAAGGACCTTACGCAGGAACACGAGTTCGTCGTCCTGCTCCTTCACAGGCATGTGGAAGTTCTTGGCCCTGGGAAGGACCTTGGTGAGCTCGGTCAATTGGTGATAGTGCGTGGCGAAGATGGTCTTGCCGCCGAGGCGAGGGTCGTTATGGAGCTCTTCGGCCACGGCCCAGGCCAAGCTCAGCCCGTCGAAGGTGGCCGTCCCCCTACCGATCTCGTCCAGCAGCACGAGGCTCCTCCTCGTGGAGGTGTGCAGTATGGTAGCGGTCTCGACCATCTCGACCATGAAGGTGCTTTGGCCACGGGCCAGATCGTCGGATGCGCCGACCCTTGTGAACACCTTGTCGACAAGGCCGATGGTGGCCTCGCGTGCTGGCACGAAGGAGCCCATCTGGGCGAGGATGGCGATGAGGGCCACCTGGCGCATGTAGGTGGACTTCCCGGCCATGTTCGGGCCCGTGAGTATGATGAGCTGGCTCTCCTCGCAGTCCATGGTGGTGTCGTTGGGGACGAACTCGCCGGACGCGAGTTTGGTCTCGATGACGGGATGCCGTCCATCCTTGATGACCAAGGACGTGCCGTCGGACAGGGTCGGCCTGACATAGTTGCCATGGACGGCGACATCGGCCAACGACCTCAGTACATCTATCTCGGCCACGGTCCGGGCCACCTTTAACAGGGCCCCGCTCATCTCGGCGACCTTGAGCCTTATCTTATCGAACAGCTCGAACTCCAGGGCCTTGATCTTCTCGTCGGCGCTCAGCACCAGCTCCTCATAGCGCTTGAGCTCCTCGGTTATGAACCTCTCCGCGTTGACGAGCGTCTGCTTCCTCATGTAGTCCTTGGGGACCCTCTCCGCCTGGCCCCGGGAGACCTCGATGTAGTAGCCGAAGACGCTGTTGAAGCCCACCCTGAGGGTCTTGATGCCGCTCCTTTCCCTCTCCCTCTTTTCTAGACCGGAGATCCAATCCCGGGCGTCCTTGACGCTGGCATTGAGGCCATCCAGCTCCTCGGAATGGCCCGGCTTGATCATCCCGCCATCCTTGACGCCGGTTGGAGGCTCGTCGACGATGGCCCTGTCAAGGAGCTCGACGATCACGTTGAGCTCGTTGAGCCCCTCTGCAAGTCCACGAAAGAGCCCGGCAGCCTTCTCGACGGTCGCGGCCTCGGCCCTGCCCCTTAGCAGACCTTTGAGGTTACCGACGAGCCGGAGGCTGTTCTTGACGGCAAGCAGGTTCCTGGCATTGGCCGAGCCGTACTGGATCTTGCTCGTGAGCCTCTCAAGGTCATGGAACCCCTTCATGACCTCATCGAGCTCTCCTATGAGCAGGAGGTCCCTTGTCATGGCCTCGACGACATCGTGCCTCTTGGACAGTTCCTTGAGGTCCAGGAGCGGTTGCAGGAGCCAGCGCCTCAGGAGCCTGGCCCCCATGGGGGTGACGGTCCTATCCATTACTTCGAGCAATGTCCCCTCGGTGCCTCCGTTCCTGATGTTCTGGACGAGCTCCAGGTTCCTCATGGTGGACGCATCGAGCGACATGAACCGCGAGGAGGTCTGATACCTGAGCCCATCGATGTGGACCTCTCCCATGCTGCTCGCTTTGATGTAATCGAGGACCAGCCCTGCGGCGGCCACGGCGGACAGCCTGTCCTCGCAGCCGAAGGGCTGCAGGCTCGGCACCTTGAAATGTTCCTTAAGGGCGGTAGCTCCGTGTGCAGGCCCTCCCTCCTCGCCGGCCCATTCCTGCTCTTCCTTCTGGGCCACGACAGAGCCGCACAATCCCGTGAGGGCCTTGTTCTGCATGAGCTCGTGCGGCATGAGGCACTCGGCGGGCCTTATCCTGGACAGTTCTGCCTGGAGGTCCTGCAAGGTCCCAAGCTCGGTGGCGAAGAAGTCCCCCGTCGAGATATCGGCGGTCGCGATGCCGTGGACATGATGGCCGTCCGGTCCTTTACCGATATAGATGGCCGAGAGGTAATTGTTGGACCTCTGGTCCAAAAGGACATCCTCGATTAGGGTCCCGGGCGTGACAAGTCGGACCACCTCGCGTTTGACGAGGCCCTTGGCGAGCTTGGGGTCCTCGGTCTGCTCGCAGATGGCGACCTTAAAGCCTTTCTTGACGAGCTTCCCAAGATAGCTGTCGAGGGCATGGTAGGGGATGCCGGCCAGCGGGGTGCCCTGTCTCGCCGTCAGGACTATGTCCAAGGCCTTGGACGTGACCACCGCATCCTCATCGAAGGTCTCGTAGAAGTCGCCGATCCTGTAGAGCAGGATGCAGTCCTTGTACTTCTCCTTCGTTGAGTAGTATTGCGCCATCAAGGGCGTCAGGTTCCCTTTTTTGGCCAAGCCTTCCCCCCGAATGTGGAGGTCTGTTATCATGAAGGCGCATATTAAATATTCCGACGAAATACCACGGAGCATGCCGGCTTTTCCAAGGGTGGTCGGATTCGGGTCATAGGACAGGGTTATCTCAATCCGTTGGCAGCGCCTTCGTCGTTATGAACTCCCCGTCCTTGAATGTCAGGTCCATGTAGGACATGTCATGGTCCGTCTCCCGCATTTTGATGCACCGGATTCTCCTGCGGACCTCGACCACTCCGAGCTCTACCAGCTTCAAGTGGATGACCCCGTCGGCCAGGAAGGCCTCGTAGGCCCTGTCCTTGACGATGCCGCCCGTGTTCAAGGCCATCAGTGGCATCGAATCCACGGTCTCGGAGACCAGGAAGCAGGTCATGCCCATCTTCCTGAGCCACTCGAAGAACATGTACATGGCCCTTCGGCTGAAGTCGCTCTCCACCAGGAGCGTATATGCATCTAGCGAATCCAGTACCAGCAGCTCGCAGCCGATGCGCTCCTTGATCTTCTGGACGGTCTTCATGGTCAGCCCTAGCCAGGACTCCTCCATGGGCTTCTTGTCCTCGAGCCTGAGCGTCCCGACATCGACGACCAACAGCTTGTCGGCCACGTCCTTGGAGTGCAGTCCCATCTGGTTCATCTGGCCGACCAGGCTGCCCTCGGTCTGTTCCAATGTGATGTACAGGCCGCGCTTGGCGTTCAGCTTGGCGTTCTTCCAGAGGATGTAGTACGCCAGCGAGGATTTCATCGTGCCCGCCAGACCGCTCAGCAGGACTATGCTCCCCTTGGGGATGCCACCGTCGAGCGCCTCGTCAAGCCCCTTCACGTATGTCCGGACCCTCTCATCCTGTTCCGCCATGCTCCCACCTCACTCCAGGGCCCAGGCGGCCTTGAACTTCCCGTCCTTGAAGTCGAGCTTGAAGAAGCTCGTGCTATGGTTCGTTCCCCTCATCTTCAGCACACGTATCCTCCTCTGGATCTCCACCTCGTTGAGCTCGAACATCTTGAGCGTGATGATGCCGTCCGCGAGGAAGAACTCGCCCTGGTTCCCGGACCCCTGCTCGATCAGCTTGCCGAACGGACCCGACGGGAACAGGTCCAGTGTCTCGGTGATGACCACAGAGGTCAGCCCGATCTTCCTGAGCCATTCGAAGAACTTGAATAGTGTCCTCCTGTTGAACTGGGGCCCGGATATCAATGCGTAGGCGTTGAGGCTGTCCATGGCGAAGAGCTCGCACCCCTCGGCCTCCTTCACTTGCTGGATGGTCTTCAGGACCGATGCCGTCCAGTTCTCCTGGGCGCCGATCTCCTCCAGCATCATCGTACCGACGTCCAGGAGCATCATGTTGTTGTGCACCTTGGTCATATCGAAGCCCATCTTTCCCATCTGCCTCAGGACGCTCTTCTCGCTCTGCTCCAGGGACATATAGAGGCACTTCCTGCCCTTGAGCGCGTTGTTATAGAGTATGCTGAACGCGACGGTGGACTTCATGGTGCCCGCCGAGCCGGCCAGGAGGACAACGGAGCCCTTGGGAATGCCCCCCTCCAGCTGCTCGTCGAAGCCCTCGATGAATGTCGGTATCTTCTCGACCATCCTCATCACCTCCCGGCCGGGATCCGTGCGCTCCATGGACAAGAGCGGTGCGAGTCCACTTCCCCGACCGGAACATCATCTTCCTGGCCTGGAATGTATATCTTCCCAGGTCGGAAACCCTTCCCCGCTCATAAAAGGTCTGGCACCTATATAAGCCATTTGGACCAGGTTTATCTTCCCTCGTATCCTCCGAGGACCCGATGCCATACAAGCTCGTGGTCTTCGACTGCGACGGGGTGTTGGTCGATGTGGTGAGCTCCTGGGAGTTCATACATGACCATTTCGGCGTGGACAACGAGGAATCCGTCGAAGCCTACATGCGGGGTGATATCGACGGCATCGAGTTCATGCGCAGGGACATAGCCCTCTGGATGTCCAAGGACCCCGACATCACGCTCGAGACGGTCCGGGCCATCCTGATGAGGATCCCGCCGATGGAAGGGCTTGACGAGCTCTCCCGGGCCCTGCACGATAGCGGCTGCAGGACCATCATCATCAGCGGCGGGCTGGACCTGCTCGTCGATAGGATCGCCGAGCGCATGGGGGCCTTCCGTGGATACTCCAATGGCCTCAAGGCCGATCGGCGCGGAAGGCTCACGGGCGAGGGTATCTTAAGGGTCGAGCCCAAGGACAAGCGCGGGCCATTGCGCGAGGTCATGAAGGAGCTCC
>Ga0315279_10001685_pt1 | contig 36065 bp, 17 predicted proteins | sample YL17G06_20_MG_FD_203694 | JGI IMG/M metagenome (GOLD analysis project Ga0315279, IMG submission 203694) | Sediment microbial communities from Yellowstone Lake, YNP, Wyoming, USA - YL17G06_20 | ecosystem: Environmental > Aquatic > Freshwater > Lake > Sediment | place: USA: Wyoming | collected...
TTTGGATGTGGTTACGAGTGCCGGCCGAGGGCGCAAGAGGGTGATTCGATAGCGCCAAGCGGTGTGTTTACGAGTGCCGGCCGGGCGCGAAGGGGGTGTTTTGATGGGCGATCCGGGGTCAGGAACCTTTTCAGGTGATTTCCTGTCTCGGGCGCGGGGGCGGATGGTGTTTGCAGGGCGAGTCTGGCGGCCGGGCAAAAAGCACCCGCCGGAAAAGAAGGCGGTCCCCGTTTTTTTCCGCTCGCCTTTTGCCCTTGACCGGATCGGGCTTTGCGGCGAAGATGCTTGGTTCTTTCAGGGTCGTCGGTTCCTGCGCGCAGCGGGCCCGGCGGCCTTGACGCATGGGAAGGCGTGTTCGCGAGGGCGAGCGCCTCTTGGTCGGTCGGTCAGTCAGAAACTTAGGAACGACATGAACGCGAAGAACCTGGCGATGAAGTTCGCATTTGTGGCCCTGCTGGTGGCGATTTGCCTTTATGCCCTCTATGCCGAGGGTCTCCAGTACGGCATCGACCTTCAGGGCGGGCACAGCCTGATCTTCGAGATTCGCACGCCCAAGGCGGAACTCGACGCCCTCAATGCCAACCTGGCCGAGCAGAAGGGGCTGCTGGCCAGGGCCGAGACGCCGGAGCAGAAGCAGGCGATCGAGGTCAAGATCAAGGGCATCGAGCAGGACATCGCCCATCACAAGGAGTCGCTGGGCCTCGATCAGAACCTGGCCGAGCAGATGATCGAGATCCTCAAGGACCGCATCGACCCTCAAGGCCTGGCGAACCTGGAATGGCGGCCCGTGGGCTCCAACCGCATAGAAGTCCGCATGCCCGCCGCCCGCGCCGAAACGAGCCAGCGCCAGCAGGTCTACGACATCGCCATTCGCAAGCTGGCCGCCAGCAACATCACTCGGGCCCAGAAGCGGAATTACCTCGACGGCGCGAGCGAGCAGCGTGAGAAGATCGCCGCCGCCCTCACCGCGCCTCAGAAGACAGCCCTGGTGGAACTTGGCGAGGCCTACGACAATCTGGCGGCGGCGAACAAGGCCATGGCATCGGGCAACGAGCAGGCGATCACCACCGCTCAGGCCGCACTGGACACCGCCAGGGCAAACTTCCGCGAGAAGGAACTCGCCGAGGCCGCCACGGATATCCGGATCCCCCGCGTCGAGGGGATGCTCAAGAACTACCGCACCCCCGAAGAGGAAGAAGGCCTCAGCACGCAGGAGAAGAAGGACCTCAGCGACCAGTTCAAGAACGACACCGAGGCCCTTAAGGCGGCCCATAAGGGGCGGGTCAAGCTGATCGACGACGTGGTCGAGGCGTACAAGTCATGGTCGGCCGTGAGGCACCGCCTCAGCGACCCGGGCGACCTCGAGCGCCGCATCGCCCGCGCCGGCGTGCTGGAGTTCCGCATCGTCGCCGGCGACCTTGGCGAGCCGGTCGGCCGGGAGCAGCGCGAGGAATACATCGACCTGCTCAAGAAGGAAGGCCCCGACGAGTCGCGCCGCCGCGGGCTGCCGCTGGCGTGGTTCCCCATCCGCAGCACCGACCGCAAGAGCTACGGCGGGATGATAATAGGCGAGTATGCCGGCAGGGCGTACATGCTGCTGTGCAACCAGGAAGGCTCCAAGATGACCCGCGACGCCGCCGCCGGGGGCTGGAGGCTGACCGGCGCCCGCCGGGGCGCCGACCAGGTGGGGCGCGCGGCCATCGACTTCGCATTCGACGAGAAGGGCGCCAAGCAGTTCTACGCCCTGACCAGTTCCAACCAGGGCAAGTACATGTCGATCCTGCTGGATGACGAGGTCTTCTCGGCCCCGCGGATCCAGTCGGCGATCTCCAGCAACGGTCAGATCACCGGCTCTTTCACCAGCAAGGAGATTGACGAGAACATCAAGCTTCTCCAGGCCGGTTCGCTGCCGGCCCGGCTGAACCCCACGCCGGTGTCCGTCAAGAGTTTCGGGCCGACCCTCGGCAAGGAGAACCGCGACGCGGGCATCCGCGCGGCCTACATGGGCCTGATCTGCGTGGCGGCGTTCATGCTGATCTATTACATGCTCGCCGGGTTCATCGCCAACGTGGCGCTGATGCTCAACATCATTCTGGTGATGGGCGCGATGAGCCTGTTAAGCGCTGTGTTCACCCTGCCGGGCATCGCCGGCGTGATCCTGACCATCGGCATGGCGGTTGACGCCAACGTGCTGATCTTCGAGCGCCTCCGCGAGGAGCAGGCAAAGGGCCAGAGCGTGCGGATGGCGATGAAGAACGCCTACGAGCGGGCGTTCAGCGCCATTTTCGACTCCAACATCACCACGCTGCTGACCTGCTTGATCCTCGGCTGGGTGGGCACCATCGAGGTCCGCGGCTTCGCCATCACCCTGGGCCTTGGCGTGCTGTTCAGCATGTTCACCGCCCTGATCGTCACGCGGTGGATATTCCAGGTCCTGATGGATGCGGGCTGGCTCAAGAACCCCGTCAAGATGCTGTCGATCATCGGCGTGCCCAACGTCAACTGGATGTCCAATCGCGTTTACTTCTGGGGGTTTTCCGGCATATTCATCGTCCTGGGCATCGCGGCGATAGTTGTCCAGGGCGGCAAGGTCCTGGGCATCGAGTTTTCCAGCGGCACTCAGGCGACCATTCAGTTCAAGAGCGACTCGCTGATCGGCCCGGACAACAAGTTGCCCGACGGCGAGCTCGTCCGCCAGATGTTCACCGCCCAGGCGGCCAAGGACGGCTACAAGAGCCTTGGCGACGCCCGCGTCGAGATGCTCATCGACAACGAGAAGGTCAGCCGGTTCCTCAACGAGTACGACAAGAACAAGGACTCCAAGGTCTCCCCGGAGGAAATCAAGGCCGGCGGGCTCGACGAGCGGTGGGTCAAGCTCATGGACACCAACAAGGACGGCACGCTTGAGCAGGCCGAGCTTGAGAAGCTGCCGGCGTTGAGCTACCAGGTCTCGACGACCGAGACCCAGTTGAAGCTCATCCAGGAGGTGGCCCGCCAGACCTACGGCAAGAACCTACAGCAGCGGACAAAGTGCGCCTTCGACCCGGCCGACAAGGAGAAGGTCGCCAGCCTGGGCCTGACGACGGACGCCCTGGGCATCGCGCGGATCGAGCCCGACCCCCAGTCGCCATACAGCAGCCTGCTGGAGAACTACGCCGGCGGCGTGGCGGTTGTCGTCAAGAACGTCAACCCGCCGATTACCGAGGCCGACCTCAAGCAGCGCATCAGCGACACTCGGGCGCAACAAGGCAGCGGCGCCGACGTGGCGCGAATGAGCGAGGTCATCGGCCTGGGCAAGGCCTCGGACAACAGTTTTTCCGGCTTTGCCGTGCTGGTCATGCTCGACGAGGTGGCCCCGTCGCTCTGGCCCGGCGCGGCCGACCAGCAGAGGCAGATCGTCGGCGAGGCCCTTGGGCGCGAGGAGGCCATCGTCGCCATCAGTTTCGACCCCGCCATTGCCGGCCTGGCAAGCCAGCGGGCGATTATGGCCATCATCCTTAGCTGGGTGGCCATCGTGCTCTACCTCTGGCTGAGGTTCGGCTCTATCCAGTGGGGCCTGGCGGCCGTGCTGTGCCTCGTGCACGACACGGTCATCGTCACGGGCCTTGTGGCCGCGTCGGGCTGGATATACGAGTCGGCCTTCGGGCGGGCGCTGGGCATCGAGTGGTTCAAGATCGACCTGGCGATGGTTGCGGCCATCCTGACTGTCATCGGCTACTCCGTCAACGACACCATCGTCGTCTTCGACCGCATCCGCGAGAACCGCGGCAAGTTGACCACCGTCAGCGTGGCGGTGATCAACAAGTCCATCAACCAGACGCTATCGCGGACCTTGCTGACGTCCGGCACGACGTTGATCGTCGTGTTCATCATGTACGTTTGGGGCGGCGAGGGCATCAAGGGCTTCACCTTCGCCCTGCTGGTGGGCATCCTGTTCGGCACGTACTCGTCGGTCGCCATCGCCGCGCCGCTGTTGATGGGCTTCAAGAAGGCGGCCTTCGGCAGGGCCTTCGAGCTGGCGAGCGGGGCCTGAGAGCCAATAACGCAAAACCAACCCAAGCGAGCCCGGGCCCGCGTGCGAGAGTAGTAAGTAGAAAGTAGAAAGGCGGCTGTCGCCTCGATAAGCGGACCATTACGATCAAGCGCCTGGGCCTCTCCCGCGGCCTGCCTGCCGGCAGGCAGGTCTACTTACTCCTTTCTACTCTCTGAACATCAGGGGTGGCCTGAAAGAATCCCCACACGCCCGGGCTCCAAACCCCGAGCCCGCACTGTTATGGGGCGCTGGCCCCTTGCCTTTCGGCCGACCAGGCCGCATAATCCGCCCGTCAAGATTGCGGCGGCGTGCGGGCGTGGTGGATGTGTTGGTTCCGAGGCAGGCCGATGACCCGACCGACTGAAGCCAGAGAGAATGAGGTTACGTTCTGTGCGGACGTGAAGTCCTGGGTAGATGCCCTGTTCCAGCAGCATCCGGAATGGCCTTTCGAGCGGGCGCACATCGAGAAGTACGGCCGGGGGACAAACAAACGCCATGACTTCCGGGTGCTTGCCCGCGAAGGCCTCAGGCCGGTTTTGTCCGGCGAGGTCAAGATGCCGGGCACGCCCGATGGTCGTACCCCGTATGCCTGGCCGCTCATGCAGGATGCGTTCCTGAAGGCAAAGAACATCCAGTCGCCATACTTCTTTACCTGGAACGTCAATAAGTTTGTTCTCTTTGATTCAAGCCGGTGGAACGTCCCGCTTATCGAGATGCGGCTTCGGGATTGGGACCTCGGGCTCCATCTGACCAATTCGGGCGACTGCCTTCGTCCGGAGATGCGGGCACACATCCGCGACAAGTTCCTGCCCGAGTTATTCTCCGACCTGGCCCGGATCATCGCGGGCACGTTTGTCGATTGGGGCATCGCTCCTGATGACATCTTCCTTCGTTCCCTCGAAAGCCATCTCGACTGGCCGGTGCTTGGCACGCGGGACTACCTGGCCGAGCAGTGCCGGACGGATCGGGCCTTCTCACATCGCCTATGGGAGTGGATGGCCCGCGAGATGCAGTGGACTTTCGATCCGGATGATCCGCAGCTTTGGCGGCAGGCCGTCGACAGGGCCGCCCGAACGCTTTGCTATGTCTTCAGCAACCGCGCGATCTTCTACAAGGCAATCCAGGCCCGGTATCCACAGATGCTCCGGTCCCTCACCATGCCGCGAGGCGGCAGGGATCATCACGCATTCTATGACCACTTCCGTCGGCAGTTCCAGGCAGCCGTTGACGCCAGCGGCGACTATGAGCCCGTCTTCTACCCACAGGTAAGCGACTGGGTCGGGGCAACGGTCTTCGCCTCTCCGCAAGCCCGCTCGGGCTGGCAGGGGTTCTTCGTCAACCTTGAGACATACGACTTCCGCGCCATCCCGCACGACATCATCGGCGGCGTGTTCAAGAAGCTCATCGCCCCGGAGGAACGGCAGAAGTTCGGCCAGTTCTTTACGCACCAGGACATCGTTGACGTTATCAATGCCTTCTGCATCCGCCAGTCCAGTGACGTGGTTCTCGATCCTGCCTGCGGATCCGGCAGTTTCCTGGTCAGGGCCTACCATCGCAAGGCGTGGCTCTCCGAGCAGCGGGCCGGGGGGAAGAGACACCACGACCGCCACAAAACACACCAAGAGCTTCTACGGGAAATCCTGGGTTGTGACATCGCCGTGTTCCCCGCCCATCTGGCTACCTTGAACTTGGCGGCCCGCGAAATACAGGATGAGGAGAACTACCCGCTCATCCGCCGGGGTAATTTCTTCGAGGTGGTAGAGAAGCCCGCCGAGTTCTACAGGATTCCAGGGCCTCGCACCAGAGCCGGCAGGCAGCCCGCCGTACCTGTGCCGTTGCCCGCGCTTGACGCGGTGGTCGGCAACCCGCCATACGTCCGGCAAGAGCTTATCCCGAAGGGGTCTCAGACCAAGCGGGCCAAGGGTGAACCCCAAGACCTATACGAGGCCCGTTTCAAGAACACGAAGGAACATTTGCAGGCCCTTGTTTCCGCCGCGTGGCCGGGTCTGAAGCTCTCCGGGCGGAGCGACCTGCACTGCTACTTCTGGCCAGTCGCCGCCAAACTCCTCAAGGAAGGCGGGTACTTCGGCTTCCTCACAAGCTCAAGCTGGCTTGACGTGGAATACGGCTTCGCCCTACAGGGCTGGATACTCCAGAACTTCAAGCTCCTGGCTGTCCTGGAGAGCGTTGACGAGCCGTGGTTCGAAGATGCCCGGATAAAGACGGTCGTCGCCGTCATGCAACGGTGCGATGACCGGGCCGCCCGCGACGCCAACATTGTGAAGTTCGTCCGACTCCAGAAGCCTTTGGCTGAGATCCTCGGCGAACGGGCTCACGGCAATGAAGCCGCTCGCCAGACTGCCGCTCAGAACCTGCGTATCCGGATTGAATTGGCTGAGTTTCCGTGTGGCGACGAGCAGTTGCGGATCATCCCCATTCCCCAAAGCCGGCTTTGGGAAGAAGGCGTCAAGGCAGGCAGCCTGCTCGCCAAGTCGGCCCCCGCAGACCTTGCCGATGATGACGACGAGGCCGAAAGCGATGAGGAAAGCAGCCCGGATGAAGCCGCCGCGATGGAGGCCATTCGGACAAATCACGGGCAGTACGCCGCCGGCAAGTGGGGGCGGTTCCTCCGCGCGCCGGATATCTACTTCCGTCTTATGCAGCAATATGGCCGGCGATTCGTCAAGCTGGGGGAGATTGCGGAAATCCGGTTCGGCATAAAGAGCGGATGCGACGCCTTCTTCATGCCGTTCGACGTGACCGGGGAAATCCTGGCCGAAGTCGAGAAGGGCTTCGCGTGGAATCAAGTGGGCCTGATGACGCCCTGCCGGCTCAATGAAGTCCAGAGCGGCCGCGTTCGCATTGTCCGGGCCGGGAACAATACGCTTCACCCGATAGAGGCGGAGTTCCTCCGGGCGGAGGTCCATAGCCCCATGCAAATTGATCGGCCGTTGGTTCGTGCGGCCGATACGAACCGCGTGGTTCTTTGGGTCAATAAGGAACTCAAGGGACTTTCCGGCACTTATGCCGCCAAGTACATCCGCTGGGGGGCCAAAGAGACCTTCGCCTCCAAGAAGTCCAAGCCGGTGCCCGTCCCAAAACGTAGCACCTGCGCTTCCCGCCCAATCTGGTACGATCTGACCAGCGCCAGCACGGGCATTGTTTTTTGGCCAATGGCGCAGCAGTACAGGCATGTTATTCCGGCAAACCCGGAGAACCTGATCTGCAACCATAACCTGTTCTACGTGTCCGGTCGGGATCTAAATGCCTTAGAACATGCGGTCCTTTCGGCCGTTCTCAACTGCACACTTCTTGCCCTGTTCAAAACCTACTACGGCCGATACGCCGGAACCGAGGGCAACCTCAAGACGGAAGTGGTTGACGTGAACCTGTTGGACGTGCCGGACGTTCGAGGCGTCAGTGATGCTTTGGCCCGAAGGCTGTTAGCAGCCTTTGCGTCAATGCAGGGCCGGCAGACCGGCTCGCTTGTCGAAGAGGACTTCATGCGTTGCCACAGTTCCGAGCATGTAAAGGAACTGGCGATGCGGCCGATGGGTTTGCCGGACGAGCTTCGCCAGGGGGACCGCCGGGAGCTTGACGACGCCGTGCTTGAGATGCTTGGCGTGGCCAGCATGGAGGAACGCGGGCGGATTCTGGATGAGTTGTACCTTGAGACGGGCCGGCATTATCGGCAGATCCGCATCGTCGAGGTCCAGAAGCAAGAACAGCGGGGCGGTGCCCAGCGGCGGCTGTCGGCTGAGGACGTTGCAGTCGGGGTGTGGGATTCTCTGGCCGACGACGAGAAAGGCCCGCCCCTTGCGGACTGGCTTGGCTCGCTGGAATGCCGTCGGCAGACCGTCGTGATCCCCGATGGCCGGGCTATGCCCCTGGGCAATGGGCACCTCTACAGTCCCGCCGGTGTTGATTTTGTTCAAGGCAAGACGATCCATCACGAGGACTATGCCGGCATCGAGCAGGCCGCTATGGTCGCGGACCTTGCCAACCTGGAAATCCGGGGCGAGGTGGAAGTGCCCACCGACGAGGCCGGTTGCCGCCAGTGGCGGCAGGCTGTCAAGTCTCGCCTTGAAGCCGCCCGTTCCCGCTTTGACACGTTGACCGGCTCGCGGACCGGCTCGGAGAACCTGCGCGAGGCGTCCGCCGACCTGCTGATGCAGTGGTTCATCCACGGGCGGGGGTGATCCATGCAAGTTGGATGGAATTACTAGCCCTACAGCCTTTCGGAGCGAATATGGACAAACAAAGGGCACTGAGCCTTATACGAACTCAGAGTGAGTCCTTGGCCAAGATTACAAGCGCTCATGATAATCCACCATTTGATAAGTGGTACCGTGATACCCGAGTCGTTCTGGAGAATGTCTTCGGGGCGGGATCGGGGCAGGTGAGGGAATTTGAAAGTATTAGCTTTTCGCTCCCTGTGGTAATTCCTTACGGGGCTCACCCATCGGTAGGTGAGCGGCTTCGGCACGAGGGCTTTGCCGGTGGGAAGTCGCGGGCTTTATCCTTCTTGCAGTCCGTGTTGGGCGAGATCGAGGAATTCGCGGAAGATTCCGCGGCTGCGGTCGACCACGCTGTTGATCCACTAGCAAACGTACTGAGTTTATGTCAGCGGTTTCACCTGGTTGCCAGACAGCTCCAGGCCCGTCACGATAACCGTCCTACCATCGAAATCGAAGATGAATATGATGTCCAAGACCTGTTGCACGCCCTATTGAAAACTGACATCGATGACATTCGGGCAGAGGAATGGACCCCCAGTTATGCGGGCAAGTCGGCTCGCATGGACTTCCTCCTCAAGGATTGCCAAATCGTCGTGGAAGCAAAGAAGACACGGAAGGGCCTGGGCGAGAAGGAAGTCGGTGACGACCTGCTTGTGGACATAGCAAGGTATAAGACCCATCCGGACTGCAAAATCCTTGTGTGCTTCATCTACGATCCCGAAGGAAAGATCGGCAATCCAGCGGGGCTGGAGAATGACCTGTCAGGGGAACGGGATGGTCTAAAGGTTGTAACGATTGTAAACCCCAAGTGACTTGCATGGCGGGATGTTTAAGGGGTCCTCCCCGTCGGGTGCCACGCCGCGCCGCATGTGGAGTGCGGTGGCAAGCCCCAGCGGGGCGACGACACCGCTTTGGCTCGCACGCAAGCGAGCAGCCGAAAGCCAAAGCGGCGTCGCGGCCGCCGCACTCCATAGCCCCGTCGCCTCAATTATCCCACGCAGTAGTGGGTGGCTCTGCAACAGGCACGATGGTGCTACAAGACGCCATCTCGGCGCTGTATAATGCCGGCTTCCATGAACGCCAGGCGATTGAACATCTTGACCATCTTGCTGTTGGCGGCGGCGATGCTCGTGGCGGGCTGCGACATGTTCAAAAAGCCGGCCCCGGCCGGGGCCGCGGCACCGGCTGGGCCGGCGAGGATTCCGGTCGAGCCTCTGGCCCGGCAGCAGGCGCGGGCATACCCGGAGATCGTCCCTGGCGGGCGGGTGCTTTGCCTGGCGGACTTCGAGGACGAGCCGTCGCCGGCTCCCGGCGGGCCGGCCGCGGCCAGGCCGCCAATTGCGGGGCGGCGGCAGGTGGATCGCTTTTCCATCGTGCCGGAGACTGCCGGCGCGGCCCGGCAGTTCGTGGTGAACATCACCCGGACCGGTGCCGGGGCGATGGAGGTGACCCTCCCGGCCGGTCTCGGACCCCATGGGGGGGCGCAGCTCGTGCTGGAGATCCCCGCCGGGCTGGACGTGCGGCCTTACACGTTGCTGTCGATGGCGCTGTTCAGCCGGACGCTGCGGGACGACCTCCAGGTGACCATCGACAGCGACGGCGGCTCGTTGCAGTCATTGCGCATGCTGGTAGAGCCTGGCTGGAACAACGTCCTGCTGGACATCCGGCAGCTCGGGCAGGCCGGGCCGTTCGACGCATCGAAGGTGCGTCGTCTTCGGGTTTCCTTCGCCGACGCGGTCGGGGCGGTGTGGTTCAACCTCGACGACGTCATGCTGATCGACAACTCGCGGCGGATCGAGCCGGTTCCGGCCGGCCTCGGGCCCCATGGGGGGGCGGAGCTTTCCAAAAGCGGGCTGGACTACGTGCTGAAGCTTCCCGGGCGGGATGAGCCGGTGCTGATCGAGCAGGGTTCTGACGGGCTTTGGCGGATGGGCGGCCTCGGGGCGGAGGTCCGCCTTGCGGGCCTCGGCGAGAAGCTGCCGGCAAGCGGCGAGAAGCTGGACGCGCTCGGCAGCCGGCGCGTCGGGCGGATAGAGTTGCTGGAGCACAACGAGATTCGCATTCGCCTGGCCGGCACGTGGTATTTCCCGTCGCGTGCGGGGCAGTGGGCGTCGATGGCGGTCCGCCAAATCCGCTGGGAGTACACGATCTACGGCGACGGGCGGTGCGTGGTCCAGGGCGTGCTGAACAACGCCGGCGGGCGTGAGATCGCGACGGTTGGCGTCTTCACGGCGACGGACGCGGCCTTCTACGGCGGGACGACAGGGCGGCAAATGGTGGTAAACGATTTCGCCGGCGAGGTGGGCCGGTGGCGGTACATGGTCTTGCCGCAAGGGCCCTCCGGCGCGGTGCTTGCCGCCAATTACCTGCGCCCCGGGGCCATACGTCCATCGGTGGCCGAGCCAGACGTCCGTGCCGCCGGCGATGGCGACCGCGACGGCTTCGACGAATCCCAGGGCTGCTACTTCCTGGCCGCAAGAGCAGGCCAGTGCCGCTTCACGCTCGATCCGGCGCCCGAGGGGCTGTTGGACCCGGTGGTTCTGCTTGCCGGGCCATGGCAGGGCGAAGTCCACGTCAGCAGTGAAGGGCTGGCGATCCGCTCGGTGGTGCGCAGGCCGGACGGCTCGGCCCTGGTGCTCCTGGGCGGGCTGCATCGCCAGGCGATGGCGGTGGAAGTCTCCGGGACGGCGGGGGCGGCGACACAGAATTGACGGGCTTTTTTTCGGAACAGGGTTTTTCCCCGGCAAGGCGCGATCCCCGGCCGGCGCCGGGCGTAGGAAAGAAGCGGCCAATCCGCCAGGCCGGCTGTGCCGGCTCAAGAATGCGAAGAAGAATCATCCACAGATTACGCAGATTACACAGATGCTTAAAAAAACAAACATCTTCTTGACCTCTGCGAAATCTGCGTAATCTGTGGACAGGCCTTACCTTTCCGGAGCGTATTGCCTCTCAAGAGCCGGACAGACGGTAAAGTCGCACCCGGCAATGGCCGATATGCGTGGCGGGCATCCGCCGTTTTGTTCATGTTCGTAAAAGCCGTATTTGGGCACTTGTTATGCTTGACAAGCCGGTCTGAGTACCTAGACTTAGCGATGTTGGACAGTGCCGATTCGACAGCTTCCGGGAAACTGGGCTCGGCTCGTTCAGGCGAGATCAATGTTTCCCCGGATATCGTGCGGGCCGCAGTGCCGCGGCCGGAGCGATGTCCGAGGGCTTTGGTCCGCGCGTGAACGGGCTGACCCTCTGGGCGATGCCAGGAAAGGTCCGCCATGATGACAAGGACGACAAGGTTAGGAAAGACGACTCTATCGGGCGTTTTGTGCGCGGTTTCTCTTGTTCTGGCCGGCGGGTGCGCAGACCCCGCTGACTGGTGGAAGACAGATCCCACGCGGTTTTTGTCTCCGGACAAGGTCGTCGCGCCGGTTTCCGGCTCGCCGATCAATCCTATCCTTTCCAGCATCGGCCCGACGGACAGGTCGCAGGACGTCCTGCCCAACGCCACGTTCCCGCGGGAAGGCGACTGGTCTTACACGGATGAGGACTACATCATAGGCCCGACGGACATTGTGGACATATCCATTCTGGACTTGCTCAACGAGAGCGTCGAGACCATGATGAGGCGGCAGGTTTCCGACAGCGGTTACATCGACCTGCTTCTGTTGCCGGATCGCGTCAAGGCCGAAGGATTGACCAAGGACGAACTCACGCAGGCCATCATCAACGCGTACAGCCCGGACATCCTTCGCAACCCCACCGTCTCGGTAACAATTGCCCTCCAGAGGCAGAACATGTTTTCGATCTTCGGGTCCATTGGCCGCCCCAGCACGTACAGCATTCTCCGAAAGGACATGCGTCTGCTCGAGGCGTTGGCGCTTGCCGGCGGGATGACTCAGGTGAACATCAACTACATCTACGTCATCCGTCCGAATCCGGCGCCGAAAATCTCCGTCGCCCCCAAGGGCTTGCGGATAGGCCCGGCCACCCCGGCCGTGCTGCCGCTGGAGCCCAAGGAGGTCCCGGGCGGCACCGGCGCGCCGGCCACCTCGGGACCCTCGACCGGAACAGCCGATGAGGCCCTGCGAGACCTCTTGGAGCTTCAGAAGGCCCTTCAGGGCCTGCTGCCGGGAACGACATCCAAGCCCGGCACGACCGCCCCGGCGACGCCGTCAATGGTGGCAATGTCCGAGACGGACCCCGCGGGCGGCGCGGCGAGCCAGGCGACAGGCCCGGCCACAACCGCATCACCCGCTCCTGCCGGCGGGCCTAAGTGGGTTTACTCGGGCGGCAAGTGGGTCAAGGCCCAGACCGAGGCCGCCGCCGAGGAGCTCCAGACCAAGCCCGCGGAGGAAAAGGAAGCGTCAGACCCCTTCGGCTGGAAGAAAGCCGACCGTTCCGACATGGCCAGGGTCATCGCGATAAATCTTAACCAACTTCGCGACGGCGACCCGCGTATGAATATCGTCATCCGGAACAACGACATCATTCACGTGCCTTCGCTGGACATCGGCGAATTCTACATCGGCGGCGAAGTCTCCCGCCCGGGCGTGTACTCGCTGACCGGACGGCAGATCACCGTGAAGATGGCGGTCATTGCGGCCGGAAACTTCAACGGGATAGCCTGGCCGGAAAACTCCCTGCTGGTCCGCCGGATCGGAAGCAACCAGGAGCAGATCATCCCGCTGAACCTGGAAGCGATCTTCAAGGGCACGGACCCGGACCTGTTCCTCAAGCCCAACGACCAGATCAACGTCGGCACGGACGTTCGGGCCATGTTCTATCCCGTTCTTCGCAGCGCCTTTAGGATGACCTACGGTTTCGGGTTCATCTACGACCGCAATTTCTCCGATCCGCGAAGCCCCGATTTTACTCCAACCAGCACCCGTTTCACCCGATGGTAGTATTCCAGGACGACACCGCTGCCTTGGAAACGTATGAACGACATGATTCGTCATGACAGACCAAAGGCGACAACCGGGTCTCTTGCGGAAATGGTCGTGGAAACAGCCGCGCCGACTTTCCGCCAGAGCTTCCCGCTGGAGGCCTGCGCGCGAATCGCCGTCCTGGCCGGCGTGCTTGTCTGGATGAACTTCTGGCAGTTGCGGATAATGCTCAGGACCTGGATGGACGACGGCAACTGGTCCCACGGGTTCCTGATCCCGCTGTTCAGCATCTACTTCCTCTACAGCAGGCGGGATGAGTTGTTCTCGGCCCCAAGGCGCGTCTGCATGTGGGGCCTCGGGCTGATGCTTTTCGGCATCTTCTGGGGCCTCGCGGGCGTCTATTTCAAACAGGCCTACCGCTCGGGCATGTTCGTTTGGTTCAGCCACGTGGGAATCATCCCGACGGTCATGGGCCTGGTGCTGTACCTGGCCGGGCCCAAAGTCCTGCGGGTGGTCTGGCTGCCTGTCGCGTTCCTGATCTTCGCGATGCCGCTGCCGCCCGACAAATACGCCGAGTTCGCCCTGCCTCTCCAGAACTTCGCCGCCGCCGCCAGCGCGGCCATCCTCAAGCTATGCGGCGTGGACATCGTCGTAAAGGCAAGCGAACTGACGCTTAGGAGCGTCTCCGGAATACAACGCGACCTGACCGTGGCCGAGGCGTGCAGCGGTGTGCGCATGCTCGTGGCCTTCATGGCCCTGGGCGTGGCGATGGCATATCTTGACGATAAACCGATCTGGCAGCGGGTGACGCTCGTATTGATGGGTGTGCCAATTGCCATCGCCAGCAACGTGCTGCGAGTGATAATAACAAGCACCGCCTACGTCATGGACCAGCCGGAGTTCGGCAAGGACTTCATGCACTCGTTCACGGGCATGCTGATGCTGATACCGGCCCTGGCAATGTTGTGGGGGCTTGGCTGGATATTGCAGCACCTGTTCGTGGCGGACGATCAGGACGATAAGGACGATGACGGAAAAGGACTGCCGAACAATGCCAGGGAAGGCCCGGCCCTGACCGGTGGAGCCAATACATGACCGACCAGCAGATTGATATGGGTCCTGAGCCTGGCTGGGTCCGCGCGCTGCCCCTTGGATTTCTGCGATTGATTATCAACTTGCTTCGCTTCTGGGGGCGAGCCATGTGGAGCCCCCATTTCCTGGTGGCGTTTGCCATAATTGTCCTTACGGCCGGGGGATGGCAACTGGCTGTAAGCGCCCTGGAACTGGTGACCGAGAAGCTGCCGGTGCCCTGGCCTGCGGGGGTCGAGGTCAACGACAAGTACGTAATGACCGCCATGTCCGACAGAATGGGCCCCTTCGAGTTCGTCAGCGCCGACGGCGAGTTGGACTTCGACTCCAAGACGCAGGGATTCCGCAAGGACGGCCGGCCCGATGGCGAGGGCGAGGTCACAGCGGACGTGATGGAGTTGTTGGGCGTCGGCACGGCAACCGACGCGCGCAATCTTCCGCTTCGGCGGAGCAACTGGCTGTCGATGCGCACGTACCGCGACAGCCGCAGGCCCGCCGGCGACCCGCTGCGATACTGGCGGCTGGAGGTGGATTATTACACGGGCGGGGTGGACCTCGTGCCGCACACGCCTGAGAGATGCATCGTCGCCGGCGGCGGCCAGTGGCTCGGGACCACCGGTTTGCCCGTCACAATCGACGACGTGGAGGCCCCCTGGGGCAACACAGTTCTGGCGTTCCAGCGAGCGCTGTTCCAGCGGACGGACATGCAAGGCGCCGCCACCGGGCAGTTCGTCCAGTACTACATCTTCTGCCTCAACGGCTCGCCGAAGAGCGGCCGCAACGAGGTGCGGTTCGCGCTGGGCAGCCTGTTTGTCAAGCACGCGTATTTCGCCAAGATCCAGTTCGCCCCGTTGCCCGCGGTGCAGCAGGCGGGCGGCAGGCTGGTCTACGCTATTGCCGACCCCGCCCAGGCCGACCTGGCCGCGGCGGATTTCGTCAAGCACTTCATGCCGCATGTTCTCAAGACGCTGCCCACGCCCAAGGACATCGAGAGGCTCGATGCCGGCGCCGGCGGCGAGAAGGCAGGTTCCCGGGTTCCTGATATCAGGTTGACATCCGATGGCAAAGAAACGCAGAAGACTCAATAAGCGTGTGGCGATTGTCCTGGGCTGCATAGGCGCATTGGTGATCGCCCTGGGCGTGACTACGGCGTTAACCGGCAACTGGCTCAACCGCCTGTTCCCCAAGGACCCCTTCGCGCTGATGGAGCAAGGCCACAAGTTCGTGAAGGAAGGCGACCGCCAGAAAGCCGACGAGGCGTTCAAGTCGGCGGTGGCGGCGGGGTTATCCGCCAAGTCGCCCAAGATGGCCTCGTTCTACACGGAGATCTCGAAGTTCAATTACGACTGGGCCATGGACGGCAACGGCCTGACCGAGACCCAGCGGAGGGACAGGTTCGGCCAGTCGATCGCCCTGGCCCGCAAGGCGCTGTTGATGGACGCCAAGTATGTTGCCGCCCAGCAGTTCCTCTGCGACGTCTACTGGAACCTCAACGTGCACTCCGGGAGCAGGCAGGGGCAGGACTGGAACGCCTTCATAAAGGAAGCGGACGCGCTGATCAAACTCCAGGGCGACGACGCCGAGACCTACTTCCGCCGCGGCTCAGCCAAGGGGGAACTTATAGACCCGACGTACCCGGGCGAGTTGGCAAAGGAGGCCCGGAACGACTTCGAAAAGGCCATCGAGATCAAGCCCAAGGAGCCCCGCTACTGGCTGGGGCTCATCGGGCATCTGGATCGCCTGCGGGGCAACGAGGTCCAGATCGAAAAGGCTTTCCAGGACGCTGTCGAGGCAAATCCCGACGACGCCGGCCTGCTGGTCAACTATGCCGGATTCCTCAGAAGGCAGAAACGCTCCGAAGACGCCCTCAAGCAACTCGATCTGGCCGTCCAGAAAGACGCCGTGCTTGGCAACCTCGCGCTGGCGGACTACTATTCGGCCAATAACGACAAGCCGAAGGTCATGGAGGTCCTGGACAAGACCATCGCGGCCGCTCCGTTGGACATACGGGCCTATGTGGGCAAGGCGTCAGTCCTGGGCTCGGACAAGAAGAACGAGGAAGCGCTGGCCGTGCTGAACCAGGGCCTGGAGGCCCTGGAAAAGGCCCTGGCCACCAAGCCGGCGGCCGACAAGGGCCAAAGCGAAACCTCCGGAAAGATGCAGCTTCTGTACCTCAAGGCCAACGTCCTGATGGACCTGGTCGAAGCCGGCAGCCAGGACCCCAACGACCCCCAGCGCCAGAAGCTGCTCAAGCAGGTCGACGAGTGCTATCCCATGCTGACGGCCACCAAGTTCTCCGGGCCGATGTTTTCCCGCCTGACCGGGCGGATGGCCCTTGCCAAAGGCCGGGTCAACGAGGCCGAAAAGGACCTCGAAGACGCCTACAACAACGCCCGCGGGTTCGACCTGAAGGTCGCCAACCTGCTTATCAACATCTACCTCCAGAAGAACCTGCCCGGCAAGGCCGACGCCATCCTCGACAAGCTGCTTCGCGTGCCGGGCCAGCGGGACAACCCTTCGATCTGGATTGCCAAAACAAGGCTGCTGATGCGATATCGCAACTTCGAGAGGGCCGAGGAGGCCGTTGCCAGGGTCCTGCTGCTGGACCCCAACAACCCCGAGGCGATTAACACCAGGGCGGTCCTGAAGGTTGCCCGCGGGGAGGCGCCGACCCTTCCGCCCGGCGTCAAGCCTGACCCGCGGACAATGGGCCTGCTTCTGGACCGCGCCGTCGACATGTGGCTGGGCGGCCAGCGCGACGACGCCATAAAGTACGTCGAGCGGCTCAGGGCCAATTCCCCCGACGACAGGAACGTCTTCTCGCGCCTCTTCGGCATGTACAGGGCGGTCGGGAAGCTCGACGAGGCCGAAAAACTCGTCGATGAGGCCATCAAGGCCCGACCCGAGGACAAGACGCTGGTGGCCCGTAGGAAACTGCTGCGCGAGACGGACCCCAACACGCAGTACAAGATCCTGCTGGACATCGCCGATGAATACCCCTCGCCTCAATCTTGGCTGGAAAAGGCCGCCATAGCGGCGTCGTTCGGCAAGGACAAGCAGGCGGATTACCGCAATTTCCTCAATAAGGCCTCCGAGAAGGATCCGAACAACATCGGCGTCGTCGAGCGGCTGCTGGAAAACGCCATTTTCAATCACGACTGGAAGGCGGCCGATGACTGCGTCGCGCGGGCCGGCAGGGCCAATCTCGACGGGTGCAAGGGCCGGCTGTACAGGATGCGCGTGGACACGGCCCGCATGGACTTCGACGCGGTCATCGCCACGGGCCTGGACATCCTCAAGGACGACCCCAACCGCAAAGACGCCCGCTGCCTGTTGGGCCAGGCCTACCTGCGGAAGAGGTTCTTCCAGCAGGCATACGACTCGTTCAAGATCGTTTACGACAACGACCCGGGCTACACGCCCGCGCTGAAAGGCCTGGTGGCGGCGACGTCGACGACGGGTCTGAACAGGGAAAGCGAGTACCGCGAGTACGTGGCCAGGGCATACGCGCTGGCCCCCAACGACCCCTACATCCGCGAATGCAATATGGAGATCGAGCAGGCGACCACCAGCCCGCAAGAGCTCATCGTGCAGCGCGAGAAGGCGCTGGTTCAGAGCCCCAACGACCTGCGCAACATCGTCAGCCTCGGCGCGCTTTACGAGCGCGTCAGCCGGTTTGACGAGGCCGAGAACATGTACGTGACGTTCTTCCAGAAGGCTGACAACAAGCTCATGGGCGCCCAAGTGCTGTGCGGCTTCTATCAGCGCCGCAACCGCCCCAAGGACGTCGAACGGGTCATCGAGCCCATGCTCGGCGAATCGACGGACCCCGTCGGCGTGCGGGTGCTGTACGCGGAGTTCCTGACTCGCACCGAGCCGCAGCGGGCCCAGGCCTTCCTGGAAAACGCCATTGTCGCCGATCCCAAGGACCCCCGCGGGCACCTGGGCCTGGCAAGGTTCTGGGCCGCACAGGCCACGCAGGCCGCACAGGCCGCGCAGGACCTGCAGGACCTGCAGACCAAGTGGAAAGAGGCCGTCAACGCCATGGCCGACTACGTCCGCGTGCGGCCCGAGGACATTGGCGGCATCAAGGAGCTCGTGCGATACTGCATCGAGGCCGGAGAGTACGAGTTGGCCGGAAAGCGGCTTGAAGGGCTCCTGAAGGCCGACCCGCGGGACGCCGCCAGCGAGACCCTCCGCGGATTGCTGGCCCTGCGACAGAGCAAGAAGATCCAGGACCTCGAAGAGCCGATTCGGCTGTTCTCCCAGGCCATCCAGGACGGCCCGGCCTATGCCGAGCCGCTGATCTACCGCGCCCAGGTGTACCTGATAAAGGGCGAGAGCGCCAGGGCCAAGGCTGACCTCCAGGAGGCCAAGCGCCTGACCAACCGCATCGACGTGTCCATGCAACTCGGCACGGTGTTGGAGGCGCTGCGGGATGAAGGCGCCGAACTGGTCTACCGCGAAATCCACAACGACCGCCCGGATTACGCCCCCGCCATAGCCCGGCTCGTTACAATATACATGAACCGCCAGAAGTACCCCGAGTTGGAGAAACTGCTGGCCGAGGCAAAGAAGACGATGCCCTCCGATCCCACCGTTTTCCTGTGGGAGGCCCAGATGTGGAGGGTGCGGGACAACATCTCCAGCATGCTTGCCGCCCTGGCCGAGGCGGTCCGCCTGGCGCCCAACTCCCCGGAATGCTTGCAGCCGTACCTGATGAGCCTCATGGAGGCCAAGCAGTACGACCAGGTTGTCAAGGTGAGCGAGCCTTACCTGCAGAACAAGGATTTCGCCGGGTGGGTCGGCGCGATCCGGGCCGGGGCCTTGTTCAAGCTCAAGCGGTTCGACGAGGCGGACCAGCTCTTCCTGGCCTCGCTTAACGCGATCCAGCCCCAGTTGGTGCTCCTTGAGGCCCAGCAGATGCAGGCGGCCTACGGCAATCAAGGCGCCATAAGCAGGTTCCGCCGGTGGATGGAGGGCGGACTCAAGAACTGGCGGGCGCACCTGGTGCTGGGCTTGCTGCAGGCCGAACAGAAAGACCCTAAAGAAGCCGTCAAGAACCTTATCCAGGCCCGCGATTTGGCGCAGGAGCCCGAGGCCAAGTACCTGGCAAACCGCCACCTTGGCGCGGCATACTACCAGTTGAACATGTTCAAGGATTGCGAGCAGGCCTACCTGGCGGCCTTAAGCAGCCTGCCCAAGGGCGCCATGGACGCCCAGATCGCCAACAACCTCGCGTACCTTTACACCAACGACCTTAACGAGCCCAATAAGGCCCTTCCGTTCGCCGAACAGGCGTCGAAGAGGGCCCCCAACGACGCCAAGATTCTGGACACGTACGGCTGGACGCTGGCGAAGCTCGGAAACCTGCCCGAGGCCGAGCAGGCCCTTTTGCGGGCAGTCCAACTGGAGAGTCCCCTCACTGTAAGCCGATATCATCTTGGCTGGGTCTATGAGCAGCTTAAACGCCTGGACGAGGCGAAGAAACAGTACCAACAAGGCCTGACAATAATAAACGACAAGCCCGACGACCCCCTCTACGGCATCATTAAGGCGGCCCTGGAGCGGGTCAACCAAAAGCTTGAGCGAGGTAGCGGCAAATGAGCGTCATACAAACCAGAGAAATTGCCCCACAGATCGTCCGTCTCGGGCCCGGCAGAGTTGCCGGGCGGCCTGGCCCGGCCGAAGGCCGTCAGGCCGACGCCGGCCTCACCGGCCGGGACATACTCCGTATCTTGCGCAAACGCAAGTGGCTGATCATCCTTGCCGAACTGCTCTGCGTGGCACTGGCCGTGGGCACGACGGTGCTCTGGCTGATGTACGCGCCGCTGTTCACCTCGGCGGCGCTGCTGGAAGTCCGCCCGGTGGAGACCACGGCCATCACGCCGAACACCGGCTACCAGACGAGGGAAATGCTTGAGATCCTGGCCGTAAAGTACGCCAGGCTGACCGGCAGCGATCCGGTGCTCCAGACCGCCCTGGAGACCCCGGCAGTTCGCGCCACCACCTGGCTCCGGAAGAGCCCGGAAGACGCCCTGCTGCGGCTCCAGAACACCGTCAGCATCTCGCCGGTCACCTCCAGCGCCCTGATCAGCATCTCGATGACGGGCACCAACAAGGCCGAACTGCCCGATATCGTCAACGCCATCGCCATCGCCTCCCGCGACCGAAGCTCGGATATCGCCAACCGCGGCAAGCGGGAACAGATCAGCCAACTCCTCAAGGCGCGAACCAGCCTGGGCGAGTCGCGGTACAGCATCCGGAACGAGAAGACGAAACTGGTGAGGGATGCCCAGATCCCCGATTTGACCAGCACGCAAAACGTGCTGAGCATGGAGCTCAACCGGATCGCGCCGCAGATTTCGACACTGGAGCTCGAGCTCGCCCAGGCGGACCAGCAGCTCAAGATTCTCGGCGACCAGATCCGCACCAGAGAGATCAAGAACCTCCCGGCCGTGCTTCAGGCAATCGACATGGACCCCGCGATTCGCGAGCTTGAGAGGGGCCTGCTGAACATGAGGGCCCGGCAGCCGTCGATGGAGGGCAGGTGGGGCCGGCACAACCCCAAGTACATCGAATACATGGGCAGCATAGCCAGCATGCAGAAGGAGGCCGACGGCAGGCGGATATTGCTCATGGACGCGACGGTGAATTCCATCGTGGCCATTACCGAGAACAACAAGTCCATCATACTGAGCCGGCTTACCGAGATGCGTGAGAAATCCCGCGTGATCGACATTCAGGTTCGCGAGCTGCGGGGGACCCTGAGCGCCTACGCGCAGTTCGATGAGCAGGACAAGAGCCTCACCGATCAGATCGACCGGATCGACAGCCGGCTTGTCGACCTGCGGATTCTGCTTGATGGCGGCGCCCCGCTGGAAGTGATGCAGTTGGCCTTCGAGCCGCTCGAGCCGTCGATGCCCCGCTGGCAGATCATGGTCCCGCTGGGGGTCCTGCTCGGCCTGATCGTGGGCCTGGGCCTGGCGTTCATGCTGGAGTTCATCGACACGTCGATCAAGGGCCCGTCCGACATTGTCAGGCGCATCGACCTGCCGCTGCTGGGCATGGTCCCCCACCACGACGACGTCGAGGAGAACATCGCGGACCTTCGCGTGGCCTTTGCCTCGCACCCGAACAGCCTGATCAGCGAGGCCTTCCGCCAAATCCGCACGTGCCTTCAATTCAGCGGCCCGGCCAATCAGCGCCGCAGCCTGCTGATAACCAGCCCACAGCCCGAGGACGGGCGGACCACCGTCGCGCTGAACCTCGCGGCCTCCATCGCCCGGGCAGGCAGGAAGGTGCTGGTCGTGGATGCCAACTTCCGCCAGCCGGCGGTCCGCGTCCTCTTCCCGGCCAGTCCGGAAGGCGGGCTCAGTTCGGCCCTTGTCGGCCAGGCCGCGTGGCGGGACATGGTCCTGGAGATCGAGCCCAACTTCAGCGTGATGGCATCCGGGCCCTTGCCGCCCAACCCGGGCGAACTGCTGGGCTCCGAGCAGATGCGCACCGTCCTGGCGGAAATGGTCGGCCAGTACGACCAGGTCATCTTCGACGGGGCCCCATGCCTGGTGGTGACCGACTCGATGGCACTGGGCAGCCTGGTCGACGGGATAGTCCTGGTCGTCCGGGCCGGGGCCAACACCTACGGCATCGTCCAGCGAAGCCAGGAAATGCTCTCGCGAGGCGGAATGCATATCATCGGCATTGTCCTAAACGGCGTCCGGGCCGTCGCCGGCGGATACCTCCGCAAGAACTACGAGGCCTTCTACGACTACCACGAGCAGACAAAACTGCTCCAGAAATAGACGGATGCATCACGCGGGGCCTCGTGCAGAGGCCCCGGAAAAGAAGAAGTCGGCAAGAAGGGCCCTGACGGGGATTGCGCGGATATCCGCGTGATCCCCGTTTTTCTTGTCCCGTCTTTCTTGTCCTTGCCCCGGCGGTTATCATGGAAGCGCCATGACCGGTTCTTATCTGTTTTCCGCTCTTGTCCTGTTGGCGCTGGCGGCACTGGCGGGCTGCGGCGCCGCGGATGCGTCGCTTCCCATTGCCGACCTCCGCGAAATACCCCAGAACTGCCGGGCCGCCCTGGGGCCGGGCTTGGCCGATACGACGCTCATCGCCCCCGACGTGCAGACCCGGCTCGCCCGCGAATACCGCCGGACAATCCTCTCGCCGTGGCGCGACGGCTACTCGCCCCTCCCGGCCGACGAGGTACGGGCGCCGCGTGACAAGTTCGCCCGTGACCCAGGCTGCGGCGAGGACCTCCTGCCTCGCGAGGCGATCTGGGCCATGGCGACGATGCCGCAAGCCGATCTGGCCGGCTATCCCAACTGCCGGCGGCGGGCGATCACCGTCCGCAACACCTCCATCCGCCAGTTGCCGACGGCCGAACCGGCGTTCCTGCCGCCCTGCAAGGGCGTGGGCTATCCGTTCGACCGGCTCCAGGAGTCAGCCATTTGGGCGAATACGCCCATCCGCGTCAACCACGTGTCCAGAAGCGGGGCCTGGGTGTGGGCCAAGTCATGCTTCTCGGCCGGGTGGATCCCCGCCGGCGACGTCGCCTTCGTGGACGACGCGATGGTGGACGCCTGGCGAACGCATCCGCTGGCCGCCATCGTCCGCGACAGCGCGAGCCTTCGCTCCCCGGATGGTGCGTTCGTCGCCGCCGAACACATCGGCGCGGTGCTGCCTCTTGCCGACGCGGCCGCACCAGACGGGGCGCCTGGCGCGCCGCCGGCCGGGGGCCTGGATGTCCTGGCCGCGGCGCGACTGCCCGACGGCACAGCCAAGGCCGTCCGCGTGCGGCTGGCGCCGGGGCAGGCGGAGATGTTCCCCGTGCCGGCCACCACGGGCCGGCTGGCGGACCTGGCCGACCGCATGATCGGCCAGAGCTACGGCTGGGGAGGGCTCTACGAGCAGCGCGACTGCTCAGCCATGATCCGCGACCTCTTCGCGCCCTTCGGCCTGTACCTGCCGCGAAACAGCTCCGAACAGGCCCGCGCGGGCCAGGCCATCCCGCTCGGCGGCATGTCGGGCGAGGCCAAGGAGCGGCTGATCATCCGCGACGGCGCGGGGATGCTCACCCTGCTCGGCGCGCCGGGGCACATCATGCTTTACCTCGGCCAGCGCGACTCAAAGGCGCTTATCATGCACAACACATGGGGCGTGAAGGTCCGCCAAGCCGGCGGGGCCGAGGGCTTCAAGTTGATAGGCCGCTGCTGCATCACCACCCTTCGCCCGGGGATCGAGCTTCCCAATGTCGTCCTGCCGGACGGCGACCTGCGGCACATGATAAACGTGATGGTGCGGCTTGACGGCTTGTTCGACAAGCCCAAGGCCGCAACCACGGAGGTCAAATGACCAGCCGCATCGAGCGAATACGTTTCTGGAAAACAGTCCGGCCGCTGCGGACGCTGTTCCGCACGTCGCTGGGCAGCAAGTCGGCCGCCACATGCGTGCTCGTGGAGGTGACGCTCGCCGGCGGGGCAATGGGCATCGGCGAGGCGCCCACGAGCTTCGTGCTGCCTCACGAGACGCCGGAGGCCATCAAGGCCGTCCTTGCCGACGCCCGGCGGGCGCTGACAGGGGCGCCCATCGATGAGTACCCGGCCCACCTGGCCGCCCTGCGAAGCCGCTTCGGCAGGTTCCACATGACACTCTCCGGCCTGGAGGTCGCGATGTTCCGCGCCGCACTGGCGGCCAAAGGCGAAAGCGAGCTCGGGTTTTGGGGCGGGCGATCGCGAAGGGTCGAGACCGACATCACCGTTGCCTTCATGCCCGACCGGCAGGCCCTGTCGCACTGGATGAAGCACGCCACGAAAATCGGTTTCAGACACTACAAGGTGAAGGTCACCGGCGACGTCGAGGCGGACATCGCCTTCGTCAAGGCCGTGCGGGAGCACCTTCGCTCCGCCGGCCCGCCCGATCGCGTCATCCGCCTTGACGGCAACCAGGGTTACTCGGCCGAGTCGTACCGCCGGATGCTCGACGCGCTTCGGCGGGCGAAGATCGACATCGAGCTCTTCGAGCAGCCCCTGGCGGCCGACGACTTCGCCGGGCTGCGGAAGATCGCGGGCTGCTCGCCCGTGCCGGTGATACTGGACGAGACGGTCTTCGACGCCGAGGCGTGCCGGCGGGTCGTCGACGAGCGGCTTGGCGACGGGGTGAACATCAAGATCGCCAAGAGCGGCATAGCCGGCTCGGCCGCCATATTGAAATGCGCCCGCGCCGCCGGGCTGAAGCTGATGATCGGCTGCATGACCGAGACGATGGTGGGCCTGTCCGCGGGGATACACATGGCGGCCGGGACGGCGGCGTTCGATTACGTGGACCTGGACGCGGCGCACCTGCTGTTCAACGCGCGGCTCCGCGGCGACATCGAGATTGCCGGCCCGAGATACCTGATTGACGGCGCCGCGCGGGGCAGCGGCAAGGGCCAACGATGATAAACGACGCGCTTGGAATCATCGCGGCGCTTCTGGTCATCGAGGGCCTGGCGCTTTACGCGGCCGAGATGCCGCGCCTGAAGTGGCTGTTCAAGTACGTGCCGTTCATGTTCTGGGTGTACTTTCTGCCGATGCTGGCCAACACGGCCGGGCTGTTCGCGGCCCAGCACAACTCCGCCGGCGAGGCCGTCACGCCGGTTCAGGACGCGATCTTGACGTACTGCCTGCCCGCCAGCCTCGTGCTGCTGCTGCTCAACGTGGACATTCGAGCGATCCTTCGTCTTGGCGCGGTGGCCCTTGCGGTGATGTCGGCCGGGGCGCTGGGCGTGATTGTCGGCGGGCCGGCGGTGCTGTTGATCTTCGGGCACTGGCTGCCGCCGGACATGTGGATGGGGATCGGGGCCCTGTCGGGCTCGTGGATTGGCGGCAGCGCCAACATGATCGCCGTCTCCAAGGGCATCGCGACGCCGCCGGAAATCATGGGCACGATCATCGTCGTCGACACGATCGTCGCCTATTCGTGGATGGCCATGCTGATGCTGCTGGCGGGCCGGCAGGAGCGGTTCGACCGCTGGAACCGCTCGCGCATGGTCATGCTGGACGAGCTGCGCAAGCGGGCCTCCGACGCGGGGCCCGGCGTCAGCCATCCGATAACCTTGCGGCACGTGGTGCTGATGTTCGGCATTGCCTCGGCGGCCTGTGCGGCCGCGACGTGGCTGTCGGCGGCGATGCCGACAGTGGCGGGCATGATAGGCCCCGCCACCTGGGCGATCATCCTGGCCTCGACTATCGGCCTGGCGCTGTCGGCGACGCCCGTGCGGCGGCTGGAGCGGTTCGGGGCGTCCACGGTGGGTTACGCCCTGCTGTACCTCGTGCTGGCGGCGATCGGGTCGAGGGCCAACCTGGGCAGCCTTGCCGGCGCGCCGGTGATGGTGCTTGTCGGGCTGACGTGGGTGAGCATCCACGGGCTATTCCTGCTTGGCGCGGGGCGGCTGCTTCGCGCGCCGCTGGCGCTTCTGGCCACGGCGAGCCAGGCCAACATCGGCGGCACGGCCTCGGCGCCGGTGGTGGCGGAAGTCTACCAGACGGGCCTCGCGCCGGTGGGCCTGCTCCTGGCGGTCCTGGGAAACATCGCCGGCACGTACCTGGGCCTCTGCTGCGCGGCGCTGTGCAAAATGGTCAGCCAATGAAGAAAAAGCGTTCAACGCAGAGCACGCAGAGATCGCAGAGGAATAGGCAGGAAGAAAAGAAGAAGCGAGCGGTGGATTACATGGATTAAAGGATTACATGGATAGAAGCATATATTAGTTTCTTAATCCATGTAATCCTTAAATCCATGTAATCCCCATCTGATGTTTCTTCTTCTTCTGTTTCTTCCTCTGCGATCTCTGCGTGCTCTGCGTTGAAACAGGTCGGGGCGGGTATAATCTTGCGGACAAGGAAGGACGGCGGCGGTCGCGGTCCGGCGGCATTACGGTCTACAGCAAGGGGAGCATAAGACGATGGAAATTGCGGATCGGCTTCGCGAACTGGCCCGGAACCTGTATTGGACCTGGCATCCCGACATAATCGAGATATTCCGGGACCTCGACCCGGCGCTTTGGCGGGAGGTCAACCACAACCCGGTGGAGTTCTTTGACCGGCTTGACGCCGGCGTGCTGGAGGCGAAGACCGCCGAGTTGGCGCTGGACGCCCGCGTCAGTCTGGCCTTCCACCGGATGCACGATTACCTTTCGATGCGCGACACGTGGGGCGCCCGTCACGCCGGCGTGCTCTGCTCAAGGCCCGTGCTGTATTTCTCGGCCGAGTTCGGCCTGCACGAGTCGCTGCCGATTTACTCCGGCGGGCTTGGCGTCCTGGCGGGCGACCACCTCAAGGCCGCCAGCGACCTCGGCGTCCCGCTGGTGGGCGTGGGGCTGTTCTACGCCAAGGGCTATTTCCGCCAGAGCCTCGACAAGGACGGCTGGCAGCACGAGGACTACTTCGTCTCCGACGTCGACAAGCTGCCGATGAACCGCGCCGTCGACGCCGAGGGCAAGCCGCTGCGCGTCAGCGTCCGCACGCGGGAGTCCACAATAACCGCCGAGGTCTGGACCGCCCACGTCGGGCGAAACAGGCTGCTGCTGCTGGACACCAACGTCCAGGAGAACACGCCCGACGACCAGGCCCTGACGTCGATCCTCTACGGCGGCGACACTCGGGTGCGAATCCGCCAGGAACTGGTCCTCGGCGTGGGCGGCCTGTTTGCGGCCGAGGCGCTGGGGATATGCCCGGGCGTCATACACCTCAACGAGGGCCACAGCGCCTTCGCGACACTGGCGGCGGCGCGGTCGATGATGCGGCGCGAAGGGCGCAGTTTCGAGGATGTCCGGGAGAAGATCGCCACCATGACCGTCTTCACGACGCACACGCCGGTCCCGGCCGGGCACGACCGCTTCGACGCCGACCTGATCGAGCGCAACCTCGGGCCGCTTCGCGAGGACCTGGGCCTCTCGCCGCACGACTTCATGTCGCTGGGGCGCGTCGAGTGCGACGACGAGCGAGAGACATTCTGCATGACCGTGCTGGGCCTGAAGATGGCCCAGCATCGCAACGCCGTCTCCGCCCGCCACGCCAGGCTCAGCAGGGCCATGTGGCGAGGCGTCTGGCCAAAACTGCCCGAGGACATGGTCCCAATAGGGCACATCACCAACGGCGTGCACTCGAAGTCCTGGCTGGCCGTGCCGATGGCGCCCCTGTTCGACCGCTACCTCGGCAACGACTGGGAGGACAAGATGCACGACGCCCTGACCTGGCAGGGCATCGACAAGATCGACGACGAGGAGTTCTGGGAGCTCCACCAGATCCTCAAGGTCAGGCTGATCGAGTACGTCACTCGGCAGCTTGCCCGCCAGGAGGCCCAGCCAGGCCGGCAAGGCGCCCAGCCGGGCGGGCCGGTCAAGCTGGATCCGATGGCGCTGACGATCGGTTTTGCCCGCCGGTTTGCCGGCTACAAGCGGGCCGACCTGCTGCTCGGCGACGTCGAGCGGCTCGAGCGGCTGGTGAACAACCCGGGCAAGCCCGTGCAGATCATCTTCGCGGGCAAGGCCCATCCCAACAGCGACGAAGGCAAGCAACTCATCCAGCAGATCTTCCGCATGACTCGCCGGCCCGGCCTGGCCGGGCGGGTCGCGTTCATCGAGGACCACGACATGAACGTCGGGCGACACCTCGTCCAGGGCTCGGACGTCTGGCTGAACAACCCCCGCCGGCCGATGGAAGCCTGCGGCACAAGCGGGCAGAAGGTGGTGTTCAACGGCGGGCTCAACCTGTCGATCCCCGACGGCTGGTGGGCCGAGGCGTACGACGGGTCCAACGGCTTCGTCATCGGCTGCGGACTGGAGCACGCCGACGCCGCACGGCAGGACGCCATCGACAGGTCCGCCCTTTACGACGTCCTGGAAAACGAGATCGTCCCGATGTTCTACGACCGCAACAACAAGGGCATCCCGCATCGCTGGATCGCACGGCAGAAGAACGCCATGCGGAGCTTGCCCTGGCGGTTCAGCGCCAGAAGGATGGTGCGGGACTACACCATGCGGTGCTATCTGCCGGCCTCGGGAGGGGTGACCTGCTGGCTGCCATGAAGAAAAGGAAGTAGTTAGTAAGTAGTAGGTAGGAAGTAGGAAGGCGGAAGGCGGAAGTAGGGAAAGAAACGTCGGGCAGTGTCTGTTTACATTCAGGGTCCTGTAGGGATTCGTGATTGCCATGAGTTTACTCCACGCGACAATTCTGCTGGTGCTGGTGATGGATCCGCTGGGCAACGTGCCGATGTTCCTGGCGGCGTTGAAGGACGTCCCCGACGGCCGGCGGTGGCGCGTGGTGCTTCGCGAACTGCTGATCGCTCTGGCGGTCCTGGCGGCGTTCATCCTGGCCGGGCCGGTGCTGCTGGAGGGCCTGAACATCTCCGAGCCCGCACTGAGGATCTCCGGCGGGATCGTCCTGTTCCTGATCGCCCTGAAGATGGTCTTCCCGCCGAGCGAAGAGGCGCCGCCCGGCAACCACGGCGAAGAACCGTTCATCGTGCCGCTTGCGATCCCGTTCGTGGCCGGGCCGTCGGCAATGGCCACCGTCCTGCTTCTGGTAAGCCAGCAGCCCCAGCATAGGCTGGCGTGTCTGACTGCCCTGCTGCTGGCGTGGGTGGTTACGGCGGCGGTGCTGATCGTCGGCGACCTCCTGCACCGCGTCCTGGGGCGGCGCGGATTGCGGGCAATGGAACGACTGATGGGAATGATCCTGACCACCCTGGCCGTCGATATGTCCCTGCAAGGCGTCAGGCAGTTCCTGGAAAAATGAAAGAAGAAGAAAAAAGAAGAAGAGGAAGAAGAGGAAGAAGAGGATTACCGCAGAGGCGCAGAGGCACAGAGGGTAAAAAGAAGCAACAGAAGAAAAAGAAGAAGCATCAGAGGGGGATTAACGGATTACAGGATTACATGGATAGAAGCATGTATCAGTTTCTTAATCCATGTAATCCTTTAATCCATGTAATCCCCATCAAATGCTTCTGTTTCTTCTTCTGTTTCTTCTTCTGTTTCTTCTACTGCCTCTTCTCTGCGTTCTCTGCGTGCTCTGCGTTAAGTCTTCTTCTTTGGTTGCCGCCGGAGGCCGCTACGCCTGCTCCGCGACGAATCTCTTCACTCGGACCGCGCAGACCTTGAACTCGGGGATCCCCGCGACGGGGTCCAGGGCGGCGATGGTGAGGCGGTTGGCCGGGGCCTCGCTGAAATGGAACGACAGGAAGACCGATCCCGGCGCGACCCGCTCGGTCAGTCGGGCGGCGATCTCGATTCGCCCGCGGCGCGACTCGACCGTCACGCGCTCGCCGTCGCCAACGCCCAGCTTCGCGGCGTCCAGCGGATGGATCTCGACGGCCCCGCGCGGGACGATCTCATCCAGCACCGCGGACCGCCGCGACATCGAGCCGGTGTGGAAGTGCTGCAACAGCCGCCCGGTGGACAACAGCAGCGGGTACTCGGCGTCGGGCAACTCCCTGGCGGGGATGAACTCGACGGCGTGGAACTTGCCCTTGCCGCGAGTGAACTTCTCGCGGTGAAGGATCGGCGTGCCGGGATGATCGCTCGCCGGGCAGGGCCATTGCAGCGGCCCGCGCTCGAGCCGGCCGTAAGTTATGCCGCCGTAAATCGGCGTCAGAGAGGCGATCTCGTCCTGGATGGCGGCGACGCTCGGATAGCTCATCGGCGTGCCCATTCGCTCGGCGATTTGGCAGATGCTCTGCCAGTCCGCCCGCGCCTGCCCCGGCGGCTCGACCGCCTGTCGCACGCGCTGGACGCGGCGGTCGGTGTTGGTGAATGTGCCGTCCTTCTCCGCCGCGGCGGCGGCCGGAAGGACCACGTCCGCCAACTGGGCCGTTTCGGTCAGGAAGATGTCCTGCACCACGAGGAAGTCCAGCGCCCTCAGTGCCTCGCCCACGTGCGTGGTGTCCGGGTCGCTGAGCATGGGGTTCTCGCCCATGACGTAGATTGCCCGCAGTTGGCCTCGCGCGGCGGCGTGGATCATCTCGACGACGGTCAGGCCGGGCTTTTCGGGCAGTTCGGCGCCCCACGCGGCGGCGAACTTCGCCCGCACCCGCTCGTCGCTTACCGCCTGGTAGCCGGGCAGCACGTCCGGCAGCGCGCCCATGTCGCACGCGCCCTGGACGTTGTTCTGGCCCCTCAAGGGGTTGACTCCCGTTCCGGGCCGGCCTATCTGGCCCGTCAGCATCGCCAGGTTTGCAAGCGACAGCACGTTGTCCGTGCCGGTGGTGTGTTGGGTGATGCCCATCGAGTAGATGATCGCGCCGGCCGGGGCGGCGGCGTAGGCGCGTGCGGCGGCGGCGATGTCGCCCGCCGGCACGCCGGTGATCCGACCGGCCAGTTCGGGCGTGTACGGCTTGACCACTTCCGCGAGTTCTTCCAGGCCCTCGGTCCGCTCGGCGATGAAGGCCTTGTCCTCGAGCCCCTCGTCGAGGATGACGTGCATCATGGCGTTTATAAGCGCCACGTCCGTGCCGGACCTGTGCCGCAGGTGCAGGTCGGCCAGTTCCGCCAACTCGATTCGCCGCGGGTCGACGACGATCAGCCGGGCGCCGCGGGCCACCGCCCGCTTGATGGCCGAACCGATGATCGGGTGGCACTCGGTGGTGTTCGAGCCGATGATGAAGAAGCAGTCGGCTTGCTCGAGGTCGTCGATGGAGTTGGTCATCGCGCCGCTGCCGAACGCCTTGGCTAGCCCGGCCACGGTCGACGCGTGGCAGAGCCTGGCGCAGTGGTCGACGTTGTTCGTGCCGATCACGCCGCGTGCGAGCTTCTGGAGCAGGTAGTTTTCCTCATTGGTGCACTTGGCGCTGGACAGCACGCCGATGGCGTCGGGTCCGGCGGCCCGGCGGATCTCGCCGAGCCGGCTTGCCACCAGGTGCAGGGCCTCGTCCCACGTGGCGGGCTCGAGCGGCCCGCCCTTGGAGCGGCGGATCAATGGCACTGTCAGACGGTCGGGATGGCTGACGAAGTCGAAGCCGAACCGGCCCTTCACGCAGAGGAGCCCCTTGTTGACGCCATGGTCTCGCGGCGCGGCGACCTCGACTATCCGCCCGCCGATGGAGCGGACCTCCATCGTGCAGCCGCAGCCGCAGTACGGGCAGATCGTCAGGGTCCGATCTGCGTCCCAGGTGCGGCCTTTGCCCTCGGCCCCGGCGGCGAAGATCGCCCCGGTCGGGCAGACGTCGATGCAGTTGCCGCACTCGACGCACGACGAGCCCCGCCTCTCCTGGCCCGGCGGCAGTGAGATCCCCGTGTCGAAGCCGCGCCCGTAGTAGTCGATCGCGCCCACGCCCTGCATGTTGTGGCAGACCTGCACGCACCGCCCGCAAAGGATGCACTTGTCGCGGTCGTACACGACGGATGACCCGTCGCGGACGCTCCGACGCTCGACACTCTGCCCGCCAAGCGTGGACTTGCGGACGCCCAGTTCGTAGGCATAGCGTTGGAGTTCGCACGCACCGGCCCTGTCGCAGGCCAGGCAGTCGCGCGGGTGGTCGCTCAGCAGCAGGTTGATAATCGTCCGGCGATGCTTGAGGAGGCGGTCGGTGTTGGTCCGCACGACCGCGCCGTCCGCCGCCGCGCTGGAGCACGACGCGGCCAGAGCCCTGCCGCCCTCGACCTCGACCAGGCAGAGCCTGCACGAGCTCGTGGGCTCCAGGCCAAGGGCGGGGTCGTAGCACAAATGGGGGATGTCGATGCCCGCCGATTTCGCGGCCGCGAGAATGCTCGTGCCCGCCGGAACGGTCACGGCAGCGCCGTCAATCGTGAGTTTGACGTTCTCAGGCATCGCGGGCATGGCTGTCGCTGATGAATCTTTCACCGCTTGTTACTCCAGGTCGCACCGCAGGCACCGGCACGCCTCGGTGCGGGCCGCCTGTTGCGAATAGCCCTTCAGGACTTCCGTGAAGTTGCCGCTGCGCCGGCTCTTGGGCAATGTGCGCACCTTCTGGCCGGGGGCCGCGGCCAACTGCTCGTCGGGCCTGTGGCGCGGCGCGAAGCCCTCATCCGGCGGAAGCTCGCCCGTGCCGCCGAGCATGCGGTCGATGGCCTGCGCCGCCCTTTGGCCCGAGGCGATGGCCTCGATGATCGTCGAGGGCCCGGTCACGGCGTCGCCGCCGGCGAAGACGTTGCCCGCCCCGCTTCGCTGCGTGACGGGGTGCGTCTCGAGCCGCCCGCGGGAAACCACGGGCGCCGCGGCCGAGGAGTCGGCGACGCCGACGAAATCGAGGTCCGCCGCCTGGCCGATTGCCACGATCACGTTGTCGGCCTCGACGGTCACCCGAGAGCCGGGCCTGGGCACTGGTCGGCGGCGCCCGGACTCGTCGGCGGCGCCGAGCTCCATCTCCGCGCATCGCACGGCCCTGACGCGCCCGTCGCCCTCGATCGCCTCGGGCGCCAGCAGCATCCGCATGTCGATGCCCTCGGCCTGGGCCTGCTCGATCTCCTCGACGATCGCGGGCATCTCATCGCGCCCGCGGCGGTAGAGCAGCGTCACCCGTGCGGCGCCGAGGCGAAGGGCGGTCCGCGCGGCGTCGATCGCGGCGTTGCCGCCGCCGATTACGGCCGTGGCGCCGGGCAGGCTCGTTATCCGCCCGGCGCGGACGTCCCGCAGGAACTCCAGCGAGTCGATGACGCCCGCCAGGTCCTCGCCGGGCACGCCGAGGGTGTGGCTGGCCTGGGCGCCGACGGCGACGAATATCGCGTCGAATCCCTCGTCGCGAAGCGCCTGGAGCGACTCGACGGGGCAGTTCGCCTTGATCGTCACGCCGGCGCGGCGGATGTATTCCACGTCGCGCGCGAGCGCCTCATCCGGCAGGCGGTAAGCGGGTATTCCCGTCGCCAGCACTCCGCCGATGGCCTCGCGGGCCTCGAAGACCGTCACGCTGCGGCCCATGGTCGCCAGGAAGTACGCGGCGGTTAGGCCGGCCGGGCCGGAACCGACGACCGCCACCTTCCCGTGCCGCGGGCCCTGCCAGACAGGCGGGTTGCCCGCGTCCTTGGCGCGGTCGGTGACGAAGCGCTTGAGGTGGCGGATGGCGACTGGCTCATCCACGTCGCCGCGGCGGCAGAACGTCTGGCACGGATGGTCGCACGCACGCCCGCAGACCGACGCCAGCGGGTTGCGCCGGCGGATCAGGTCCAGGGCCTCGGCGAACCGCCCCGCCGCCACCAGGCCGACGTACTCCGGCACGTTCACGTGGGCCGGACACGCGCTGCGGCAGGTGGTGGTCACCATCGCCGGGCAGGCGTTGGCGGGGCAGCGGCGCTCGATGAGGTGGGCCTCGTACTCGCCGCGGAAATGCCGGATCGTCGAGAGCACGGGGTTGGGCGCGGTCTGGCCCAGGCCGCAAAGCGAGGTCTCGCGGATCGACGCGCCGAGGTCGACGAGCGCGTCGATGTCCTCGGGCCTTCCGTCGCCGGCGACGATGCGGTTGAGTATGTCCAGCATCCGCCGCGTGCCGACGCGGCACGGCACGCACTTGCCGCACGATTCGGTCTGCACGAAGTCGGTGAAGAACCGGGCGATGTCCACCATGCACGTGGCCTGGTCCATGACGATCAGCCCGCCGGAGCCCATGATCGCGCCGATCTTCGGCACGGAGTCGTAGTCCAGCGGCACGTCGAGGTAGGCGGCCGGGACGCAGCCGCCGGAGGGCCCGCCGATCTGGGCGGCCTTGAACTTCCGCCCTCGCGGAATCCCGCCGCCGATGGCGTAAATGAGATGCCGCAGCGTGGTGCCCATAGGCACCTCGACCAGCCCGGTGTTGTTGATCTTGCCGGCAAGGGCGAAGATCTTCGTGCCCTTGGAGCCCTCGGTGCCGATTGCCGCGTATGCCTTGGCGCCCATCTCCATGATTCGCGGCACGTTCGCCCAGGTCTCGACGTTGTTGATGTTCGTCGGCTTGCCGCAGAGGCCGCTGTTGGCGGGGAACGGCGGGCGGGGGCGCGGCATGCCGCGCTTGCCCTCGGCAGAGGCGATCAGGGCCGTCTCCTCGCCGCAGACGAAGGCGCCGGCGCCCTGCCGGACCTCGATGTCGAAATCGAAGCCGGTGCCCAGGATGTTGCCGCCGAGCAGGCCCGCGGCCCTCGCCTCGGCCAGGGCCCGTTCGGTGTGCTCGATGGCGATGGGGTACTCGGCCCGGACGTACATCACGCCGCGTGCGGCGCCGATGGCGTACGCGCCGACGATCATGCCCTCGACCACCAGGTGGGGGTCGCCTTCGAGCACGGCCCGGTCCATGAACGCGCCGGGGTCGCCCTCGTCGGCGTTGCAGATGACGTACTTCGGCTCGCCGGCGGCCTGCCGCGCAAGGCGCCACTTTCGGCCCGTAGGGAACCCCGCCCCGCCGCGCCCGCGAAGGCCGGATGCCTCGACCTCGGCGATTGCCTGCTCCGGCGAGAGCGTCGTGAGCGTCCGGGCCGCGGCGAGGTATCCACCGTGGGCGATCGCGTCCTCGATGCTCCGCGGGTCCAGGACGCCGCAGTTGCGGAGCACCAGCCGCTGCTGGTGCTTGTAGAACGGGATGTCGCGCTGGCGGGCGACGCTGCGCCCGTGGCGGGACCAGCACAGCCGCCGGACGATCTTGCCGGCCAGCAGGGTCTGCTCGACGATCTCGCCGGCGTCCTCGGGCGTGACGGTCTGGTAGAAGATCCCCTTCGGGTCGATCACCATGGTCACGGCCCCGGCGCACAGGCCGTGACAGCCGGTGCGGACCACGCGCACGCGGTCCCGCATGCCGCGGCGGGCGATTTCCTTCTCGATCGCGTCGCAGACGTCCAGCGCGCCAAGTGCCCGGCAGCCCGTCGAGCATACGCGGACGACGGCGCCGGGCGCCGTCCCGGCCGCCAACTCGCGGCGGGCCGCCAGGAGATCATCGATGTTCCTGAGTGCGTTCATCAGTCTTTTCCGCCGGCCCTGGCGCGGTATCCGCCGAGTATTCGCTCGACGCGCTGGGGCGTGAGCCTGCCGTAGTACTCGCCGTCGATCATCATCGCCGGCGCGAGGAAGCACGTGCCGAGGCACGCGATGGTCTCGAAATAGAACACCATGTCCGGCGTGGTCTGGCCATCGTCGACGCCAAGCGTGCGGCGGATCATGCCGATCACGCGGTCGGAGCCCTTGACGTGGCAGGCCGTGCCGCGGCAGCAGCGGACGGTGTGCCGCCCGTGCGGCCTGGTGTAGAGCTGCGCGTAGAAGCTGACGACCCCGTACAGCCGGCTCAGCGGCGTGCGGGTCCGCCGGGCGATTTCCACCAGTGCCTCGGCCGGGAGGTAGCCGAACCGCTCCTGCACCGCCTGGCAGATCGCGATGAGGTTGCTGTCGGCGGAGGCCTTGCGCGAAGGCGTGCCCGGCAGGCCGGGCAGTGCGTCCAGGAACTCGACGACCTCCTGGCTGGCCGGCACTCCGGGCGGGACGTCAGCGGGCAAGCCGCTTTCCGGTGCGGCATCGGGGCGGGGCGCGGCCCGCGGGCCGGCCTCGTCGGCATTGTCGATCTTGTCGATCATTTGGCGGCCTTGGGCTTGGGACTTTCCGCGCCCGCCTTGGGTTTGGGCTTCATCTTGACCGCGTGGTCGCGCCCGAGGAAGAAGTTCGCCCAGCCGCTGGTCCGCTCGAGGGCGTTGTCGGCGGCGGGTACGTACTGCGTCCGCATCTCGTCGAGTTTCCCCGCGGCCGAGAACCGCTGGTACACGAGCGTCCAGACGCACGGTTTGTCGGCCTCCGTGACCTCGCAGCGCCCGTCGCGGCTGCCGCCGCATGGGCCGTTGCGCTGGCCCTTGGCGCAGCGCGACATGGGGCACAG
>Ga0315279_10001686_pt1 | contig 36063 bp, 33 predicted proteins | sample YL17G06_20_MG_FD_203694 | JGI IMG/M metagenome (GOLD analysis project Ga0315279, IMG submission 203694) | Sediment microbial communities from Yellowstone Lake, YNP, Wyoming, USA - YL17G06_20 | ecosystem: Environmental > Aquatic > Freshwater > Lake > Sediment | place: USA: Wyoming | collected...
AAGCTGAAAAAAGCGGTAAATGTAATGAGCGTCAGGTAAAGCGCGAGGCACGCGCGCCCGCTTCCAAACTTAGACCCACTTACCATCCCACTTCACAACATAATATCGGCGAATGTTGTATAAATCCACTTGTAAGTACTATTCTAGCCTTGGGTGAAGAGGGGAAATCAACGCGTCATTGACGATTGGTTGTGGATTCTGTTCACCTGGCCCTTGTGTCAAGGATGCGGGCACAATGCCCATGTAATTACAGTTCCACACCCAAGCGGCAAGGGCCGCGGAACCCCCATATTTTTCGAACGCCGAAGGATCCACGGCGGTGCGGTAGACTTCTAAAATACCTGCTTTTCCAATCAGGTCTGAAATATCCGGTGCTTGTCCAATCAAGATATATGGGGGAAAAATAGACCATATGCGCCCCCCTCTACTTCTGATTAGGCGTATTGTCTGCCATCTGGAAGCCGTGTCCAAGTTGTCGATAACTATCATCGCGCTTGATGTGCCAACGGCGGACGAGTTGTCGATAACTGCCAGCGTGTTTTCTAAGGTGTTTGTTGTGGCTGAGTTCTCGTTCTCACCCAAAAGACCTTCAATCGTCTGATTGTCATTTATTTGAGCTTGGCTCTGCGCGAGTTGTGGAAAAGTGACCAAGCTGAAAAAAGCGGTAAATGTAATGAGCGTCAGGTAAAGCGCGAGGCACGCGCGCCCGCTTCCAAACTTAGACCCACTTACCATCCCACTTCACAACATAATATCGGCGAATGTTGTATAAATCCGTTGGTGTAGTGTCACAATGGTGTGCCTGCAACACAATATTGAAAATTTTATAACCGTCTTAGTCCATATAATCTAATGGAAGTGGATTGAATGCGAGTCATGTGTTTGGTTTTGGTGCTGCTCCTAGTTTGCGCTTTCCCACTTTCGGCGTTCGTTCAACCTGCGCAGCCCAAGTTCAGGAGCGTCGCCTTAACCGATGGGGATTCCAGTTCAATTTCGCTATGGATTTTAGGTTATGCGTCAGTTACGGCAACCGTAGTATCAGAAGAAGGTACTCTCGTCACGGTAAAAATCGACAAAGTCCTAAGCTACACGCCATTTAGATGGCCGGATATACTGCTCCATGAAGGAGATACGATAGGAATAGGGTTTGGGATAGGGAGAATTATTAACCTAGCAAACGGAGATATGATAAAAGCAAACCTGCGCATTATAAGTGCCGAAAATTCGCTCGTACATACCCAGTGGGAGTGTCGAGACGAGGATTATTTCGAGCTCATCGCCAGAGCGCCAGTGACCGTCGCGATAGGTGCGTTTGTGGCGGGCGAGAACTCTAGCGTGGACCTCAGCGAGAACGGCCTGCCCGTGCAGGGGCTCACGTTCGCCCCCGCGGCGAGCGTGGAGAACGTCTCGTTCAGCGCGCGCGTGTTCGAAAGCAGGCCAGAAAATGTCACCGAGCCCTCCAGCATCGCAGTGCTCTCCTATCTCGAACTAACGACCACCGCACCTTCAGAATCGATTTCAAGCGCGACGATCAACTTCGCGGTAGAACGCTCGTGGCTGGAGGAGAACGGCTTGGCAGAGGACGCAATCGTGTTGCTCCGTTGGGCGGACAACGGGTGGGAGAATTTGCCAACAACTTTCACCCGGCGAAGCGAGACGCATGCGTTTTACGATGCGATCACGCCTGGCTTCTCGGTCTTCGCAATAACCGGTCAAGTAACGCAATTAACTCAACCGTCTGCTATTCCCCTGTGGGTCCCAATTGCCGCGCTTGTGCCGGTGGTGGTACTACTCGCGGTGATATGGGGGCATCACCAGGGCAAGTTCTAAAAAGTGTGCGGCCATTTTGCATCCACTAATGGTGCGCGTTGTGCACTTCTTTTTCCTTCACGAGCTTCCTTATCTCCGCTTTGCCGAGCAGCGGGACGTTCTTCGACGTGACCTTCCTCCTCTTCTTCGAGACGTAGGCCTCCGTCAGCGGGACGTTGAGCAGGTTCCCTGGCGTTTTGAGGGTGAAGCCCGGCAGTTCTATCGGGGGTTGGACTATGAGCATTTCTTTGGTTTCCCTGGCCCAAACCGACTCCTCCTCAGTCATGAGCTCCTCGTGGAACTTCTCCCCTGGCCTGATTCCGATGATCTTTGTCTTGATGTTGCCCGGCCTGTACCCGTATTTCGGCGCGAGCTCATCTATCAGCGCCTCGGCAAGGTCCCCGATGCGAAGGGACGGCATCTTGAATATGAACACTTCACCGCCCTTGGACATCTGCACCGCCTTCAGGACAAGCTCAACCGCCCTGTCCGTGCTCATCACGAACCTCGTCATGTCCGGGTCAGTGATAGTGACAGGCCCCCCGTGCTTTATCTGCCTGGTGAACACCGGCACCACGGAACCGCTGCTCCCCCACACGTTCCCGAACCTGACGCATGAGAAGACGGTCTTCCTGTCCCCCTTGTAGTAGTTGGCCGATATCGTCAGGCGTTCGGCCAGAAGCTTCGTCGCCCCCATGACGTTCACAGGGTTAACGGCCTTGTCGGTGCTTATGGTGATGAACTTCTCGACATCGTTCTCCATCGCCGCCTCGATCACGTTCTGCGTCCCCTGCACGTTCGTCTTCACCGCCTCGAACGCGTTGTATTCGCACGAGGGGACGTGCTTCAGGGCCGCGGCATGGAACACCACGTCTATGTTCTCCAGGGCCCGTTTCATCCGCAGGTGGTCCCTGATGTCTCCCATGAGGAACCTCGCCCCGTTCCGCCCGTACTCCTTCAAAAGCTCGTGCTCAAGCTCGAACTGGGCCGTCTCGTCAATGTCAAGTATCCTTATCAGCTTCGTCTTGCAGTCCAGGAGCTTCCGAGCTATCTGGCTCCCGATAGACCCGGCGCCGCCCGTGATCAGGACGTTTTTATTCTTGAAGTATGCCGCGAGGCTCTTTTCCATCAACTTCCTCTCCCTTCAAAGAAGCCGTGGACCTTTTCCGCTATAAAGTCTATTTCCGCCGCCGTCAGCGTCGGGTACATCGGCAGCGTCAGGACCTGTTTCGAGACCCGCTCGGTGACCGGCAGCCGGGTCTTGTATCCCAGCTTTCGCCTGTAGAATTCCGTCAGGTGGGCCGGGTGGAAGAACACCTTCGTCGACACGCCGTTCTTACCCAGGTACGCCGCTAGTCCGTCCCTGCTCCCCTTCTCCAGCCTGATGGTGTACATCTGGTAGACGTGGAAGTACCCTTTGGGGGCCGATGGCAGGACTATCTCGTCAATCCCCGCAAGTTTTTTCGTGAGGTGCGCCGCGTTTTTCCTCCTCATCCCTATGATTTTGCCTGCCTTTTTGAGCTGGGCCATGCCAAGCGCCGCGGTGATGTTAGACATCCTGAAGTTGTACCCCAGGTCGACGTAGTCCATGTACTCCGATGACGTGAAGTAGTTCCCCTCCTCCATCCGGCCGTGCGACCTGATCAGCTTCAGCTTTTCATATGCCTCTTTGGAACTCGTCACCACGGCCCCGCCCTCCCCTGTCGTTATCACCTTGTTGGAGCAGAAGCTCATGACCCCGGAGTCCCCGAACGTGCCGACATTTTTTCCATGGACATTCGCGCCAAATGCTTCGGCGGCGTCCTCCACCAGGGCCAAGTCGTTGTCCTCGGCTATCCCTTTCAACTCTTTTATCATGCAGGGCGAGCCGCCGTAGTGGACGGGGATGATCGCCTTGGTTTTGTTCGTGATCTTCTCCTTCACGTCTTCCGGGTCAAGCCCGTATGTCTCCTCCTCTATGTCGGCAAAGACCGGCTTGGCCCCGACGAAGAGAGGGGCGTTCGCCGTTGCGATGAAAGTGAATGACGGGACTATCACCTCGTCGCCGCTCCCGATGCCGTGAGCCATGAGGGCCGCGTGCAGGGCGGAAGTCCCGGAGTTGAACACCAGGGAATACTTCGCCCCGATGTACCTCGAGATCCCCTTTTCAAAGTTTTCGATGTTCGGCCCGATCGCCCAGAACATCCCCTTCTCGATCGCCTCTTTCGTCGCCCGGACGTCCTCTCTGTCCCAGTAAATCTTGAACAGCGGGATTTTCCTGCCCATCAAAGTCACCGTTTTGAAGTTTTGGATTTCTTGCCGGGCTTTTCTGCAACGACCCGGATTTGCACCCGGTATCTTTTCCCGTTAACTTCAAAATATGCCGCCTCCCCCACGTCGTTCGTGGTCAGCGCCCTGATGCGGCGGATCAGGTCCCCGGCCTTGACCTTGGCGTCGAGGTCTATGTGCTGCAACTTTTCTATATCCCTCTTCTTGTGTATGGTCCCACCTCCCCTCTGTTGCGGTTTCCTGACGTAATTCTTTGATACGATAAGCGGCCAAGCTTCCTTAAACGTTTCGAGTTCCAGACTTTTCACCCGCTTGTAAAGGGTGTCCGCGGTGTCGGTCGGCATGACCTTCAGCCGCTTCTGATGGATTATGGCGCCGGTGTCTATCGTCTTGTCCATGAAATGCAGCGTCGCCCCGTAAGGTGTTTCATCCCAGATCGCCCAGGTGGGGGTGTGCCAGCCCCGGTTGTAAGGCAGGTACGCGGGATGCAGGTTCAGTATGCCAATCTTCGGTATCCCCAGGCATTCCTCAGGGAAGATGTACGGGGCGTGGACGGAGATGATGTAATCGGGCTCGAGCTCCTTGAGCAGCTCGATTCCTTTTCTCTCCCTGAACTGCGTTCCTCTCAAAACACGTGAGCGGTCGAGGCGGCGGCACAGCTTCACGAGCTGCCTCGCGTGCGTGGCCCTCTCCTTGTCGGATACCAGAAGCGCTACGGGTCTGACGCCCTGCTTGATGAGAAATTCCAACACCCAGACGGCGATGTCCCTATCCCCCGCATATACTATTTTAGGTAATTTTTTTGTTGCGGGCATAACAACATCTCAGTACGTGATTCTCTTTTGTAGAAGCCGTGGGGTAATTTTTATCTTGCTCAGGACTTTCACTATCCTCTGGGAAGCCCTCCCGTCACCATACGGGTTTCTGCAGTTTCTGACCTTTTCCCTGAACTTCTTGTCATAGAGTGCCTTTTTCACGGCCCTTGTTATTTCCCGCCTGTCGTAACCGACGTCTATAACGTTGGTGGACCTCTCCCGCCCCCTCTGCCTGCCGCCGATGTTCACTACGGGGAGGTGGAAAGACGGCGCTTCAATTATCCCGCTGCTGGAGTTCCCGACCATGACGCTCGCCATCCTCATCAGGCCCAGGTAGTCAGTGTACGGAATGCTCTTGAAAGACCTGATGAACGGACACTTCCCATATTTTTTTATCACCTTTATCATCCTCCGCCCGCCAGCGTCCGCGTTCGGATAGACCAAAATGGTCTGCTGCTTCAGCTCCACGATTGCGCCCAACGTCTCCCTCATCTGAGCCGCCGCTTTGTCCGCCTCTGTAACGATTGGATGTTGTATCACAAGCAAGATCGGTTTGGACGGGTCCAGTCTGTATTTTTTAGCGAGTTCATCCCGCTTTGGTAGCTTTTCGTTCAGGATGGTGTCCAGAGACGGCGCCCCGGCAACGAAAATCCTCGACGGCTCCTCACCCATCTTGACCAGCCTTTTCGCGCTATTCTTGGTGGTCGGGAAGTGGATGTGGGCCAGCTTGCTTATGGCGTGCCTCACCGGCTCGTCAACCCCTCCCGACACCTCTCCCCCGTGCAGGTGAGCTATCGGGATCCCCATGTAGGAGGCCGCAGCGGCGCTGGCGAGCATCTCCGCCCTGTCCCCCAGGATGAGCAGGACATCAGGCTTTATCCCCTCCAGAACGTTCGCCATCTCGTGCACGCATTTCCCGATCGACCTCGCCATCGCGGCTCCGGTGTCCTTTGCGTGCAGCATTTCAACATTGGCACTGATCTTGAACCCGTCTTTTTCGATTTCCTTGGCGGTGCATCCAAACTCTTCGGAGAGGTGCATCCCGGTAACGATTAGCGCGAGGTCCAGTCGCGGGTCAGCTTTTATCGCCTTCAGCACGGGCCTGAATATCCCATATTCCGCTCTGGTGCCTGTAACCACCGCGATTTTCCTCATTTTATCCTCTCAATTTTTTCAAAGTGACGAGTTCATCCGCTTTCAAGTTTCTCTTTGCCCTCTTTCCAACGACTTTTTTCAGGTACTCTGGCCCCAGGCCCGTCCCTGGCCGCTTCAAGTCCAACATTTTTGCGGTAATCACGGCGCCCGCGGGTATGTTGACCCTGGCGACTATGCTCTTCCTCACGACCTTCTTCACCGCCTCCTCGCTTTTCGTAGGCTTCTTTACCCCCGCCCCGAGTGCCTTTTCGACGTCCCTTATGCACGTGACCATCTCCCCGAACTCTTCCGGGTCCAGAGAGGCCTCGTGGTCAGGTCCGGGCATTTTTCGGTCCAGTGTGAAGTGCTTCTCGATGATGTTCGCCCCGAGGGCGGCGGCGGCGATGGGAACGGCCGTGCCGAGGGTGTGGTCAGAAAGCCCGACAGGGAGACCGAACTCGTCCCCCAGCGTCTCCATGGCCCTGAGGTTCATCTCGCCGGTTTCCGCGGGATAATTGCTCACGCAGTGGAGCAGGGCGATATCTTTTGTCCCTCCTTTTTTGATAGTCTTCAACGCGTCGGCCACCTCGGCCAGGGTGGACATCCCTGTGGAAAGGATGATCGGCTTCCTCTTCTTCGCAATGTGTTTGAGCAGAGGGAGGTTCGTTATTTCCCCGGACGGCACCTTGAACGCAGGCACCTTCAGTTCAGCGACGAAGTCGACACTCGCCTCGTCAAAGGCGGACGCCAAGAAGACGATGCCTCTCCTCTTCGCGTGGGCCGCCAGTTTCCTGAACTCCCACTTCGTCAGCTCGAGCCTCCTCAGCATCTCGTACTGGGTGCCCTTCCCCGTGCTCCTCTTCTGGTACGCCGCCTTCCCTGCAGTTTTTGTGACCATGCGTTCGGAGTCGATGACCTGGAACTTGACCGCGTCCGCGCCGGCCTTTTTCGCGGCGTCCACCATCTTCCTTGCGAGGCTGAATTTCCCGTTGTGGTTGACCCCGGCCTCGGCAATGATGAAGCAGGGTTGGCCATCGCCGACCCGTTTGCCAGCTATCTTGAACATTTGCCACCTCTGGCCCTATGTCAGGCGCTTGAACCCGGGTTTGGCGACAGGCCCCTTGAGAAGCGCGTTAACTTTCTTGTTTTTCACGGCAGTTTTTATCATCTTGAACACCTCGTCGACGTTTTCCAGATATTTCGCAACGTGTTTTCCGGTGTGGCAGTAAGAGGTGTACACGCTTCTGGACGCCAAGATCCCCCGGTTCAGCATTTCCTGCGTGAAAAGGGTGTGCATCGCCTGGCTCTCCCCATGGTCAAACGCGAAAGTCGTCAGCGGTGGTATCCCCATGACATTTATCTTGAGATCGTGTTCGTCTGCCAGTTTCTTCCAACCCTTGCTGATGGAGTTCCCTATTTTGCAAAGGTGCGGCGGAACTTTGTTTCTCTTCAACTTGTTGATCGTCGCCAGTGCAGCGGTTGATCCCACCCGCTCTGTCCAGTAGGTGCTGCTTATGAAGCTCTCCTGCGCGGCGTCCATGACATCCCTTTTTCCGACGACCGCACCGCAGGGGAACCCGTTGCCCATGGCTTTCGCGTAAACCGCGATGTCCGGGCGCACCCCGTAGAGCTCGTGGATCCCGCCGACCCTCATCCTCCACCCAGAAGTTATCTCATCGAATACCAGGACCGCGCCGGAGTCATTCGCTATTTTTCTTATCTTCCCCAAGAAGTTGTCCTCAGGCTCGTGGTGCCTTATCGGCTCCACAACTATCACCCCGACATCCTTGTTTTTGGTCATGATCTCCTCCAGCTCTCCTATCTTGTTGTAGTTGAACGGGATCGACGACCCCCTCAGGCACCTCGGGACCCCCTTCGGCTTCAGTCCCGGAAGCAGTTGCCCGTCGAGGTTCTTGTCGTTCGCCAAGTTCGCCGAGAGGTACCAGTCGTGCCAGCCGTGGTATCCGCAAAACGCTACCTTGTCCTTCCCTGTGGAGGCCCGGGCAATCCTCACGGCCACCGCCATCGCTTCGCCGCCAGTTCTCGTGTATCTGACCATCCCCGCCCACGGGTGAAGTTTCAGCAGGAGTTCCGCCAGCTCCACCTCTTCAGGGGAGTTCAGCGTGCTCATCGAGCCGAGTTCAATCGCGCGTATGACAGCGTTGTCCACGTCGTCATCGGCATATCCCAGAATGCAGGCGCCAATCCCCATCTGCGACATGTCCAGGAACTTGTTGCCGTCCAGGTCCCAGACCTCGACACCCTTGGCCTTCCTGTAGTAGGTCGGCCACTGCTCTGGCAACCACTGGTCCGGGCGCTTGGAGAGAAGCTGCGTCCCTCCGGGAATCTCCTTCTTCCCCCTTTTCCACATTTCAAGGTCCTTTTTTATTTTCACAAAAGTCCCTCAGCTACATTATTGGATGTTCACGTGAACGTCATCATCAGAACTTTTTTCAGCAGCATACAGAGTTTCCAGTATTTTTTTGTCCTCTTCAAAGCTGTACGGATACTTCCCGCCCTTCATCGCTTTTATGAATGAATTCATCTCGTCGATGTACATCTTCTCCCCTATGATGTACCCCTTTTCGGGCGTCCCTTCCTCCGCCGAGTACTCGGTCCATTTCTTGTCATTGACCGTGAAGACTCTGATTTTCTGCGTGCTCCAGTCCCACTCGATCACCCCGTCTTCCCCGAGAAGCCTGAAAACACGGTACGCGGCCCGGGCTATGACGTCCACAAGCAGGTGCCCCAGGATGCCGTTCTTGAACTTCATGATGGTCTGGTAAGTGTCGTCGATGTCGACTTCCATTTTCGTCAGCTTGCCCTTGAAGCATGATATCGTTTTCACGCTGCCGAACACCCAGGTCAGCCACGTCAGCTCAAATGGGACTATCTCCCGCCCCGCCCCGGTCGCCCTCTTCGCAACGTAGAACTTCCTGTAGTCCTCCCAAGGGTGCCAGTCAGGCAAGTACTGCCCAGAGTGGTATGTAAAAGCCAGGGACTTTCCTATGATTCCGCTGTCCACGAGCTCCTTTATTTTCTTTATCGCCGGGTGGAACCTCATCGTGCAGGAAGGAGCGGCCACTATCTTCTTGTTCTTGCACAGGTCGATCAGCTTGGCCATGTCATCATCGACGACGCTGGCCTCCGTGAAGAAGTGTTTGTTCCTCTGGGCGGCGATCAGGGCATATTTCATGTGCAGGTCCGGCGGGGTGGATATGATCAGCGCGTCCGGGTTCTCTTCCATCGCCTTTTCAAAATCTCCGAAGGTCCTTATCCCGTATTTCTCCTCGACCTCCTTCCTCCGGTCCTCTCTCAGGTCAAAGCCGATCAGCTCGCCGGCCTTCAGGTACTGCAGGTTCCTGATGCGCCTTTTACCCATGGAGCCCAAACCGACGTGAAGAAACTTCATGTCCTCCCTCCCTTATTCGCATGTACTACCTTCCACGTTAAAACTATGTTGCCGATTATCTGCATCTTCCCGTGGGTGTACGTGCTGAACGGCAGCTCCTTCTTCTTTTTCATTTTTATTTTAACCCCGTCTTCAAGGACCCTCACTGCTCCCGCCCCAGAGGCCTTGAGCTGGTCGACGAACTCCTTCTCAGAATAAATGTTGTAATACTCGTAAGGCGCGTCTTCCGCGTGCCCCTTTTTGTAAATCTGTATTATGTAAGTGTAGTCGCTCAGCAGAAGCCTGATGAAGAGGTGTTTCTTTGTGACCCGGACGAGCTCCTTCACGGCATTCCTCCAGTTCGGAATGAATGGCAGGACCATGTAGCAGATCACGATGTCGAAAGAACCGTCCTTGAACTTCATGTCGAAAATGTCCTCCTTGCCTAGCTTGACGTTCTTTTCTCCCGCGAATATCCTCCTGGCCAGCTTCAGGTAGCGTTCGGAGACATCCACTCCGACGTAAGAGATGTTTTTGTCTATTTTCTTGAGGGAGGGGTAGAAGTGCCCGACCCCGCAGCCGACGTCAAGGACCTTCATCCCCGGCCTGTACACCTTCCGGACGAGCTTTGTCAGCTGCTTTATCTGCTCCATCTCCGGCTCCTGGCCCAGGGCGCGCCTTTTCATAAGCTCGCCGTATTCCTTCTCGCTCCAGAGCTTCTCCCAAATCCTCTTTTCGTTCACGCACGGGCCCCCGACTTTTTCATCTTCGGCTTGGCATGTTTGTCGAGCTTCGCCTCGTACGCCTCTTGCACAGCCTGGCTTATCTTCGCAATCTCCGGGTGTTGCACGAGCAGCTTCACGATCTCCTTCATCGACATTATCTTCCCAGGCTTGTACAACTTTTTGAAAACAGCCCTGAAGAACTCCAGGTCCTCCTGGTAGTCAAGCGTCATCCTGAACTCGGGGTGCGTCAGCTCCTTCTCCGCGTCCAGATACTCCACATGGAAAAGGCCGCTGTCGATGAAGTACCCGCCCCAGACCTCTGTGTCTCTCTCCTCCTTCAGCTCCATGACCTTCTCAAGAGCCTTCACTTTTACCCCGATTGGGACCGCGCCAACCGGGTAGCCCCTCCAGATGATGCAGTCGGCGCTGGTTTTCTTGAAGTGCTCAATTGTCCTGTCCACGAGCTCCGGGTCGCAGAGGATGTCGTCCCCGTCTATGTTCACGACGAGGTCAAGCTTGTACTTCTTCGCCGCCTGGAGGTACCTGTCGAGCTTGTCCTCCGGGTTTCCCCTGAAGCCCTCCACCCCGTTCCTGTGGGCCACGTCAACGAGGATCGCGTCATCGGGGTGGGTAGACGTGCACACGACCACGACGTCAGGGAGCTTGGCTGCCTTTGCTCTGTCGATGAGGTGCTCTATGGTACTCCTTCCCTCTATCTCAAGCAGGGCCTTCTTCGGCAACCGGGTGGATTTCATGCGCACGGTGATGAAAACTCCAGACCGCATCTTATCACGCGTCTTTCTTCAAGCTGTCAAGCACGATGGGCTCGTTCTTCTTTATGTCAACCGCAGCCTTTTTCCCAATGACTCGCCCTATTTCGTCGGGAAAAATCCCCTCGTCCGACCTCTTGAACGCTATCTTATCTCGCGTTATCGCCTCCCCCTTCTTGATGTCCCTGCTGGCGACGGCCCTCTTCCTGACATTCTCTCTGTACTTGAGCTCCTCCTCAGAGAGCGGCCGCACCTTGTCGGAGCCGAACGTCTTCTCAATCTCCCTTATGTTCTGGACGAACCTCTTGAAGTCCTTGGGGTCGAGAGCAGACTCGAAATCCTCTCCCTTCAGGCTCCTGTCGTATGTGAGGTGGGCTTCTATGAGGTTTGCACCGAACGGCAGCGACAACAGAGGCGCGATGAGGGCAATCTCCGAGGCGCCGTCCGTGTGGTCAGCATAGCCAATCGGCAGCGAGAACTTTTTCTTGAGGGTCGGCACGAACCTCAGGTTTGCGTCCTCCAGCCTCGTCGGGTAGTTCTGGAACCCGTATATCAGAGCGATGTCCTCGTTGCCGGCCTGCTTTATCCAGCGGATGACCCGCTCTACCTCCTCCATCAGCGCCCCGCCGATCCTCAGGAGCACTGCCTTTCCGTTCTTCGCCGTCTCTTTCACCAGGTCCTCCTCAGCGAGGGCGGCCGGCGAGATTACGTAAGCGTCCGTCCCAAGCTTCGCGGCGAGCTTCACGCTCGGGGGGTCGTTGCACATGGTGCACATGAGAAGGCCCTTCTTCTTGGAGTAAGGGAACAGCTCTGCCCAATCCTTCTCTTTCAGGTTTATTTCGGCCAGGTACTCGTAGATGGGCCTGGTCTCCTTGCCTGCAGAGACTCTCCCCTTCCCAGTTTTGTAATGGGGGACCATGTAGTCCTCCATAGATGTGATGTGGAAACAAACGGCGTCAGCCTTGGCCTCGACCGCAGCGTCGATTATCCTCCTGGCGTTTTCTGCCTTGCCGTCGTGCGACCAGGCCATCTCGGCAATGATGAAAGCCGGATGTCCGTCGCCCACTGTTTTGTTGCCGATTTTTATGGTGCTCAACCTTCTACCTCCTGAAAAGGCCCGATTTCACTACAAATTCAGCAAATAAAAAGTCGAGTTCGTCGTCTATCCCAATAGAGCTGACCCTGTCCATGACCAGGCCCTTCATGCTTTTCGGGTTAAAACATGGCGAGTTTTCACCCACGGTGTCGAAGTATCTCCTCCGGCTTATGATCAGGCCGTCGTTCAACCTGTACAGTTTCGGGAGGTCCTGAGAACGGAGGAACTTTTTGGTCTTGATTATCTCCCCCAATTTTTGGTTTCTGTCCATGTTGTACACGAAGTACGGGTGGAAGTCTGGCTCCACCTCGCAAACGCCCACGACGGAGTCAACGTCCGATTTCTCGAGAAGCTCCAGCGCGGCGTCTATGTGTTTTGAGGTCCTGAACGGCGAGGTGGGCTGCAGGAAAGCCACGAGTTCCGGAGGGGACTTTTCGAGATGGCGCAGGGCATGCAGGAGCACGGACAACGATGAAGCCTCGTCCGTCGCCAGCTCTTTTGGCCTCAGGAAAGGAACGTCAGCCCCGAAGCTTCTGGCAACCTCGGCCATCTTTTCGTCATCGGTTGAGAAGATGACCCTGTCAAGCCCGCTGTCCAAGGCGGCCTCTATGGTATAACCGATCAAAGGCTTTCCTGCCAGAGCGCGAGTGTTTTTCCCAGGAACCCTTTTCGAGCCGGCGCGGGCAGGGATGATTCCAACGGCGTGCATGTTACTTCCTACACTTCAAAGAGGAGACCGGGATGTAGCACCTTCGGCAAAGTGGTATCTTGTAGTACTTCCCGTTGGCGTGTGTTTTTCTGAGCCTTTCATATTTCTCGTTGTGCCAGATGTCCTTCAGCTTGTCCTTTTTCGCGTCGCCCATGGCTAGGTCCCTGTCGTTGTCTACACAGCAAGGAGTGACCACCCCGTCCCACATCACGAACATCCGCTGGAACGGCTGCGCGCAAACGAACTCAGGGTTGAAATATTTCGGGTACTTGTCGTCTTTGAGCGGATATTCTACAAGCTCTCCGTAACCCACGGCATCGACCCCGAGCACCTTGACCCCGAATTTTTTGTAATCCTCGAGCTCCTTCTTCGTGTTTTTCATCAGGACCATCGAGACCCGCGTCTGCACGTGTTTGCAGCCGAGCTTGTTCTTGAGCTCCACGAATTTCTTTATGTTTTTGACGACCTTGTCGAAGTCGGCCCCCACCCTTATCTTGTTGTATTTTGCAGCGTATGGCGAGTCCACCGAAAAGAAGATGCTGTCGAGCCCCGCGGCCAACAGCTTGCGCGACATCTCCTCAGTGAGCGCGACGGCATTCGTGTTGAACATGACCTCTATCACTCCCTTCTTCTTCGCATACTCCACCTGCTTCACGACATCTGGATGGATGAGCGGCTCGCCGAGATAGTTCAGTTTTATCGAGCAAAGCCCGTTCTTCACGCCCTGGTCTATCAGTGACTTGTAAAACTTGAAATCCATGAACCCGACCTTACCGGCCTTGTCGAGAGACATGATCGTCCTCGGGCACATCGGGCACCTCAGGTTGCAGGCGTTGGTGGTCTCTATGTCAAGGTGGATCGGGAATTCCCCGGGATCCATCCTCTTCGGGCGCGCTTCCCACTCCCTGCGGTATTTCCAGTACTCCGGCCCTCTCGCCAGCTCCCACCCCATCTTGCCGGACGCGGGCCTGAGCTCGGAATACGTCGCGTACGGGTCAATATCCTTTTTTGTCACGGTTTCACCTTAAGCCCCATCTCGCTCGCAATCGCATTAAAAGCTCCCGGGAATGATGGCAGTCGAATGGTGTCATCGGCACTTTTCTGTTCTGTTATTTCCGAGAAATCCACGCTGAAGGACCCCTCATACATCGCAGCGACGAACTTGACCAGCTCTTTTTCGTCAGGCTTGTGTTTTTCAATCATCTCCCGTATGACCCTTGAGAGCAGAGGTGCCCCGGCGTCCCCCGCATATTTCACCGTGCTCAGCCTGTTGAAGTAAACCCTTCCGAATGTTATGACCGGTTTTCCCAGTAGCACGGCTTCCCACCCGGGAGTGCCTGTGATCACCATCACCAGCTGGGAGTTCTTTATCAGTTCATAAGAGCTCACGGCCGGATGGATCAGCTTGACGTTGGGCATCTCGCGCAGCCTTTCATAGTAGGATGAAGGTCTGAACCCGAGCATCATTGGGTGTTCCTTCACGTACAGCCTGTATGTCACCGGCAGGCTTTTGGCGATGTTCTCTATCAGCGCCGGCTGGTTGAGATAAAACGGCCCCATAAGCATGGTGGATATCTCAGGCTCATAGTGTGGGGCGTAATAAACGTACTTTTCATTGTAGTCCGGTTCCTCCCACATCGATGACTTGGACAGCGCCATCCTCCTTGTAAGCACATCGACCTCGTGCAGCGCCAGCTTGATCGGAGGTTTTTCCTCATACATGTAGTCGTCTTTGAAGTGCCCGCGGCGCTCGCGCGAGTAGTTCAATGCTCTCGCCAGGTGTTTTCCAGGCGACGTCACCATGCTTTTGAAGAATTTGTCCTGGCTGACGTACGCGCTCGTGTGCGAATGGTAGGGGGTTGTTTCGCGTGCCCTGAAATTTTTAATGAAATCCGCCGCTTTCTTCTCATATTTGCTTTTGCGGCCGCGCTTCAATTCATCATAGATCTTGAAAATCTTGTCGAATCCTTCGTAAGTGTCGCGTGAAATAGTAAACCTGTCTTCCATCCTTGCTGTATTGAACATCAATGTTGGAATTTTCATGTCCCTTGCGACTTCATGTACTATCAGGACTCCAATGTTCTCCCCCAGAGGCATGATGATATAGTCAGGCTTGGCTTCTTTCAGAAATTCGATGACGAACTTGAAGCAAACCTGCATTATTTTCAGGAACTCTTCATAAGTGTAGTTCCGGTAGTTGTAGTTGAGCAGGTCCCTGTCCGCCGTTGGGTACATCCACAGAGTCGGGATGCCGTATTTTTTTTCCAGAGAAGAAAGGTAGTCGTGGTCAATCTTCGCTTTCTTGTATTTTGAGAACTCCTCCTGCCACAGGGCGAGAGGTTCGATCTTTATCTCCTTTTGGTTCTTCAAGAAAGTGTAATTCTTCTTCCCGAGGGCGATTGCGGAGAAATCCTTTATCCCGTATTTCCTTTTCAGGCTCACGGCAAGGGCGTAATTCAGATAACCGGCGCCCTGTGCCCAAAACATTACTCTCATTTTTGCACCCGTTTCTTATAGTGTATGCACAAATATCTTATTAACCATTCGGGGATACTTGAGGATGTTTACCATGGCCGCGATAATGGACGGTGAAAGTTTAGCAAAAACCCTCAAGAAGGACATAGCCGCCCGCGTGTCCGAGCTGAGGAAAAAAGGCACGGTACCTAAACTTGCCACCATACTCGTCGGGAGCAGAGCCGCCTCCAAAACATACGTGAGGCTGAAAGAGAGGGACTGCGAGGAGGTTGGCATAAGCACCAAGACATACGAGCTGCCCGAGGCATCCGAGCGGGAAGTTTTCGACCTCATAGGCAAGCTCAACGAGGACAAGAGCGTTCACGGGATACTCGTTCAGATGCCCCTCCCGCCGCACCTGAGCGGGACAAATGTGATAGACAGGATATCGCCGGAGAAAGACGTGGATGGGCTTCACCCCCTCAACGTGGGGAAGCTCTGGCTGGGCACTTATGACTTGGAAAAGGACCTGCTCCCGTGCACTCCTAAGGGGATAATGAAGCTCCTCGACCACTACAAAGTCGAGCTGGCGGGAAAACATGTCGTGATAATCAACAGGAGCAACCTCGTGGGGAAGCCCCTCTCAAAGCTCATGCTCGACAGGCACGCGACAGTGACCCTCTGCCACTCTAAGACGAAGGACCTGAAAGAGCACACAAAGAAAGCGGATGTCATTGTTGCGGCGGTGGGTTGCCGTCCGGATTTCATAATCACTGAAGACCAGGTGAAGGCGGGGGCCGTCGTCGTTGACGCGGGGATAAGCTTCATCGAGGGGAAGGCGTGCGGGGACATAGATTTTGAGAAGATAAAGAAGAAGGCGGCGTACGTCACTCCATGTCCTGGAGGGGTGGGACCGATGACCCGCGCGATGCTTTTGCACAACATCCTGATAGCAGCAAGGGAGTGAGCGGGGTCATATGACTTCTGAAAACATGGTCAAGAAACGGGAAGCTAGGGAAAAGGTCAGCGCCCTGAGGAAGAAAATCTCAAAAGAGGAAGCGCTGGCGAAGAGCACCCAGATTCAGAAATCGCTTTTCAGTCTGGCAGAGTTTCAAGGCGCCAAGACCATCCTGTTCTACGTTGCGAAGGGGAACGAGGTGCAGACCGAGCGCATGATCAAGGACTCCCTGAAGCTGGGCAAGTGCGTGCTGGTCCCGATTGCTAATAAAGAATCGAGAGAACTTTTACTTTCGGAGTTGCGAGACTTCGACGCCGAGCTCGAGCCCGGCACATTCGGGATACTGGAGCCAAAGTCCGCCTGCAGGAGGATGACCCCATCGACCAGAGTGAACCTCGTCGTCGTCCCTGGCGTGGCTTTTGACTCGAAGTGCCGCAGGCTTGGCCGCGGCAAGGGATGTTACGACGCATTCCTTCGGAGCGTCTCCCACCTCAAGCCCAAAGTGCCGTTCATCGGCTTGGCTTACGAGTTCCAGGTTTTGGAGGATGTACCCCACGGCCTGAATGACGTGAGAGTCCACAAGATAGTGACAGAAAAACGGGTAATAGCACCCTGAGCCGTCACTTCGTGAGTTTCTTCGCCAGCTCGACCAGCCTTTTCGGGAAAGGCATGGTGCCACCCACGAGGTCCAGGTCGTCCCGGTTGACGGCCCTCATCACCAGAATCAACCCGGCATACAGCAGCACGCTCGGCACCGCGATTATGATTGCTCTCACCCACCACGGGTCCAGGACGATGAGTGTCTTTAGACCGATTATGAAGAACAGCGAAATCCCCCCAGCCACGATTGTTTTTAAAATGGACGAGACTGGCACGACAAACCTGATGAACTTCCCCATGAGGTAGAGCATGATAACCAGGCCCACAAACTGCGCGATGAAAGTGGCCACCGCCGCCCCGACCGTGCTGTACCCGGGGATCAACATCGCGTTCAAGATGACGTTCAGAAGGGCCATGACTGCGACCGCCTTTGTGGCGATCATAGGTTTTCCAACCCCAGCCGACACGCACTGCAGGATCAGGAAAAGTGAGCTCAGGATCAGCACGAATGTGAGGACCTGAAGAGTCGCGGCCGCGAGAACGTATTGCGCGCCGAACATCGTGCGCAGGATTGTGTCCGGGAACGCCGCCAGAATGAAGACTGGAAGGGTGATGATTATGGTCGAGAACTTCAAGATGGAATGCATCGCCTTGCTCAGGACCGCCCGCTCCCCCCGCGCCCAGATCTCGGAGACCATCGGCAGGAGAACCATGCCGAGGGCGGCGGTGAAGTACGATATCATGGTCGTGAGGGGCTGGGCCGCCTGATAGAGACCCACGGCGGTCGGACCGTGGATTATGCTTAGCATTATCGTGTCAGTGTACCCTAGGACTGTGGCCGCCATTCCCGCGAGAAAAACAGGCAAACCAAACTTTAGAAGTTTCTTAGCGAGGGGTTTCCCAACATTGGTTTTCCCTGTGATGACCTGGGGGCGCCTTTTCCAGACGAGCCCGACCCAAGCAGCCACGAGTATAGGCACGCCGACGAGGTATGCCAGAGCGACGCCCGCGACTCCGAAGTTGAAAACACTCACAAAGAGGAAGGCCAGGCCGAGGGTGAGGACCGGGTAAAAAACCTCCATTCCCGTGTAGGGCACTGGGTCCTGGAAGCCCTGGTATGTGAACCTGAAGACGTTGAAGAAGATCGTCAGGAAAAGCCAGACGGCGAAGACCTTTATCATCAATGACGCGGCGACAGTCCCGATCACGGCCACCGCTATCTGGTCGGAGAAGAGGAGCAGGAAGATGGTCAAAGGAAGCGTGAGAAGCATCTGGACGAGCATTGTGATTATCATCGAGGACTTGACTTCACCGTACTTTTTCTTGAGCATGAACTCCGGGGTGAACTTCTCGAGTGCGGTGTACAGCCCCAGGTCCCTGAAAAGGCCGAAAAATGAGACTGCCACGAAGACGGCGTAAAATAAACCATAATCATACTCGCTGAGTGTGCGGGTCAGGAACATTCGCAGGAGGATGCCCATGACCCCTGCGATGGCGAGCCCAGCGAAGATGATTGAGCTGCCCCTCGCGAGCCTCTTTGCGTAGTCTTTGGGTTCGGGCATTCACTCACCAGTCTTCACCGCTTGGAGATTTCAGCGTATACCTTCTCCATCAAGTCGGTGATCTTTTCCCAGTCGTACCCCTGCGCGAAATCCCTGGCTTTCTTGCCCATCTCTTTCCTGAGGTTCTCGTCATTCAGGAGCAGCTTGATCTTCTCGGCGATGGCTCCAGGGGACTGCTGCACGAAGAACCCGGTCTTGTTCTGGAGGATGAGCCGCTTGTCTATCCCCAGCGGGTGGTCGACGGCTATTGCTGGCAAACCACAGGCGTTCGCCTCCAAGGTAACTATGCTCGCCCCGCCTTCCTGTATTGATGGTATGACGAAGACCTTTGAGGACTTCATCGCCGCCGTAACGTCGTTTGAGTCCTCCACGAACCCGAAGAACTTCACGTTCTTCTGGATGCCCAGCTCCTCCGCCAGCTTCTTGAGGTTCCCCATCTCCGGCCCGTCCCCGATTATCCCAGCCTTCAGCCCAGGGAACTCCTTCTTCAGGATGGCAACCGCCTTGAGCAGAAGGTCGATGTTTTTGGGTTTTATCAGTCGCCCCAGGTAAACGACGTCGAGTCCTTCTTTTGCAGGCGAAACTTGGGATATTGTTTCGAAATCAATCCCGTTTGGCACTATGCTTACTTTTTTCGCACTCACGCCAAGAGAGACCAAGTCGTCTTTCGTCTGGTCGGAAACTGCTATGACTTTATCTGCCAGCCCGAGCAGTATCGTCTTCTCCATGAGCCGCCCGACGACTCCCAGCGACCCTAGGTACTCCTTCCAGTACCCGCGCCACACCTCATGCCAAGTGACTGTCAGAGGGACATGCTTCAGAATGGCGCCGACCTTGGTGGGAAAGGCGTGAAGGTATGGTGCTTGATAGCAGTCGATGACGTCAAAGTGCTCCTTCATGAGGGGCGGCAAGACATTCTTTGCAAGCGTTATCGCAGACCGGATTGACCTCCTTCCTTTGGAATAGAGAGGTGTGGCATTGCAGACACCGTGGAGGTGGACTCCCCCGCGTTCTATCGTTGGCTCTTCACCCCACCACCGCACGCCGAACACGTGGACCTCGTGCCCGCGCTTGGCGAGACGCTTCGAGATTTCGTACATCCTCTTCTCGGCGCCGCCCTTGATGAAAGGGTAAATCGCGTCGTGGACGTATGCTATCTTCATTTGACTCCATCAACCAGTTAACTTTGGGTGATTAAAACAGGCGGGCAGGGAGGGTTGTGCTTGAAAGTGTTGGGGCGTCAATTGGTTCCAACTCAGGCAACCGTTTCAGGATTTTATCAGAACTATATTTCCCATTCCCCTTCTTTTTCTTTCAACCAATCCTTTGCTTTCCAGCAGGTCCAGGCTTCTGCTGACTTTTGCCTTTGAAAGCCCGGTCTTTTCTACGAGTTCGCTTTGGCCGATGACCCCGTCAGAGTCAAGTATCGCTTTGTATATTTTTTGCTCGTCGTCCTTCAGAGTTTTCGGTATTTTTCTCCATCTCTCTTTTCTTTCTTCCAGCACTGATCGCTCAGTAGGTTTTTCAGCCGAGCCTGGGAACAACAGATACGCCCCGCTGATGCCGAGGATGACTGAAGCTACTACAAGGACTGCAACATCCACGTTGGTGAAGAATCCCGGGATCTGGGTCACGGTGGTCTCGTTATCTCCAACGTAAATTTGTATTGGCGTGGGATTCAGCAACTTCATGCCGAGAATAAACGCTGCAACGATAAACAACACGATCATTAGCGCGATTTTTCCATGAATTTTGAGCGCCATTCTGTTCCCCAAGGCTATGTGTTACGGGCGCTTTATTACGTTTTTGAGATTAGCTCGTTCACTCTTTAGGGACTAGTTTTGCAGTATCATACCCACTTTCTCCGTTCGTAGAACAACACTGCAATGGAGACCACCACTATTGTTATTATCACAATTTCTGGCACGAGGCTACCGGACGACGAGCCACCAGATGACGTGTTGTCTCTGCTTTCGCCGGTTATCGTGAAGTAAGAGAGGCCGGGCGAGGTTGAGGTGAAATAGATGTATGTGGTGTCCTCGCCCAGCATAGTCGTGGGAAGGGCCACTGGCGTTAGCCGTTCCCGCGAGATTGTCCCGCCTCCAGAGGTGGGAATTTCCACCGACTCGTTTTCAAGCCTGTTGCAGGTTATCGTCTCCTCGTCTATGGAGTACTCGGAAATCCACGACTTTTTGACCGCAAACTCTATGTCCACGTTCTCGATTTGAGAGTCGGTCATGTTTTCTGCAGTGACCTTAAAATAGTGATAAATCTGTGACCGAGCAGCGGTTGATCCCCACGAAGTGGACATCCCAGGGAACCCAAAGTTTTCTGCGGTCCCGGAATGTCCGAAGTTTTCTGCACCACCAGGGAACCCAAAGTTGCCAGTAGTCCCATAGGATCCGAAGTTTTCTGCAACTAATTGCTGAACGACCAACCCGACGTTAGATGTGTTTTCATTAACTTTTATTGTCAGCTTGAGGACACACGTGTTCTCGACCATCGCAGTGGCCGGGGACTTGGGGCTTATCGATGGTATCCCAATGGACGACTGACCCTCCATACCCCAGTTCTCCAACATGTTGCCGAACTCCTGACCTCCACTCGGCTGATCGTTCTCAGCAAAAGCCGGAGCCGCAAGCGCGAGCATCGAAATCATGACAAGCGCCGCAGCGATTGACAGCAGCTTCTGGTTCATTTTTTAACTCTCCTTTTTCCATTCGTTCACCTAACATCGTAGCGCAGAAATGCCACGTAGGCCGCCACGAATATGAGGATGTTGAACATGACTATTGCAACCAAATCGTTCGTCACGCTTCCCAGGCGCTCGTCCAGCCCCCATGGTTGGTAGTAGTCCCCCAAACTAAGCGTGGAGCTGAAGTTCTCACTTGACCCTGTACTTGTCCCGAAAAACCCACCTTGGCCGGGGAAATTCTCCCCCCCTTGGTTTTCTCTTTGTTCCGCCTGCCACGCACGGTACTCGTTGCTCAGCGCGGAAGTGTAATCGGACACCTGTTCCTGGATGTGTTCCCCCTCGGCCCAGCTCAGCCCGGTCAGCGCCTGGGCTATGTTTCTGTAGCTCTCAGCCGGCGATATTATCGACACGCTCAGGGCCGTGTTCAGCTGCGCCTCCTGTTGCATCCTAAATTCCGTAGTTAGGGCGTTCAGTTGCTGTTGAATCGTTGAGAAATTTTCCCTCCCGTACCCCCCCATCGCCTGTTGCGCAATTGACAGGTACTCCGTGCGGTATTCGTCGTAGTTCATCCCCGGGGTGGTCGCTGTCGCCGTAAGAGACGCCACGTTTCCAACCCCTTGAACCAGGAAAATCCAGATGAAAAGACACATAAGCAGGGATATCGCGCTTCGCTTGGTGAGGCAGCTGACCAGCATGCCGAGCAGATAAAAGGCACTGATTGTCGCGCACCCGATGGTTACCAGAACGCCGATGGCTATGCCGTCCGCTGAAGAGAAGGGTATCCCGACCGCCAAAGCTACGATGCTGAGGGCGAGAAGCATGGACAGGACGAATGGGAGCAGGACGCTGGACGTCCCGCCGATGTACTTACCGAGCAGCACATGGTCCTTTGGAACATTGTTGGTGAGCGTGAGCTTGAGCGTCCCATTTTCCTTTTCCCCCGAGATAGAATTGTAGGAGAAGATCACGGCCATGAGGCTCATCAAGGTCCCGACGATAAAGGTAAGGTCGAGCATCCCAAAGCGGTCCCACAGCGGTGAGGTGTAACTCGTCCCCGCCGTGCCGCTGGCTTCCCTGAGCATTGTGCCCACTTCCCCCAACCCAGTTTGGACGGCTTGTTGGCCGCTGATCAGAGTAGACAGTGCCTCGGGCTTTTGAAGTTCCGTGAATGTTTCTACTTGAGCTATCTCACTGTACCCAGACGTTCCATTTTCCAGCGTTTGTTCTAGGTCGCTGAGTTGAGTATCATACCAGTCTTTCTTCTCCTTGTAGGCGCTGCTCATGGCGAAGACCCCCGTGCCCAAAATTATGACGGCTAAGATGAATGCCAGGAGAAACTTGCGCGACAGTACATTCTCTAAGAACTCCTTCTTCGCTATCGTCCGAATCATTTGGCCACCCCAACGGTCTTTAGATAAAGGCTTTCCACATCCTTGACCTTGGAAGCCTTGATGATCTTTCGAATCTTCCCTTTCACCATTATCCCTATCCTATCGGCTATCTTGTGAGCTTGGAAAATGTCATGAGTGCTTATGAGCATGGTGATCTTCTCCTTTTTTTTCAGCTGGCTGAGTAGTTTCGAAAGTTCTACAGCGCCTTCGGGGTCCAGCGCGGTCCACGGCTCGTCTAAAATCAACAAATCCGGCCGCTTCAGCAGCCCCACGCCCACGACAAGTCTCCGCCCCATCCCAGCGGAAAATTTACCCACCGCCCTATCAGCCACATTGCTCAAACCCACCATTGCCAACACCCTGTCTATCTCCTTGTCGCTGATCTTCTTCCCACTCAAGTCAGCGAAGTACCTGAGATTTCGCCTGGCCGAAAATATTTCATAGAGTTTTGCGCTTTCGGCAATTAACCCAATGTGTTTCTTTGCCTCGAGCGGATGTCTCAATGCGTCGATTCCAGCGATTTTGATGGATCCCTTGTCGGGCGGGATGAAGTCCAGCATCAGATGTACCATTGTTGTCTTTCCCGCACCATTCGGGCCGAAGAGGGCGAAGGTCTCTCCTTTTTGGATTTCCAAGTTGGCCCCATCGACCGCTCTCGTCCCATCCTCGAAAACCTTCACGAGATTCTTTATCTTGACCATTGGCTCGGCCATACAATTACCTTCTTCCAAACTTCACCATGATGCCGGCGATGATCACGAAAACGAATATCAAAGCCAAAATCCATAAGATTGGGCTGCCGCCTGCGGTCTCCACTCGAACTTCGAAGTCTTTGCTTGCCTCCTTATCCCCGCTACTGGCAGAAATAGTAAGATCGTACCTGCCAGAGGAAGCATCTTGAGGCAGGACTATTGTTATGCCGACATTGGTTGTCCCTCCTGAATTGATAGACGATATCGTGTCCGGGCTTGCGAATGCCGACCACCCGTACGGTAAATCCGATATCGCTATTTCCACACTATCCGCTGCTTGGGATCCAGTATTTGTCACGTCCCCAGTGATGTATATTTCATTGCCCGCAGCTGTACGCGCGAACACGTTATCAAGCGAGAGACCCAACACAGGGGCACCCACAGGAGTTAACGAGAACTCTATACTTGAAGCCATGAAATTATCAAGGGGAACACCGTTTTCGTACTCCGCAAGCTGGTTCTCATCAAGCGCGAACACATTGAAGCTTATGCTGTTGTCTGTCGCGAAATCAAGAGCTTGTGACGGTAAAGAAAGGTATAGGGTCAGGGTCTTGGATTCTCCCTCCTCAAGCGTTGCTGCCAAGACCTTTTGACTGCCACTATAGAAGGACGCGTTGATTGATGCCGGCAAGCCGTTCTCGATGAACTTGAATCGCCCTGCAATACCCTCATTCTGCAAGAGTATTGAGTATGAAACCGTTTCTCCAAGATCTCCCTCCAACCACCGTGCGGACGAGGAAATGGAGAGGTTATAAGTTGTAGGGGTAGGCTCATGAAGGTAAACCACCTCCGTTTCCTCCTGCCCAGCGTACGTAAAAACGATTCTTACTGTTGAATAGTTATCAATTTTGAAAGATTTGGTTACAATTCCTCCGGCGGATATGTTACTTACGTAGTAGAGGGGGTCGCCGATGAGAACTCCTGCGGTGTCTCTTACACAGAGAAGTACTCCGGTGATGCTGTTCTCGTGCACGTTTTTGAGTGCGATTGTCAAGTTTTCTCCATCGTAGTTGTAGCTCCAAAGGACCATGTACGTGTTTGATGCGGACTGAGCTTGGACGGGAAAAACCGCAAACATCAAAAGAGCGAACAACGCAGCCGTGAGCACAATCTTTCCGTTTGCTTTGACTAGTTTCCGCAATGTGTCACCTCGTATGTCACCACGGCATTTGGAATGGCGGCCAGGGCATCCCTGTTGCCTCCACTGATATAACTTGCTGGTTTTCCAGATCTACGAGAATTGTGTAGCTGGTCTGTTCTACTATCAAAACTAACTCGCCCTCATTTTCTGCTATCGTGCCAGGCAAAATGAAGTACCACTTCTCTCCTGTTATCTCCTGAATCTGGTTGTCCTGCATCGCGATTGATTTCATCTCCTCTAATTCCCCCACTTTCGCCATATTTTCTGTAGGAACATGGATAGAGCCGAATCCACTGATGTTTTCAAAAGATGTTATCTCCTTGCTGCTCCAATCCACAACGGCGTGAACAAAGATTGCTCCATCATTGTCTGCGTGAGTAAACCAAAGCTCCACAGCGTTTATTTCTTCCATGTTTTCGGAGCGCCTCATTACGTGTCCCCGAGCGTTTTCCACGGAAATCCCCTTCTGGTTTTCGACTATCCCAATGGCTTCGTCAACAGCGGTCATGTCATTCTCTCTCATTTGCTGCATGTCTTCAAGAGTTGGGTGATGCAAGTTTATTCTTGCCCCTCTTGGAACCATTTCCACTGCCATCCGCAATCTTGGAACCAGCGGGTGCACTCCAACAACAGCATTTTCCATTCCCCTGCCTCTCGCAAACAGGGCCTCGGGCATTTCAGAGGGCATGTCTACTGGGATGTTGTCAATCAACCTGCCATGCCTGAACATCAGTAAACAGCCGTTATCTGACCTTGCCTCGATCTTCTCATTTTCTCCTTGAAACGCGGCAGTAGCCCCGACCGCAGTTCCTATCCCCGCTGACACCGCCCCAATTACCAGCAGTATGCCAAACATGACTGCCATTCTTTTCATTTTTACCGATTTTCCCTATATGAAACACCTTAAGAATAAAGAGTGTGAAACTGGTTTCAAACTTGTTAATGACGCTCGAACTCCTACAGAAAAGCGGGGCGGACGGTTTTCCAGTTCAAGACCAACAAGTTACTCAAGTTTCACGATGCGCCCGGTCTTGGACGACTCGTAAATCGCGTTCACCATCTCCACGACCTTCATGCCGTCGTGGCCGCTGGCGGTTGGCTGTTTACCTTTTTCCACGCAGTTGATGAAGTCCTGGAGTTCGAGCTCGTAAGACTGTGGCTGCTCCGCAGAGTAGTCGAAGACCTGGCGGGCGCCGTCCTTTGTCGTGAGCATAGTGTTGCTGGTGACCCTCCACTTCCCCGTGTCCACCAGCTTCTCCCCCCTGTTGTCTATGATGACCGAGCCCTCCGAGCCGTAGATCTCAAGATACATGTACCCCGACCACTCAGTCCAAGAAGCCTGGACGAACGCCATGTTCCCCTCCTTGGTCCTGAATATCCCCATCCCGTTGTCCTCGACCTCGATCGGTGCCTGTAGCGTGTGCACGTGGCCGAGGCAGTCAGAGAAGTCTCCAAGGAACCACCTGAAGAGGTCAAGGATGTGGGCGCCGTTGTCCAGCATCGTGCCGCCCCCCGCGAGGTCCAGCTTCGAGTTCCAGGAGTGCAGAACCTTCTTCCCGTCGTGGCCAATCCAACCCCTGGCAAAAAGTGGCTTGCCTATCACCTTCCCGTCTACAAGCTCCTTCGCCTTCTTCACGTTAGAGAAGTATCTGAGGTTCGAGCCGGTCTTCAGGAAAACCTTGTTCTTTTTCGCAGCTTCCACCATCGCGTGAGCCTCCTTCGGGTTCCTCGCCAGTGGTTTCTCGCATATGACGTGCTTCCCGGCCTCCAGAGCGGCAATAGCTATTGGAGCGTGGAACTTGTTCGGCGTTGCTACAATGAAGCAGTCGACGTCGTCCCTCTTCACGGCCTCAAGGTAATCAGTGTAGTACCCGCACCCAATCTCCTTGGCCATTGTTGAGACAATTTTCTCATTGGCATCCACCAGGAACGGTATTTTTTCGCCCATCTTCTTGAGGGCGTTCACTCTCCTTGACCCAAACCCGCCGCATCCAACAACAGTGAAGCCGAGCTTAGACATCAGGTCACCTTTTGGCAGACTTTATCGTCTCCACAACCTGCCTTATCTGGTCCTCTGTGAGTGTGTTGCCTGACGGGAGGTTTATCCCCTTTCGCCCGAGGTCGTCGGCGACAGGGTACTTCTCTCCCGCGTACTGTTCGGCGTAAACAGGCTGGGAGTGGACTGGGTAGAATGCAGACCTCGTGTCTATGCCTTTCTCCTTCAGGTAGACCATCAAGTCATCCCTGCTCCTCCCGAATGAGTCCTCTATCAGCACCGTGTACATCCAGTAGACGTTCTTGGCCCAGCTCGCCTCAGGGGGTAGAGTGATTCCCTTCACGTTCTCCAAAAGTGAGTTGTATAACATCGCGTTCTTCCTGCGGGTGTTCACGGACTCGTCGATTATCCCCATCTGGGCTACTCCGATGGCCGCCTGTAGGTTGGTCATCCTGTAGTTGAACCCGACATAGCGGTGGATGAAGCGCTTCGGCTCGAATGCCTGGTCCCGGAGCATCCTCGCCATCTCCGCAATCTTGTCGTCATTTGTAACGACCATCCCGCCTTCCCCAGTGGTGATGATTTTGTTCGCGTAGAAACTGAAGCAGCCCGCGTCTCCGATGCCGCCGGTCCTTTTGCCCTTGTATTCGGCGCCGTGGGCCTCGGCTGCATCCTCAATAACAAAAAGGTCGTGTTTCTCGGCAATCTCGCATATCGGGTCCATGTCGCATGGGTGACCGTAGGTGTGCATTACCATGATGGCCTTTGTTTTTGGAGTGATCTTTTTCTCGATTTTTGTCGGGTCCATGTTCCAGGTTTCCAGTTCCGAATCCACTAAAACAGGCTTTGCCCCGGTGTACGTCACGGAGTTCACGGTAGCGATCATCGTGAATGTCGGGATTATCACCGCGTCTCCAGCCTTTATCCCCATGCTTGCCAGCGCGAGGTGCAGGGCTGTTGTCCCGTTGGAGGCGGCTATTCCGTGCTTGGCGCCGCAGTACTTGCTGAAGCTCTCCTCAAACTGGTTGATGTACTTCCCCTTCGATGAAATCCAGTTGGTCTTTATGCAGTCGCTAACGTACTCGAGTTCCTTTCCGCTGAGTTTCGGCTCACAGACAGGTATCACGTTCTTCCTCCAACTCGTTTTTTAAGTTTGGTCTGGGTCTTAAAAACAGTATCCCCAGCAAAAGACAGCCACGTTAACCCGTTGCGCAACTAAAATTTTGGACTGGCAACCGTTTTAGGGCACTGGCTTTCACGGTGATTGTGAGGCAATGAGGTTCTACAAAAGCCACGGGAAGGAAAAGGCGAGCGACGACACGAACGTGCAATCAAAGACTGATGCCGAGGAGCTTCTGTCTCTCCCCGCGGAAAAGCTCATTGCGAACATGGGGACCTCGATTCTTGGTCTTGATTCCAAGAAGGTCGAGGAACGGCTCAGGCTGTACGGACCTAACGAGTTTGCAAAGAGGAAGAGGCGCACGGGCATAGTGGAGTTTTTGCATCACTTGAGCAATCCCCTAATAATAATCTTGCTCATCGCAGGCTCGATTTCCGGTTTTCTGGGCGAGAGCTTGAACGCCATAATAATATTTGCAATGGTCTTCATGGGCGTGATTCTGGACGTCTACCAGGAATCAAAGGCCGAGAAGGCGGCGAGTAAACTTAAAGAAAAGGTAACCACCACAGCGACGGTGATTAGGGACGGAGCCAAGAAGGAGATAAGGCTCACCGAGATCGTCCCAGGTGACATAATATACCTCTCGGCCGGGGACATCGTCCCAGCCGACGCAAGGGTGCTAGAAGCGAAAGACTTGTTCTTGGACCAGTCGGCGCTGACGGGCGAGTCATTCCCCGTGGAAAAGGACGCCAAACCATTGAAGTCCAAAGCGACGGCGATCACAGAGCGGGGCAACTGTCTCTTCATGGGGACATCTGTGGTGAGCGGCAGTGCTACGGCCATGGTGATAAAGACCGGGAACTACACCGAGTACGGGAAAATCGCCAAGAGGCTAGTCGCCGCAGCACCGGAAACGGAGTTCCACAGGGGGCTCCGGCGGTTCAGTTTCCTTATAATGGAGGTCACTTTCGTCCTAGTTTTGTTCGTGTTCTTGTTCAGGGCGGTGCTCAACCCCGGCGACATGTTGAACTCGTTTCTTTTTGCAGTGGCGTTGGCGGTGGGCCTGACTCCCGAGCTTTTGCCAATGATAATATCTCTAAACCTCTCAAGGGGAGCGCTCGCGATGTCAAAAAAAGGTGCTATAGTGAAGCGCCTGGCCTCCATTCAAAACTTTGGGAGCATGGATGTCCTGTGCACGGACAAAACCGGGACTCTCACAGAAAACAAGATAACGCTCGTACTGCACGTGGACGTCGAGAAGAAGAACAGCGAAAAAGTGTTCCTTTACTCATTCCTTAACAGTTATCACCAAACCGGCCTTAAAAGCCCGCTCGACGATGCCGTCCTCAAGCACGAGAAAATATACGTCGATTTCAAGAAAATAGACGAGGTCCCCTTCGATTTCACGCGCAGGAGGGTCTCCGTTGTGGTGGAGAAAAAAACTGAAAGGGTCTTGATCGCCAAAGGTGCGCCGGAAGAAATATTCAAGGTGTGCTCTCGCTACGAACTCGGGGGGAAGGTGTTCTCCCTCACGGACGAGTCGAGGAAAAAAATAGAAAAGAAATATTATGATTTGAGCGCCGAAGGGTTCAGGGTTCTGGGAGTTTCGTACAAGAAAGTAGGGGAAAAGAAGCAAGTGTATTCCGTGAAGGATGAGACAGAAATGGTGTTTTTGGGATTCGTGGCATTCATTGACCCGCCGAAAGAAACCACGAGGGAATCCCTGCAGCTGTTGCAGAAGGCAGGCATAGAGTTGAAAATCCTGACGGGCGACAACGAGATCGTCACCAAGAAGACCTGCGAGTACCTTGGTTTCGAGATCAAGGGCGTCGTTCTGGGAAGCGAGATAGAACATTTACGAGACGACGCCCTCGCAAAAGTCGTCGAAGGAGCGAATATCTTCGCCAGGGTCACGCCAGCGCAGAAGGACAGGATAATCAATGTGCTTAAGAAAAACGATCACGTCGTCGGCTACCTGGGCGATGGCATAAACGACGCCCCCTCCCTCAAGACATCTGACGTGGGAATATCGGTCGACAACGCGGTAGACGTGGCGAAAGAGTCGGCAGACATCATACTTTTGCAGAAGAGTTTGAGGGTGCTTCACGACGGAGTGCTGGAGGGCAGGAAGACCTTCGGCAACACCATGAAGTACATAATGATGGGGATCAGCTCGAATTTCGGCAACATGTTCAGTGCCGCCGGGGCGTCGTTGTTCCTGCCGTTCCTGCCGATGCTGCCGATACAGATACTGTTGAACAATTTCCTGTATGACATTTCCGAGTTTGCCATCCCGACGGACAACGTCGATCCAGAGTACATCCAGAAGCCGAAGAGGTTGAACATTTCATTCGTCAAAAGGTTCATGCTGTATTTCGGGCCGATGAGTTCCATATTTGACTTCTTGACCTTTTTCATAATGCTCAGCGTTTTCAACGCTTGGAGCAACCCGGCTCTCTTCCAGACGGCGTGGTTCATAGAATCCCTGTGCACGCAGACGCTGGTGATTTTTGTAATAAGGACGAGGAGATCGCCGTTCTTCAAGAGTGTGCCAAGCAAGGCCCTGCTCATAAGCAGCCTGAGCATCGTGGCGTTTGCGATACTGCTGCCCGCCACACCCATAGGCGACTGGTTCCATTTCCAGGACCCGCCGATAACTTTCTACATATTCCTGTTTGTATTCATCGCGGCCTACTTGACTCTGGTCGAGTCTCTGAAGAGGTACTTCTACAAACGATACAGCATTTAAAAAAGGGGGACTGGCGGGCCCGGTGGGATTTGAACCCACGATCTGCAGCTTTCCTCGCCCGGATAGAAGGCTTGCGGGTGTTTGTTTACACTTGCCGCCTTATCCGAACTAGGCCACGGGCCCATTGTAGAATTGACGTGGCGCGATTAAATAATAGGCGCGGGGAGAGTTATTCTGATGGCAAAGCTATTCGGGACATTCGGCGTGCGCGGGCTAGCAAACGTCATGCTGACGCCCGAGCTGGCTTTCAAGCTGGCGCTGGCTCTGGCCACACACCTCGGAGAAGGAAAAAAGGTCGCCCTCGGGCACGACAACCGCACATCAAGCGAGATGCTGGATGAAGCCGTCACGGCTGGGCTGGTGGCCGGGGGGTGCGATGTCGTCCGGTTGGGAGTGACTCCCACACCAGTGCTCTCTTTCGCTGTCAGACACTTCTCCTGTGACGCGGGAATAATCATCACCGCGTCCCACAACCCTCCCGAGTACAACGGGGTCAAGTTCTGGGACAACGAGGGGGCGGGGTTCATCCGCGAGCGGGAGCTGGAAATAGAGAGCTTGGTGGAGAAGGGCGGCAGGCGGGCAGACTGGAAAGGCCTGGGAAAGGTCAGCGAGGCAGACGCCGTTGCACCTTACATCCGTACGAGGATAAGTCAAGTTCCGCGCTTCAAAAAGAGATTGAAGGTGGTCGTCGACTGCGCGAACGCCACAGGGACTTTGGTGACCCCTCAGATTCTCAGGGAGCTCGGGTGCGAGGTCGTTTCGATGAACGCCCAGCTCGACGGCACGTTCCCAGGGCGAAAGCTCGAGCCCGTCCCGGAGAACCTCGGGGAGCTGGCAAAGACCGTCGTCGCGTGCAAGGCGGACCTGGGGATAGCGCACGACGGGGACGCCGACAGGACTTTGATTGTCAACGAGAAGGGAGAGATATTGAGCGGGGACAGGGTCTTCGCAATCGCCGCGAATCATTACTTGCAGGGCAGGAAAAGTCCCAAGATAATAACCACGGTAGCCACCAGCTGGGTGATTGACGACATCGCCAGGAAGCTGGGTGGCAGTGTGGTCAGGACCAAGGTCGGGGAGCCGGAAGTGGTCGGGGAGTACAGGCGGACCGGCGGGGACCTCGGAGGAGAGGAGAATGGTGGAGTTCTCTTCTTTGACGTGTCTCTCTGCCGTGAGGGGATAATGACAGCAATCAAGTTCGCGGAGGCCGTGAGTTCCAGCGGGATGAAGGCCTCCGAGCTGGACGCCGCCCTGCCTAAGTATTACCAGTACAAGCAGCGCGCTGAGTGCCCGAACGAGATGAAGCAGAAGGTGCTCCATGCATTGGCCGAGAAGTTTTCCAGTTATGAGCTGGACAGGAAGGACGGGCTGAGGATAACTTTTGAGGACGGCTGGCTCCTGCTCAGGCCCTCCGGGACTGAGCCCCTCTTCAGGTGCTTTGCAGAGGCCCGCGACAGCAAACGGGCGGAGGAGCTTGTGATGCTGGGGATGCGGGAGCTGAAATCAGTCATCGAAACCCAAGGCCACTAAAGCAAGTTATTTTATCTCCAGTGTTGGTTAAGTTTGGAGAAGATGTCTGGAAAATTTTCCGATGAGCAGCAGTCCATCGAGCCGTTTTTCAATCCCCGCTCGGTGGCGATAATAGGCGCAAGCGCGAAGCAGAAGAAGATAGGTTACGTCATAGCCAAGAACTTCGTCGAGAGCTTCAAGGGAAAGTTTTTCATGGTGAACCCAAGCACAAAAGAAATCTTCGGGCACGAGTCCTACCCGAGCGTGAAGTCAATCCCCGAAGAGGTCGACATGGCTGTGATTGCCATACCCGCGCCAGTCGTGCCGGACGTTCTTGAGGAGTGCGGCGAGAAGGGAGTCAAGGCGGCGATAGTGATATCAGGGGGATTCAAGGAGATAGGCGATGATGGCGCGAAGCTTGAGGAGAAACTTGTAGAAATATCGCAAAAACACGGGATTAGACTGATAGGCCCCAACTGCATGGGAGTCTTCGATTCTACCAGCATGGTGGACACTCTTTTCATCCCGCGCTACCGGCTGGGAAGGCCGCCGAAGGGGAAGGTTGCTTTCATTTCCCAGAGCGGTGCTTCCGGGATAGCTTTCCTGGACTGGGCTGCGGGCGAGAGGATAGGCATAAGCAAGTTCGTAAGCTACGGCAACGCGGCGGACGTCAGCGAGGCCGACCTGCTCGAGTTTCTGGTCAACGACGAGGAGACGAAAGTCATAGCGATGTACCTCGAGGGCATAAAGGAGGGCAGGGAGTTCGTCGAAGCCGCGAGCGAGCTGACCAAGACAAAGCCGGTTCTGGTGCTCAAGTCAGGCTCGACGAGCGCAGGCGCAAGAGCGGCACTCTCCCACACGGGTGTACTGGCCGGCTCGGACGAAATATTCGACGCAGTCGTCAGGCAAACGGGCATAATCAGGGTCTACGACTGGGAGGAGATGTTCGACCTGGCCAGGGTCCTTGCGCTCCAGCCAGCGGCGAAAGGGAATAGGGTAGCGGTGATAACGAACGGCGGCGGGGCAGGAGTCATGGTTTCAGATGAGATAGAAAAGTTGGGCTTGAAGCTCGCGGATCTTGACGAGAAAACGACGGCTGGGCTGAAGGCCACTTTCCCGTCTCACGTGATCGTGCGCAACCCGATAGATCTGACGGGGGACGCGGACAATGAAAGATACAGGGTCGCGATAGAAGCGGCTTTGGGAGACAAGTTTGTGGACGCCCTGCTTCTGGTGTGCATTCCACACACCCCTGCCGTAGACCTGGAGTCTTTCGTGGACATGGTGGTGGACTCTTCTGGCAAAAGCGGGAAGCCTTTGGTGGTATGCCTTCCGGGAGGGAGGGTTTCGCTTGAGATAAGGGAGCTTTTTGAGGACTACGGGATCCCGACCTACCCGACCCCGAGACGGGCCACGCTTTCTCTCTGCGCCCTGACAAAATGCGGGAATATCCACAGCTGATTTAGATTGAATTTTTTTCCTTACCGGACGCGTGGTCGCCAACGATATTTATTTTCGTGCCGCACTTGGGGCAATGTTTGTCCGTGAGCGAGTAGCGGGTCACGTCGAACCCATAGCGCTCGATCAGGAGTTCCCCGCACTTTGGGCAGTAGGTGTTGTCCGCCTCGTGCCCCGGAACGTTACCTATGTAGACGTAGTGCAACCCAGCATCTTTGGCAATCTTCACCGCCCTTTCAAGCGTCGCGACGGGAGTTTGGTGTTGGTCTTTCATCTTGTAATGAGGGTAGAAGCGGCTGAAGTGAATCGGGACGTCCGGGCCGAGCTTCTCAGCCGCCCAGCCGCAGAACTTTGTGATTTCTTCGCTCGAGTCATTTTCCTGCGGTATGACCAGATAGGTAACCTCGAGGTGCTTGCCGTGTTCCACAAGCCACTCGCAGGTGTCAAGAACGGGGCGGATGCCGGCGACGTGACAGACATCTCGGTAGAATCGGTCAGTGAACGCCTTCACATCGACGTTCGAGGCGTCGAGGTGCGGGCCGAGCTCCTCCAGTGCTTCAATCGTGGTGTAGCCGTTCGTCACGAAGGAGTTGTACAGCCCCGCCTTGTGAGCCAGCTTCCCGACGTCTATGGCGTACTCTGACCATATCGTCGGCTCCGTGTAAGTGTGGGAAATCCCCTTGCACCCGTAGCACTTGGCCATCGACACTACCTTTTCTGGGGGAACGTCCTCGCACGGCACGTCCTCAACGCTCGTCTGGGATATGCTCCAGTTCTGGCAGTGGCTGCACGAGAAGTTGCACCCCGGGACGGAGATGGAGAAGGCCGTGCTCCCTGGGTGGAAGTGGTAGAACGGTTTTTTCTCTATGGGGTCGACCGCCATCGAGACGATTGAGCCGTAGACGAGGCTGTAGAGCTTGCCGTCCTCGTTCCTCCTTGCCCTGCAGACGCCCACTTTCCCAGGAGCTATCGTGCACCTCCATGGGCAGAGGCCACACTGCACTTTCCCCTCCGGCAGCTCTTTCCAGAACTTTGCAAGCTTTTTCATGGACCTCGAGTTAATTTTCGTTTTCAAACCTTAAGCTTTTCAGAGGTCTAGTTTCGGACACCCAAACTTTTCATATAGGAGCTGAGATATCAAGGGGAGTGAGATGGCAGAAAAGTTAAAGGAAATCGAGCGCAGCGCCCAGGAGGTCATCGACTCATTCGTCGAGGCGGCGAAGGACCTGCCGGAGCTGAAGGAGACATACTACAGCCAGGAGACGTTCAACGTCGTTCGTCCGGATGGCGAGCCGGCGCCGGAGAAGGAGAGGACGGAGTTCAGGAAGAGGTTCATCTCAAACATGCCCGGCTCCGACGACAAAGGGAACCTCAGGGTGGAGGTCGCCAGATGGGTCGAACGCTAGAGAAGCTTGAATCCATCCGCCAGGGGGAACTCTCGGCGGTGGACAACGTCTGGCGGGCCCTTGAGAATATAGAGAAGCTGGATAAGAAGATCAACTCTTTCATAGAGCTTAACCCGAACGCGGTTGCTGAGGCGGAAGCCGTCCACCGCAGGCTCCAGAAAGGGGAGAAGGTAGGGCGGCTGGCGGGGCTGGTCATCGGAGTGAAGTCCAACATAAATGTTACGGGGCTCCGGGCCACATGTGCATCGCGCACGCTCGACAATTACGTCTCGACTTATGACGCGGACGTCGTGAAGAGGGTCAGGGCGGAGGGCGGCATCGTGATCGGAGTGAACAACATGGACGAGTTCGCATGCGGCTCGAGCGGTGAGACGAGCGCTTTTGGCCCAACGGACAATCCTGCGGCTCCAGGTCACATCCCAGGAGGATCGAGCAGCGGAGGCGGGGCGGCGATTGCAGCCGGACTCTGTGACTTGTGTTTGGGCACTGACACCGGAGGATCAATCAGGAACCCGGCAAGCCACTGCGGTGTTGTCGGCGTGAAGCCGACGTACGGCCTGGTCCCAAGGCAGGGGTTGATAGACCTCGGGATGAGCCTTGACCAAATAGGCCCTATTGCGCCGGACGTTGTCGGAGCCGCCATGCTTCTGGAGACGATAGCCGGCAAAACCCAGAACGAGTGCGTGATGTTCGATGTCGACCAAGTTGAGTATCTGGACAGGTTGGGTGACGGGGTCAAGGGGATGAAGGTCGGGGTCAGTCCAAAGTTCAGGGAGCTCACAGACCCGGCAGTCATGGGAGTGATAGACAGGTCCGTCGATAAACTCCGGGACCTCGGGGCGGAGATCGTGGATGTCCAGCTTCCGAACCTCGAGCGTGGTCTGACAGCATATTACCTCATAGTTTCCGTGGAGTTCTTCTCTGGGACCCGCAAGTTCGACGGCCGAAGGTACGGGAAGAAGATTGAGGACGTCTGTGGTGATGAGGTGCTCCGGAGAATCCTGCGCGGGCGTTACATCAGCCAGAAGGAGTACCGAGGAAAGTTCTACCAACGGGCGCTTCAGGTCAGGACTCTCGTGAAGCAGGAGCTCATGGCCGCCCTCGAGAAGGTCGACGTCATAGTCGGGCCGACGGTGCCGAAGCTCCCGCACAGGTTCGGGGCGAAGCTGACGCCGATGGAGATGTACGCCTACGATTACCTCACGATTCCAACAAACCTCGCAGGGATTTGCGGCGGGGTGGTCAAGGCCGGTGAGGTCGGAGGCATCCCCGTGGGGCTCCAGGTCCAAGGGAAGGTCCTCGGTGAACCGGACATGTTCAGGGTGATGCACGTTCTGGAGGCCACAGCATGAAGATAAAAATAGGGCTCGAGGTCCACCAGCAGATTGCCACGGAGCGCAAGTTCTACTGCAACTGCCCGACCAACTACCAGGATGTCCCTCCAAACACCAACGTTTGTCAAATCTGCACGGGGATGCCTGGAGCAAAGCCTCTGCCACCAAACGAGCGGGCTGTGGACGCGGCCATCGAGATTGCCATCATGCTGGGGTGCAAG
>Ga0315279_10001688_pt1 | contig 36043 bp, 32 predicted proteins | sample YL17G06_20_MG_FD_203694 | JGI IMG/M metagenome (GOLD analysis project Ga0315279, IMG submission 203694) | Sediment microbial communities from Yellowstone Lake, YNP, Wyoming, USA - YL17G06_20 | ecosystem: Environmental > Aquatic > Freshwater > Lake > Sediment | place: USA: Wyoming | collected...
TGCGCGCGAACACGCTCGAGGCCAGCCTCGGCGACCACTACGGCGAGCTCGCCGGGCGCGAGCCGGCGGAGCTCCTGCCCGAGCGGCCGCTGCGCCAGATCATCGTCCGCCACACGGTGGGCCTCGTGGACCCGCTCACCGACGAGGAGATCGCCGCAGGTGATCGGCTCGACGATGGCCTGCCGCAATCCCTCGAGGCGAGCATCCGCGCGTACGGCCTCACGCACTTCAAGCTCAAGCTCTGGGGCGACGCGGAGAAGGACCGCGAGCGACTCAAGGCCATCGCCGCGGTCATCGAGCGGAATGTGACGGGGTCGTACGCGTTCACCCTCGACGGGAACGAGAACTACCACGAGATCGGGCCGTTCCGCGAGCTGTGGGAATCGCTTGTCTCCGACCCCTCGCTCAAGTCGTTCGTCGATCACCTGCTCTTCGCCGAGCAGCCGCTCCGGCGCGACATCACGCTGAGCGACGAGGTGGCGCGGCACCTGCGCGGCTGGCGGAACCGCCCGCCCATGATCATCGACGAGTCGGACGGCGAGCTCACGAGCCTCGCGGCGGCGCTCGACGTTGGCTACGACGGCACGAGCTACAAGAGCTGCAAGGGCGTCTTCAAGGGCATCGCCAACGCCTGCCTCATCGAGCACCGCCGGCGGACGAGCCCGCGCCGCCGCCTCATCATGAGCGGCGAGGACCTGACCACGATCGGACCCGTGGCGCTCCTCGAGGACCTTGCCGCCCTCGCGACGCTCGGCATCGAGCACGCCGAGCGCAACGGCCATCACTACTTCACCGGCCTGGCCATGCTGCCGCCGGACGTCCAGGCGCAGGTGCTCGCGGTTCACGGCGATCTCTACCGGCGACACGAGCGCGGCTACCCGACGCTCGACGTCCGCGACGGCCGCATCCGCATCGGCAGCGTCGTCGACGCGCCGTTCGGTATCGGCTTCCCCTTCGACCCGAGCCGCTTCACGCCGATCGAGGAGTGGACGGCGGACTCGCTCGGGGCCATCTGACCGGCTCCCGCCGCCGCCGTCCGTATCCCGGTCCGCTGGGAGAGCGGTGCGACGGACGCTCCGACTGATCGGCCGGTGCGGCTGCGGTTCACGCTGAAGAACGCGCTCCTCACCTCGTGGAAGATCGAATGAGCGAGAGGCGATCCGTGAAGGTCATCCGATTCCCGCAGAACCCGATCATCCGGCCCGACATGGACGGGCGCACGGGGACGAACGTCAACGGGCCGTCGCTCATCCGCGCGCCGGACTGGTTGCCGGGAGCGCTCGGCCGCTACTACCTGTACTTCGCCCACCACAGGGGCCTCTACGTCCGCCTTGCCGTCACCGACCGGCTCGAAGGGCCCTGGCGGATGCACGAGCCGGGCGTCCTGCCGCTGGCGGACTCGCTCTGCGCCAAGCACGTCGCGTCGCCGGACGTCCACGTCGATCATGAGCGGCGCGAAATCCGCATGTACTACCACGGCCCGGTGCCGGATATGGGCCAGCGTTCGCGCGTCGCCATCTCCAATGACGGGCTCGCCTTCGCGCCGCTGCCGGAGACCATCGGCACGCCGTACTTCCGCGTCTTCCGCTGGCACGGGTGGCACTGGGCCATCGCGCGGTACGGACACACCTTCCGCTCGCTCGACGGGCTCGTCGGCTGGGAGTGTGGGCCGGACCTCTTCCCCGAGAGCTTCCGCCACAACGCCGTCCGCCTCGTCGGCGGCCGGCTCAGCATCTACTACTCGATGATCGGCGACTGCCCCGAGCGCATCCTCCGCGCCACCGTCGACCTCTCGCCCGACTGGACGGCCTGGCGCCCGTCGCTGCCGGAGGTCGTGCTCGAACCGGAGCTGCCGTACGAAGGCGCGGACCTGCCGCTCCGGCCGTCGATCGAGGGCTGGGCGCCGGAGCGCGTCCGCCAGCTGCGCGACCCGGCGATCTACGAAGAGGACGGGCGCGTCTACCTCCTGTACTCGGTCGCGGGCGAGGCCGGGATCGCCATCGGAGAGATTGCCGGCGGGTGACGCCGCCGTGCACCGCACGGACTACACAGGGAGGGATCGCATCATGTCGGAACGCCATGCGGATGTCCTGATCGTCGGCGGAGGCACCGGCGGATGCGCCGCGGCGCTTGCCGCGTGCTCCCTCGGCCGCCGCGTCGTCATGACGGAGGAGACGGACTGGATCGGCGGCCAGCTCACGTCCCAGGCCGTGCCGCCGGACGAGAACCGGTGGATCGAGCAATTCGGCTGCACGCGTCGCTACCGCGCGTTCCGCGACGGCGTCCGCCGGTACTACCGCGATCACTACCCGCTCCTGCCCGAAGCCCGAGACAACCGGCGGCTGAACCCCGGTGGAGGCGGCGTGTCGCGCATCTGCCACGAGCCGCGGGTCGGTCTCGCGGTGCTGGAAGCGATGCTCGCGCGGTACCGGAGCGCCGGGCTCCTCGAGACGCTTCTCTGGCGTAGGCCCGTCGGCGCCGACGTCCAGGGCGACACGGTCCGCGCGGTGACGCTGCGGCACCTGCACACGGGCGCCGAGGAGACGATCCGCGCTCCGTACGTCCTCGACGCGACCGAACTCGGCGACCTCTTGCCCCTGGCGGGCGCCGAGTACGTCTCCGGCGCGGAATCGCGGAGCGAGACGGGTGAGCCGCGGGCGCTCGACGGACCCGCCGATCCCGACGACGTGCAGGCGATCACGTGGTGCTTCGTCATGTCGTACGACCCGAAGGGCGACCACACGATCGATCGGCCGCCATTCTACGACCGGTGGCGCGACTACGCGCCAAAGCTGGAGCCCGCGTGGCCGGGACGCATGCTCTCGTGGGAGACGACGCATCCGGTATGGATGAGACCGATGACCTGGCTGCTCTTCCGCCAGGAGGACACGCCGCGCGATACGCCGGCGGGCTGGCAGTTCAGGAAGATCATCTCGCGGCAACACTATTCGCCCGAGGCGATGCCGTTCGAGGCGACGCTCGTGAACTGGCCACAGATCGACTACGTCGAGCGGAACATCATCGACGCGCCACAGGACGATGTTGCCGCCGGGCTCCGCGAGGCGCGGGAGCAGTCGATCGCCTTCTTCTACTGGATGCAGACCGAGGCGCCGCGGCCCGATGGCGGCGTCGGGTACCCGGGGCTGTTCCTTCGGCCGGACATCGTCGGCACGGACGACGGCCTGGCGAAGTACGCGTACATCCGCGAATCGCGCCGCATCCGCGCCCTTTTCACCGTGACGGAGAACCACGTCGGCGTCGATGCCCGCGGACGGGGCAAGGCCGCCGAGCCCTTCGCCGACAGCGTCGGCATCGGCCACTACAACATCGACCTCCATCCGAGCACGGGCAAGCGCAACTACGTCGACATCCCGTCGTACCCGTTCCAGATCCCGCTCGGCGCGCTCGTCCCGATCCGCATGGAGAACCTTCTGCCGGCGTGCAAGAACCTCGGCGTAACCCACATCACGAACGGCTGCTACCGGCTCCACCCGGTCGAGTGGAACATCGGCGAGGCGGCCGGCCTCTTGGCGGCGTTCTGCGCGGCTCTGAAGGTGCGCCCTCGCCAGGTGCACAGGACACCCGCGCTGCTCGACGACTTCCAGCGCGTTGTCGACGCGCAGGGCATCGAGCGCGCCTGGCCGGACGTGCGCGTGTGAGGAGGCATCATGCCGCGACGGCGCCCGAACTTCATCGTCTTCTACCTCGATGACCTTGGCTACGGCGATCTCGGCTGCTACGGCTCCGACGCGATCCGCACGCCGCACATCGATGCGCTGGCCGCGGGAGGCATCCGCTTCACGAACTGGTACTCGAACTCGCCGGTCTGTTCGCCCTCGCGCGCCGCGCTCCTGACGGGCCGCTACCCGATGCGGGCCGGGGTGCCGCACATCCTCGGCGGCAGGCGCGGGACGCCGGGTCTCCCACCGACCGAACGGACGCTCGCGAGCTACCTCGGCGACCTTGGCTACCGCACGGCCATCGTCGGCAAGTGGCACCTCGGCGTCTCCCGCGAGACGAGCCCCCTCGTCCACGGGTTCGACGAGTTCTTCGGCTTCCGCGCCGGCTGCGTCGATTACTTCTCCCACATCTTCTACTGGCAGCAGGTGGACGGCGTGAACCCGGTGCACGATCTCTGGGATGGCGAGCGCGAGGTCTGGCGCAACGGCCGCTACCTCACCGAGCTCATCACGGAGCGGGCGATCGAGTACCTGGGACGCCAAGTCGCCCGCCATGCGGGGGGCGACCCGCCCTTCTTCCTCTACGTGCCGTACAACGCGCCGCACTACCCGATGCACGCGCCGACGGAGTACGTCGACCGCTACCGCGGCCTCGCGCCGGACCGGCGGATCATGGCGGCGATGGTCGGCGCCGTGGACGACGGCGTCGGCGCGATCATGGAGGCCCTCCGCCGTCATGGGCTGGACGAGGACACGCTCGTCTTCTTCTCCGCCGACAACGGCCCCTCGACGGAGAGCCGCAACTGGCTCGACGGGACGGAGGACTTCTACTACGGAGGGAGCGCCGGCATCTTCCGCGGGCACAAGGGCAGCCTTTTCGAGGGCGGCATCCGCGAGCCGGCTATCCTGTCCTGGCCCGGGACGATCCCCGGCGGCCGCACGTCGGACGAGACATGCGCGACGTTCGACATCCTGCCGACGTTCCTCGACCTTGCGGGCGGCGAACGGCCGCGTGACCGCATCATCGACGGGGCGAGCCTCGCGCCGCATGTCCTCCACGGCGCGCCGGGGCCGCACGAGACGCTGTTCTGGGAGTACGGGAAGCAGCTCGCCGTCCGTCGCGGCCGGTGGAAGCTCGTCCTCGACGGCAAGCTCGACTTCGCGCGCGCGCAGGCCGATCCGGTCCACTTGTCCGACCTGGCGGTGGACCCCGGCGAGCGCGCCAACCTCGCGGCGCAGGAACGCGGCCTCGCCGACGAACTTGCACGCGCTGCGCGGGAGTGGTACGCTGGGTTGGTCCCCGCGTGAGCCGCGCTGCGCGGGAGTGGTACGCCGGGTTGACCGCCGGATGAGCGGCGCCCCATGCCTCACGAATGGAAAGGGAATCCGCGATGAAGATCACCGACATCCAGGTGCTGCCGGTAGACCGCTACCTGTTCGTCCAGGTGCACACCGACGAAGGGATCACCGGCCTGGGCGAGTCCGGCGCGTGGGGCTTCCTCGAGGCGTCCGGCGAGGCTGCCGAGACGTTCAAGCGCTACCTCATCGGGCAGGACCCGCTCCGCATCGAGCACCACTGGCAGTACATGTACCGCTGGAGCCACTTCCGCGGCGCGGCGATCATGGGCGCGCTCTCCGCCATCGACATCGCCCTGTGGGATATCGCCGGCAAGCACTTCGGCGTCCCCTGCTACCAGCTTCTCGGCGGGAAGTGCCGCGACAAGGCGCGCGTCTACTACCACGTGAAGGCCGACACGCGCGAGAAACTCGTGCAGGGGTGCATCGACGCGAAGAAGAACGGCTTCACCGCCGTTGGCCACCTCACGCCGTTCCTCGACGAATCGCGCGACAAGCCGTACTTCAAGACGCACGCTCAGAAGATGCGCGACGCCATCGAGACGGTCGCGATGTACCGCGAGGCGGTCGGCAACGAAGTGGACCTCTGCATCGAGATTCATCGCCAGCTCACGCCGCACGAGGCGATCGTCCTGGGCCGCGGGATCGAGCAGTACCATCCGTACTTCTACGAGGACCCGACGCTGCCCGACAGCTTCGACGCGATGGCCGCCATCGCCGAGAAGATCCACATCCCCATCGCGACGGGCGAGCGCATCCACACGATCTTCGAGTTCGAGATGCTGCTGGCACGGGGCGCGGTGCAGTACGTGCGCCCCGACGTGTGCATGGCGGGCGGGCTCACGCACACGAAGAAGATCGCCGCGCTCGCTGAGGCGCGCCACGTCGGCGTCGTGCCGCACAACCCGCTCTCGCCGGTCAGTACCGCCGCGTGCATCCAGCTCGCCGCGTGCATCCCGAACTTCGCGCTCCAGGAGTATCCGCTGAGCGAGTGGCCGCCGGTGCCGAACAAGATCGTCAAGGCGCCCTTGCAGTGCGAGGCTGGCTTTCTCATCATCCCCGACGCGCCGGGGATCGGCGTCGAGCTCGTCGAGAATGCGGTCGAGCGGTTCCCGTTCAAGCCGCGCACGCCGCACACGCGGCTCCAGTTCGACGGGAGCGTCATGGATCAGTAGGGGCCCCAGAACGCCTTTCAGAATGACCCTACAGGGTCTGTGCTGGCCCCATCATGGCCGCCGTCATTCTGAGCGAAGCGAAGAATCTCGGCCTTGCGGCGCACGAACATATCCGGCGATAGATTCTACGGTCGTTTGTCCCCGGCGCCAGGAGATTCTTCGCTTCGCTCAGAATGACCGCGCGTTGTACGCAAAGCGGTAACTCCTACGGCCAGCCAGTGCCGTTCATTCTGAGAGAGACTCTGAGGCCGACAGGGAAGGGAGGGACGATGCCCGACGAAGCGGCAACGCCCAAGGCCGGCCGCTACCCCATCGAGGATGTCTTCGCCTTCGGCCTCTGGGGCGGGGCCGGCCCCGCGCCATCGGGCCCCGGCGCCGGAGGGAAGCGCTACTACACGCTCGGGTTCGAGGATCTTCTCCGCGACATGCGCCGCATGTCGATGAACTGCCTGGTCTACGGACCCGTGCTCGGCCACGAGCCCGACGCGCTCGCCCGGTTCGCGCATGAGATCGCCCTCTGCGGGCGCTACGGCGTCGATGCGGTGCCGAGCGCCGGCGAGGGTGCCGCCGCGGACGTGGCCCGGCTCGCCGACGTCGCGGGCCGGTTCCGCGACGCGCCGGCCATCCTCGGCTGGTACATCCGCGACGAGCCGCCGCCCGAGTTCGTGCCGGACTTCCTCCGCTGTCGCGACGCCCTCGCAGCCGCCGCGCCGCGGCACCCGGCGCTCTGCCTCTTCTACCGGCCGGACTCCGTCGCCGACTTCGCGCCGCACCAGCCGGCGGTGCTCACCGACTGCTACCCGATCGGCTACGTGCACGACGGCGTCTCGCTCGGGCCGCACTTCGGCATCCGGAGCGGGCCGCTCGCCCTGGCGCGCGGCATGGGGCGCTTCAACCCGTGGGGCGTCCGCGGCATCCTCGAGTGGATGGACCTCTGCCGCGCGCTTTGCGGCGACCGGCCGCACTGGATCACCCTCCAGACCTTCGAGTCCGGCGACGGGCGCGAGGTGCGCTGGCGCGAGCCGACGGCGCCGGAGCTCCGGTTGGAGACATGGCTCGCGGTCGCGGGCGGGGCGAAGGGGATCACGTACTTCCACTACATGCTCGCCGCGGATGCGTACGGCAACCCACGCCCGGCGCTCCACGGCGAGGGCACGCCGCTCTTGGAGGAGATCGGCCGCCTCGGCGCGCAGCTTGCGCCGCTCGGAGAGCTCCTCGTCGACGCGGAGGTCGCCGAGCCGCTCGCGCTCGTCGCGTCCCGTCGGCCGACGCCGGACCCCGGCGCGCGCATCGAGGTGCGGCGGCTCCGCTCGCGGACGCGCGACGTGGACTACCTCGTCGCCCTCAACTTCGACACGCGGCTGCGCTCGACGGCCCAGGCGCATCTCGACCGCGGGTTCCTGCGCGGGCGCGGCGTGTATGACCTGGCGGCCCTGGCGCCGGTCCTGGCGGAGGACCTGCCCGGCGCGCTCGCGCTGGGCGTCGCACTCGGTCCCGGCGAGGGACGGATCTTCGCCATCGCGTCGGAGAAGGACGCGCGCGTGAATGAGGCGGCGATACTGGACGGACGGTGCCGGAACGAGGCGGCCGTCATGGAGATGGACCTCGACCTTGCGCAGCGTTCGGGCCTCGATGTCGCCGACGCCGCACGCCTGGCGACCGAGTACCGTGCGCGTGCGGAGAGTGGCGACCACGCCGCCGCCCTTGCGCTCGTTCGCCGTGCGGCGCGGGCGGTCGGACAGGCGATGCGGCGCGACGCGCGGTTCCGCGCGGCGCACGACGGGCTCGACTACGCGAAGCGGACGCTCGGACGCCTCGCGCGGGCGGGCGGGCTGCCGCCGGAGCAGGAGGAGCGGATCGGCGCGGCGTACGCGGGCCTCCGCGGCCTGTACCGGCAGGGCGCCGCGCGACGCATCGCCACGGCGACGGCGCGGCTGCGGGAGCTCGTCGAGGAGCTTGAAGCGGCCGCCGCGGCGGGCGAGCCGCCGAAGGTCGACGAGACCGCCCTCATCGCGATCGAGCGGGCGGCATCTCCGGCGCGGAAAATGGCGGGACGCGCGCCGCCCGCCGATACGTGATCGCACGGGTCGCCGCGAGCGCCCGACTCCCTCATCGACAGGATGCCCGTCATGCCCGACATCGCCGAAACCAGGCATCTCCTCCTCGATCCCCGCGTCGTCGAGCGCGCGGAGAACGCCCGGCTCGTCCCCGGCCGGCCGGCCAAGGACCCGCGCAATCCTCTCTTCGTCGAGGACCGACCGTGGGAGGTGCGCTTCGACAACCTCTATGCGAACGTCATCTTCGACGAGCACGACGGCATCTACAAGGCGTGGTACAGCCCGTTCATCATGGACGAGGTGACGACCGGCACGCCGCCGGTGGAGCGGAAGACACGCCGTTACGAGCCTCGTGCGCGAGAGATGGGCGTGTGCTACGCCGTCTCAAGAGATGGGGTAGCATGGGAGAAGCCTGACCTCGGCATCGCCTGGTTCGGCAGCTCCTCGCGGAACAACATCGTCATGCGCAACGTCCACGGCGCCGGCGTGTTCAAGGACCCGGCGGACGCCGATCCCTCGCGCCGGTACAAGGCGTTCGTGCAGGGCGCGGCGGCGCTCTCGCCCGATGGCCTCCACTGGTCCGTCCTCCGCTGCCCGGAGATCGGCGCGCCCGGCGACACGCACAACAACGCGTTCCGCGACCCGCGCACGGGGAAGTTCGTGGGCATCACGCGGCTGTGGGACCGCGGCCAACGCACCGTCGGGCGAACCGAGAGCGACGACTTCATCCGCTGGACGCCTGCGGTCGAGGTGCTCCGTCACGCCGCCGACGAACCGGAGCGGCAGACGTACGCGCATCTCGTGTTCCCGTACGCCGGGGCGTACATCGCGCTCGTCATGCTCCTCGACACGCGCACCGATCTGGTGGACTGCGAGCTCGCCTGGAGCGCCGACGCGGTCCGGTGGCAGCGCATCTGCCCCGGGACGCCGCTCATCCCGCGCGGGCCGGCGGGCAGCTTCGACTGCGGCTGCATCTACGCCGCGGCGTACCCGATCGTCCGCGACGACGGCATCCTCCTCTACTACGGCGGGGGCGATGATACGCACGGGAGCTGGCGCAAGGGCGGCTTCGGGCTTGCGCGACTCCGGCCCGACGGGTTCGCCGGCATCGAGCCCGTCTCCCCGGGGCGGGCGGCGATGGTCGTGACACGGCCGGCCCGCTGCACGGGTCCGCGGCTTCGCGTCACCGCCGATGCCGCCGAGGGCTCCCTCCGCGTCGGCGTGCTCGATGCAGAAGGGCTCGGGATCGATCAGTGCGAGCGCATCGTCGCGGACGTGACGGACGCCCCTGTTCGCTGGGCGACCGGCGATGACCTCGCGGCGCTCGTCGATCGGGACGTGCGCCTTGCCTTCGAACTTCGCGCGGCGGTGTGCGGCGCGCCGCGGCTCTACGCGTTCAGGTTCACCTGACCTGTGCAGGAGGAGACGAGCCAATGCCGCGTCCGAACATCCTCTACATCCACTCGCACGACACGGGCCGGTACGTCCAGCCGTACGGCCATGCGGTGCCGACGCCGAACATCCAGCGCCTCGCGGAGGAGGGCGTCCTCTTCCGGCGCGCGTTCTGTGCGGCGCCGACCTGTAGCGCGAGCCGCGCGGCGATGCTGACCGGCCAATCCGCCCATTCGAGCGGGATGATCGGGCTGGCGCACCGCGGGTTCCGGCTCGACGACTACGGCCAGCACGTCGTCCACACGCTCCGCGCGGCGGGCTACGGGACGACGCTTGCGGGAGTCCAGCACGAGGCCCCCGAGGCGGCGATGATCGGGTACGACGAGATCCTCCGGGGCAGCGACCCGGCCGAGTCGGCGGCCCGGTTCCTCGCCGGCGCAGCGGGCGAAGGCGAACCGTTCTTCCTCTCCGTCGGTTTCGTGATGACGCACCGCGCGTTCCCGTCTCCCGCGTCGGGCGACGAGCGCTTCGTCCTGCCGCCGCCGCCGCTGCCAGACACGCCCGAGACGCGCCGGGACATGGCGGCGTTCATCGCGAGCGCGCGTCTCCTCGACGCCGCCATCGGACGCGTCCTCGGCGCCCTCGATGCGTCCGGCCGCGCGGCGGACACCCTCGTCATCTGCACGACGGATCACGGCATCGCCTTCCCCGGGATGAAGTGCAACCTCACTGACCACGGGATCGGCGTCATGCTGATCCTCCGCTGGCCGGGCGGCTTCGCGGGCGGCAGGGGGTGCGACGCGCTCGTCTCCCAGATCGACCTCTTCCCGACGATCTGCGACATCATCGGCGTCGAGCACCCGCCGTGGCTCCAGGGCAGGTCCATCCTGCCGGTCCTGCGCGGCGAGCGGGAGAAGGTCAACGACGAGGTCTACGCCGACGTGACCTACCACGCAGCCTATGAGCCACAGCGCGCCGTCCGGACGGGAAGGTGGAAGTACAATCCGCCGGTTCGACGGCCGGGGCCGGGCCGTCCTGCCCAACTGCGACGACAGCCCGAGCAAGGACGTCTGGATCGCCCACGGCTGGGCGGAGCGCCCCGTGCCCGAGGAGGCCCTTCACGACCTCGTCTTCGACCCGAACGAGGCGCGCAACGTGGCGGGCGATCCGATGTACCTCGGCGTGCTCGACGACATGCGCGCGCGGCTGGACCGATGGATGCGCCGGACGGACGATCCGTTGCTCGCCGGGCCCGTCCCCGCGCCGAGCGGCGCGCGGGTGAACGACCCCGACGGAAGGTCGCCGGGGGAGCCCCCATGGACCGTCCCCTGATGGCGCTCCGGCGGCCTTGCGCGGGCGGCTCGCCGTACGGAACGGCGCTCCGTCCGCCACAGGTTCATCTGTGCACAGGCGGCCTTCGGTTCTGGAGCCGGGCGCACGTGGGGTGAAGTGTCGATGGGTGGCGGGGACGGCGGATCGCGGCATCGTGTCCTGATCGTCGGCGGCGGCTTCGGTGGCCTGTGCGCGGCGAAGGCGCTTCGCCACGCGCCGGTGCAGCTCACCATCGTGGACCGGCGCAGGTACCGCCTCTTCCAGCCGCTCCTGTGCCAGGTGGCTGCCGGGAGCCTCTCGCCCGACGACATCACCTCGCCATTGCGCGATGTCCTCGTGAACAAGAACACCCGGGCGATCCCCGGCGAGGTGGTCGACATCGACCCGTTCGGCCGGCACGTCGCGCTGCCCGACGGCCAGCAGATCCCGTACGATACCCTCGTCCTTGCGGCCGGCTCCGGCCCGCACTACTTCGGCAACGACCATTGGATGAGGTATGCTCCGGCGCTCAAGACACTGGAGGGCGCCCTCGACGTGCACCGCCGGGTCCTCCTGGCGTTCGAGTCGGCGGAGCGGGAGCCCGACCCGCAGAAGCGTCGCGCGTGGATGACGTTCGTCATCGTCGGCGGCGGGCCGACCGGGGTCGAACTCGCCGGGGCGCTCGCCGAGTCGGCCCGCTCGACGATCAGGGGCCGGTTCCGCGTCGCCGACCCGCGGGACGCGAAGATCGTGCTGCTCGAGATGCTCGACCGTGTCCTGCCGACGGGCTACGCGCCGGAGGTCTCCGCGAGGGCCGAGGCGGCCCTCAGGCGGCTCGGCGTGGTCGTGCGGACGGGGACAAGGGTGATGGACATCACCGAGACAGCCGTCACCGTCGGTCGGAATAACGCGCTCCAGAGGATCGAGGCGCGCACGACGCTCTGGGCGGCGGGCGTCCGGGCGTCGCCGCTCGGCGCAACGCTTGCCGCACGGACGGGCGTCGCGCTCGACCGGAATGGTCGCGTGGTCGTCGAGCCCGATCTTTCAGTGCCCGGCCACCCCAGCATCTTCGTCGTCGGAGACCTCGCCCACGTCGCACACGAGAGGGATCGCGCGCCGCTGCCCGGCCTCGCGTCCATCGCGATGCGCGAGGGAACATACGTGGGCGACGCGATCAAGCGGCGCCTCACCGGGAAGGAGGCGGCGCCGTTTCGGTATCGCTCCCGCGGCACGTTCGTCGTCATCGGCCGGAATCGCGCGGTCGCCGACCTGCCGTTCGGGGCGCTCTCGGGAGTCCCGGCTTGGGTCATCTGGGCCCTTGTGCACATCATGTACCTCGTGGAGTTCGACGGCAAGCCGTCCGTGCTGCTCCAATGGGCCGTTCGCCGCCTCACCCAGAAGCGAGACGCCCGCCCGATCGCCGGCGAGCAGCCGCGTCTGGAGATCCGACAGGAGTGATGCATGAGCCGCAGCCCGCGAGCGCGCGGCAGCAGGGCGACGACGTCGGCCCTTGGGGTCGCGGCGGCAATCGCTCTTCTCTCCATCCTCGTCGCCGTGCTGGTGAGCGCTCTGGCGCGCCGCCGGAGAAGCCCGCGCGGCATGGGGTCCGCGGTCGCGATGGCTGGCGGCACCATCATGTGGCTGGCGGCGGCTCCAGGGCGGCCCTGGCGACGCGTGCGCCGCGCCACGTGGCTGCTTGGGCTGCTGCCGTACCGCAGCATCGCCCGGCGCGTCTGGATCGCGGCGACGACGCCGAAAGGCCATGACGGCATGGTGGAGGAGCAGCTTCGCCGGGCGCTCCGCGGAGTCTGCGAGCAGGGCAGCGCCGCATTCCATCCCGATGGGAGATGACCCCATCGCCGAGCGGCGCAGGGCGACTCCTCGTGGCAACCCGCGCCGGATTGCACCTTCCGCCGCGCGCCGAAACATTCCTCCATGCACGTCTCTCCATTCAGTTGGCGGGCGACGGACGAACCGACCTGCGCGGGATGGACACGTGAACGCCGAGGACGCGTTCCTGACACGCTGCCGACAGGGCCATCCCGATGCGCTCGAAGAGCTCGTCCGGAGGCACGAGGGCATGGTGTACAACCTCGCTCGACGGATGCTGCGCGATCCCGACGCGGCACGGGATGCCGCGCAGGAGGCGTTCCTGAACGTCTTCCGCTCGCTGCCGGCCTTCCGGGGCGAGTGCAGCGTGCGGACGTGGACCTACCGGATCGCGCTCCACGAGTGCATCGCGCGGAGCGACCGCTCGCGGAGCGAACGAAGGAGGCTTGAGCCGATCGACGCATGCGACGCGGCCGCGGGCGCGCTTGCCTCCCCGGAGCCGCTGCCGGGCGACGCCATCGACCGAGACGCCCGCGACGCGCTCGTCCGCTGCGCCATCGGTCAACTGCCCGGCCGGTACCGCGCCGTCGTGGTCCTGCGGTACCTGGAGGCGCGCTCGTACGACGAGATCGCGGAGCTGCTCGACGTGCCGATGGGGACGGTGAAGACGTGGCTCTTCCGGGCGAAGGACCTCCTGCGGGAGCACCTCCGTCGGGCGGCAGAGGAGATAGGAACATGACGTGCATCGACGTGCGGGACCGGCTCGCAGAGCTCGCCGTCGGCGGACTCTGCGAGCGGCACGCGCGGGCCGTCCGCGAGCATCTTGCCGGGTGCGCGGCCTGCCGCGAGTTCGCCGCGGTCGAGCGGCTGCTCGCCGATGCGTCGGCCCGCGCGCCGACGTTCGACGTGGCGGACGGCTTCGCCGCGTCGGTGATGGACACCTGGGCGCGCGAGAGGGCTCCGGCGAACGACCTCGGCGCTCTCTACGCGGCAGCGTTCGCGGACGTGCGCCGCGGCCTGCGCGTGATGTGGGAACAGACGCGGACTCGGCTCGCCTTCGCCGTCGATGACGTGATCGCGGGGCTCCGCGCCACCGGTATCGTGTTCGGCATCGCGTACCGTGCGACAGCCGCCTCGCTGCGGCTTGCGTTCGAGGCGGCCACCTCATAGGGAAGGAGATCGGCCATGTTCGATGCACTCGCAGCCATGAGCACCGGCAAGGTTGTCGCGCTCACCGTCTTCGGCGCCCTCGCGCTCATCGTCATCATCGGCGCGGCCATCGCCCTGTCGGCGATCCTCGGCCCGGGGATGGTGGCGGTCAGGGGCGAGCACGGCGTCAAGCCCCGGCGGCCGATGTCCGCGTCGGCGCGCGTGCTCGGGGTCGGGATCGTGCTGCTCGCGGTTGGCGTGGGCATCCTCCTCGGCGCGCTGGCGGCGTCCGTCCTCGGCGCGTGGGGGATGTTCGGCATCGTGATCATCTCGGCGGGCATCGGGCTCGTCCTGTTCTACCTCGTCGTCGCGCGGGCGGAGAAGCGCCAGCGTCCAGCGGCGGACGAGGCCGCCGAGAGCGCCCAGGGATCGTAGCGTCCGACGCCGTCATCCATCAGGAGGGTTCGCCATGTGGCAAGCCATTACGAGCATGAGCACGGAACGACTCATCGTGATGGGCGTCTTCGTCGTCATCGCGCTCTCCATCGCCGTGGGCGGCATCCGCGGCCTGGCGGCGCTCTTGTGGGGACCGTTCACCTTCGGGCGGTTCCACGGCATCGAGAAGGTCCGCGAGGCCGAACTGCGGCGCGTGCTGCTGCCCGCGTCCGTCCGCCTCCTGGGCTTCGGCATCGTCCTCGTGGCCATCGGGGCGGGCATCCTCCTCGAGATCTACGTGCTCCCGTACGTCGGCGGCTGGGCGATGGCAGCGGTGCTCCTCATCGCAGCGGGGATCGGCTTCATCCTCTTCTTCCTCGTCGCCACGATCCTGGAGCGACGCGAGCCGCCCGCAGGCGGCCAGCAGTAGGAGCGCCGTCGCGCGGATGTGGGAGCGGGGCCGAACCGGCGGCTGGTCCGACGCGGCCGCCATTTTCGTATACTTACGTGCAGTGATGTTCGGACGCACACACGACATGGGGAGGACGGCAATGTACTCCATCGGGAGATCGCCGAAGCGAAGGTTCGGCCGGATGGTCATCATCGGCATCATCAGCCTGCTGGGGCTGCTCGCGCTGGCGGTCGTGGCGGCGATTCTCGCGAAGAAGGCGCAGACCGAGGCTGCCGGGCGCGCCGAGGAGACGCCGGGCGCTGCAGCGCCCGGCAGCGAGACCGGGACAAGCGAATCGGGTGGCGCCCAGGAGCCCGGCGCGAAGGCGGCGCAGCCGCTTGGCGGCGAGGCCCCTCGGACGGAAGACACGCTAGGGTCGGTGACCGAGTGACCCAGTCGGTCCGGCGGTCCAGTGATGGAGGAGGGCGGCGATGGCGGGCATCGGGAGCAGTCTGGAGCGCATCGGGACCGGAAAACTGGTGGTCATCGGCATCTTCGGCATGCTATGGCTGTTCATGGTCATGCTGATCGTCGTCGGGGCGACGTCGATCATCACCGTGAGATCGTGGCTCCCGAAGGTCATGGAGCGCAGGATGGGATTGCCCGCCGAAGGGGCGGACCTGTGCGGGGAGGCGGAGGAAGTGGAAGAGCCCGAGCGGGGCTGCTGAGTGGTGTGTGGCGGAAGATCACGATGGGACGTGGCGGCGCGGCATCGTCTTCGTAGAGGACGCGGCTGTGCGCCCGCAACGCTGTCGCGGCGATGCGCCAGACGCAGCCAGGCACGCATCGGCGCGGAGGCCCGTCGATGAGCGACACGACGCTGTTCGCTCAGGGCGGCCCGCTGCCCCGCGATGATGGCTACCGCGGCATCTGGTTCCACGACGCGCCCACGGGAGACGAGTACCGCTACCTCTACAGCGGCGGCCTCGCAACATACCCCCAGCAGCACGTGCCGATCGCCTGCCATGCCCGCGCGGTCGGGAAGACCTTCTTCTGCTACGGCGGTCGGCCGAAGGACGTGAATCAGCTCCTCCACGCGATCTCATACTACGACCACGCCCTCGGCGTCGTCCCGCGTCCGGCGATCCTCCTGCAGCGGCACACCGACGACGCGCACGACAACCCGACGATGTCGCTCGACGCGAACGGGTTCATCTGGATCTTCTCGAACTCCCACGGCACAGGCCGCCCGTCGTACATCCACCGGAGCGCGCGCCCGTACGGCATCGACGCGTTCGACCTCGTGGCCACGACGAACTTCTCGTACTCGCAGCCGTGGCACGTCCCCGGTCGCGGCTTCATCGTCCTCCACACGCGCTACTCGCCCGCCGGCGAGCGGCGCCTTTTCTGGATGACGAGCACCGATGGCGTCGCCTGGGACGAGCCCCAACTCCTCGCGCACGTGGAGAAGGGGCACTACCAGGTGAGCTGGCGCGCAGGGGACCGCATCGGCACCGCGTTCAACTACCACCCGGCACCGATCGGCCTCGCGGCCCGGACGAACCTCTACTACCTCCAGACCGACGACATGGGCTGCACGTGGCGCACCGCCTCCGGCGGGCCGATCTCGCCGCCGCTCCTCGAGGCGCGGAACGCCGCCCTCGTGCACGATTACCGCGCCGAGGGGCTCCTCGTGTACCTGAAGACCGTGGATTTCGACCTGGACGGCCGGCCGGTCATCCTCTTCATCACGAGCCACGGCCATCCTCCAGGCCCCGCGAATGGCCCGCGCACGTGGCGCACCGCCCACTGGACCGGCGAGCGATGGGATATCCGCTCCGTCACGACGTCGGGCAACAACTACGACTTCGGCTCCCTCTCCGTCGAGGCGGACGGCACGTGGCGCATCATCGCCCCGACGGAGTTCGGACCGCAGCCGTACAACGTCGGCGGCGAGATGGTCCTCTGGACGACCGACGACGAAGGCGCGACGTGGACCAGGGTCCGCCAGCTCACGCACGGGAGCGCGTACAACCACTCGTACGCGCGAAGGCCCTTCGACGCGCACCCCGACTTCTACGCGTTCTGGGCCGACGGGCATGGGCGGCAGCCATCGGACTCCCGCCTGTACTTCACGAACCGCACGGGCGATCACGTCTGGCGTCTCCCGCCTGTGATGCACGACGAGTTCACCTACCCGGAGATCGCATGGTGACCGCCGTTCGCTGCACCGCGTACCTGAACCCAGCTCGTCGCGTCGCCCGCCGGAGTGCGGGGCCTCGGAGCCGCGGAACCCATGGCCCGGACGGTAGTATAGAGAAATGGGAATGCATGCACGTCTATCGATGGAGGCATTGGGCGCGTGATGCGGAGGAGCCGATGTTCGAGAGAGTCCAGTACAAGAGCGCGAACGGTATCCGGGCTTTTCGGCGCTGGTTCATCCCATTTGCCAACTCGCGTATCCATCACGACGAGTTCCGCCCGGTGCTCTGCTATCTCTTCACCGACTGGCGGTGCAACATCGACTGCCACTACTGCTTCCAGTTCAACAACGATCTGCCGGGCATGTCGCTCGAGACGGCGAAGTCGTCCATCGACTGGCTGAAGTCGGTCGGATGCCGCGTCGTCGCCCTCATGGGTGGCGAGCCGCTCGTGCGGAAGGACTTCATCCTCGACGTCGTCCGGTACGGTGCTCGGAACGGGTTCTTCGTGTACTTGCCCACTAACGGCTACCTCATGGACAGGGAGTTCATCGACGAGGTGGGCGCGGCGGGAGTGGCCGCGATCAACCTCGCGGTGGACTGCATTGCGCCGCGGCGGGGCCTCCCGAAAGCCCTCATGACCGTCGAGCCCCAGTTCCGCTACCTCGTCGAGCGGCAGAAGCAGTACGGCTACCTCATGTTCTTCAACATCAACATCTGTCGGACGAACATCAGAGACGTCAAGATGCTCACCGAGATCGCCCGACAGAACAACGTGGGGACCGACTACCACCTGAACGAGGCGCCGCACAGGTTCGTCGACGTCGATCACTACCAGCACCGGGAGAACGACCTCTACGTCACCCCGGACAAGTACGACGAGGTGGACGACCTGCTCGACTGGCTCATCGAGAAGCAACGCGAGGGCTGGTGCATGGTGAATTCGATCGAGCACCTGCACGTGTTCAAACAACGGATGCGCGGCGGGATTCCGCCGTGGGAGTGTCGCGCCGGCCATAATGGGGCGCTCATCCGACCCGACGGGTCGCTCTCGCCCTGCTTCGACATGATCACCTACGACCACGACTGGGGCCGCATATGGGAACCTCGGTTCGAAGACGAGGAGCTGCGCGCTCTCAAGGCGGAGTGCCTGCCCAACTGCTCCTCGACGTGCTTCTCCACGATGGCATCCTACTACGACTTCCGCACCATCGGCACGTGGATCGTCAAGCACGCAGGAATGGGATGAGGAGGCAGGCCGCGGCCGTGCCACCGGAGCGCCGTCGAGCGCTGCGCCAAAGTGCCGGAAAAGGCTGATCACGTCGCCCGCCGGCGCGGAGAACTCACAGTCAGCTTCACCCGCACGGTCATCATCGCCATGATCGGACACCGTGTCGGGGCACATACGCCTGAGGCATAGGTCAAAGGGATGGGATGGGACGATCGGCGGACACTCTTGCACCTCTGCGAGAGGACGCTGATCACGTGATGGGGGTGACCGATGTTCGACACAGTCCGCTACAAGAGCACCAACGGCATCCGGGCCTTTCGCCGCTGGTTTATCCCGTTCATCAATTCGCGCATCCACCACGACGAGTTCCGCCCGGTGCTCTGCTATCTCTTCACCGACTGGCGGTGCAACATCGACTGCCACTACTGCTTCCAGTTCAACAACGCTCTCCCCGGCATGTCCCTCGAGACGGCGAAGTCGTCCATCGACTGGCTGAAGTCGGTCGGATGCCGCGTCGTCGCCCTCATGGGTGGCGAGCCGCTCGTGCGGAAGGACTTCATCGTCGATGTCGTCCGGTACGGTTCTCGGAACGGCCTCTTCATGTACCTACCTACGAACGGCTACCTCATGGACAGGAAGTTCATCGACCAGGTGGGCGCGGCAGGCGTGGCCGCGGTCAACCTCGCGCTGGACTGCATTGCGCCGCGCAAGGGCCTTCCGAAGGCCCTCATGCCGATCGAGCCCCAGTTCCGCTACCTCGTGGCGCAGCAGAAGCGGTACGGCTACCTCGTGTTCCTCAACATCAACATCTGCCGGACGAACATCAGAGACGTCAAGATGCTCAGCGAGATTGCGCACCAGAACGGCATCGGCACGGACTATCACCTGATCGAGACGCCGCACTGGTTCGCGAACCTCGATCACTACCAGCACAAGGGGAATGACCTCTACGTCACTCCGGACGACCACCACGAAGTCGACGACCTGCTCGACTGGCTCATCGAGAAGCAACGCAAGGGGTGGTGCATGGTCAACTCGATCCGGCACCTGGAGGCGTTCAGACAGCGGATGCGCGGCGCGATGCCTCCGTGGGAGTGCCGCGCCGGGCACAACGGGGCGCTCATCCGGCCCGATGGCTCCCTTTCGCCCTGCTTCGACGCGATCACCTACGACCACGACTGGGGCCGCATCTGGGAACCGCGGTTCGACGAAGAGGAGTTGCGCGCGCTCAAGGCGACGTGCGCGCCCAGGTGCTCTTCGACGTGCTTCCACACCATGGCGTCCTACTACGACTTCCGCACGATCAGCGAATGGCTGGTCAAGCACACGGGAATGGGATGAAGAAGCGCGCCGGCGCCCGAGGCACGAATGCTCGCTGCGGTTGACGCCGTGGACGCCGGGCGCGTCATTTCAGGTGACGTCATGTCATACGCATTTGCCTTGAACGCGTTACATGGCCGAACGCGGGGTCTGCCCATATCGTCAGTTGTATGATGCATATGCACAATGGGTTGCAGGGGCGAGGCATGCCTCGCCCCTCCAGCCACGATGTAGCGTCTTCAACACGAAAGCGTATCACAGCCAGCCACCTGCATGAGAAGGAACCCTCCGTTGAGGATGATCCGGACACGGTAGTCCCGGCGCCCACACAGGCCGCTGACGGCGCCTGAGCGCGCCTCTCCCGCCGGGTTCCGCCCGGGACGCCGACATGGCGCACGCTGACACGTCCGTCAGCCCCTGCGCGACGGCCGAACCGGATCATCGCCCAGCGCATCTCCATCTGCCTGACCATGACCGTTCGCGGCTGCCGCCGGGAATGACGGTTCCCTCCGTCACGCAGGCGGTTCGCCGGGGAAGGTCGGTAGCATGGCGACGATCCTGTTCGACTCGGTGCATTTCCACTACGAAGACCCGTACGTTCGGGTCTTCGAGGGCTTGACGCTGTCCATCGATACGGCGTGGCGGACGGCCCTCATCGGCCCGAACGGCAGGGGCAAGACGACGCTGCTCAATCTCATTCGCAGCGTGCTGCGTCCCGTCCGCGGACGGGTCGAGGTGCCGGTGGAAGCGACGTACTTCCCGACGGCGCCGGCCGATCCGGCTGCGGCGACGCGCGACGTCGTCAAGGACGCCATCGCCCCGTTCCGCAGCTGGGAGCCGCGCATGGAGGAACTCGCCCGGTCGGGCGAGGACGCGAGCCTCCGCGCGTGGGGCGAGCTCCATGACGCGTACGCGCGGGCCGGCGGCTACGACGTCGACGCGCGGATCGAGGCGGAGTTCGCCCGGATGGGAATGGACCTCTCGCTCCTTGCGCGGTCGTTCGCCTCACTGAGCGGTGGCGAGCAGACCCGCGCACTCATCGCGGCCCTGTTCCTCCGCAGGGACGCATTCCCCCTCATCGACGAGCCGACGAACCACCTCGATATGGACGGCCGTGCGGTGCTCGGCGCGTACCTCGCCGCGAAGCCGGGCTTCATCGTCGTCTCGCACGACCGCGCCTTCCTCGACGGCTGCGCCAACCACGTCGTCTCGCTCAACCGGAGCGACGCGCGCGTGAGCCGGGGCACCTACTCCCAGTGGCGCGCGGCGATGGACCTTGAAGAGGAGTTCGAACGGCGGCGGAACGAGCACCTCGAACGCGAGATCGACTACCTCGAGCGCGCCGCCCGGAAGCGCAGGACGTGGTCCGGCCGCGCGGAACGGAAGAAGATCGGCGCGTATGACAAGGGCTACTGGAGCGCCCGGGCGGCGGAGCAGATGAAGCGGGCCCGAGCCATCGAGCGGCGGATGGAGCGGAAGATCGAGGAGAAGAAGGGGCTTCTGCGCAACGTCGAGAAGGAGCGCGCGCTCAAGATCGAGGGGGAACGGAAAGCGCCGGACGTCATCCTCGCGGCGAACGACCTCGTCGTCCGTCGCGGCGGCAGGCTCGTCCTTGACGGCGTGTCGCTCACCGTCCGCAGGGGCGACCGCGTCGCCGTCGTCGGGCCGAACGGCTGCGGCAAGACGACGCTTCTCGACGTCGTGGCCGGCCAGATCGCGCCGGAACGGGGCACGGTCTCGCTGGACGCGCACCTCGTCGTGGCGCGCTCGTACCAGGTGCCCCGTTGGACGTCTGGCCTCCTGCGCGACCGGCTCGACCGCGAGAGGATCGACGAGACGCGGTTTCGGAACATCATGGCGGCGTTCGGCGTCGCCGGGGAGATCTTCGACCGACCGCTCGAAACTTTCAGCGAGGGCGAACGGAAGAAGATCGACCTCTGCCGGTCGTTCCTCGCGCCGGCGCACCTCGTCATCTGGGACGAGCCGCTCAACTACCTCGACGTCGCGTCTCGGGAGGGCATCGAGCGCGTCGTCCTCGAGCGCGCGCCGACGATGCTCTTCGTGGAGCATGACCGGTACTTCGTCGAACGAGTGGCTACGGACGTGCTCCGGCTGGACATGCCCCGGGCATCGTAGCGCGTTGCTCCGCGGTCTGGCCGGCGGTACGTTCGCTCGACGGTCTCCCACCAGCGGAGGTGACGCATGGAGTACGCCGATCTTCTCTCACGGCTGCGGACGCCGTGCAAGCGCCGCGCGCTCGTGCTCGCGCCGTCGTACCGTCGCGGCGCATTCGACAGCCACGCGGTGGACTGCCCGTTCACGTTCCGCCACGGCGGCCGCTTCCGCATGCTCCACGTCGGCTTCGACGGCATCGGCTACCGCACCGGCATCGCGACGTCGGACGACCTCGTCCGCTGGCGATCGGACGGCCTCCTCGTCGACCGCGGGCCGAAGGGCTCGCCCACCGAGTTCAACATCGCGCTCACCTGGCTCCTGCGGGAGAACGACCTCTTCGGCGAGGGGACGCTCCGCCCCGTGGATGGCGAGTACGTCGGCACGTACCACGCCTACCCACGGCCGGGGTACGAGTCGGGCCCCGCGGCGATCGGCATCTGCCGGGACCGCGGGCTCGACGGCTGGCAACTCGACGAGCCATGCCTCCGCGCCCAGGATGGCGCCCCGTGGGAGCGCGGCGGGCTCTACAAGTCGTGCCTCGTCGAGCACGGAGGGACACCTACTACCTCTTCTACAACGCGAAGGACCGCGAGCAGGACTGGATCGAGCAGATCGGGGTCGCCACCTCGTCCGACCTGCGGACCTGGACTCGCCATCCCGGCAACCCCGTGCTGCCGATCGGCCCGCCGCGCGCGTTCGACGATCGCTTCGCTTCGGAGCCTTGCGTGTTCCGCGCGGGCGATGTCTGGGTCATGTTCACGTACGGCCTGTCGAGCGACGGCCACGCGCGGGACGGGGTGGCCTTCTCCCGGGACCTCGTGCGCTGGACGAAGGCGGACGAGGTGCTCGTCGACGTCGGGCCGCCCGGCTCGATCGACTCGCGGTACGCGCACAAGCCGAGCGTCTTCTTCCGCGGAGGAACGCTCTACCATTTCTACTGTGCGGTCGCGCCGTCTCCGGGCGGGCGCATGGGCGAGATCGAGACGGGCGAGGTGCGCGGCATCGCCCTGGCCACGTCGCGGCCGGCGGGATGAACGCGACGGATCGGCGTAACCTTTCGCCGCGTTCATGCCACTGTACGAGGAGAGGCTCACGTTCGCGGAAGGGGCCCCGCGTGCACGACATGACCGACTCGCACCTCGTGGCGATGGCGCGCGCCGGGGACAAGGCGGCGTTCGTCGCGCTGATGGAGCGCCACGAGGAGGCGATGGTACGGGCCGCGCTCCGCGTGACGCGCGACCCGGAGGCGGCGCGCGAGGTCGTGCAGGAGGCGGTCGTCGCGGCGTACCTCTCCCTGCGGTACCTCAGGGATGACGAGAGCGCCGGCGCGTGGCTCCGCGGCATTGCGGCGAACGTCGCAAGGCAATCCCTCCGGGTGCGGCGGACGACCGGGCCACTGTCGGACGTGGCGGCCGAGTCGGCGCCTGACGCCGCCGTCGAACGGCGCGAGGTGTCGGAGGCGGTTCGCGGGGCACTCGATGCGCTGCCGTCGAAGAGCCGCGAGGCGGCGACGCTCTTCTACGTCGAGCGGCTGAGCCTGCGGGAGATCGCCCACGCCACCGGCTCGTCGATCGTCGCGGTGAAAGGGCGTCTTCACAGGGCGAGGCGACATCTGCAGGATCGGCTGGGTTGGCTCTATCGAGAGCTCTACGGCAGGCCGGCGCGCAGGAAGGAGAGGCCGATGACGAGGCTCGTGATTGCGGACGTGGTCCCGCTGGACGAGGGCACCTGCGCGGTGGTGCTCGTCGACGCGGCAGGTGGCCGCGTCCTGCCGATCTGGATTGACCCGGCGATTGGCCGGCTGATCGCTCTGGCGTTGCGTGGCCGTCGTTTCCCCAGGCCGCTGACGTACGATCTCATGGCGAACCTGCTCGAAGCGACGGAGGCGACGGCCGATCGCGTCCGCATCGAGGCCCTGAGGGAGTCCACCTTCTACGCCGTCGTCCAGCTTCGCGTCGGTGAGCGGACCCGCGACGTGGACGCCCGGCCGAGCGATGCGCTGGCGCTGGCGGTTCGCCTGAACGCGCCCATCTTCGCAGCGGACGACGTGCTGGCGACGGCCGGCGTTCCCATTCCCGACGAGTACCGGCAGAAGCGACCGATAGGCAGAGGGATCGACCAACTCGTGAAGGATTCCGACGCCCGCGCCGGAAGGACGACCAGGACCGAGATTCAGGACCTCCTCGCCTTCGTCTTCGCCGACGCGCCGGCCTGACCGGACACGATGCGCTCGGTCCGTCTCCGGGCGCGGCCCATCGTCCCGCCCGATCGCCGTGCCGGCGGGAAGGACCATGCGCTTCACCTTCCGGTGGCTCTCGACGGGCCGGTGGGAAGGCGAGGATTCCGCGGTGTTCGTCGGCAGTCCGTGAGCGGGCCCGGCCGTCGGAACGCAGCGTGCCGCTCGCCGTGTTGGGGAGGTATGTGGAAAGTGAGGGCGATGCGATGACGAACCAGACAGCGGCAGAACTGGCGGCGCGGGAGTGCATCCCCTGCAGCGCGGTTACGCCGCCCCTCAAGGGCGACGATCTACGCCGACTCCGCGCCCAGCTCGGGGGCGGTTGGCGGCTCGTTGGCGAACACCACCTCGAGAAGGACCTGCGGTTCCCCGAGTACCTCGACGCGGCGGAGTTCACGAACGCGGTCGCGCGGCTGGCGGCACGCGCGCGCCACCATCCGGACATCACCTTGAGCTTCGACGACCTCAAGCTCATCATCTACACCCACAAGATCGACGGCCTCCACGAGAACGACTTCATCCTCGCGGCCCGGATCGACCGAGAGATCGAGCGGTTCAGGGATCGGATACGCCTGTAGTCGGTAAGCTGTTCCGCGCAATGGCGCACGGTTCCCTTTGTCCTCCCGCCAGTCTCCCCTACCTTCCCCGCCTGCATGTATCCCCATCACCACCGACGCAGGGGAACTTCATGGAGTATGGTGTCATCGCGGTCGCCGCGGTCGTGGTCGCCGGGTTGACGCTTGTCTCCGGCTTCGGCCTCCGGGCGCTGGTCATCCCGGCAATCAACACCTTCCGCTGCCCTTCGCACGCCCATCGGGAGCTCGCGCGGCGCGACGTCGCCTACTTCCTGTGGGAAGGGGTCGACGGCTTTCAGATCGACTCGATGTACAGCGAATTCCTCTCCGAGGGCATCGACGGCACATGGTGGCAGCATGTGCGAGGCTCACCGCGGGAGGCGCGGCAGATGCGGCTCAACACGAGGAAGATCGAGCTCTACCTCCTCTTCAGCTTCGCCCTGAGCTGGTTCCTCGCCGTCGGCTTCGCCGCCGTCGATCCTCGTTGGCGTGGCCTACATGTTCATGCCCACCGTCGCGGCAGTGGTTGTGCAGGGCCGCTTCTACGGCGGGCGGGTAAGGCAGCCGCTCGGCATCTCGTTCCGGCTGAACCGCTGGTTCGCCGTCGCGTGGCTCCTGCCGTTCGTCCCCGCGATGGCGGCATTCCTCGTGGCGCTGCTCGTCCCAGGGGTGGACTACTCGCCGAGCATGGCGGGCATGCTGGAACGGTTCCGCCAGGTGCTGCCGCCGGAGCAGCTCCAGGAGATGCAGCGGCGAGCGGCCGAGCTGCCGGTGCACCCGGTCTGTACAGTCGCGACAGCCCTGTCCGCGTCGGTCGCTTGGATCACGTGCACAAGGACGCTATTTTCCGCGGCGATATCCCTCGTTCGGACATCCCATTCCCAAGGAGACGGCTCATGTACGTCGGCCTGCTCACTGCACCCTTCGGGGGCGAATCGATCGACAAGGTCATCGCCTTCGCCGCGGAAGCCGGATTCGTCGGCCTGGAGATCACCGCCGGGCCGGGCGCGCACATCGACACGACGAAGTTCAACGCGAGCGAGGCGAGCCGGATCAAGGACCTCGTGGTCAAGTCGGGGCTGAAGATCTCCAGCCTGGCCTTCTACCACAACGTCTGCGACGGCAAGCCCGAGACGACCCAGACCTACCTGAAGATCATCGACGCGGCGGCGATGCTCGGCACGGACGTCGTGTGCGGCATGGCCGGCATGCCGGTGCCCGGCAAGTCGAAGGCGGACACGATCCGCGAGGTGCTCCCCAAGGCGTACCGTCCGATCCTCGACCACGCGGCCGAGAAGGGCATCAAGATTGCCATGGAGAACTGGTTCGCCACGAACATCCAGCACCTCGGCCTGTGGGACCTCGCCTTCGAGATGATCCCCGACAAGAACTTCGGCCTCAACTTCGATCCCTCGCACCTCATCTGGCAGGGGATCGACTACCTCGCCGCGGTGGACCGGTACAAGGACCGCATCTTCCACACACACGCGAAGGACGCTGAGATCAAGCAGCACGTGCTCCGGCACGTGGGGTGTCTCGAAGGCGGCTGGTGGCGCTACGTCATCCCCGGCTTCGGCGACATCAACTGGGGCGTCTACATCGAGCGGCTCTACGGCATCGGCTTCAAGGGCGTCCTCTCGATCGAGCACGAGGATGGCCGCCAGGGCCGCGAGGAGGGCTTCGTCCGCGGCCTCAAGCACCTGAGCCAGTTCGTGAACTGAGCACGCTGCGCTGCGTCCGCTTTGCGGACGAGGCATTGCAGTCAGCGCAGGCGACATCCCGCCGCATGGGGGCGGGTCCGAGACCCGCCCCCTGTTGCATTGCTCGAACCCTTGTTTTCTCGAGGGGTCTCTCATGTCCACCTTCCCCATGACCACCATCGGCGGTATCGAAGTCTCCCGCGTATGCTGCGGCACGAACCCCTTCAACGGCATCTCCCACTTCAGCCATGCGCGGGACATGCACATGAAGGAGTACTACTCCGTCGAGCACGTCGTCGAGGTGCTCGAAGCCTGCCGGCAGGAGGGCATCAACGCCATCGTCGGCCCGGCGTGGGAGTCGAACTACCAGATGATCCACGAGCACGAGCGGCAGACCGGATACCACTGGGTCTGGATCTGCACTCCCAGCGGCAGGACGGCGAAGGACGTGTTGCCGGGCGTGAAGTGGTGCGCCGATCACGGCGTCTCGATCTGCCTGCCACATCCTGACTACACCGACTCGAACCTCCTCATCGCCGAGAACCGCATCGTCGGCGTCGAGGAGATCCTCACGACGATCCGGGATTGCGGGATGGTGCCGGGCCTCAGCACCCATCGGCCGGAAACGATCGTCATCTCCGACAAGGTCGGCTACGACGTGGAGACGTACATCCTTCCCTTCAACAGCGCCGGGTTCCTCTGCCCGGTCGAGACGGACTGGACGACGCGGGTCATCCGCGATACGCCGAAGCCGATGGTCTGCATCAAGCCGCTCGCCGCCGGCCGACTCATGCCGCCGACGGGCTTGAGTTTCGTGCTCAACAACAACAAGCCGATCGATACGGTCGCCATCGGCTTCCTGGGTGCGGTCGAAGCGAAGGAGGATATCGGCATCGCCCGGGATATCATCGAGCGGCGGCAGGCCGAGGTCGAGCTCACGTACTCCCGGAGCAAGGCCGTCCTGGCGCAGAAGACGACGACGTAGCGAAACATCGAAGGACTTCACCACAGAGGCACAGGGACACGGAGACGCACACGAGGATGGGAGACGATGGTAAGGGCCAACACCGTCTTCGCCCTGCCTATCCATCCCGGCTACGAACCGGGGCAATCACAGGGATTGCCCTTGCGCGAGCACGCATCGGCGATTGTGTGTGACAGCTTGCCGTAGGGGTGCGGTGTCCGCGCCCTGGAGTGGGACAATTACAGGGATCATCCTTCCATGCCGTCTTCGATGCTCCGCTGATCCCCACCCATAGGAACATCCGGCCGGGGGTTCCTACATTTCTGTACCCGTACGTCGCAGATGATCTCCATCTCCATCCCGCGAGGCTTCCATGAGCGACTTCCCCATGACGAGTATCGGCGGCATCCCGGTCTCCCGCGTCGTCTGTGGGACGAACCCCTTCCTCGGCTTCTCGCACTTCAGCCACTCGCGCGACGCGTGGCTGCGGCGGTACTTCACGGTCGAGCGTATCATCGAGGTGCTCGAAGTCTGCCGCGAATTCGGCCTGAACACGATCATCGGCCCGACGAGCGAGTTGGCCTGGAAGGCGACGCGCGACCATGAGCGCCAGACCGGGCATCACTGGGTATGGCTGTGCACTCCGGGCGGGCGAACGTGGAAGGACGTCGTCCCCGGCGTCAAGTGGTGCGCCGACCACGGCACGGAGGTCTGCCTGCCGCACCAGGGCTACACCGACAACAACCTCGTGACGGCGGAAGATCGCATCGAGGGCGCGCCGGAGCTCCTCCAGACCATCCGCGACCATGGGATGATCCCCGGCTGGAGCACGCATCGGCCCGAGACGATCCTCGTCTCCGACAAGGCTGGCTACGACGTGGAGACGTACATCCTCCCCTACAACAGCATCGGCTTCCTCTGCCCGGTGGAGACCGATTGGACGGGCCATGTCATCCGCGAGACGCCGAAGCCGGTCATCTGCATCAAGCCGCTCGGCGCCGGCCGCATCATGCCGCCGACGGGCCTCGGTTTCGTGATCAACAGCAACAAGTTCATCGACACCGTCGCCATCGGCTTCATGGGCCCCGAGGAGGCGAAGGAAGACCTCACTATCGCCCGGGACCTCCTCGAGCAGCGCGGCCAGCAGGCCGCGAAGGAGTACGAGCTCCAGTACACCCGAAGCAAGGCGTCGCTCGTGCGAGAGAAGACGGAGAAGTAGGGAGAGAATCGGCGTGGAGGTATAGACAGGCACGGGAGTATACCACATGGCTGGGGCCGTGCTGTCATCCCGCATCGACCCGTTCTATGGACTGCCGACGCCGATGCTGTTCGCGCACCGCGGCGGCATGCTCGAGGCGCCGGAGAGCACCGAGCGGGCGTTCCGCTCGGCGCAGGACGAAGTCGGCGTCGACGTCTTCGAGCTCGACGTGCAGATGACGCGCGACGGTCGGTACGTCGTTTGGCACGGGCCCGATCTTGACAACGTCCTCATCGACGGCGTCGCGCCCGACGCACCGCAGCGTCTGGTCGGCAGGCGACTTATCACCGACTTCGCCTGGCACGAGCTCGATGGCCGCGCATGGGTAGCCGATCCGCCCGCTGTGCCGGGCCGGCCGCGCGGCGATCTCTCCCACGTCCCCCGCGATGCCGACCGGCGGCTCCTCCTGTTCGAGGAGTTCCTACGCCTTTCCCCCGACGTGCCGAAGAACATCGAGATGAAGCCATCGGTCGGCATCGACGGCATCCCTGGCTTCATCAGGCTCCTGGACGCGAACCGAGGCGAGCGGCCCATCGTCGTCACGAGCGCGAAGGAATCGTTCCTCGCCGCCTTCCGCAAGGTGATGGCCGAACGTCCGCCGGGGAAGCGGTACTCCACGAACATCTCCATGGAACAGCATGTGCGCATCCTCTTCGCAAGTTACCTGCCCCTGCTCGATTTCCCCCGGCTGGAGGACCGCTCGTTCCAGACGACGCACTCCCGCCTGGTCTCCTCGGCGCGCGTTGTACGGAAGGTGCGAGAGCATGGTGGAGCGACGTACGTCTTCCTCTCGGAGTTCTTCCCCTTCCCGGCGCTCGACGACCGGCGGGAGAAGCTCACCGACGCGGCGGTGATGGAGATCCTCAATCGGGGCGTGGACGGCATCATGACCGACCGGCCACGGGTCGTGCGGCCGATCATCGAGCGATGGAAGGCGAGCAGGTAGCATGCACGGACGCGATGCTTCGCGTTCTTACCCTGTGTTCTCCGTGCCTCTGCGTCTCCGCGGTGAAATCCCTTTATTCCCCGTGTTATTCTCCGTGTCTCCGTGCCTCTGTGGTGAGCTTCCTCTCTACGGGTTCGGAAGCCTGCCGATCATGTCGGGAAGCGGCGGAAACGGCTTGTGCGGCTCGGCCTGGTACCAGTACGCCACCGAGGAGTAGTCGTCCGACCGGTCGTTCGCGTGGCCGTGTTCGATCGTCACCCGGATCGACTTCGTGAACGGGATCGGATCGGCGACGTGGAATCGGTAGACGGTGATCTTCCCCCGGTCGTTGAAGTCCTCCGAATCGTGGTATGATACGAATCCAACTTGATCCTGCTACCCACCATCGCCCGTACAACGCAGGGTCATTCCGAGCGAGGATGGCGGCTCGGCAAGAGCCGCCATCCGACGAGGAATCTCTTGGCGACACCGCTGGTGGCGGCATTCCGTGGGGTAGAGAGATTCCTCGTCGCCCGACTCCTGCGGAGTCGGGCTCGCCATCGTGCTCGCGAGCACGCGGGATGACGGCGGTTGCAGGCCGGACGCAGCATAGCAGGACTACTTCGCATTCGTATGAGAGGCCGAAGTACGGGAACTGCACGTCCTGCATGCCCCAGCCCTGGCCGAAGTACTCCTCGCTGCCCGTGCCGTGAAGCGTCGGTGGCCAGACCTCGCCATCGACGAAGATCATGTCGTCGCCTTCACCCCACCAGCCCTTGTAGAGGTTGTGCACCGAGAGGTTGCAGCCGATGTAGTGGCCGCGTCCTTCCGCGTCGAGGATGACATAGTTGCCTGCGCCGCCGAGGTTCTTGTCATCCGGGCCTGCTCGCCGCTGCGGTCGGGCCCCTGGAATGGCCGCACGGCGTTCTCGGCGAACGTCCTCCGCCACGCACACAGCAGGCTGTCCTTCAGCCGATACTCCCGGCAGACCTCAGCGGGCCGCTTCGCCCCGCTGACGATCTCCAGCACCACCCGTACCCTGAACTCCGGCGTGAACGTCCGATGCGTTGCCACTATTCCTCCCTCCGATGCATCAGGATACCCTCTCTATCCCACCTGTCCAATCGGAGGGGCGCAGTACAGACGCGCGCGCGGCGGCCTGGTGTGGCCCCGCCAGCAGGAGAGGCGCGACAGGGCTCCGGTCGCGTCTGCCGATGCCCGTCGGCTTCGGGACGGCGCCGACCCGGGTGCGCGTCGGACTGTACATGGGAAAGGGGCCGGATGGAAGCGTCCGACCTCCTTCAGGAACCGGGCACCTTCGGCTCGGGAACGCGTGCCGCGTGCCGGGCCAGCCTCCGCCGGTCGAGCATTCCTACTCGTACCGCAGCGCCTCGATCGGGTCCAACCGCGCGGCGCGGCTTGCGGGGTAGATCCCGAAGAACAGACCGACCGCCAGCGAGAAGCCGACGGCAAGCACGATCGACTGAGGCGTGACGATCACCGCCCAACTGCCGGTACTCGCGATCGTCTTCGCGGTGCCGATCCCTGCCGCGACGCCGATGAGCCCTCCGATGACGCAGAGCACCACCGACTCGAGGAGGAACTGGAGGAGGATGCTCGTGCGCTGCGCGCCGATGGCCATGCGGATGCCGATCTCCCGGGTACGCTCCGTGACGCTGACGAGCATGATGTTCATGATGCCGATGCCGCCGACCACGAGGCTGACCGCCGCAATGCCGGCGAGGAGAAGCGTGAAGGTACGCGACGTCTCGGCGACCGTGGTCATGATGTCGAGCTGGTTCCGAATGTTGAAGTCGTTGTCTCGATCGGGACGCAGCTTGTGCTGGCGTCGCAGGATGCGCTCGATCTGCTCCGCTGCGTCGTTCATCTGGCTCTGCGCAGCCAGTTGGACGTTGATCCCCTGGAGGCGGTCGGTGCCCATGAGGCGATACTGGCCGGTCGTGAGCGGGACGACGATCTGGTCATCCACGTTCATAAAGCCCTCCGCGCCCTTCGGCTCGAGCACGCCGATGACCTCGTACGGGCTCCCGTTGATGTAGACCAGCTCGCCCACCATCGCCGGGCCGCCGTACAGGTTTGCCGCAGCGTCGGCACCGATGACCGCCACGCGTCGGCGGCTGGTCACCTCGGGGTTGTTGAAGGGCCGGCCGTTCGCGAAGTTGAACCGGCGCACCGCGAAGTAGTCCGGCACCGTGGCGACGATGTTCGTGTTCGTGTTCACGCTCCGGTACTTCACCTGGAAGTTGCGCTGGAGCTGGGGCACGATGGCGGTGGCGACCGTCATGCGGCGCGCGAGCGTCTCGGCGTCCGCAGACGTGAGGGGAGCGGGATTGCCCGCCACTCCGTGCTCGAAATGCCGCTGGGCACTCACGAAGACCAGGTTCGCCCCGAGGGACGTGATACGATCCTGCACGGCCTTGCTCGCCCCGGCGCCCATCGCCATCATCGCGATGACCGCGCCGACGCCGATGATGATGCCGAGCATCGTCAGGAGGGCGCGACCCTTGTTCGCCAGAAGCGCCCCCAACGCGACCCTAATGATTTCCCAGAACAGCATCGCATGTTCTCCGTGCTGGTGTCTACTTGCAGAAGAGAGTGTGCCAATACTGCGGAAGAGAAATCCCATCTGCTGGGACTTCGACAGCCAATCCCGCGTACATGAACTTGCGCAAGTAGGGCACTAGTCCTAGCGTCCGCGACCGCCACCCATTCCACCACCCATTCCACCACCCATTCCACCAGCCGCCTGCGCGCGCTGGCGGATCTGTTCGGACTGCGCCGCGAGCGTGGCCGACGGCGGGATGATCACCCGGTCGCCTTCCTTCAGCCCCGAGACGATCTCCGTGTAGTCCCAGCTCTCGGCGCCTGTCCGCACGACGACCGGCCGGGGCTTGCCCTGCCCGTTGTAGAGGAAGACTACTGCGGTGCCCGAGGTAACCAGACCTGTGCCGGACCCGCCCTGTCCGACCCCCGCTCGGCGCGTGCCGGGCACGCCGCCACCACGTGAACTGGCCGAACGTGCACCGCCAGTCGTGTCGTTGCCGAACGGATCCGGGATGCCGGAGCCGCCGCGGCTACGCCGGACCCCAGCCCCGTCACCCGACGTGGCGGCGAACGGGTCCTCGATGCCGGACCCAGTACGCCCGCGCCGGCTGAACCCACTCCCATCGCCCGGCGAGCCGCCCTGGAAGCGACGCGTGCGCATCGCGCGCGCGCGCGCGGCCGTATCGCCGCGGAACGCTCCGCCATCGCGGGTACGCCGGCCGAGACGACCCTGTCCGCCGAACATGCCGCTGTCGGCGGCGCTACCGTCGCGGTCTCTGGAGGCGAGGCGACGCTCTTCGCCGGGTGCGCCGCGGGCTACGCTATCGCCGCGCGCACGCCGGCTGCCCGCCGAGTCCCGCATGGCCAGGCCTCCCCGGCCTCCGGGGAACTGCGACCCCATCCCGGGCGCGCGCGCGAGCAGTGCGAGCACCGTGTCAGGGCTCACGCCCAGCAGCGGCGCGGTCAACGGCGCGGAGCGGAACGTCTTGAGCACCTCGCTCGGCACGGCGAGCACGTTCGTGCGGCGGAGGATGTGGATCTCCACGTTCGCGTTCATGCCCGGCCGCAGAATGCCGTCCTGGTTGTCGATCTGGATGAGGACTGGGAAGAAGGTGATGCTCTGGTTCGTGACGGCCTCCGGTTCGATCTTCAGGATCGTCCCTTCGAATTGCCGCTCGGGGTGGGCGTCCACCTGCACGGTGACGTCTTGCCCCGCGTGCACCTGGCCGAGGTCGGTCTCGTCCACGAGAGCGCGCACCTGGACCCAGGTGAGGTCGGCCATCTTCATGAGCGACGTGCCGCCGGTGACCTCTTTGGTCGCCGAGGCGATGATCTGCCCCTCCTCGACGTTCTTCGAGAGGATCGTCCCCGTCGACGGCGCGCGCACGACCGTGTCCTTGACCCGCTCCCGCGCCTGGTCGAGGGCCGTCTGCGCCTTGATGAGGTTGGCCTGGGCCGTGGTGTAGTCGAGCACCGCCTGGTCGTTCTCGTCCTTGGAGATCATGCCGCGGGCGAACAGGTCGTCCGACCGCGCCCTCTGCTGCCCGGCGATGACGGCCCGAGCGCGCGAGACGTCCAGATCGGCTCTTGCCTGGCGCAGTTGCGCGGCCACGTCGGTAGTGTCCACCTGGGCGAGAAGCGCTCCCGCCCTCACGATGTCGCCGGACTCCACGGGCAGGTTGAGGATCTCTCCCGAAGCCTTCGACTTTATGTCGATGACGCGGATCGGCCCGATCACGCCCGTGGCCGACACCTGCACGACCACATCCCGCCGCTCGACGGTGGCGGTCTCCAGGTTGCGCCTCGTCTCGCCGGCCGAATCCTTGCCGCAGCCGGTGAGCGTTGCCGCCAGCGGCAGAGCGACAAGTGGCAGAGCCGCAAGCGTGAACGCACGAAGGGTCGTGCACAAGCGATGCATGCGCCGCTTCAGCATGGTTCTCCTAGCCCCCTGTCATGGTTGGTCGATACCGCGTCCGTCGACACCGTCCGCAGCCATCAACGACGCGATGTCACGTCTTGTCATCGGACGCGATGCGCCCGTCGCGCAACAGGATATGGCGACGAGCGCGCGCGGCCACTTCGGGCTCATGCGTCACAAGGACGATCGTCTGGCCCTGTTCGTGCAGCTCTTCGAATAGCCGAAGGATCTCGTCGCCGGTAGCGCTGTCAAGGTTGCCGGTCGGCTCGTCCGCCAGCAGGATGTTCGGCCGCACGACGAGCGCCCGGGCGACCGCGACGCGCTGCCGCTGCCCGCCTGAAAGCTCGCTCGGCCGATGGTGAACGCGGTCGCCCAGGCCCACGAGCTGCAGCGCCTCGGCGGCGCGTCGCCTGCGCTCCCGCGCCCGCACGCCCGCATAGATGAGCGGCACCTCCACGTTGTGGACTGCCGTGGCGCGCGGGAGGAGGTTGAAAGTCTGGAAGACGAACCCGATTCGACCATTGCGGATGCGTGCGAGCGCGCGATCACCCATCGTGCCGACGTCGGCGCCGCCGAGGCGGTACCCGCCGCTCGTCGGCGTGTCGAGGCAGCCCAGGAGGTGCATGAGCGTGCTCTTGCCGGACCCCGACGGCCCGGTGAGAGCCACGTACTCCCCCTCATCCACGTCGAGGTCGACGCCCCGGAGCGCCTTGACTTCTACGGACCCGAGGCGATACGTCTTCTCAAGGTCTCTCACTTCAATGAGCACGCCGCGCTATCCTTCGGTGGGATGAGTGATCTGCACGCGTGAGAGGTCTATGCCGGGTGAACGAACGGAGCCCTGCGTTCAGTGTACGCCGACGGGAACCTGGAGGAGCGCCGGGTGGAGAAAAGAGGGTGCGCCTGATCCACGCTCGCCTCACCGCTCAGCGCTCCACCTCGACGATGGCCCGTCCGCGCACGGAGGCGTACGCCGCGTCGATGATCCGCAGCACCGCGAGCGCGTCCCGTCCCGCCACGGGCGGCTCGCCCTCGCCCAGGCATGCGGCGAGGAACTGGTTCATGAACTCGAGGCCCCACGCGCTGCCGTACGCGCCGGGCACCTGACGATGGTCGAACGACACGGTCCGATGCGGCGCCGCGGCGAAGGCGGGATGGCGCGAGTAGTACTCGAGGGGGACTGCGTCGTCCTCGCCGGGCTGAAGGCGCACCCAGCCGAGTTCGCCCCAGAGCAGCAGTTGCGACTGCTTCCCGCCGAACCGCGGCTCGGCGTCGAGGTAGTACCCGAAGCTCGCCGAGCCCACCGCGCCGTCGTCGAGCGTCATCGCCAGGGCGACCGCGTCCTCCACTCGAAGCCCCTCGTATCCCACGCGACCGGCCGCCGCCGAGATGCTCGCCACCTCGCGCCCGGTGACGTACCGCAGGAGGTCGAGGTAGTGGCAGCCCAGCCAGGCCAGGTAGCCGCCGCCGGCGCGCTCGGGATCGAAGGTCCAGCTCCGCATGGGGTCGCGCAGCTGCGCCTGCGTGGCGACGGACTGCACGTAGAACCCGTAGAGCTTGCCCAGTGCGCCCATCGCGACGAGCCGTCGCGCCTCGACGACGCTCGGTCGCGTCCGGTTGAGGTAGGCCATGCCGAGGTGCAGGCCGCGCCGCTCGGCAAGCGCGAGAATCGGCTCCCACTCGGCAGCCGTCCGCGCGCCGAGCTTCTCCGAGAAGACGTTGCACCCGGCCTCGAGCACTTGGCGGATGACGCCTGGCGCCTCGCGGTTGTCGAGGGAGACGACCACGAGCGCGTACGGTCCGGCGGCAAGACACGATGCCACGTCCGCAGAGGTGCCGGCGAGCCGGTCGCCATAGGCCTGCCGCTTCGCGGCCGGCGCGGCGGCAGCTCCGCCCGCGACGCCGAAGGCCTGACCCTCCAGGTCGCAGAGGTGCACGCGGCCGACGCGCTCCATGAGCGGGAGCGTGCTCACGTAGGCGCCCGTGTGCGGGCCGCCCGTCCGCGCGATGAGCGCCACCGATGCAGGAGCCATGCCGGTGCCTCCGGTCAACCGAGCCCGACCACCGCGCACGCATTCTGAAAGATACGCCGAGAGCGCGCCCGGGCCGAGGCCGCAGCCACCCCCGCCTGCTCGACCATGCGCCGCGCGGCGCCGTCCGGCAGATCGCGTTCGACCTCGCGATGGTACACGTCCGCCA
>Ga0315279_10001689_pt1 | contig 36032 bp, 28 predicted proteins | sample YL17G06_20_MG_FD_203694 | JGI IMG/M metagenome (GOLD analysis project Ga0315279, IMG submission 203694) | Sediment microbial communities from Yellowstone Lake, YNP, Wyoming, USA - YL17G06_20 | ecosystem: Environmental > Aquatic > Freshwater > Lake > Sediment | place: USA: Wyoming | collected...
TTAACTTCCTGCATGACAGGACTTGAATTGGCATTAAAGGTACTGGAAATAAAACCAGGTGACGAAGTGATTGTTCCGGATTTTACACATCCTGCAACCGGTGATTGCGTCTGTCTTGCAGGAGCTGATCCTGTCCTCGTGGATGTTGATCGTACAACCTATAATATCCAGCTGGCTGCTGTTGAAGATGCAATAACCGAAAAAACGAAATGTATCATTCCGGTTTCGTGGGGTGGAAATCCGCTCGATCCGAAAATTTTTAAAATCGGAAAGGATCACGGTATACCCATCCTTGAGGATGCTGCTTGCAGCGCAGGTGCCGATATCAATGGAAAAAAGGTCGGGTCACTTGCTGAATTGACCTGCTTTAGTTTCCATCCACGCAAGATCCTCACAACCGGCGAAGGCGGCATGGTAACAACCAATGACAGCGGACTTGCCGAAAAAGCCGTCGCACTCAAACATTTCGGGCAAACCAAAAACGGTCGATTTACCTATCATGGGACAAATTATAAGATGTCAAATATTGTTGCAGCAATTGGGCTGGAGCAATTGAAAAAGTTACCCGGGATTCTTCACGATCGGATCAACAAAGCTATGATATATACGGAACTTTTAGTAAACGTCCGGAATATAAAAACCCCTGAGGTCAGAAAAGGAATGAGGCATGTCTTCCAGTCCTATTGTATTTACATTGAAAAGGATAGTTTAAGGGACCGGTTACGTCAGGATCTTGCTACCAAGGGTATTGAGACTCAGATTGGTACCTATGCATTGCACCTTGAACCAAGTTACTCTGATGTGAAACGAATTGGAAATCTTCATAATTCTGAATTATTGTTTAAAAATCTCCTCACTCTCCCATTGCATCATGAATTAAGCCAGGAAGATCAGGAATATGTCGTGAATTCAATCAAGTCTCTCATGAACGGGTATGGTGGAATAACATGAGAGTTGCGGTGTTTGGGGCTTCGGGTTTTGTTGGTGTGAATGTTGTTCATGCATTAAAACGTGAAGGTCTCGATGTGATTGCTTCTGATATTAGAGACAATGATGAACTGGGTGTTGAATTCAAAAAAGTGGATCTCCTCGATTATTCACAGGTGGAACGTGTAATACGAGGAACCAATGTCGTCGTTCATCTCGCTGCAAGCCCTCTTCCAGTTTCGATCGAAAAACCCCTACTGAACGCCAGAATCAATATCGAAGGTTCCCTCAATATCATGGATGCTTGCCGGAATAATGGGATAAAAAAAATAATTTTTTCTTCAGCATCATCGATAATTGGTGAAGTAAAATACAATCCTGTTGATGAAATACATCCCTGTTTTCCCAAAACCCCGTACGGAGTTGCCAAATATGCAATAGAGCACTATTTGCGGGTATACCAGGAACTCTACCATCTCGATTACCTTATATTCCGGTTCTTTAACGTCTATGGGCCATCGCAATATCCGGAGAGTAAGGCTGTCATCCCGATGGTATATAATAAACTTAAAACAGATGGATCATTCACGATATTCGGTGACGGCTCCCAGACACGGGATTTTATCTATGTTGGAGATATTGCGGAGTTTTTTGTAAAAGCAGCGAAAAATAATGTAAAAAATGAGATTTTAAACATGGGCACGGGAAAAGCAACAACCATAAAAGAAATCGTGCGAGATGCAGGGAATATTTTAGGGATAGAACCAAAAATAAATAATCTCCCCACAAGACCGGGAGAAATTGGAAATTTTGTTGCCGATACCACTCGCCTTAAAGAGTTATTTGGATCCATTCCACAAACACAGCTCAAGGAAGGATTAGTAAAAACATTTGACTGGCTTAACACAGTTCATTAAATTTTCACTTCAGGACAATTTACATTCTCTGATAGACAAATACAAAATGAACTACCTATGGATTGGGGAATGATGAAAGAAAACCAAAAAATAAGATATATGTCTTAAAAAATGAAGTAATTTAATCGTATTTGCAAACAGATTGAAGACTATAAAAATTTTACAAATAAGTATTAGGTAAAAAGATGTGCGGCATTTGCGGTGTACTTCACTTGGATGAACAACCCGTCCAGACAAATTCCATTATAAAAATGAGTACAACTATTGCACATCGCGGACCTGATGATGAAGGTGTTTGGGTTAACGAATCAATTGGTTTAGGACATCGGCGCCTCGCCATCGTTGATCTGACTCCCGCAGGACATCAACCAATGTGCAATGAATCGGCTGATGTCGTCATTGTCTATAATGGTGAGATGTACAATCATCCGGATCTTCGAACCGAACTTGAAGCTGCAGGACATCATTTCCATTCACGTTCAGATACGGAGACCATAATTCATGCATATGAAGAGTGGGGACCTGCGTGCCTCGATCGTTTCAATGGTATGTTTGCATTCGCCATCTGGGATGCAAAGGCTAAACGATTATTTCTTGCCAGAGATCGTTTTGGGGTAAAGCCGCTTTATTATTATTTTGATGGGGTCAAGTTTATCTTTGGATCAGAAATCAAGGCAATACTGGCATATCCGGGTGTACCCCGGGTGGTTTGTTATCCGGCATTGAATGAATATTTTACCTTTCAGAATATTTTGTCTGATTTAACCCTTTTTGAAGGAATAAAGATCCTCCCAGCGGGTTTTATGCTGGAGATAAATCGGGAGAATAACCCTGATGGCGGAAATTTAACCCTAACAAAATACTGGGATTATGACTTTTCAATACAAAATAATGCCCTCTCGTTTGAGGATGCCTCCGAAGAACTTTATCGTCTTTTTGTTCAAGCGGTTACTCGCCAGTTGATGAGTGATGTGCCGATTGCCAGCTACCTGAGCGGCGGAATAGATTCGGGATCAATTACTGCGGTAGCCCGGTCTCATCTCGGAAGATTATTGACGTTCACCGGGGGATTTGATTTATCTTCTGCCTCCGGACTTGAACTTGGTTTTGATGAACGTGCCAATTCCGAGGTCCTCTCAAATCTTTTAAAAACCGAACAATATGAAATTGTGATGCATGCCGGGGATATGGAACATATTATGCCGGAATTAATCTGGCATCTTGAAGATTTAAGAGTGGGGCAATGCTATCCCAACTATTATGTTGCACGTCTTGCAGGAAAGTTCGTAAAAGTGGTGTTATCCGGTGCAGCGGGTGATGAACTCTTTGGAGGTTATCCGTGGCGCTATTTTCATGGGCTGAAAGGAAACGGAAATGGTGTTAGTACTGATGAGTTCTATAAAAAATATTACGAATTCTGGCAACGATTGGTACCTGATGAAGATAAACAATTGTTATTTAATGATGTGACTTTGAAGCGTATCGGGAATCATTCAACGTATGATTCATTCCGAAAGGTTTTCAAGGAAGCAAATCTTCCCGTTCCAAAAACAATTGAGGATTGCATAAATAATTCGTTATATTTCGAACTCAAAAGTTTTTTACATGGTCTGTTAGTAGTGGAAGACAAGATTAGTATGGCACATTCATTAGAGACAAGAGTTCCTTTTCTCGACAACGATCTTGTGGATTTTGCCTGCCGGTTATCACCGCGATACAAATTAAGGGATTTGGACAAAATTGAAAATGGTGTGGATGAAAACGATCTGAGTAAATACATCCAAACTAATCAGGGTAAAATAATTGTACGTAATACGATGGAACGTATAATCCCTCCGGAGATCACGGAGCGTGTGAAGCAGGGTTTTAGTGCGCCAGACGCCAGCTGGTTCCGGGGTGAAAGTATTGATTATATCAACAATTTACTTCGCGATTCGAACGCCCGGATTTATGAGTTTTTAAATCCGGTTTATGTTGCAAGAAAACTTGATGAACACACTTCTGGGAAAGAAAACCATCGTCTTTTTATCTGGTCATTGATAAGTTTTGAATGGTGGCTAAGGAAGTTTATGGTTTAACTTTTTAATAGTGTCAATGGCGGTGAAGAATTCCCCAGGAAAGATAAAGATTACGATCTGCTATTAGGCAATCTCCAAAATATCAATCAACTGAGTTTACCCATAATCAATGCATCTTTCGGTCATTCTTTTTAGTCGCTCTATTGCAATCATAGATACTCCGTGTTTTTGAGCGGACTCAAGGAATCGGTCAATATCATATTCTTCGTGTAAGAAAATCAATTCCACTCCTTTTTCGATATTTAAAATTACGGCTTTTGCTTTATTATCAATATCCCTTGGTAAACCAACGGATCCCGGATTTATAATATTTTTATTTTCAATCGTTTTATAGAATGCATGATGTGTGTGACCCAAAAAAATATAATCTGAATCGATTGTTAAAAAATCATCAAAATTTTGATAATCTGGATAAATATATCCTTCTAATGGATTCCAGGGACTCCCATGAAAAAATAACATTCTTTTATAGTTGATAGTTAAATTTAAAGTTTTTGGAAGAGAGGATATCCATTCATATGCCCGTCTTGACATTTTTTTACGTATATATTCTAAATTGTAGATATCAGCACGTTCTTGCGAGTAAGGTATATAATTTAGTAGATATGCCTCATGATTACCACATATTGCAGAAACTTCCAAATCCATTAATCGATCAAGTACTTCGATTGATTGGTGAAAATATCCAATCATGTCACCCAGACAAATTATTTTTTCAACCTTTTCTTTCTTGAAAGCATACAGAATAGCATCTAATGCTTCAAGATTTCCGTGAATGTCTGAAATAATTCCAATTTGCATTTTTATCTTTCTGTTGAATATTTTTGATATTCATGTATACAATCCAGTAACCCATCAGTCAATGAATACTGAGGGAAAAAATCTAATTCATTTTGAGATTTCGATATGTCAATAGATACTTTTAATCCTTCTTGGGGATCTATTGTGCCTGAATGTATAATTTTAGATTCTGAATGTGTAAGATCAACAATGAGATGTGCTAATTCATTCATGGTGACTGTCGTTCCACTTGCAATATTGTAAATTCCATATTTTTTCTTACAATATGCCTGCCAAAATGCCCTTGCAACATCTTTTACATAAATAAAATCTTGTTCGCGGGTTCCACGGCCGTACAAAATAAGGTCTTCTCCATTCATGGATCGTTCGAGAAAAATATTCATCACCGTTTTTATTCGATTTCCGATCCCATAGGGAGCATTTATTCGCAGGATAGTTAGTGGTAATCTATCCATTTGAAATTCTTTACAAAATAAAATTTCTCCAAAAAATTTTGAGATTGAATAATAATTATCAGGCATTATTATTGTCATTTCGGACCATGGGCACGGGGTTATCCGAGAATAGACTGAACAACTCGAGGCATAAATTAAATGAAATTTTTCCTCTTTCCAAGCATCCAATATTGTTTTATGCATTTTTAAATTTTTATCAAATAAGGCCCAATCCGTTTCTGCGAATGATTTTGGTATAATTGAAGAAAGGTAAATAAGCGTATCAATGTTTTTTTCCGACAGCCAATCGATTATGGCCCGGTTAATGGTTATATCAATCGAATCGATATTAATTTCCTGAATTTTTCCCCCGGTTTTAGAGCAGGGGTAGATAGTTACAGCATTTTTTTTAAATAAGGATAATATTTCCGATCCGATGAACCCGGTTGCACCAACTATCGCTATACCCTTTTTCATAAAACCGATATTCCCTAAGTGATTATTGATTCTGAATTCATCCTTTTACCATTTACTTTTTTGTATTCATGAAAATATCTTCCCAGAGTAATATTTGTGTATCTTTTAAAGAACCTGCTATTTCATTTTTGATCTTTTTACCAAAAGAATGAGTGAATATAATGAGAACATCCGGAGGATTTTTCAATAAATCTTTACGTTGTTCTACAGGAATATTTATCCCTGGATAATACATTTGATAAAGAATCGGATTATCATCAAAAAAACGTAATCTGGGTAAGTTAATCGTTGAAATTAATAAAGAGAGTATGTTAATTGCCCTCCCTGGGACGTATATTCCGACTGTAAAGTGGTTGCGTGCAGCAGTTTCAAGTATACAAGCAATTTTTTCTATTTTTTTTTGCGCAAGAATTTTAAATTGTTGTGCGAGTTCTATTTGATAATGCAGCTGGTTCGCATCTAATTCAATTTTCGATGAGGTTGATGATGCAACTGCATAAATTATCCCCCCAAACTTCGACTCTTTTATCTCCACCAAAAATTGATTCGATTGAGCAATGGATTGTTTAAGTGTATCAGATGTAAAATAACTCCAATGTTCATGAAAAAGAAATGAGAGATCGCCGGACTTTATATAGGGTTCATCATTCGGAACTGCAATAACAAGTTTTCCATTATAATTCAGGTGCTTTACAACTTCTTTGAGAAATTGCACAGGATCTATAACGTGCTCAAGAATTGCATAGAGAATAATAATGTCAAATTTTCCGGAAATTTTAGGGGATGGGAAAAAATCTTGAATTATAGGAATTCCAAATTTTTCTGCACCTTTTTGTCCCTGAATCCCTGGTTCTATACCTATTACCTCAGCACCCTTTACCTTCAATTGATAAAGGAGATATCCAGTTCCACAACCAATTTCGAGTATTTTAAAATTAGTAAAATCATTGGTTTTAAATGAATTATTTAAGAACTTCAAAAAATCTTGTGCGTATAACTCACCAATTCCATGATCATCCATCATTCCACTGATTTCAGATCCTGCTTTGTATGCTTTTGAGAGAATCTCTGCAATATATGCATTCTTAAATTGAATAAGGGTCCCAGTTTTTTCATCAATATCTAAAGTAAAAGGAAGTAAATCAGGAATATCTCCACTATTTGTCGGTTTTGGTTGGGGTTTAACAATAAACGGGAGTGATCCGATATGCCAAGGAAAAAAATCATTATTCATTTTCGATACACCCAAAAATTAATCAAATTCGTTAATTGCTACTTCTTCAAGTCCACGCAGGACCAATCCTCTCTTCGGGTGGGGCAAGCTTTGGATTTCCTGATTAAGGAAATATTTTCGAATAAATAAGTCCGGTTCATTTACACCCGCTAATGCTCGAATGTAAGTTGTTCCTGAGAACCTGGGATTAATTTCAAATGGATAAACAATTCCATCAACATACCTACATTGAATATTTATTGGACCTGTCGATCCCATTTTTTTTGCGATTTCAATACATTGTTGGTTAAGATTATCATCACACACTATCTCCCCTTGAGAAATTCCAGATGAAATTGCTAAAATTTCATTTTTATTCATTAGTGATTTTACTTTAATCCGGTTCGATAACCCACTCATTATTGATCTTTTAATCGCAATTACCGATATGATTTCTTTATTTCGACCTGATAATACCCCAACCGTGTACTCATTTTCATATGAACCAACATACTCCTGAACAAGTGGCTTTCCACCATATTTTAAAATGTATTTACAAAAAAAAACAAGTTCTTCTGCATCCTGTGCAATAAAAGTATTATTTGAACCACCTCCCCCAATATATGGCTTAATTACTGCGGGGAAAAAGCTTATCGAATGAATATCTTTTTCAATTTCTATTGGAACTGTTTTGGGTATAGTGATTCCATGCTCATGGAGATATTTGAAAGTTTCTTTTTTATTTAAAAATAAGTTTATTATCCGTGCATCATTTAATGGTAAAAAAACTCCTTGTTCTTCGATTACTTTTCTGTTTTCTGATATTTTCTTGAGATCTGGTTCAGAACCATGAAAAACAACATCAATTTTTTCATTTTTACAAATTGATAATAAATTTGAGACATAGGAAGAATCGGATGCCGGGGGGATAACATAACTTTTATCTGATTTATAAAATCCCATACTATATTTTGACATATCGCAACCACAAATATAATAAGGTATTTTGGAATGGCGCAGTGCTTTTATAATTTCCAATCCGTGACTTCCTCCACCTACACCGGCAATTAAAACTCGAATCTGTTTATTCTTCATTCAAATCCTCTTTTGAAACATTTTTACTTTTTTGGCATTTATCATGATGTGGTATTATATCGAATAGCAACATTTTAATTTTTATCGTGGAAACAAATAATATCCCAATATCATTTATCTGTAAAGAATTTTAGCAGCATATGTGTGCCGACATGTGCGAGTATAATATTTATTGAGATTGGTATTCATATAATAAATGATGTCCACGCGTAAAAAATTAATTTTATCAGAACATATAATGCGTACCTTCAAAATATTTAGATATGGGTTATTATAAAAGATATCCACCTCGCATCTCATCGTTTTCGAAAATTCAGCTAAAAATTTATTAAATATGTGTGAGCATACCATGAAGACATATAAAAGTCGTGACTTGAGAAAAGAGAATGGTCAGATTTGTACCAGGTGTATTTACGATGGGTCAATTCTTGGAATAAAATTTGATGATGAAGGAGTCTGCAATTATTGCAGACTTGTAGACCAATTAAAAGATGAATATAATACTGGTACTCCTACTGGAGAGGAAAAATTACTCGAATTTTTTGATAAAATAAAATCTGAAGGGAATGGAAAAAAATACGATTGTGTAATTGGGGTGAGTGGCGGAACTGACTCAAGCTATTTGATCTATCTTGCTGTTAGACATGGGTTGCGACCATTAGCTGTTCATTACGATAATACCTGGAATAGTGCAATTGCCACAGAAAATATTCGAAAAGTATTAGGTAAACTAAATATCGATCTTTATACTCATGTAGTAGATAATAAGGAAATAGATGATATTTTCAAATCCTTCTTCTTAGCGGGTGTTCCAGAATTAGATGCACCTACTGATATCGCGTTAGCTGAAGTAATGTATAGAGCCGCCGCAAAATATGGTGTTAAATATATATTGGAGGGACATTCATTTATGACCGAAGGTGTATCACCGCTTAGTTATGTATATGTTGATGGGGGGTATGTTCAGTCGGTCCATAAAAAATTTGGGAAAATCAAAATGAAAACATTCCCCAATATGACGTTCGGGAGATTTTTATACTGGACAATTTTCAAGAGGATAAAGAAAATCAGGCCGTATTGGTACATCAAGTATTCTAAAGAGGATGCTAGGGCATTCTTAGAAAAAGAATTTGGTTGGGTTTATTATGGAGGGCATCATTTGGAGAATCGAATGACCGCATTTAATCATAGTTATTATTATCCCACAAAATTTGGAATAGATCAGCGGAATAATAGTTTATCTGCCTCGGTTCGTTCTGGAAAAATCACAAGGGAAAAGGCATTGAAAATGTATGCTGAACCTCCATACATCGAACCCGAATTATTGGAATACTTTAAAAAAAGAATGAATGTTACTGATGAAGAGTTCGAACAAATTATAAATCGACCTAATAAGACCTATAAAGATTATAGGACCTATAAAAGAAGATTTGAATACCTTAGACCTTTGTTTTATTTTATGTATAAAGCAAATTTGGTTCCAAAAAGTTTCTACCTTAAATATTGCTTTAAATCTGAGATATCATGATTTGTATTATTAATTATGGTATGGGTAACTTAGGCTCTATACGAAATATGTTTAAAAAAATTGGACTCAAAACTTTGATAACCTCAGATCTTGCAGAAATTGAGAGTGCTGAAAAAATTATTTTACCAGGTGTTGGATCATTTGATGCGGCAATTAACAAAATAAATGAATTAGGAATTAAACCAATTTTGGAATTTAAGTCTAAAGAAGAAAAAATCCCCATTCTCGGTATTTGTCTCGGAATGCAATTATTAACTGAATGCAGTGAAGAGGGAAACCTGCCAGGTCTGGGATTTATAAAATCTAAAACAACAAAATTCCCGATGAATATTGGATTAAAAATTCCGCACATGGGCTGGAACGATGTGCAAATAACAAAGCAAAGTCCACTAACCCGGGATTTACCCCCCGAACCAAGGTTTTATTTTGTGCATTCATATTGTGTGCATGTAGAAGATAACCATGATTCCCTATTGAAAACTCATTATGGTATTGAATTTGATTCGGCGATACAGCATGAAAATATCTTCGGGGTTCAATTCCATCCCGAAAAAAGCCATAAATTTGGCATGAAATTATTGAAAAATTTTGGAGATCTTTGAATGCTGCGAACAAGAGTAATTCCCTGCCTTCAGCTTATTGATGAATCACTTGTAAAAACCATAAAATTTGATAAATATGGATATATTGGGGATCCCATCAATACCGTTCGAATTTTTAATGAGTTAGAAGTTGATGAGCTCTGTTTTTTAGATATTAGGGCAAGTATACAAAACCGGAGCCCAAATTTTAAAATTTTATCAGAAATTGCTGATGAATGTTTTATGCCATTATCTTATGGGGGGGGTATCAGGGACATTGAAATCGCAAAAAAAATATTGTCTATCGGCTTTGAAAAAATCGTAATTAATACAGCAGCATGGAACACTCCACAATTAATTACGAGTTTGGCTGAACACTCGGGTAATCAAAGTATAATTGCCTCAATAGATGTAAAAAGAAACATTTGGGGTAAATACCATGTGTATATTTGTGATGGTACCAAAAAAATTGATATTGACCCCATTGAATGGGCACAAAAAGTTGAAAAATTAGGTGCAGGTGAAATATTACTTACTTCGATAGATAATGATGGTACTTGGAATGGTTATGATTGGGAAATCCTTAAAAAAATTATAAATGCGGTTTCTATTCCAGTAATTGCCAATGGAGGTGCGGGATCGATTGAGCATATCCGACAAGCTGTAAAAGAGTGCGGGGTCTCTGCAGTTGCTTTGGGCAGTATGATTGTCTATCAGCAAAAGGGAATGGGCGTTCTTATCAACTTTCCTGATAACCAGAAATTAAGTGAAGCGATAGATCTATGATTTAATTAAATGAAAAATTGTACATAGCAATCCCTTTTAATATAAACATACGATTTTTATCTGAACACGGGGACATGGAAAAATGAAAATATGCCTAATAGGAAATATGAATAACAACCATTATGTAATGGCAAAAATGCTTCGAAAAAGAGGTATTGATGCTTATTTGATTTTATACGATAATGAATATAAATATTTTTTACCTGAACATGAAGATACTGAATTAAAGGATAATTATCCTGATTGGATAAAACGTGTACATTGGGGATCAGCCAGATCATTTTTTTTAACGAAATCTTCAATTGTTAGAGATGATTTAGACAACTTTGATGTCTACATTTGCTGCGGGTATGGCCCTGCCTTTTTACAAAAGGCTGGCATCGAAAAATATATATTTTTACCATATGGAGGTGATCTTGTTTACCTTCCTTATCCGGTAGAACAGCTAAAATCTGGTGGATTTATTAAAGGATTTTTAAGAATATTTCATTCACCCCATTTATTTTTTTTATCATTATTGCAGAAAAAAGCGATACAAAAGTCAAAAGCAATTTGCATTGTGTTAGTTGATGAATATTTTATTGAACCCCTCAAAAATCTCGAAATTTGTGATAAGATTATTCAATTAGGTCTTTCTATCGATACTGAAAAATTTTCATCAATCAGTGTGCATTCATATCTTGAAGGATCTAAAGATGAAAATTTTCGGAGAATTTTATCCTTAAAGAATAAGAGTAAGCTTATTGTGTTTTCCCCCACTCGTCATTTTTGGACGGCTGAATCAATTCGACTTGATCGAATATCAAATAAAGCAAATGATGTACTTATTGAAGGTTTTGCAAATCTTCCTGTTGATTCTGACTCATTACTTATTTTGGTTGAAAAAGGGCCGGATGTTATTAGATCCAAAAAGCTTATTCAAACACTTGGTATTGAGAACCGTGTTATCTGGGTACCTGAAATGCCAAGGGAGAATTTAATACAATATTATTTAATTTCTGATATTTCTGTTGACCAGATGGTTCCACTTGGATATGGTTCAATCGCGCTGGAAGTCTTTGCACTGTCTAAACCATTAATGACAAATATTGCGGATAATTTCGAAAAAATTTCGCAACGGCCATTACCGCCGATTCTGAATATCAGTACCGCCGACGATATTACCAACTTTTTTACAGATTTTATCAGAGATCCCGAAAAATACCGAATTATTGGAAAAAATGCAAGAACATGGGTGGAAAAATATCACGGGTACGGTTTAATTGATGATTACATACAACTCTTTCATCATATTTCAGAAGGGAAAGACCTTAATGATTTTAAAAAACCAGATAAGTAATAATGATTCAGCATTATGTTGAACTTATCAAAAATTCATTAATCTATGGTGTACCGAGATGGTTTAGCGCTTTTATTGGAATCATACTCATTCCCATATTAACACGATATTTGTCTCCTTCTGAATTCGGATCGGTTTCCCTTGCATTGGTCTTAATTGGGATTGTATCCATGCTCATAATTTTTGGAATGGATTCAGCTATTGGCTATTATGTCAATTTCTCAAAAGATACTCAAAGACGATCGTACATTTCTACTTCGCTGGTTTTTCTTTTGTTTTCAATATTTCTTTACAATGTTTTACTTATAGTGTTCTCCACATACATGTCTGATTTTATTTTCCATACAAATTCATTTCTGATTTATTTTGTGATATTCATAATTCCCGCCCAGGTTGTTTTTTTGTTCTTTCAAAATTTACTTTTATGGACCCATCGTTCAAAGGAATATTTCATCCAGTCAATCGGATATTCGATTTTATTCACAATGCTCATCATTATATTTGTCGTTATTTTCCATTTTGGCAATCAGGGTGTTTTCATAGCATATTTGGTGAGTTATTCAGTTCTGTCATTATTCGGGTTCATGTATACAAAAGATTTGTACCGGCTGGAATTTCATTACGAAAAGTGCATAGCATTGTTACAGTATGGATATCCATTTCTTTTCGTAGGTCTTGTAAGCGTTTTATTGTCATCGAATGATAAGATCTTTTTATCAGTTCTTTTAAATTTAGGTGAAGTGGGTATTTATACTATCGGCGTTGGACTTTCTTCCGCATTATCCCTGATAACATCGGGGTTCCAGACTGCACTTGGACCTTTTGCCTTCAAAATTGCATCTGATTCAAACTCAAAGATTGTTTACAGCCGCATTTTTTTATACTATTCGTACATAATAAGTTTTTTTTGGCTCGGATTAGTTTTGTTCTCAAAAGAAATATTGATGGTTCTTGTTCCAAGCCAGTATCAGATAGCTTACATTGTCGTTCCATTTTTAGCGGGGGGAGTAATAATGACAGGATTTTTAAATATATTTTGCCTTTCCGCGGGGATCACAAAAAACACGCATCTTATCGCAATTTCTTCACTATCAGGTTTGTGTATGAATATGATATTGATGGTGTTTTTAATCCCTCATTTCGGCATTCTTGGGGCTGCCGGAGCATCCTTTGTATCCATTTGTACATCAAGTATTGTAATGAATATTTTAGGCCAGAAAATTTTCTTTATTGATTATCCTTATAAAAAAGCAGGGTTAGTTTTTTTAATCGCATGCATATTTTGGAATTTATCATTATTAACGAATACATTTTCACTTTTATCCTCAATTTTGTTAAAGATAGTCTTAATATTTTTATTCGGTATTTTAATTTTTCAGCTGCTAAAATTCGATAAACACTTTTTCATATAGACAAAAATTTCCTAGAATGAAAAAATAACATTTTAAAAAATTTATTTTTTTCCATAGACAGCATTCCGAACACGAACGAAACATATTGGAAGATCATTGAGTTGTTCAGACGTTGATGTATTGAGTATTATTTCCAGACCTTCGATCATGCAGTTTAGTCGGCATATTGGTAACATATTTATAATTTAAATATTGTAATAAAAATTTCCAAAATAGGGTATCTTAAAGCGAAGACTGCGAAAATTATTATATTAAATCAGCATGTTGACTTCGAAATGAATGATATTGCCGAAAAAACATCAATGTGAAATGTTTGTTAGATCTTTCTGTTACACAACCTTTTTTTAAAAAAAAATCAATAGAACAATCTTATAGGTTATAATCAAAATATTGATATTTCAAAAAAAAAATGTCATTAATTATGAATATGAAATATTTAGATTTGTTACTATGTCCTAAAACACATCGACCATTAATAATAAAAGAAAAACCCTTAACTATAAAAAATGGACGAATAATGGAGGGGGTTTTACTTGAACCGATATCAAAAAATGAATACCCAATAATTAATTTTATTCCCAGATTCGTACATTCAGAAGGTTATACGACTAATTTTGGTTATGAGTGGAATATTCATTCAAAAACGCAATATGACGATTATTCGGGATTAAACCTCTCCAAAGATAGATTTGAAAAGGAAACACAATGGGATAAAAAATTAGATGGTGAAATTATTCTTGAATGCGGGAGTGGTTCAGGACGATTTACAAAATATGCGCTTGAAACAGAAGCTATTGTTGTTTCTTTTGATTATTCTAATGCGGTTGAGGCAAATTACAGAACAAATGGCCATTATGAAAATTTACTACTTGTACAAGCCGATATTTTTCAACTGCCATTTCAAAAAAATTTTTTTGATAAAGCTTTCTGTTTTGGAGTTCTTCAACACACTCCTGATCCCGAAAAAGCTTTTAAAACAATTGTTGAATATCTTAAACCCGGTGGAAAAATCTCTTCTGATATCTATAAAAAAAATTGGTTCTCTCCGATATTGCCAGGAAGCCTGTTAAGACATTTAACGAATCGAATAGATCCTAAAAATTTGTATAGATATATAAAAAATTATATCAATTTTATGTGGCCAATAATTAAATTACTTCGCAAAATACCTAAAGTCGGATATACTATTATATATGTTCTATTCTGTATTTCAGATTACTCATCAACAATAATGAAAAATTCGTCAGATAATCTTGTTAAAGAATGGGCATACTTAGATACCTTCGATCGGCTATCCCCCAAATTTGATTATCCTCAAAAAATTTTAACTTTTAAAAAGTGGCATGGAGAGGCGGGTCTGATTAATATTACGGTAAAATATGGCTATAACGGGATTGAAGGACATGGTACCAAACCATACTGATATATACAAATTATTAATGCGAATAAGTAACATTTCTTACCAACGCAATCTAGTCTATCCCTTAATTGGTAAATTGTCATTGAATATTGAGAAAGGAGTATTTTGCGTCAATAATCAGTTAATTTAGGTTTTATTATGTGCGGAATATGTGGCATATATGGACTTGAGGATAAAGTAGCGGTCCAAAAAATGCTTTCCGTACTTAAACACCGAGGTCCTGATGATCACGGCATTTATACTGACGAAAATATCTCCCTTGGTCATGCCCGATTAAGTATTATCGATCTGAGTGAGAAAGCCAAACAACCGATGCATAACGAAGATGAATCTATCTGGTTGACAGTAAATGGTGAAATATACAATTTCAAAGAGATTAGGAATGAATTATCAAAAAAGGGACATTATTTTTATTCAAATTCTGACAGTGAAGTAATAATTCATCTCTATGAAGAATTGGGCATCAATTTTCTGGATAAACTGCGGGGTATGTTTGCATTAGCACTCTATGATAAGGTAAAAAAGAGATTAATTCTTGCTCGGGATCCGATAGGAAAAAAACCACTTTATTATTATAAAGATCACAATTTTTTGATTTTTTCCTCTGAAATTAAAGCAATTTTTGAGTACGGTATAAAAAAAGAGATTGACCAGACCGGTTTGTGGTCGTATCTCGCATACCAGTACGCTCTTGGAGACCGGACATTGTTTAAAGGAATTAAAAAGGTACTTCCCGGTAATTTCCTGGTTTTTGAAAATGCTGACCTTGTTATCAATAAATATTGGGATATTTCTGAACAATTCATTGATGGATCTGAGGAGTTTTTCATTAAAAAATTAAGAGAGTTACTGGAAGAATCTGTTCGGCTGAGAATGAATGCTGATGTGCCTGTCGGGGCGTTCCTTTCGGGCGGCATCGATTCTTCTTCTGTTGTCGCCCTCGCAAAACAATATTCAACAGGCGAGTTTCATACGTTTTCAGTCGGGTTTGAGACATTTTCAGAATTATATTATGCCAGTCTTGTAAGCCGGTTCCTGGACACCGTGCATCACGAGCTGATAATCACGGATTCCATGGTATTAAAGGATTTGGTGAAGATCGCATGGCATTACGATGAACCGCTTGGGGATGCGGCAATAATTAATAATTATTATCTTGCTCAGGCGGCAAAAAAAGAAGTTACTGTTGTGCTCGCTGGCGAAGGTGGTGATGAACTCTTTGCAGGATATCCCAATCATTCACTGAATGCGAAAATTGCGAAGTACTTTCAAAAACCGGTTATAAGACCATTTATCAAACATGTAATAAAATATATCCCAGATTCCGGAGCTTTTCTGGGTTCCAATAAATTTTTTTCCATTTTACGTTATTTCAAAAATTTCGATTGTTCTTTGCTTGAAGAATTCCAGCTGAATTCAACAAGGATCATGAGTAATGGCCAGATTAAGGATCTAACAGATCTCCCTCAAAAGAATATCAATCAATGTGCCAATTTTCCTATTAATGTAAAAAGTAATTTAAGTCGAATTCTCGCGACTGATTGTAAAAATTTACTCCCAGAAAAATTTTTGATGAAGGCTGATAAAGCAACCATGGCGAATTCAATCGAAGAAAGATTGCCTCTCCTTGACAAAACAATTATTGAGTTTGCATTCTCTATTCCTTCGGATTTGAAAATCAAAAATCATCAAGAGAAATATATTTTGAGGCAGGCAGTCAAGGATATCCTTCCAAAAGAAATTATTAATCGGAAAAAAATGGGATTCGGAACCCCCATTAGACATTGGTTACAAAATGAACTTGGTGAAGTCGTTCATCAAAAAATTAGCGAGGGAATGTTGATAAATTCAATTGTCAGAAAAGACAGAAAAGAGAAATTCATTAGGGAATTAAATATTGGAATTTCGAAAAATCCCATCAGGATCTGGACAATTTTTGCACTAGAACTTTGGTATGATATATATTTTAAGAACTAATGACTGGAAATAACAGCCGATATCCAAAAAGGAAATCCAACAATTTTGTACAGAATCAGTGTCATAATGATAGTTTTAGAAATTCTGTGTGTTAGATCAACATCAACAAAGAATTGATCACAGGTAACCGGTATTTATCAGTCAACAGTGAGATGATATCTCTGAATATAAGTGCTGAAGTTACAGCATAATAAACGCAATACTCCTAATTTATTTTTTTTAGTTATTTATTCTTAAAGGGGAAGCTTAGATTTTATGAGAAATTATTTTAAAATCCTCGATTTACCTGCATTATATATCAACATTTTATTATAAAAGTCATTTGAATATTTGTTTATATCCACCCAACCCATAGTTATCGATAATTTTCTTTCGTTAATATTTGTGGTTCTAAGAAAAAAATATCCTTCCATTTTATATGATGAATCATATGTTCTTTCGAAAATCCAATATGGATAAATACCTTGTCTAATCATACCTTGACTTAACAGAATTGCTACACCAGTAGTATCAGAATAAATTGGTACTTCCTTTATTTTACCAGTTGTTGATAACCACTTTGCTGCAGCAACATCTTGATCAAATACATAGAGTTTATCGAAAGATTCACCATGATCATTAATAATTATTGAACGTGGTACACCTGAGAGTTGATATGTGATTCCGGTTATACTAAAATAATAAATAATTATAATAATTAAAATGAAAAATTTTAAGTTATTTTGATTAATAATTTCTTTATGGGTATTTCTTCGAATTTTTAAATAACAATAATTGCAGATTGTTCCCAAAAAAATTCCACCAATAATAAAAAATATTGATAATATAGGTGATACAAATGCAAACGATCTCTCAATTCCATAACCTATTGCAATGTATGGAATATATATATTTGCTAATAGTATAATACAACACCCAATTGATATAAGAAAGAAAAAAAATGATTTATCAATATCCCAAAATTTTATTTCATTTAAAAGGTTTAAATTAAAATCTTTTAATACAGGATTGTTATATATATCTATTCTATAATATCTGACCAAATAATAAAAAAAGATTATTAAAACACCTAAACCGATTAAACAGAGGTTAATCCAGGTAAAAATAAATTCCAATTGCTGCGGTAAACCTTTTGTTACGATATCAACTCCTAATAATGCAGGAAGGTTTGATGTTTGCATGGGTTCGAGGGGGCCTAATGGAGGGGGGGTTGGAATAGGTTGGATTGGTGTGGGTTGGATTGGTGTGGGTTGGATTGGTGTGGGTTGGATTGGTGTGGGTTGGATTGAAACAGGAGGGACAAGAATGCTTGTTGATGCTTTTTTTGAAAATATAAGTGTCGCCTGCATATTAGAGGATACAACAAAACCATTCCAAAAAATGATTAACAAAATAAATGATAATAAGAAAAAAGAACTAATAGTGTAGTAATTATCTGGAAATCTTTTAAAAATAATTTTATTACTGATGAATAAAATTAATAGTATTACACCAAATATATATGCAGATGAGTAATGTGAAAGTATAATTAAAAAGATACAAATAATTATTAATGGCGATTTTTTACTTAAATTTATATCTACATCTAATAGTATTATTAATAACATAATAAAGAAAAAAATCGCGCAAACTGTTCTTGCAAAATATGCTGCTTTTAAAAAAACCACATTAAACATAAAAAAACATGCTGCTAAAAAAGCGTATTGATTTGTCAAAAATTTTTTTCCTATAATATATACTCCAATTGGGGATATAGAATATAATATAGGATATATCAGTCTGAATAAAATTTCTGGCTGTATTTTAGAGAATACTTGATATATAGTAGGTAGAATTGAAATAACTAAAGATGAAGAAATTACCTCATTCTCAATTATCCATCGAAGGTTATGTAATGTATTTGAAAAGAGATAAAATTCTTCATGAGTATCTGATCCAATGATGTGAGAACCCCGTAGCGAAAATAATAAAATTAAAGCCAAACTAATTAAATAAATTATTACAGGATATAACTTTTCTGAAACCTGCTTATTAAATAAAAAAAATACAAATAAATATATTGGAATTAATAGATATAAAATAATTAAGATAAAATTGTCTTTTTCGACATTCATATATTGGATTCCCCAGATAGCCAAAATATAAAATATAATTGGAATAATTAAAAAAATTTTATCATATCTTGACAATGTAATTATCGGGATTATTTTGGAATTACTTTCGAATAATCTATATTTTATAATAATTAATATTAATAATATAACATTCATTGAAAGTAGCACCGTATTTAATGATAAGGGTGCATTATGCCCAAATAATGGGCAAATTGAATTTAATAATAAACCTATTAATATTACAAAAGATATGCTTAAACCAACACTTAGAAAAAATTGTTTTTCTATAGTGAGTGATTTCAATTGTAAAATATTTAATATAATCCAACCAGGAAACAGAGTTAAAAAAATAAATCCGAATACCTGTCTTAATATAAATATATTAAATAAAATTGCGATATTCATGATTAATAAAAAAATTAATTCGATGCATAAAACTTTTCTCTTACTATTTAAGAATATCAAATTATCACCTTAGTGACATTTTGAAAAAATTTTTTCATATCTTTCCGTTCCTTTCTGCAAGGAGAATTCTCTTGTAACATGTTGATGGGCATTATATAAAATTGTGGTTGGATCAGGATAATTTAAAGCTCGAATTACATTTTTTTCAATAATATTAGGTTCGTTATTTTCCATAATGAAACCTGTTTCGAGATCTTGAATAATATCTGGAATAGATCCGACGGGTGTTGCTAAAATAAGCGTGCCGCAAGCCATAGCCTCTAACATTATATTCGGTAAGCCTTCCGTTGTAGAAGGTATTACAATTATCTTAATATCATTTAATAGATGGGGTAATCTATCATGGGTAACCCAATTATCCATCTCCACATTCGTAATTAAATTATTACTGTCTATAAAATTTTGTATTTTTACTTTCAACATCCCTTCTCCAATTATCAAAATTTTAATATTTGGTTTGTACTGCAAAATTTTTTTCAACGCAATTAAAAAATTCAATACACCTTTTTCCTCACTGAATCGTCCAATATAACCAAGATCATATGTCCTTTGATTCAATTGTTTTACAATATAAAATTCATCACGATCTACTACGTGACGAGGAGCAATAATTATTTTTTTCTGATACTTCTCCAAACCAAAATCTTTTAAAATATTTTGAGAGTAAATAATAATATAATCAAGAAAAAAAGCAGTAATTGGGAATATGGCAATTAATATTAATCCAAGATAGTCCTTTTTAATAATTATTATTTTTTTAGTAGATCCAGTAATTATTTGAAATACTTTTTTTCGATATATTTTAGCAACTATTATGGGTAATATCAGACTATATGTAAAATATAATATCCATATATCCACATTTTTTGATAGTTTTGCAACTCGAGATGCAATCCACAATTGTAAATAAACATGTTTGATTACTCTCGAAATACAATTTTTTCCACTTTGAAAATGTATTCCATTTACATATATACTTTTGGAGTTTTTAATAAAATCATAACCATGGTTTCCTGTAACAATATACAATTTTTTTGATACTGGAGATATAATATTAATAAGATTTGAGAATGGGAGCACCGCAGCTTTTCCAAGGGGGGGTGTAATTATACCAATATTTTTTTTCATATAATCCCAAATTTTTTTGAATTTTAATAATTATTCATAATGACATTTTCATATATCTTTTCAATTTTTTTAATTATAATATCCGAATTAAATTCCCTTGTAATAATTTTTTTCCCTTCATCAATAAATTTGGTTTTTAACTCTTCATTATTTGTGGCAAAAATTATTACTTCTTTTAAATGAAATTTATCAGATTTTGAAACGTATCCTGCTTTTTTTACTATTTCGGCAAGTTTACAGTTTTCAGAAACAATAATTAATGTTCCACAACTCCAGGCTTCAAGAATAACATTTGAAAAAGCTTCGTACTCCGATGGGAGAACAACCACATCAGCATCTACATAAGCATTTAATTTGTCTTTACTAAAGATTGTACCTGTAAATATTATATTATTTTCTAATTTAAGATTCTCAATTTGTTTTTTAATTATAGAACAATACCCATCATCCGGGCCAACCATGACCAATATATATTGAGATTTTTCTTTTGTAATTTCAAAAAAAGCATCAATTAATAAATCAACACCTTTAATTTTGTTTATCCTTCCAACGAACAAGATAATTTTTTGTTCTGGTTTAATCCCATATTTGATTTTAAATTGACCTTTTTCAGGAATCCGATCGCTTTCAAATAAATCCACAACATTAGGAATGATTTCTATTTTTGTTTCCAGCACACCCATTTTTTTATATTGATCCCATTCTTCCTTATATGCAAATACTTTTGCTGAATCTTTTAAAATTGAATACCCCCATAGGATATCAAAAACTTTTTTTATCCGACTCTTTCCATAGTGCCGAGGTAAAGACCCATAAGCTTGTATAATGTATGGAATTTTATATTTTTTTGCGTAATAATGGATTAAGGGGGTAAAAAAATTTCTAAAATCATGTACATGAATAATATCAAAATCACTAATATTTTTTCGTATATAAAAAAACATAAACAAAGGTAAAAATATTCGATTTTTGAATGCGATATAGTTATTCATGTTTTTAAAATAATAAATTTTAATACCATCAACTACTTCAAAATCATTTACTTTCAACCTTTTAGATAGTGAATCTCCTGCATCTGTTGTATAAACGGTTACATTATGACCTTTGCTAGCCATTTTTTTCGCAAGCGTAAATGAAACATTTGTTATCCCACCAAATTTTCGCGGGGGAAATGTTGCTGTTACCATTAAAATATTCATATTATAAACTCCTGACATAGATTACATTATATATTACTCCCTGCATGGTATTCCCCTGTTAGCTAAAAAAATTGACTGCTTTATTGGTAGAGTTGGTAAATATTTTTTTGGATTGTTCAAAAAATCATTAAAATTCCTATTAAAATCTCCATTAATTATATCATATGGGGATAATAAGGCAACTGGGTTTAAGCCAATATCATTCGCAAGTGCCTCACATTTATGAAAGTAATTAATAATTAACATCGGTTTATTTGTTAAATAGGCAAAAATACAAGAATGATAGCGCATACCAATAAAATAATCGCATAGGTTTATAGATGCAAGAGTATTTGACGGGTCTTTATTATATTCAATATATTTTACACGTCCATCTAACAGCTGTTCTTTCAATTGTTTTGAAATTGCAACATCATCGGATCGCGATCCTCCTTTGAATTCAAAAATATAAACATAGTTTTTTCGGTTTTGGATAAGCCATTGATTTAGACTTTTTCCAATTTCTTTTATTAACAAATCATCATTTTTATTCTGTCTTTTATAAATTTCAAAAAACGGGAGAAGTGATATCCCTAAAATTTTCTTGTTATTGTCCAATTTTTTATCTTCTAATTTTTTATTACAAAACAGTAATGCGGCAAGATCGAATGATAATTCTAATTTGTTTTCATACCCCATTCTAATAATTAAGTCATACGAATATCTATCTCGAACACTAATAAAAGTTGGAATTTTTAATATCAATTTTCCGAGGATCTTTCCCCAAAAAGTTGAGAGTTTTTCAATTCCAATTCCCACAAACCAAATTTCTCGACATACGATTTTTGCCCAAGTAAGAATTAAAAAAATTTTCAATAAAATAACTAATCGAGTAAACATAATTCCAGTATCAAAAATTTGGGTCCCACCACCCATAATAAATACAGATGATTTCCGTATTTCATTAAAAACACTTAAGGGGTGATGATGTACTTCAATAACCTCATTGTTGATATTTAAGTGAATATTTAGTGGATTATTTGATAATACTGCGAATTTTGTTTTAGGATATCTTTTAGCCAGTTCATTTAGAAGTACAAATAATATTGTATCATCACCTGTATTCTTCTCGCCATAATGTCCAAAAATAAAAAATCTTTTTTTACCTTGAGAGAATAAATTTTTATTTTTCATAGGCAAAATAATATTAGATTCGGTTATTACGATATAAATTGTTTTGGCTCTGTAGAAATCCTAATCTAAAACAGGAAACTACCGACGACCGAAAGATCTAAGGTACAGTGTCTTCTTACTTTATTATGCACTCAACTTGTAAGGAGACGATATACTGTCGACAAACCGGTATATCAGGCTTGTTGAAATATCATCCGGATTAATCAAAGATTCCAGAATTCCCCTCTTCTCATCCAAATTCTTCAATAAGACTTATACCCAACACCAGTTACTCATTCTCCTTCTCCCGAAAGAGTACCTTGCTGAAGATTATTGGGATACCGTTGAACTCATTGAGATCATGAATTCTCTCATGGAAAAAATCCATCTCGATGAAGTACCTCATTTCACCATGCCCCAGATCGAAGATCTGTGGCAGTTGCACCAAATGGTGCAACTCGATCCAAAAGTTCTGTCAACGGATCAATTCATTCACTCTCATAAAGTTACTCAACCGGCTCATGAGACTATTCTACACAGGAATAAGAGGATTGCCTGTACCGCTATCGATTCATCCGGGTTCACCAGCTCTTATGCCAGCCACTATTTTTCATGGAGAACACAGCAAATCTAAGATTTGCCTGTCAGGAAAATGCTTATGCATTTTCTGTGCCGGCAAAACCTGAAAACGGTTCCTGAAAACCTCTATATCTGTCGATACCTCTCATCAGATTATTACCGGACTGAATATCTCCCAACATCCGGTCCATGATATCCCTCACGCTGAAAAACTCCTGAAACAATCTCAAAGAGCTAGAAAATCCGACCTCTATATGATGGACAAAGGTTACAATTCTGAAAAGATTCACCAGCTGATCCGGGACGCGCTGAACTTTTGCTCTCTTATCCCGATTAGAACCAGAAAACGTAAACGAATCTCCAGGTATTATCGAAGGAGAATGGCAATATTGTGTTTGATCCCGATCAATACCATCAGAGAAACAAAGTTGAAACCGTTTTCTCCGTCATGAAAAGGAAGTTCGGGGAATCCCTCAAGGAAAGAAAATTCCGGCTCCAGATCAAAGAGATTAAAATCAAAGTGATCCTCTATAACTCTCAAGAATAATCTCATCGTTCGTTATTCTGATTATTGTTGAAGAATTCTACAGAGCCATTGTTTTTTATTTCTTAGTTCAAATTGCTATTATACCTTCCAAATCGAAGACAGATTTAAGATGTTAATAAAGACGGCGATTTAGCCAAACATAAACTGCTGTTGAATCTTGCTATACATGTCGATGGATAAAATCATCGTTTTGATCCTGAAAAGATTAAATGCGAAAAATCTCAACCTGTTCAAAAAAGTTTTTTGGGCAGAATTGGTACTTTACCTTCTTGTAATTTGGAAAGCATTTGGATTTATTCATATTCGGTGTATTTTCATTTATTTATTAATAATCACTTCTTTAAGTGTTTTCTCAAAAAGATCTGTAATAATTGACCAGTCTCGATTTTCAATAAATTTTCTTGCATTATATCCTTCTTTTTCAATAGTATTAGATGTGAATAATTCGTGCGCTTTTTTAATAGTATCCTCCGGAAACTTCACATAGACCACCCCATTCCCTTGGCCAAATTCTTTCATAATCCCTGGTAGTTCAGTGGTGATAACCATCCTTTTCATCGCCATATATTCATACATTTTTATAGGAACAATATCCTGCATGATTTTTTCATGAGGATCTGCTGGAAGACAACAGATATCAGAAGCAGCGATAAATTGAGGTATTTTTTCGTAAGATTGCTTTCCAGTAAGAATGACTTGATTTTGAAGATTATTATTAACAATAATAGACTTGAGATCATCAAAAGCGTCTCCATCCCCAATTATCATAAATTTGATGTTTTGGTATGCCGGTCGAGATTTCGCGAATTCTGTAATTACTTCTTTCAAACCTGAAAAATGATATAAAAAACCCATGAAAAGAATAATTTTATCTGCTTTTTTAATTCCATATTCTTGTCTTATTATTGAACCGTCTATGCTTAGATCAAACCGTTTTGTATCGATCCCAGCACCAAGAACAAGGGTTCGATTTCTATCCGCTCCCATTTCGATAATCTTTTCTAAAAGTTTTTTATTGATAGCGATAATTTTTGATGATTCTGCAATTGTTTTTCTCTCTAGGTATCTCCCCAGCCACTGAAACTTTTTTTCCGGAATGAGAGTATCTAATGCATCTATCCAATAATAGATAAAAGGAATCTGATGAATATTTGCAAGTCGTGATGCTAAATATGCATTAAGAATACCAAAAGCAACGATTACATCTGGTTTAAAATCCTCAATCTGGTGTAATATTTCTCGCTGGTGTGCAAATAAAAGAAAAACATATTCAATTAAGGCAATTCTTAGTGAAGCTGGGCGTATTATTTGAATTTTTGTGTCAGGATTAATTTTATGGACATCAAAAAAAACCTGTCGTTTGATAATAAAGCTGTTATTCTTATGTTTTTTCCAATCAATATCATAATCAATAACCCTAATAATATGTCCGCGAAGATATAATCTCTCCATAAGATGATGTTGTTGATGGGGATTTCGCTTTAACCAATCAGATTCTTGGACTACGAGAATTTTCATAGGATTACGACGATTTTCCTTTTATCTTTTCATAATTACATACAATACTTGAAAGAAATCTTCCTTATTGTTGACAAATATAAATTCCCGTTTAAGATATTTTTCAAATTTTTTACCATAATAATCTAAAAGTCCGCACTTTTCTCAATATTCTCCCAATTCTCCACAAACCATTCGTGGGTTTTTTCAAGTCCTTTCGAGAATTCCGTCTTGGGGGTATATCCTAAATGCTTTCGCGATTTATCAATACAGGAAAGGAGTCGCGTCTTCACATCCCAATCCCGTCGCTGTGTATATTGAATCCCGGCAGCGTTCTCGGTCAACTTATTTACAGTATTGGCCATGTCAATAACCCGCTGCTCCTTTCCTGCCCCGAGGTTGAATGCTTCGCCAATTGCATCTTCTTTAATTCCCATCGCGAGGAGCCCATGAACAATGTCCCCAACATACGTCCAATCTCTTGTCTCGGTACCGTCACCAGTAATGGGGAGAGGCATTCCCTTCATCGCCCAATAAAAGAAATTGGGGATGACATTCCGGTACTTTCCTGGTACTTCTCCCGGTCCGAAAGAATTAAAGAACCGTGCGTTTACGATTGGCATGGAGAAGAGATTGTGGAAATAATTAGTGTATAATTCCCCGAGCAGCTTCGTGACCTGATAAGGAGTATGGAGATGAATCGAAACATCGTGCTCCTCAAAGGGCATCTTTGACTCAAGCCCGTATACCCCACATCCGGATGAGGAATACACAAATCGCTCCACATTGACAAGCTGGGCGTACTGGAGTACTTTAAGGATTCCAATTCCATTCACCATTAAGTCTTTTTCCGGGTTATCAATCGAGTTCTGGTTTGCGAAATGGGCAGCGAGGTGATAGATAATCTGCGGTTTGTCCCTGAATGCCCATTTGAGGTTCTCTTCGTTCAGGATGTCGCCTTTAATAAACTGGATCTTCGGACTTTTCGGGATATTCCACTCATAAGATGAGGATAAATTATCAAGGATGATAATTTTTTTTGTCCCAAATTCATTCAATTTCCGTACGAGATTTCCTCCGATTGCTCCTGCTCCCCCGGTGACTAGAACGGTTTTTTCTTTAAACCCTTTTTTAATTTCATCCATTCAATCACTCTTTCAACTGGTAAAACCATTTCATCCATTCTACTGTCCGTAGGATACCCTCTTCCGGAGGTACTTTTGGATTATGCTTGAGATTCCGGACCGCTTTTGAAAAATCCATTGTTTTTACTTTCGTAGTGAAGGGTTCCGCCTCTTCATAATGCACGAGGGAATCATCCTTTCCAACCACTTTCAGGATGAGATCGGAATACTCCTTGATATCCCGCTCCCATTCCGGCCGACCACCTACATTATACACTTCACCGGGAATAAAATTATCCACAATATTTGCCCAGGTCCGGCAGGAGTCATCAACATAATCGATGATCCGCTTGTGTCCCTTGAAAACCGTGTAGGGTTTGTTAAAGAGTGCATGATAGATGAATTTGGGTATAAACCCCCGGTATGGGGTGTAGTGTTCATGGGGTCCATAACAGTTGACCGGTCGAACCCGTACCGTTTCTGTGCCAAACATCTTGGCCGAATTCATGCACATGAGTTCTCCGGCCCACTTTGTGATGGCATAATCATTCATCTGATAAGTCTCTTTTATCGGATTATTGACCATCACATCTTCGGACATCTGTCCTTCAAAATCTCCATACACCTCAGCGCTCGAAAAAAATATCATACGAAACTTTATTTTTTCCTGAAGACGGATCAGATTTTTTGTTCCGATACAATTGGTCTGCCAGAGATTCTCGTAGTAATCCTCCCCGTTCCATCGACCGTATTCAGCTGCGAGGTGATACACATAATCGAATCTGGTTTTTTCAAATATACGCTCAATTTGCCGGTAATTCCTTACATCCGCTCGAAAATAATTATCCCGGTCTGTGTTGTACAGGTCGACCGCAAGTACCTCATGCCCTCGCGAAATGAGCTCGTTGATAAGATTAGTACCAATAAATCCAGCTCCGCCAGTTACTAAAATATTCTTTGATCCCATTCACATACCTTCTTACAGAATTCATGATCTTCTTGTTTAAATCTATGGCTACAATTTAATCGCTTGCCCGAATAATGCAAATCAAAATCCTGAATCATTACAATTAGAAATTCATTGTAAATGTAATCAAAAACATTAAATATAAATGACCTGTATATTGATAGAAAATAATGTTCGAGGGATCTTTAAGATATTCACTTGAACTCTAATGAAAACGAATACTATCGTCACACTCTACCTCATTTTTCAACTATCACTAATTATATCGATAATTTTTTCCCCTGCAGTTCTATCCCCATAAGGATTCGGCCAACTGTGTAGTTTGTTAGACATTTTATTAACTGCCCATAGAATTGATACGGAATCAGTGCCAGCAAGCCAGTTCGCTCCAACCTGTATCGTCTCAGGACGTTCAGTAGTTTCCCGAAGTGTTACGCAGGGTACATGGAGGGTACAGGTCTCATCCTGTATCCCTCCAGAATTTGTAAGAACCACTTTCGCATTTGCTTCGAGCTGAAGGGATTCGAAATAACCATTAGGAGGTGTTACAATGATTTCTTCATAACTGAAACAAAAAATGTTATCATCTTCCTTGTTATCGGATGCATCGGGAATAGAACCGGAATTCTATATTCTGTATGAATTGCACTCAGTCCCTCTAGAATAGAGGAAAGCCGTTCCTTATTATCAACATTCTCAGCTCGATGCGCGGTGACCAGAAAATAATTTCCTTTATCTAGTCCATACTCATCCAGAATGTGGATTTTATCAGCAGCAATTTTTGATTCATGTATACCGCATCAACAATTGTGTTCCCGGAGATGAAAATTCGTTTTGCTGGTATTCCTTCCTTAAGAATGTTATCAGATGATATTTTGGTGGGTGCAAAAAGAATATCTGAGATGTGGTCAACGACCACCCGGTTAATTTCTTCAGACATCCTGAGATCGTAACTCCGAAAACCTGCCTCAACATGACTTGCGGGAATTTGCAATTTTACAGCGACAAGAGTTCGGCAAGCACAGTATTGGTATTTCCTTGGACAAGCACAATGTTTGTACCATGTTCCAGTAGTATGTGCTCAATGGCAGCAAGGACTCTGCCAGTCTGGTCTCCATGAGTGCCTGATCCAAATTCCAAGTTGAATTTTGCAGATGGGATCTCCAGATCATTAAAAAAGACCTTGCCCATATCATAAGAATAATGCTGACCCGTATGAATTATTGAATAGGGGACTGAACGCTGTTCGCATTGCCTAATTACTGGAAACATCTTGATTATTTCATGGCGGGTGCTAAAAACAAGGGTGATTATGTGATTGTTTTATAATTTTTAAGGGATTGTATGCAGACTTTAGTTAATTATTCTACTTCTTTTAAGCTTAATGTGAACTAGTAAAGGTACTCATCTTTAAGATAAATCACACCCTATTCGATTTAATGGGATCAGAACAACAAAATAATGTCAATCATAAACATATTATTCACGATTTTTTTCGACAACCCGTATCTATTGATCTAAAGCTTGTTGGCCTGTTAATTATACTATCACTAGTGGGGATATATGATCCATTGAGAATTCCGCTGATCCGGATTATTTTTTCTATCCCGATAGTATTTTTCGTTCCTGGTTATCTTCTTATGTTGGTTTTTTTCCCGAAAAAAAATGATATTGAGCACATTGAACGATTTTCAGTCTCAATCGGGCTCTCGATAGCCATTATTCCCCTAATTGGCCTAATCTTGGATTTCACCCCGTGGGGGATACGTCTTGAAACAATTGTTACTTCAATAATAGGATTAATTGTATTATTTGCTGTTTTAGCTAGATTCAAGCAGATCTCTTTGCTCTCCAAAGTCCAATACAGGTTCCCCTTTGACGAGATTCCCCGTCTATCCAAAGTAAAAACCGATGAAGGTAAATTATCACTTTACAATCATATTCTTTCAATAATTCTTGTATTTACAATTCTGATAGCCATCGTGATAACAATATATATTATTGTTATCCCAAAACAAGGTGAACAATTCACTGAGTTTTATATTCTCGGTGAGACAGGGGAGGCAACAGATTATCCAACTAGTATTATCCTTGAAAAAGTTTATCCTCTGCAAATCGGGATAGGAAACCATGAATTTCGAAATGTCACGTATTCCGTCGAAATTTGGGCAACAATGATGCAAGCTCGAGAATCAAGTGAAAACCCAGTCATTACCCGGATGCAACAATTGGATCAATTCACAGTTACACTTCATGATAATGAGACTAGAAACATACCCTATAATATTTCACTTCACGAATCTGATTACAATCGTATTGAATTTCTGCTCTTTAATGAGAATCATTCGGATGGGGGAGTTGCAGGAATTGAAAGGATCAACGCAAGCTATCGGGATCTGCATCTCTGGGTATCTGTAGAAGATCAGACCGTAAAATAACCTTGAAATCATGTTGTACTTAATCAGAAAATGAAATCATTAAGGAAGAAACATGCATTATTTCAATGATTTGCATCAAACTACCCGGGATATTTTGTTTTTTTTTCTTGCTCTTATCTCTACCCTCTGCCTTGCATTTTTATCCGTTCAATTTTTACTTATATTGTGTTTTTTGGGGATCTATGGGTACCTTATCATCGTTACCTTCAATTCACAGCGTTTTTTTTATTTAATGATAATTGCGATAATTACCGCCGAAATACTTTCTCTCAGGTATACATATTTTGTCTGGGGTGATCCTTGGTTTGAATATTTTAGTGTAAAATCGATCCTCTCATTCCATACCCTTCAACAGGGATATTATTGGGCTCAGCAGCCTACAATGCACCTTTCCATCGCCACGGCCTCGCTATTTTCAAATATCGATCCCTTTCTCATTCAAAAATTTGGTGTCCCCCTTTTTTCCGTCATTGGTATCGTAGCATATTATTTCATCGGAAAATTATTCTTTGACAGAAAAATCGTTTTTCTTAGCTGTCTCTTCCTTATAGTCAGTACTGTCTACCTTCATTGGGTGACTCAGGCAGTTAGGGAATCAATGGGTTTAGCCATTCTCCTATTGACACTATATGTATCTTTTCAGGCACTATTCAAACGGAGCTATTCATATTTGCTTACCTCACTCATTCTAATACTAGGCCTGGTTTTATTACACCACCTTTCTAGTGCTTTTTTTTTGATAATCTGGTGCACAGTATCACTGTCTTTTATTTATGGTATCTGTGATGAAAAAGCGGTTCGTCAGACAACAATAATATCGCTTATTATAACGTTATTTTCATTTCTTACACTTGTTCTATGGTGGTACCTTCGTCTTCCAGAACAATACAACTATCTTGAAAATCTAATTGCCAGAATTGGACCCGTTCCATTAGGGATGGGAGCTATAATATTTATAATTATCACAATCCATTTATTGCCGATATATGATAAAAATCATATTAATTTATTTAAGAATGGCCTGGAAATACTTTTTTCGAAAAAAAAGATAATATTTTCAATTACAGCAATTATCTCATTAATAGGGGCAATAATCGCGATATTTTTTGTTATGGGAAAATCTTATTTTATTCTCAATTATCCATGGACAATGTTCTTGCCCAGTTTTATTATTTTTGGCTTTTTTATGATAGGATTATATTTTAACCTCGAACTACAGAAATTACCGATTCTTTCTTGGATCCTGATTATAAGCCTCATTCTTGTACTTTCGATGCTGAGGGTTGTTAATTTTCCTGATCCCATGAGAATTTTTGAATTTCTTGCCCCCCCCTTAATTTTTATTGCGGCAAAAGGTTTTTATTACATAACAGAAAAGGATTTTATCTCCAAAAATACAGGAATATTTGTTGCAGTCTTCATGATTGTAAGTCTCATTACTTCTTTTCCCTCTAATGTTATGTTGGGTAATAATTTTTATCCGGGACACCCAATGTATGATCAGAGAAACTGGATAATATCACATCCGGAACACGAAATCACTTCGATCAAATGGCTAAATTCTTCAATTTCCAACTGTGGCATTATAGAATCTGATGTATATACCGGATATGTGATTAGAAGTTTTTTCGTTAGATATGATGTACTTCTACAGAATTATTGGAGATTTCCCCAATCATCCAATGAGTTCAGCTCTACTTCGTACGGTCAATATTACTATGCAATCATTCCTGTTCGGATGTATAATTATGCAGAATTTGGATCCGAATGGATGACAAAGGAAAAAATTCCTTATAATTTAACTGATGAGAGAAACCTCGACAGCAACCGGGCTGTTATTTACAGTAATGGCGGATCAAAAATTTATCTTTATAAAGACCTATTAAAAATTGACTGTTGATATGATTTTTTATAATAGTGCAGAAAATACAAATTAATATAATATGAAAATAAAGTTGAGTAGGCATAAAAAATACTGAGATTCATCAAAAAATTATTCAAATAACAATTTTCTTTATCCATTAGGGCAATATTGCAAATTCCTATGAAAAAAACAACAGTGTACTGGTTAGTTAGAGCAATAATCGGCCTCCTTATTATAGGAGGATTAGTATCGATTGCCTCTTCCCAAGATTTTTATAAAGCTATTCAATCCCTAAATCCTATATACCTTGTCGCCGCAATCTCGGTTTATCCAATCACCTTCATTCTTCTTAGTGAACGCTGGAGATCCATTTTACATCATATGGGAATTAACATCCAAAGACAGAAAGCCTACCAAGCGTTCGTCGCAGGAGTCCTCGTGTCTGATTACACTCCTGCAAAGATTGGTGATTTCTCCCGCATTTTTATTCTGGAGAATACATTTGATCGGAAAAAGGTAGCAATTTCAGTTATTTTCGATCGATTGTTTGACATTTCCACTATTGTAGTTATAGGAATTTGCGGAGTGGTTATTCTTGGTATAAAAAATTGGTTAATATTTACTTATTTTATAATTCTTATTTTAACACTTATTTTTATTTTCTTCGTTTTGCTTATCTTAAAGAGAACATTAATATTGCAGATTATTCAACGAATTATCCCAAAAAAAATCCGCTTAATATTTGAAGAGATAGGTAATGTATCGTGGATTCCATTAAACATTAAGGTGATTGGTCAAGGATTTATTTTAACCGTGATTGCCTGGCTTACACATGCATTCAGGATCTTTTTAATTGTTTTAGCAACAGGACAATCGATCAGTTACATTCTCTTATTCTTTATCCAGCCACTTATCAGTGCATTAGCCCTGATTCCAATTTCAATAGGTGGACTGGGACTTGTTGAAGGTGGATTGACCGCGGTACTCAATGAGGGAGGAATCCCAATCACTACGGCAATATTAATTGCTTTTCTTGATCGAGGGCTTACCATGACTTTTCACTTGGTGATTGGTGGACAATATCTTTTAAGAAATCCAATTAATCCTCCATCCAAATGAAACTCTATTGACATAGGATCTGAATGAAAATTATATCATTTCAAGTTTTAAAATAGGACATAAATAGTATATTTTAACGGAAAGAAGCGAAAATATAATATTCAGTTTATCTATATTCATCAGCAAAAATACGATCATCAGGAAAATTTTTCATTAAGTGTTAATCGGGAATGTAAATTAAAAAATAGTTCTTATTGTTGACAAACTATAATGACCTACTATTAATAAGTGGTGAAAAAATCCCTTTAGCATTGATTTTATTTCCGAAATTTGACAACTTGTACAATTGAATTAAGAATCAGAGCGGTATTGAGAAAGAGTAACCCCAGTAAGAGGGTTATTCCCCCAACAGCAGTTACAGAATAGGGGAAAATTTTATTAGTTGTATAATCGGAAATTGCCCATAACCCCATAAAACACCCGAATAATACCAAAATAAGCCCAGGGATTCCAAAAGATATCAAAGGTCTTCTGTATCCAATAATTCCCACAAGGTTACTGAAAATTGCCATACCTTGATAGAAAAAATTTTTTTTATGCTTATGCGGTACTTCATAATCAACATTTATTGGAACTTCAACGATTCTAAAACCTTTATCTGATAAATAGGAGATCATAACTGATTCAATGTCATAGCCTGAGGGTTCTATTGTAAAACTGTTCAGAGCTTTTACATTCAAAGCCCGGAATCCCGACTGTGAGTCGGTTGGTTTGTATGACGAAGCAAATTTTGTTAATGTATCGAGTGTCTTCTGACCTACTCTGCGATAAGTAGGAATTTTATTGTCAGTCACCAGATATCGTGATCCAATAACAAGATCTGCGTCATCCATGAGAATTGGGGCAATAAGAGTGGGGATTTCTTCTGGATGATGCTGACCATCGCCATCGAGCATAACAACAATGTCCGTGTTTAACTGGCGTGCCCTATCAAACCCTCTCATCACCGCATATGCCTTGCCATGGTTTTTTGAGAGACGGATGACTTCCGCGCCCGCATGTTCTGCTATGACACTTGTCATGTCGTGAGAGCCATCGTCGACAATAATTACTTTATCGACGAATTGTTTCGTGCGTAATACCGTGCTTCCAATAGCTAGTTCTTCGTTATAAGCAGGAATGATGGCAATGATTTTTTTTGTCAGTACCGGGCTTTCGGGATGATTATCCTTATCCGTAGAGATCACTTCAATTATTATTTTGTTCAAATAAATATGGTTGGTCTAACTAATAAATATTCAATATTTTGATCTCTTTCTTATCTTTAAATATCGTAATGAATTTTTTTGTTTTGCCATTATTGGTTATTAAAATTTTATTACGTTGAGGGGTCTTTTTATCCTATCCTGTCAAAATCATCGTCATACCTTGTGATATCATCCTCAGTCAGGGGATCTCCCATTTGCACCTCGATTATTTCAAGCGGAAGTGTATCAGGATTTTCCAACCGGTGTTTCACCTTCACCGGGACAAACGTGCTCTCTCCCTGTTTTACCAGATATTCCTGATTCCCGATGGTAACTTTTGCCGTACCGCTGATTACGACCCAATGTTCGGAACGGTGATGGTGCATCTGGAGGCTGAGCCTGTGCTGAGGCCGGACAACAACCCGTTTAATCCGGAAGGTACCTCCGTCTTCAAGAATTGTGTAGCTGCCCCACGGGCGGTGGACCGTGGTGTGCCTGTTGACCCGGTCATCTTTTTCAGCACTGAGAATCCGGACAATCTCTTTGACCTTCTCACCGCTTGATCGCGGGCAGACAAGGATTGCATCCATGGTCTCGATGATCGTCATGTCATGGATATCGGCAGTGGTGACGAGCCGTTCGCTGATGATGAGGTTGTCCGTGGAATTTATCCCGACATGCTTTCCGATGATGGCGTTCTGGTCGTCATTTTTTTCAAGGACAGAATAAATGGCATTGAAATTCCCCACATCGCTCCACGCAGTGGCCAGGGGGATGACGACTGCCTTTGTGGTCTTCTCCATGATCCCGTAGTCGATCGAGATGCTGGGGACCCTGCCATATACTTCTTCGAGATCATATGCTTCTTTTGGAGGTTGATCAAATGCTGCCACAACATCCTTTGCATACCGGCGGCATTCGGCAAAGAAGAGGTCCGAACCAACAAGGAAGATGCCGCTGTTCCAGAAGTAACCTTTTGAAACATATTTTTGGGCAGTATTGTGATCGGGTTTTTCCACAAACTCTGCGACCCTGAACCCGGATCCGATCTTTTTCCCGGGTTTTATGTACCCGTATCCGGTATGGGGGCTCGTGGGCTTAACACCAAAAATGATAAGGTACTTTTCTGCGAGAGGTTCGGCGTCGCTGAATGCTTCTGTCATGCTTGTGCTCATCGTCACTAAATGATCCGAGGGAAAAATGGCGACCGTGGACCTTCCAGAATCTTTTACTATCTCACGGATACCGAGATAAATGGCCGGCAGGGTATTTTTTGCAGCGGGTTCAACGATGATTTTTGCATCGGCGTTAATCTCCCCGAGCTGGTCTTTTACTAAAAAATAATGGTCTTTGTTTGTGACAATGTAAATCTCATCGGGCTTTGAGAAATGGAGAGCCCGCTGGATGGTCTTTTGGAAAAGGGAGGTGTTTTTTATAATTTTGATAAACTGTTTTGGGAACTGTTTCCTGCTTAACGGGAACAACCGGGTCCCGCTCCCCCCCGCTAGGATCAGTGACTTCATGAAAACTCCCGCTTGTCTTTGTGAATATAATTTTTTTACCCTGATAAGATTGTGGTATAATTATCTGAAAAATTACTGAGCCAAACCATTTTACTCATGCGGGCCGAATTTGAGTTTAATGCAGCACTGATAAACACGATCTGA